>FLNX01000158.1_pt1 | contig 25550 bp, 24 predicted proteins | sample 1140341 | NCBI WGS metagenome assembly FLNX01 (sample SAMEA3878208, study PRJEB12797) | bioreactor metagenome | biome: Moose rumen | place: Sweden | collected 2011-10 | reverse complement strand
CGGTACTTGGGGAGGGTCCAGAGACCATCCTCGACGATCATCTCCAGTTTGTCGGCCTCAGAGCGGATGTCGTCCATCTTGGGACAGACGGTGTCGTGGTAGGCGATGGCCCGCTCGTGGATGTCGGCGATGCGGTTGGCGACGCGGCGGGCCTCGGTGAGTTCGTCGACCAGGCTCTCGATGCGCTCGGTGCGCTCGGCGATTTCCTCGATCAGTTTCATATTACGGGCGGAGAGGCGGTTGGCCTGTTCCGGGGCGAAGACGTCTTTCATACCCTGCACGTTCTTGATCAGTTGACTCTGGTAGTGGGTGGAGACGGGGATGATGTGGTTCATCGACAGGTCGCCCATCACGCGGGCCTCTATCTGCACAATCTTCACGTAGGTCTCCCATTTCACTTCGTTGCGGGCTTCCAGTTCCTTGCGGTTCATCACCTTGGTCGACTCGAACATCTGGATGCTCTCGGGGTCGAGGTAGTGCTCGATGATGACGGGGCACGACTTCTCCACGTCGAGGCCGCGACGGGCTGCCTCAATGACCCACTCGTCAGAGTAGCCGTTGCCGTCGAAGCGGATGGGCTTGCAGGTCTTGATGTCCTCACGGAGCACGTCGAGAATGGCGGAGATCTTGTTCTCGCCCTCGGCAATCTTGGCATCGACGCGCTTCTTGAAGTTGTTCAGGGCTTCGGCCACAGCGCTGTTGAGGGCAATCATCGCCGAGGCGCAGTTGGCTGTGGAACCTGGGGCACGGAATTCAAAGCGGTTGCCGGTGAAGGCGAAGGGCGACGTGCGGTTGCGGTCAGTATTGTCGACGATGAGGTCGGGTATCTGCGGGATGTCGATCTCCTCTTTGTGAGAGGTGAGAGGTGAGAGGTGAGAGGTGAGAGACATGTCTGCAGCAGAGTAATCTCTTACCTCTAACTTCTCACCTCTTACCTCTATTTGGTCGAGCAGTTCGGTGAGTTGGGTGCCGAGGAAGGAGGAGATGATGGCCGGCGGGGCCTCGTTGCCGCCCAGACGGTGGGCGTTGGTGGCGCTCATAATCGAGGCCTTCAGCAGTCCGTTGTGGCGATAGACGGCCATCAGCGTCTCTACGATGAAGGTGACGAAGCGCAGGTTCTCCTCGGGCGTCTTGCCTGGGGCGTGGAGCAGGGCACCGTTGTCGGCGGTCAGACTCCAGTTGTTGTGCTTGCCCGAGCCGTTGATGCCGTCGAAGGGCTTTTCGTGGAGCAGCACGCGGAAGCCGTGCTTGCGGGCCACCTTCTTCATCAGCGACATCAGCAGCATATTGTGGTCGACGGCCAGGTTGCACTCCTCGTAGATGGGGGCCAACTCAAACTGGTTGGGTGCCACCTCGTTGTGGCGCGTCTTACAGGGGATGGCCAATTCGAGGGCCTGTATCTCCAGGTCTTTCATAAAGGCCTGCACACGGTCGGGGATGGTGCCGAAGTAGTGGTCGTCCATCTGCTGGTTCTTGGCGCTCTCGTGTCCCATCAGGGTGCGGCCCGTGAGCATCAGGTCGGGACGGGCGGAGTAGAGACCCTCGTCGACGAGGAAGTACTCCTGCTCCCAGCCGAGGTTCACCTGTACCTTGGTCACGTCATCATAGAAATACTGGCAGACGTCCGTGGCCGCCTTGCCTACGGCGTGGAGGGCACGCAGCAGCGGGGCCTTGTAGTCGAGGGCCTCGCCGGTGTAGGCAATGAAGATGGTGGGGATACAGAGCGTGTCGTCGATGATGAAGACGGGGCTGGTGGGATCCCAGGCCGAGTAGCCGCGGGCCTCGAAGGTGTTGCGGATGCCGCCGTTGGGGAAACTGGAGGCATCGGGTTCCTGCTGTACGAGCAGTTTGCCGCTGAAGTCCTCCACCATACCGCCCTTGCCGTCGTGCTCCACGAAGGCATCGTGTTTCTCGGCGGTGCCCTCGGTTAGGGGTTGGAACCAGTGGGTGTAGTGGGTGGCGCCCATCTCCTGGGCCCACTGCTTCATGCCTGCTGCCACGGCGTCGGCGATCGAGCGGTCCAGACGGGCGCCGTTGTCGATCACGTCGATGAGTTTTGCATAGACGTCGGCGGGCAGGTACTTGTACATCTTCTGGCGAGTAAACACATACTTGCCGAAATATTCGGATGGTCGCTCGGTGGGGGCACTGACCTCCACGGCCTGTTTCTTGAAGGCCTCCTCAACGACCTGAAATCTTAAATTGCTTGACATAATCTCTCAATCTCTCAATTTCTCAATCTCTCAATCTAAAGGGTTGCGATAGACACGCCGAGGATCAGGTTGGCGCGCTGCAGGTAGGGATTGGTGTGCAACTCGACGAAGACGGGCATCTTGAACGTCTTGAACGTGATGTTCTTCGTGGCGCGGACGGAAGCCATATTGCAGGTGAACGACTCGCCGTAGAAGTAGTCGCCGCGCAGTACGGTCTTGGTCCGGCCGGTCTCCGTGGTGATCTTCTCCTCGTAAGAGGTGCCGGCACTCTCCATCGGGGTGACGCCGGCGCGGATGTCCCAGTCGATGCCGCCGGCGCGGAAGGGTACGCTCAGTTCGATATAGGTGGAGTAGGCACGGTCGCCGTTGATCTTGTAGTCATTGCCGTAGACCATCGTGTAGGCCTGGATGGAGCCGTACTTACAGGTGTAGCCGAGGTTGGCCTCCAACTGATGGGGGCACTCCATACCCTCGCCGTAGTAGAAGTAGCGGTTGCGGGGATCGACGTCCTTGGTCCAGTAGTCGGTGACACCGATGTTGAAGCCCCAGCGGCTGTAGCCGAGGGTGACGTCGAGGTCCTGCAGGTCGTCCTTCTCGAAGCCTGTGCTGGCGTTTGCGGCGAGCGACAGGCCCTGCCAGGCGACGCTGACATTGGGCTGCAGGCTGATGCCCGCCATATCCAGGCCGCGCCACATATAGCGGCTGACGAGGTCGGCGGAGAGGGATGCTTCGAATGTTTCCTGTGCCTTGACTGATGACGGCAGCAGGCTGAGGGCTGCGATAGCCAGTAGAATAATCTTTTTCATATCTCTTAATCTATAAATCTGCGTGTGATGTCGGTGTAGGCGTCGATGCGGCGGTCGCGGAGGAAGGGCCACCAGCGGCGCACCAGTTCGGAGTGCTCGAGGTCGAGTTCCACGATGATGCTCTCTTCCTCGTCGGTGCTGGCCTCGTAGATCAGTTCGCCCTGGGGGCCTGCCACGAACGAGGTGCCCCAGAACTGGATGCCTCGGGTCTGCCCAGACGGGTCGGGCTCATGGCCGACGCGGTTGACGGTGACCACGGGTAGGCCATTGGCCACGGCGTGGCCTCGCTGCACCGTCTGCCAGGCCATCCGCTGACGCTGCTGCTCGTCGGGCGTGTCGCTCGACTCATAGCCGATAGCGGTGGGGTAGATGAGCAGTTCGGCGCCCTGCAGGGCCATCAGGCGGGCTGCCTCGGGATACCACTGGTCCCAGCACACCATCACGCCCAGTTGTCCGACTGACGTGTCGATGGGGTGGATGCCCAGGTCGCCCGGCGTGAAGTAGAACTTCTCGTAGTAGGCGGGGTCGTCGGGAATGTGCATCTTGCGGTAGGTGCCGGCGATGGTGCCGTCGCGCTCGATGACCACGGCGGTGTTATGGTAAAGCCCCGGGGCCCGCTTCTCGAATAGCGAGGTGACGATGACGATGCCGAACTCGCGGGCCAGTTCGCCGAAGAACCCCGTAGAGGGGCCGGGTATCGGCTCGGCCAGGTCGAAGTTGTCGACGCTCTCCACCTGACAGAAGTAGAGCGAGTTGTGCAGTTCTTGCAGCACGATGAGTTGTGCGCCCCGCCTGGCCAGGTCTCTGATGCCTTCGGCCAGTCGGAGGATGTTGTCTTTGGTGTCAGCAGTGTTGTGCTGCTGCAGGAATCCTATCTTCAGTTCTTTCATTACTATTCACTTTTCACTATTCACTTCGGAAACTGCATCGTGCAACAATGGACGGAGCCGTGCTGGCGGATGATGGGGCGGCTCTCGATGGGCACCATCTGCCTGCCGGGGAAGGCCTCGCCGATGAGGCGCAGGGCCTCGCTGTCGAGGTCGGGCTGGCCGTAGGTGGGGCAGAGCACCGCACCGTTCAGGATGAGGAAGTTGGCGTAGGTGGCGGGCAGCCGGTCCTCGCCGTCGTAGATGGGACGCGGCATCGGCAACTTCACGAGCCGGTAGGGCCGTCCGTCGAGAGTGCGCAGGGCCTTCAGTTCTTCCTCCATCAGCCGCAGTTCCTCATATTGCTCGTCGGCAGGGTCGTCGCATCCCATATATAATAAGGTGTCGTCAGGACAGATGCGCACCAGCGTGTCGATGTGGCCGTCGGTATCGTCGCCCGTCAGTTGGCCGTGGTTGATCCAGACGATGCGCCGGGCATTGAAGTCGCGCAGCAGCCGCTCCTCGATCTCCTGCTGCGTCATCGGCTGGTTGCGGTTGGGCGCCAGCAGACAGCCCGACGTGGTGAAGATGGTGCCTCGGCCGTCGCTCTCGATGGAGCCGCCTTCCAGCACGAAGTCGAGGCAGTCGACGTATTCGCCCTCTATTTCGCCGGCCTGGTAGAGGCGGCGGTTGATGGCATTGTCGAGTGCGGCTTCGAACTTACGGCCCCAGCCGTTGAACTGGTAGTCGAGCAGGCGGCGGTGGCCTTCGTCGTCGACGAGGGTGATGAAGCCGTGGTCTCGGGCCCAAGTGTCGTTGGTGGGGGGATTGACGATCAAAAGTTTCTCGCACTGGCTGATCTCACGGGCCATCTCGCTATAGACGGCGGTGATCTCGTCGAGCATCGGTGCCCAGTCAGTGCCGGCGTGTGGCCACGTCAACTGCACGCCTTCCTGAGGCTCCCATTCGGCAGGGAGCCGCCATCCTTTTTGCTCGAAATCCTTGCTCATCGTCGTAATTTTGGCGCAAAGGTACAAAAAAATTGAGAATTGAGAATTGAGAATTGAGAATTTTTGTATCTTTGCACCAGATTTTTGATAATATCGAGATGTTAGAGGTAAAAGATGCAACTATTGCCATCGGTGAACGGTGCCTGGCGACGGGCCTCTCGTTTATGGCGCGCGACGGTCAACTGACGTGCATAACGGGGCCGGCCGGTTCGGGCAAGACGACGCTGCTGCGCACGCTGATGGGATTCCTGCCGGTGAGCCAGGGCTTCGTGAGTGTGGATGGCGAACTGCTGACGGTGCATTCGGCCCACGCTTTCCGTACGCTGATGGCCTATCTCCCGCAGCAAATGCAGCAACTGGGCCATCAGTTGACACCGCCGGAGGCCCCTCTGCTGGAGGCTGAAGACTACGGGGTATGGAATCCGGGACTGCCGAAGGCCGCTGAGGCGGAACAGGCTGCGGAACTATCGCCATCCGATATTTATCGCCTGGTGGAACAGATCCTGCTGGAGGCTGCCGACAAGCAGATCATCGTAGCCGATGAGCCTGCAGCCCGACTGACGCCAGAACTGGAACAAAGGATGCTCGACCTGCTTCGCCGACAGGCTGCGGCGGGCAAGACGGTGCTGATAGCCAGTCGCCGACCGCTGCTGGTGGATAGTGCAGACCAAGTGATAGAACTGAAAAGTGAATAGTACGATGATATTGCATTTGATTTTAGGTGCTCTCTTATTGCTGATTCCGATGGGGGCACTCTATTATTTCGACAAGGCGCTGCTCCGCTCGTTTGGAGTGGCCGTAGGGCGGATGGTGGTTCAGGTGCTGGTGCTCTGCCTGATGGTGTGGGCACTCGTGCATTTCGACCATGTATGGCTCAACCTGTTGTGGTTGGTACTGCTGTCGGTGGTGTCGGCGGCCTTTGTGTTCCGTCGGGTGAAGTTGCCCCTGTCGCGGTTTCTGCTGCCTGTGGCCGCCGGCCTGTTCTGCGGGGCATTTCCCGTGGGGCTGTACCTGCTTTTTGTTGTATTGCCTGTACACAACGGACTGGGAGCCCGCTGGTTTGTGCCGATGATGGCTCTGCTTGTGGGGCATTCGATGATTGCTGGCATCCGTGGACTGAGCACCTATCACTCAGCCCTGAAGACCGACGAACTGCAATACGAGTTCCTGCGCGGCAATGGCACCGAGCACCTGCAGGCAGTGATGCCCTTTGTGCGTCGTGCGCTTCAGGCGGTCATCGCGCCTTCGGTGGCTAATCTCTCGATGATGGGGCTTTATGCCATGCCGCTGTTGCTCTGCGGCATCCTCTTCGGCGGCCAGTCGCCCATCAATGCCTTCGTGCTGACGGTGATGCTGTTCGTCGGGTGTCTGGCCTCGTCGGTCATCGCGCTGATGGTCACCCTCTGGCTCGCTGACAGGCAACTCTTCGACAAGTTCGGCAAATTACGTTCATAACAAATAATAGGATCATGATGAGAATACATAAGTATATGTGGCTGATGCTGTTGGCGGTGATGACGGTGGCGGCATCGTGCAAAGGAAACAAGGCGGAGACGATTGCCAGCGACAACGGGCAGCCGTCGGCCAGCCAGTTCTATGACTCGAAGGCGGAGGCTGCCAGACAGAAGACGGCCGTCGTGATGTACGAACTGCCGGCACCGCTGACAGACCGCCCGGAACTGATCCTGAAGCGACGGGGCTACACCACCTCATATAATAGCAAGACGAAGACGCCAAACTGGGTGGCCTGGCATCTGACAAAGGCCCACATCTATGGCAGCAACCAGCGCAAGAACGAGGTCTTCGCCGAGGATACGGACATCAAGGGGGCGCGGGCCACGAACAACGACTACTATAACTCGCGCTACGACCGGGGGCACATGTGTCCGGCAGGCGATAACAAGTGGGATGCCCAGGCGATGACGGAGTCGTTTCTGTTTACGAACATCTGTCCGCAGAACCACGGGCTGAACAAGTATGAGTGGAACGACCTGGAGATACAGTGCCGTGAGTGGGCGCAGGAATACGGAGCCGTCGACATCGTCTGCGGCCCGGTCTTCACGCAGCGTTCGGAGCAGAAGACCATCGGCCGCAACAAGGTGTGGGTGCCCGATGCCTTCTTCAAGGTGATCCTCTGCCGTCAGGGGACACCCAAGGCCATCGGCTTCGTCTACCGTAATGAAGGCGTGAAGCAGAGTAGGGCGGAGGCCCTCCGATCGGTTGACGAGGTAGAGCGGCTGACAGGCATCGACTTCTTTCCCGCCCTCGACGACAAAACGGAGGCGAGGGTAGAGGCTAAAGCCACGCTGAGCGACTGGTGAAACGTTAAAATTACCAAAACAAAGCCCAATTCTCAATTCCCGATTCTCAATTTTCAATTAAAAGTAGTACCTTTGCAGCGTGAAAATAAAAGAAGTGCTGAGCGCCCTTGAACGTTTCGCGCCTCTGCCCTTGCAGGAAAGTTGGGACAATGCTGGCCTGCAAGTAGGACTGACAGAGACGGAGGTTTCAGGGGCATTATTGTGTCTGGACGTCAGCGAGCAGATTGTTGACGAGGCGATACGGCGGGGCTGCAACCTCATCGTGTCGCACCACCCGCTGTTGTTCCGCGGGCTGAAGCAGATCAGCGACCTGACGGACGTGCAGCGCACGGTGGTGAAGGCCATTGAGAACCGGATCTGCGTGATTTCCATGCATACCAATATGGACAATGCACGGGGCGGTGTCAACTTCAAGATAGCCGAGAAACTGGGGCTGCGCGACGTGCGTTTCTTCGTCTCGAAGACGGTGGACGGCATTGAGGCGGGCAGCGGCGTGATTGGCGAACTGGAGAAGCCGTTGGTGTCCTGCGACTTCGTGCTGGCCGTGAAGAAGGCCTTCGACGTGGAGTGTGCGATGTGCAACGAACTGCTGCGCCGCCCGATCACGAAGGTGGCCATCTGCGGCGGGGCAGGGGACTTCCTGCTCGACGAGGCCGTGGCAGCAGGGGCTGACGCCTTCATCACCGGCGAGATGCACTATCATCAGTATTTCGGCTATGAGCAGCGGATTCAGATCTGCGTGATCGGCCACTACCAGAGCGAGCAGTTCACCAGCGAGATCTTCCGCGACATCATCGAGCGGGAGTGTCCGGGTGTCACGACCTGCATCGCCGAGACCTGCACCAATCCGATCCTCTACCTGTAGCACGAACGTCAAGAGAAAATCGAAATAGTAAATATCAAATCGTAAATTAATTTAGTTATGGCAAAGAAAGATCCTACAGACTTGTCAGTAGAAGAGAAGTTGAAGACTTTGTTCCAACTTCAGACAGCCCTCTCATCTATTGATGAGAAGCGTGCCCTGCGAGGCGAACTGCCCCTGGAGGTTCAGGACCTGGAAGACGAAATCGAAGGTTTGAACACCCGTGTTGAGAAGATTCAGAACGAAATCAATGAGTTTCAGAAGGCCATCGTCCAGAAGAAGGGCGAGATCTCTGACGCTGAGGCCAGCGTGGCCCGCTACAAGAGCCAGTTGGACGAGGTGAAGAACAACCGTGAGTACGACACGCTGTCGAAGGAAATCGAGTTCCAGACGCTGGAGATCGAACTCTGCAACAAGAAGATCCGCGAGGCCAATAGCCGTATCGAGGAGCGTAAGTCGGACCTTGAGGCCAGTCAGGAACTGATCAAGGAGCGCCAGGAAGACCTGGAGGTGAAGAAGAGCGAACTCGACGAGATTATGTCGGAGACCCGTGCCGAGGAGGACAAACTGAAGGACAAGGTGAAGGATCTGGAGGCCAAGATCGAGACCCGTCTGCTCACCTCTTTCAAGCGTATCCGCAAGAACGCCCGCAACGGCCTGGGCATCGTCTACGTGCAGCGTGATGCCTGCGGTGGTTGCTTCAACAAGATTCCGCCCCAGCGCCAACTTGACGTAAAGATGCACAAGAAGATCATCGTCTGCGAGTATTGCGGTCGTATTATGATCGATCCAGAACTGGCTGGCGTGAAGATCGACAAGGTGACTGGCATCGAGGAAAAGAAGAAGACCCGCAAGCGCTCTATCCGCAAGACGGCTACCTCGAAGAAGACTACCGACGCCAACGATATGGAGTAATCGTCACAGATTTTCGTAATCTGGGATGTCTTGCAGGAATAAATAATTTTGATGCTCGTAATCCATCTTGCAGCAATAGTGCTGTAGCCCGTTGCTGACGATGAGATAATCCACTTTCAGCAGGAGGTTGTAGACCGAAATCTGGTCGAAGGTCTTCTGCTGAATTTTAATGGTGGGGGCTTTGTACTCGATAATCATCCGGGGCTGCGCCACCTTATTATATAATATAGAGTCGCAGCGCAGGTGCTTGGTACCGATGCGAATCTCGATCTCGTTGCCAAGCAGCCCCTTCGGGTAGCCTTTATGCTCCACAAGATAGTGCACGAAGTGCTGGCGCACCCATTCCTCGGGTGTCAAAGCCACGTATTTGCGACGCAGAAAGTCGAAAATCGTGCGCTTACCATCCTTTTCTCCGATTTTTATTTCGTATTGTGGTAGGTTTAATCGATACATTTTTGTAACTTTGCAGCAAAATTACATATAAAAATCGAGAAAACGATATGCCAGAAGCAAAAAATGTCAGTTTTGACACGATAATGAGCGATTTAAAGGCCCGACACTACGTCCCAGTTTACTATTTGATGGGCGATGAGTCGTATTATATCGATAAGATCAGCGACTATATCGCCGACCACGTGTTGCAGCCGGAGGAGCGTGACTTCAACCAGACCATCCTCTTTGGTTCCGACGTGACGGCAGCACAGATAGCCGATGCCGCCCGCCGCTACCCGATGATGTCGGAATACCAGGTGGTCATCGTCAAGGAGGCACAGAATCTGAAGAATACGGAGGCACTGGAGAAGTACTTTAAGCAGCCGATGACTTCCACGATTCTCGTGATGTGCCATAAGAATGGGACTATCGACGGGCGAAAGCGGGAATATACGAAGGCTATCCAGTCGGCTGGCATCCTGTTTGAGAGCAAAAAACTGCGCGACAGGGATCTGCCAGTCTTCATCGAGAACTATCTGAAGCAGCGACAGGTGAGCATCGACCCGAAGTCGACACAACTGATCGCCGACTCGATAGGGGCCGACCTCAGTCGACTGGCGAGTGAATTGGACAAGGTGGTCCTCTCGTTGCCGGAGCAGGATAGGAGAGTGACGCCTCAGGTGGTGGAAGATCAGATCGGCGTGAGCAAGGACTTCAATGCTTTCGAACTGCGCGATGCCATTGTGAACCGAAATGTGTTCAAGGCAAATCAGATAATCAAATATTTTGACGATAATCCGAAGGCAGGCAGTATCTACTCGTTTCTCCCAATGCTCTTCAATTACTTCCAAAATTTGATGATCGCATATTATGCGCCCAAAAAGCAGAGCCAGGAGGGCGTTGCAGAATGGCTGGAATTGAGATCGCCGTGGGCTGCCAAGGACTATATGACAGGTATGCGAAATTACTCTGGAATGAAAGTGATGCAGATAATCGGTAAAATAAGAGAAATAGATGCCAAAAGTAAGGGTTTGGACAACCCAAATACCCCTCCTGGAGAGTTGATGAAGGAACTGATTTTTTACATTTTGCACTAAAAAGGCCGTTTTTTCGTGGCTAGAATTTCTAAAAATAGCATCTTTCACGGATGCTTTTTTTAGGCTCAAATGCCGATAAAACCAAGGGATTCGCGCGATTTCAGACCCCTCAAAACTCGCGTATTTCTGAGCGTTCGACCGCTCGCTCAGAATACGCCAGTATTTCGCATTTTTCGATTTCTGAGGCGACAGTGATTTTGCTTTCACGTTTGATAACATTTTAAATTCTTATTTTATGTTTGCAAACCCGAAGTAAATATAGTAATTGATATGGTTTCGAAGTCTATATTTAAAAACGTAAACTGTCGGTTCCGCGTTTTGAATTTTAATATCGAAACACGAATAATCGGATTTGGTTTTGCATATTCATAAATATACAACGCCAGATTTATAAACGTAAATTATTGAAACTCTGTTATTTAACACTGATTTTATATAAAAATTGCATTTAGATACCTTTATTTTAAGATATAATGTTGCATAATCCCTTTAAAAACCAAAATATTCCTAAAACTACCTCTTTTATAGCCAATTACTTATGCAATTTGCTTTTATAAAGGCTTTGTAACGCTTTTATCATCTAAAATTTAGATTTGTAATTCTAAAGATAAATTATGCATCCCTTCTGCTTCTGATTTACAAATATGAAACTGCAAACTAAAATTATTAAATCTTAAATTCTCTCTACATTTGTTGTTTAATTCATTTTTTTGTTTTACCTTTGTAAACTGAAAGGAAAACGGGGCAAAAGGCCCCTTTAAACACTTAACGATAGAAATGAAGGATCGCATCAGACAAATTATGGAGTCGCAGCACATGACCCAGCAGGTCTTCGCTGACTACATCGGACTGGGGGCAGCCACCCTCAGTAGCATCTTCAACGGCAGAACCCGCCCCACCCTGAATGTGGTGGAAGCCATCAAAAAGAAAATTCCCAACATCAGTACTGATTGGCTGATGTTCGGCTCTGGTGAGATGTATCTGGCTGAGTCGGATGCGTCCGATCAGGCATCGGCAGGACAGTCTGGTGGACAAGAGACGATGTTGATTTTTGATTCGCCTGTCGCTCCCACCCCGCAAACAGTGGTTCCGACCGCTCCAAATATGAATAGTGTAAAACCTACACGTTCTGAAATCGTACGCGAAGAAGTTAAATATGTTGACAAACCTCAACGGCGCGTCATAGAGATTCGAGTGTTCTACGACGATCAGACTTGGGATACTTTTATACCAGCAAAGAAATAGATTTTGTGGTTTCAAATAAAAGTTGTACCTTTGTAGCCGAAAGTTATAAAGGTACTATTTTTATGAAGAAGTATATACTCGACCTACGGGTCAAGTCAGTGGAGCGAATCCACGAGCGGTATGTCCTTATCAGGCTGACTGATGACCGTCCGCTGCCGGAGATGCTTCCTGGTCAGTTCGTGGAGATTCGGGTGGACGGTTCTCCTACCACCTTCCTCCGACGTCCTATTTCCATTAACTTTGTTGATAAGGCCCAGAATGAACTATGGCTTTTGGTGGCTGCGGTGGGTGACGGCACCCGTCGGTTGGCCCAGTTGCAGTCTGGCGATACGCTCAACTGTCTGTTGCCTCTTGGCCACGGCTTTACGATGCCCCAGTCGCCCGACGAGCGAATGCTGTTGGTTGGCGGTGGTGTCGGCGTGGCGCCCCTACTCTATATGGGCGTTGAGATGCGGCGGATGGGCTGTGAGCCGACTTTCCTATTAGGTGCCCGCTCCGCCAAGGATCTGTTGATGCTGGATATATTTAAAAGGTACGGGCGCGTATGCGTAACGACTGAGGATGGCAGTGAGGGAGAGCGTGGCTTTGTCACTAACCACTCTGTCCTGCAACGTGAACGGTTCACTCGGATTGCCACCTGCGGGCCAACGCCGATGATGAAGGCCGTGGCCCACTATGCCCTTCAGGCAGAGATTGAGTGCGAGGCATCCTTGGAGAATCTGATGGCGTGTGGCCTCGGGGCTTGTCTCTGTTGTGTGGAGAAGACCACGGAGGGTAATCTGTGTGTCTGTAAGGAAGGACCAGTGTTTAATATTCGGAAGTTGTTATGGCAAGTTTAAGTGTAAAGATAAAGGATTTAGTGCTGAAGAATCCCGTGATGACTGCATCGGGCACCTTTGGCTATGGACTGGAGTTTCAGGATCTGATGCCTCTCGACGGCATCGGCGGCATTATCGTAAAAGGAACGACGCTCCGTCCCCGTGAGGGCAACGATTATCCCCGTATGGCAGAGACGGCCTCTGGTATGCTCAACTGTGTGGGGCTGCAGAACAAGGGTGTCGACTATTTCTGCGAGCATATCTATCCTCAGATCAAGGATATCGACACAAATATGCTTGTCAACGTCAGCGGCTCCTCGCCCGAGGACTATGCCGAGTGTGCTGCCCGTATCGATGCCCTTGACCGGATTCCCGCTATCGAACTGAATATCTCCTGTCCGAATGTGAAGGACGGTGGTATGGCCTTTGGCGTCACTTGCATCGGAGCCTCCAGCGTGGTCAGGGCCGTGCGCCAGCGTTATCACAAGACGCTCATCGTGAAACTCTCGCCCAACGTGACGGATATCACGGAGATTGCCCGTGCCGTAGAGGCCGAGGGAGCCGACAGCGTCTCGCTGATCAACACCCTGATGGGTATGGACATCGACATCGAGAAGCGTCGTACGCTCCTCAGCATCAACACAGGCGGACTTAGCGGCCCTGCCGTGAAGCCCGTGGCTCTGCGAATGGTCTGGCAGGTGGCTCGTGCCGTCAAGATTCCCGTTGTGGGCCTGGGCGGTATCTGCTCCGCGAAAGATGCCATCGAGTTTATGATGGCCGGTGCCACGGCTATTGAGATAGGTACAGCCAACTTCCTCGATCCTGCCATCAGCATCAAGGTGCGTGATGGCATCAACGAGTGGCTCGATGCCCACGGCTGCAAGTCCGTTCAGGAAATCATCGGTGTGATTGATTAACACACATTGCAAAATTTGAGGGCTGCCAATCGGCAGCCCTCAACCAACACAAAAACTAAACTAGACTTAACTAAACATTTCGGGATTTTCACAAACCCTCGAATGCAGTTGCAAATATACATACTAATATTTGAATCTGCAAGTTTTTTAAGGAATTTTTTTGCAAAAACAATACATTTTTAGAATTTTAGGGCTTTATTTAGCATAAAATGGTCTAAAATAGCCATTGCCGCCATCGCCTCAACAATGGGGACGGCTCTCGGCAATACACAGGGATCGTGACGGCCCCGGGCGGTCAGTTTGGTAGGATTCCCCTCGAGATCGACGGTGTCCTGTTCCATCAGCAGGGTGGCTACGGGCTTGAAGGCCACGCGGAAGTAGATGTCCTGGCCGTTGCTGATGCCGCCCTGTATGCCGCCGCTATGGTTCGTGGCGGTTGTCACACCCGGGATAAAGATGTCGTTCTGCTCAGAGCCCCGTTGGGTGACGCCTTCGAAGCCCTCGCCATATTCGAATCCCTTGACGGCATTGATGCTGAGCATTGCTGCGCCCAATGAGGCGTGCAGTTTGTCGAACTCAGGCTCGCCCAGACCTACGGGGCAGCCCTTGATGACGCAGGTGATGATGCCGCCGATGGTGTCGCCCTCGGCTTTGACCTGCGAGATGAGTTGTTCCATCTGTGCTGCTTTCTCCGCGTCAGGACAGCGCACGGCGTTGGTCTCCGTCAGCGAGAGGTCGTAGCGGCGGTAGTCGCGCTCCAGGGCAATGCTGCCCACCTGAGAGGTGTAGGCCTGTATGCTGATGCCCAGTTGGCGGAGGACCAGTTTGGCCAGTGCCCCGCCTACGCAGCGGCTGATGGTGATACGGGCTGAGGACCGTCCGCCGCCCCGATGGTCGCGCACCCCGTATTTATTATAATAGGTGTAGTCAGCGTGGGAGGGCCGGAACAGGCAGCGCATATTCTCATAGTCCTGCGAGTGCTGGTTGGTGTTGCGTACGATGAAGCCGATAGGACAGCCCGTAGACTTCCCTTCGAAGACGCCGCTGAGCAGTTCCACCTGGTCAGGCTCCTGCCGCGAGGTGGTGATCTTGCTCTGTCCTGGACGACGGCGGTTCAGTTCGCTTTGGATGAACTCGAGGTCGATGTCAATGCCGGCTGGCATACCGTCGACGACGCCGCCGACTGCCTCACCGTGGCTCTCGCCGAAGGTGGTAAGTGTGAAAAGATGTCCGAATGTATTGCTCATAGTCTGTTTGTTTTTGATTTTATCCTTTGCAGTTTCCGCATCCGCCGCCGTCGCATCCGCCGCCGTCGCATCCGCCGTTGTTGCCACATCCGCCGCCACAGCCGCTGCAGCCGCCAGTCAGTTGCTTGATGAGTGCCTGAATCTCCTGTTCCGTAGCCTCACGGTTCTCCAGAATCTTGCCCACGAAGTTGAGCACCTTGCCGGCGTAGGGGTGGTTGGTGTCGAGTATCACGCCGTCTTCCTCTAACTTCACGACCTTGGCCATATAGCGGTTGTCCTCTGCATCCATCAGGGTGATGATGGCACCTGGGTAGACGTTGTCCTTGTCGAAGCGTCCGTTGATGGTGAATGCCTCGCGCCCCAGTTTGTGGACGCCGTTGGGATCGTATTCGCCGAAAGTCTCAGCGGGCTGCAGGGTGAAGTCGAACTCCGCACCAGTCTCGAGCGGCGTGACATTGCGCTCGAAGGCCTCGAGTGAGATGCCGAAGCCCGTTATAAACTGGAAGGGATGGACATCGCCCGTCTGCTCTTCCAACTCTTTCTTGCCGTCGACCACCGAATACAACTGATAGGTGGCTGATATAAACCTGTTTTTTTGCTCCATATATTTATAAATAATGTATCGGACTGCAAAGGTACAAATAAAAAACGAGAATAACTGAATCGGCTCCCCTAAATCTTTGATTTGGGTCAAAAATCGGGCTGTTTACGTACACAATTGCCCAAAAATGTTTGGAAGTTGTCGAAAATCGCCGTACCTTTGCACCGTCAAAAGACATTAAGGATAACATTTAAAGTATTAAGGTAGGAGCAGACCAACACACTGCTCTGAGTAAAGAAAAGAAAGGGTAAAAAGATGAAAAAGATGATTTTGACAATGGTTGCAATGCTGAGTATGACTATGGCATTTGCAGAAGGAGAGAACGCAGCGAGCGTAAACAATGTCGAGGCTTACGACATGAGCGTAAATATGAGGAAACTGTCAGAGGCCTTGGCACTGAATGCCGACCAGATGGAGGCTGTCGCTGAGATTCATCACACCTTCGAGGCTGAGATGAAGTTTGCTGCACAGTATAACAGCGAAGAGCGCAAGACACGCGTCAGCAACGCTATCGACAAGGACGTGAAGTGGATGCGTTACGTGCTCAACGACAAGCAGATGCGCAAGTATCTCCTGCTGCTGAATACAACGCTCAACAATCGCGGCCTGAACAAGTAAGAAAGAGAAGAGAGAGATTATTTTATCGCCAGGAGGGGGTGTTCCGAGAGGGATGCCCTCTCTTTTTGTGCCTAAAATTTGCTTATATCGATTTTTTTTGCTTACTTTGCACGCAGAATAGGACCAATTAGTAAAAGCAAATGAAACAGATTCGGATTTTTCTTATGTCGTTGGTGGCTGTGGCACTTGTCAGTTGCGGTACGACCAACACGGTGCCCATCACGGGGCGCCAGCAGACCTTGATGGTCAGCGACGGTGAGGTGCTCAGCCTCTCAACCCAGCAGTATCAGGAGTTTATGAAGACTGCCAAACTCTCTACCAATGCCACGAATACGGCGCTGGTGAAGCGGGTGGGGCAGAACCTGGCCAATGCCGTCAACAACTACCTGCAATCCAATGGCTTGGCGAACGACCTGCAGTATTACAACTGGACGTTCAATCTTGTGCAGGACAATCAGGTGAACGCCTGGTGTATGCCTGGCGGACTGATCTGTGTCTACGAGGGATTGCTGCCCGTCACCCAGAACGAGGCCTCGCTGGCTATCGTGCTGGGCCACGAGATTGCCCACGCTGTGGCTCGTCATTCGGCAGAGCAGATGAGTACCCAGATCAAGCAGCAGCAGGGCCTTCAGATCGGTACGGCCGTGGCCGGTATGCTGGGTATGGGCACCAACACGCAGTCGATCGTGCAGGCTATCGTGGCACAGGGCTTCAACTTCAAGAACCTGAAGTACTCGCGTAACCACGAGAACGAGGCCGACCACATGGGCCTGATCTTCGCTGCAATGGCGGGCTACGATCCGCAGGTGGCTACGGCTTTCTGGCAGCGGATGGCAGCCAGCAATACGAACCAGACGGCTGAGTTCCTGAGCGACCACCCCTCTGATGCCACACGTATCAGCAATATCCAGGGTTGGATGCCCGAGGCGCTGAAGTACTACAAGCCGCAGACAACCGCGACCACAACGAAGACTGCGACCAAGACCTCGACAACACCTTCGTCGACCAAGACCTTTAGGGTGTCGTCGAAGAAGAAATGATTTTCATATATTCGTCGTAAGAGATAAACCGCCCGCCCATTGACTTGAGGTGGGCGGTTTCAAATTGGCAGTCTATCAGCCGTCCGCCCGTCTTCTGCATCGTCTGGGCTAGACGAATCAGCGCCAGTTTTGAGGCATTGGGCACCAGCGAGCACATGCTCTCGCCGAAGAAGGCGTTTCCGATGGTGACACCATAGAGTCCGCCCACGAATCGCTCTGTGATGGGCCTCTCTGGATCCAGCAGGATAGGCTTCTCCAGTTGTTCCCACACCTCCACGCTGGCTGCGAAACCCTGACGGTGGAGTTCCTTGTAGGCCTCCTTCATGTCAGGCCCAAGCCAGGCGTAGTCCTCGTCGATGCGCAGGTCGCTGCAGTTGTTGATCACGCTGCCGAAGGCCTCGTTGATGCTCATCCGATACTTGCTCTTGTTCATCAGTGTGCGCATAGAGTGGCTGATGTGGATTTCCTCGGGGAAGATAACGAAGCGTTGCATCGGGCAGAACCACTCGATGTCGGAATAGCGGAAGGCATACCAAGGGAAAATGCCGTTGGAGTAGGCCAGGAGCAGACGGTCTACGCTCAGGTCACCTCCTGTGGCGATGCAGCCGTCAGGATCGCCTTGGTGCGGGTCTGGGAACCAGAGGTTCTTGTCGAGTTGATATACCATTGTCAGTTCACAATGCACAATTCTTGATTCCCAGTCGAGACGGTGACCTTGCCACCCTTCTTCAGCCGTCCGAACAGGATCTCGCGCATCAGCAGCGGCTTCAGTTTGCCGGTGATGACGCGATCCATCTCGCGGGCTCCGTATTCACGGGTGAATCCCTTCTTCAGCAGATAGTCGAAGGCCTCGTCGGTGAGGGTCATCACGACCTGCTTGGCCGTCAACTTCTCTTGCAGTTCTCCGAGTTTCTTGCGCAGGATGAGCGTTGCCATCGTGCGATCCATATCATTGAAGACCACAGTGCCGCTCAGGCGGTTGATGAATTCCGGCTTGAAGGTCTTCTTTACCTGCTTCAACATCGCCTCGCCACGCGACACGCTGCCCTGGAAGCCGATGCTGGCCTGGGCGGCATACTGGGCACCAGCATTCGAGGTCATAATCAGGATCACGTTGCGGAAGTCGGCTTTCCGACCTTTGTTGTCCGTCAGGCGGGCATAGTCCATCACCTGTAAAAGAATATTGTAGATGTCCTGATGGGCCTTTTCTATCTCGTCGAGCAGCAACACGCAGTTAGGGGTCTTGCGGATGGCATCCGTCAACAGACCACCGTCCTCATAGCCCACATAGCCGGCTGGCGAGCCGATGAGTTTGGCTACGGTGTGCTTCTCCGTGTATTCACTCATATCGAAACGGATCAGTTCGATGCCCAGTTCCTTGGCCAATACACGGGCCACCTCCGTCTTGCCGACACCCGTCGGACCCACGAAGAGCAGCGAGGCGAGGGGCTTGTTGTCATCGAGCAGTCCGGCCTTCGACAGTTGTACGGCCTCCACCACCTGGCGCACGGCTTCGTCTTGTCCGTAGATTTTGGCACTGATGCGTTCCCGTAGTGTCTCGAGTGCATCGTTGTCATCTTCTTTCATTGCCAAGGCATCTACCTTACAGGTCTTCGCGAGGATATCGGCTACGAGAGCCTTGTCCACCGTCTGCCGCTTCTGTCCTCTTATCGGGTGAATCTCCCGATAGGCGCCAGCCTCGTCTATCAGGTCGATGGCCTTGTCGGGCAGGAATCGCTCGTTGATGTATTTGGCACTGGCGCTCACCGCAAAGTCGAGTGCCTTGTCGGCATAGTAGACTCCGTGGAACTGCTCGTAGTTCTTTTTCAGTTGTTTCAGGATCTCCAGCGTCTCTTCCGTCGTTGGCTCGGCGATGTCTATCTGCTGGAAGCGTCTCACCAGTCCCTTCGAACGGGTAAAGTGGCGGTTGTATTCCTCGTAGGTGGTCGAGCCGATGAACCGGATATTTCCGCTCTCGAGATAGGGCTTCAGCATATTCGAGGCATCCATCGAGCCTTCGCCAGTGGCACCGGCCCCCACAAGGTTATGGATCTCGTCGATGTAGACGATATTGTTATTGGCTTCCTTGGTGACGCCCTCCATCACTTCCTTGATGCGCTTCTCAAAGTCGCCGCGGAACTGGGTACCCGCCAGCAGCGTGCCCAAGTCGAGTTGATATATCTTGCTGCCCTTCAGTCGCTTAGGCAGGTCGTAGCGATTGCTGTCGATGTAGGCGGCCAGTCCGTAGACCAGAGCCGTCTTGCCCACACCAGGCTCTCCGATGTGCAGCGGATTGTTCTTCTCCTTGCGGCAGAGCACCTGGATGGTGCGCTCCAGTTCCTGCTTCCGTCCGATGAGCGGGTTGTGGTTCTGGTAGGTGTCGTTCAGGCAGGTCACCATCTTCCGCCAGCCTTCCTCGCCGTAGTTCGTTTCCTCGTCGTCATCCTCATCCTCGTCATCGAGGCTGGCCAGGTCGTGGTCGTCGGCATAGCGGGTCACCAGTTCGCTGAAGAAGTCCTGCTTCCAATCGCCGAGCAGGTTCGTCAGCAGATAGGCAGCATACGACTCCTTCAGGTCGAGGATGCCCTTCACGATGTGCGGCACGTAGATGAAGTGGGCACTCGAGTTCTGTACGATCCTGTAGGCTGTTGTCAGGGCCTCGCGCAGTTGCTCAGATGGGTTGGGCACGTAGTCCCCGATTTCGTTGGGTATTTTCTCCGTCTTCTCGAAGAAGTCCTTCAGACTGCGGTTCACGATGTTCAGGTCTACGTTGCAGTCGATGAGCGTCATGTTAAACTCATATTGCTTCAGCAGGGCCTGGATGAAGTGCTCCGGCATCACGAACTCGTGGCGGTACTTCTTGCACACCTCGTGCATCTCCTGAAAGGCCTCATTCACCTTTTGTGTATAGTATATCTCCATTATTCCTCTGGTTCATAGGTTAAGCGCAACGGAAAGCCCGCCTCGCGTGCCATCTGCGTGGCCTTGTTCACTTTCGACACGGCGATGTCGTACGAGTAGATGCCCACCACGGCCTTGTCCGAGTGGTGCACCTGGAGCATCAGCGTCTCCGCCTCTGCCTCCGACTTGAAAAACACCACCTTCAGAATCTTCACCACAAACTCCATCGTGGTGAAGTCGTCGTTGTAGATGGTCACCTTGTAGCGGCGCGGCTCCTTCAGGTTGGTGCGCTGCCGTTCCCTTGTTGCTGATTGTTCTTTTGCCATATCAGTTGCAAAAGTAGTTAAAAAAAGCCATACGAGCAAAAGATGTGGCCAAAATCTTTAGGATTTCCACATTTTATTCGTATCTTTGCGCCATAATTAAAATAATGTATAGTATGAAGAAGAATCTTATCCTTACCCTCTGCGTCGTCTGTGGCCTGACTTCCGCCACGGCCCAGACCAAGAGCGGCGGCATCTCGCCAGAGATGCTCAGCGACATTCAGAAAAGTCAGCAAGCCCAGCCTGCCAACAAGGCCCTGGCCAATGCCATTGCCGCCAACAGCATCGATGCGCTCGCCGTGAATCATCAGAACAGCAAGGCGCTCGATACCTATTTCAGTGTCGAGACCAAGAAGCAGTCCATCACCGATCAGAAGTCGTCAGGCCGTTGCTGGATGTTCAGCGGACTCAATGTGCTGCGTTCCAACTTCACCCAGAAGGCCGACTCCGTGCAACTGGAGTTCTCGCAGGCCTACCTTTTCTTCTGGGATCAGTTGGAGAAGGCCAACCTGATGCTGCAGGGCTGCGTGGATAATGCCAAGAAACCCATCGACGACCAGCGTGTGCAGTTCTTCTTCCACTATCCGATAGGCGATGGCGGCACGTTCTGTGGCGTGAGCGACCTGGCTGAGAAGTATGGTCTGGTGCCCACGGAGGTGATGCCTGAGACCTTCACCAGCGACAACACGGCGAAGGCCCGTCAGTTGATCTCGTCAAAACTCCGCGAGTATGGCCTCCAGTTGCGCGATATGGTGGCCAGGAAGCAGAGCCAGCAGGCCATCAACAAGGAGAAGACCCGTATGCTCTCACAGATCTACAAGATGCTCGTGTTGACCATCGGCGAGCCTGTGCAGCAGTTCTCCTACGCCTTCAAGAGCAAGGATGGCAAGGCCGTTGCACCCGCTAAGGACTACACCCCGCAGTCGTTCTATCAGGAGGTGGTGGGCGGCCCCATCAACGGCACGTTTATTATGGCGATGAACGATCCCCGTCGTCCCTACTATAAGACCTACGAAGTGGAGTACGACCGTCACACCTACGACGGTCACAACTGGAAGTACGTCAACCTGCCGATGGACGACATCGAGCAGATGGCTATCGCCTCGCTCAAGGATGGCCGCAAACTCTACAGCAGTTACGACGTGGGCAAGTGCCTCGATCGCAAGCGTGGCTATGCCGATACCGAGAACTTCGACTACGAGTCGCTCTTCGGCACCACCTTCCCGATGGACAAGGCGCAGCGTATCTCAACCTTCGACAGTGGCTCCACCCACGCGATGACCCTCACGGCCGTCGACCTCGATGCCGAGGGCAAGGCTACGAAGTGGAAGGTCGAGAACTCCTGGGGAGCCACTTGGGGGCAGCAGGGTTGCCTGATTATGACCGATCGCTGGTTCCGCGAATATATGTTCCGCCTTGTGGTGGATAAGAAATACGTGCCGGAAAATATCCTGAAGGCCGCTGACACCGAGCCGGTGATGGTGATGCCTGAGGATCCCCTGTTCCTGCCTGACGAATAAACTCTACTCCGTCACCTCTTTCACCAGGTTGTTAAGCCATTGTTTCCATCGGTCCAGGATCGTTGGCTCACTTGGCTTTTCTGCCTCCTCCGCTTCTTCGGCAGGCTCTTCTGTCGAGGGCTCCGGATCTGTGGGCGGCTCTGGTGTAGCCGGTTCTGGTTCTTCGGCAGGCTCCACTTCGAAGGGCAGTTCCTGGGTGATGACTTCTGCAACCGTTGGCTTCTTGGCTGGCTTGTAGAGTTTCGGTATCAGGTCTTCGTAGAATTCATCCTCATTCCGATGCACGTCGGTCTGTACCTCTGCCCGCAGGTCGTCCTCCAGTCCCGTAGCCAGGATGGTCACCTTGGCATCCTCGCCCAGGGAGTCGTCCGTAGCCGTACCCCAGATGACCTCGATGTTGGGATCCAACTGGTCGAAGAAGTCGTCTATCTCCTGCAGTTCCCTGACGAAGATGGGATGCTCGTCGCTGGCATAGATGTTAAATAGGATGCGCTTGGCCCGCCCGATGTTGTTGCCGTAGAGTAGGGGAGAGTCGAGGGCATCGAGGATGGCCTTCTCCACGCGGTGATCGCCGCTGGCCCGTCCCATCGCCATAATGGCCCCGCCACCGTTCTTCATCGTGGTCTCCACATCGCGGAAGTCACTCTTGATGCCGCCGTCGCTGGGCAGCGTGATCAGTTCCGAGATGCCCTTCACGGCATCCATCAGGATATTGTCCGCCCGCTGGAAGGCCTCTTTCACGGAGATGTTGGCATCGGCATACACATCACAGAGGCGTTCATTGTTCACGATGAGCAGCGCATCCACGTTCTTTCGCAGTTCATCGACGCCCTTCAGCGCCTTGATGATCTTCCGTTTCTTTTCGAAATAGAAGGGAATCGTCACCACGCCCACTGTCAGCAGCCCCATCTCCTTGGCGATGCCGGCCACGACGGGCGCCGCACCTGTACCCGTGCCGCCGCCCATACCTGCCGTCACGAACACCATCTTCGTGCCGTCAGACAGCAAGCGTCTGAAGTCTTCCACGTTCGTCTCTGCCTCGCTCCGTCCGATCTCAGGGTCTGCACCAGCGCCGAGCCCTGACTTGCCCAACATCAGTTTTACTGGCACGGGCGAACGTGACAGCGACTGGCTGTCTGTGTTGCAGACGGCGTAGGTCACGCCCTCCACGCCCTCGTTAAACATATTCCTGACAGCATTACAGCCGCCACCGCCCACACCGACCACCTTGATGATGCCCTGCATCTGGTCAGTCACCGGCCCGAAGTCAATGATTCCCTCTTCCATATTTCACTATTCACTAATCACTATTCACTATTCACTAATTCTCTCGGCAGCGTGATCAGTTTCAGCCGTTCATACCAGATACGCCCAGCGATATGTTTTCTCGTATGGCCGCTGATGATGTAGTAACTCGCCGTATATTCGTCCATCATCTCGAGGAATGTCTTCTTGATGCGCGAACATTTCTCGTTGATGGCGTTGTCGAGCGGATCCACCAGATGGTTCACGCTCTCCACGATCTTCTCCTTGTCCATCATCTTCGCCGTCGACAGATAGTAGCCCATCAGTTCCTCGCGATACTCCCTCAGCCGTTTGAACTCAATGCCCTCGGGGTGGGCCAGGAACAGCAGGTACACTGCCTTGTGTACAGGCTGAAGTTCCACCTCCTTATGATAGTCGGCGAGGATGAAGCGGTAGTCTTTCGTGATTACCAGCCTCGACAGTTTCCCTCGTGCTGCCTCTATCCGCAGTTCCTCCAGCAGCGGCACGCCGATCGCCCGCAGCAACAGGTCTTTCCTGTCTGCCGCCACCAGCCGCTCTGCCAACTGCCTCAGTTCCAGGGCCATTTCCTCCGCTGTCTGCTGTCGTTCTGCCATTTCGTTTGCAAAGTTAGCAATCTTTTTCCAATCCACCAAACGTTCACAAGGCTTGCGATGCATAAAACTTATCACAAAGCGACCAGGCACATCTATTCAACAGACGAGCAGAAGGATCGAACTCACAAAATATTTTTGTTAGTTCAGTGCCCACCTTATCAAAGGCTCCTTGGAAACCGCAGGAAAATGAGCACTAGCCCTGACTTTTGGATAAGAGGATGAAGTTTTTGCTTTGACTTTTGGATAATTTTATGTGATTTTTGCCTTGACTTTCGGATAATTTTCGTAATTTTGCACGCAGATAAGACGATAATTGAATAAATATGGCATATTTCAGAAGACATATTGACGAACAATTGCTCCAGTGGAAAGACTCTCCACGTCACAAACCTCTGCTGATACGTGGCGCACGTCAGGTGGGTAAGTCAACGGCTGTAAGGGAGTTGGGCAAACAGTTCCGCTATTTCGTGGAAATCAATCTGGAAAAGCAGCCAGACCTGCTTCAGATGTTTCCAGAGAATATAGACGTAAAGCGGACATGCGAAAAACTGAGCGGCACATTAGGAATACCCATCGTGCCTGGAGAGACTCTGCTCTTCATCGACGAGATACAAGTGTCGCAGCAGGCTATTATGTCGCTTCGTTACTTCAAGGAGGACTATCCGGAGTTACACGTCATTGCTGCTGGGTCGCTGTTGGAGTTTACGCTTGAAGAGTTGCCTTCGTTTGGCGTGGGCAGGATAAGGTCGCTCTACATGTATCCTTTTTCGTTCGACGAATTTCTGATGGCCCAAAACCTGGACTTGACCATCGATTACAAGCGACGGGCCACGAGCAAGGAACTGCTGACAGAGAAGGCACATAAGGATTTGGTCGATCAGTTGCGTACGTTCTATCTCGTAGGAGGTATGCCTGCTGCGGTCACGGAGTGGATGGAAACCCACAGTTATATCGAGGTGTCGTATGTTCATACGGACATCATTCAGACGTATGAGGATGACTTCAACAAGTACAAGAAGCGTGTCTCACCGACGCTGCTCCGTCAGGTGCTGCGTTCCGTGGCTCTGCAGGTGGGGAATAAGTTTGTGTATGCCCAGGCGGTACGTGATGTTCATTCCTCTGTTGTCAGGGATGCTCTCCATCTGCTGACGCTTGCCGGACTGATTACACCTGTAAAGCATACGGATGGTACGGGTGTGCCTCTTGGGGCTACAGAGAGCAACAGTTACATCAAGTATCTGTTCTTCGACTTGGGTGTGATGCAGACGATGCTCGACATTCCTGCATCGGAAATCCTGTTGGCCTCCGATGTGGATTTTGTCAACAAGGGTGGTGCCTCTGAGATGTTTGCCGGTCTGGAGATGAAGAAATACCGCGACTGTCTGCAAAAACCTGAGATGCACTATTGGGAGAACACGGCCAGAGGGCGTAGGTCTGAAGTGGATTACTTGAAAACCCGTAGCGGCAAAGTGCTGCCTGTAGAGGTGAAGGCCAATACGCAGGGCGGTATGCAGAGCCTTTGGATTTTCATGCGTATGCGCAAACTTCACGAGGCTATCAGGACTTCATTGGAGAACTTCGGCCAGTTCGACTATAACGACCCAGAGGATAACTTTGAGCGTCGGCATGTCGACATTGTGCCACTTTATGCGCTGAGTAATATTGAATTGTAAGGCAGGAAAACAACATAATCAGAAGCAAGGAGCCAAATTATTCACTAAGAGTACAGAGTTTCTGAGGTTAGTCGAAGTGTCCATCGTGAAGAACCGTAAGAAACTGCGCGAGGAACTGAAAGCCCGTGAAAGTGGTGGTTCTGTCTGCTGTCGTTCTGCCATTTCGTTTGCAAAGTTAGCAATCTTTTTCCAAACCACCAAACGTTCACAAGGCTTGCGATGCATAAAACTTATCACAAACCACT
>FLNX01004411.1_pt1 | contig 25602 bp, 22 predicted proteins | sample 1140341 | NCBI WGS metagenome assembly FLNX01 (sample SAMEA3878208, study PRJEB12797) | bioreactor metagenome | biome: Moose rumen | place: Sweden | collected 2011-10 | reverse complement strand
GAACACATTCGCCATCGCACTCTTAGAGGGATTCAACAAATACGCCAAGGCAGGACTGAAGGGATTCATCAGTTATGAGCACCGCAAATTCCAAATGCCAGACTTGAATGAAGATTCTGATACCTATTTTCTGAATTCGTGGTCGGAAGGACATCTGAGTGTAGGAGGGCAAATGTCAAAGACACAAGGAAAGACCCTTCATTACAATCTGCTTGCTGAGGCATGGGTGGTTGGACCAGATGCAGGCTCACTGAGTGTTGATTTCTCCACCGATCTTAATTTCCCACTCTTTGGAGACACACTGCAATTAGCAGCAAAGGCATCCTTTCATCGTTTTAATCCCACCTTTTTTCAGAAAAACTATCACTCAAAACATTTGTGGTGGGATAATTCCGATTACAGCAAAGAGACGCGAACACTCATTGAGGGACTCTTGACGTATCCTAAAACCCGCACCCAGTTGCGTGTAGCCATTGAGGAGATACAGAACTACACCTATTTCGGTATGAGTTACACCATGACAGACACCTATGGTCGCTCAAACTTGACAGGAGGTGTCTATCAGGAGAGTGGAAACATCAATGTCATGACTGCCCAACTGCGACAGGACTTCCGATTAGGCATCCTCAACTGGGAGAATGTCATCACCTACCAGAATTCCAGCAATAAGGAGGTGTTGCCACTTCCTGCCTTGAATATCTTCAGCAACCTCTATCTGAAATTCAAGATTGCCAAAGTACTGAGTGTTGAACTCGGTGGTGACGTTACCTTCTTCACGAAATACAATGCTCCAGACTATCTCCCGCTTATCGGACAGTTTGCCATTCAGCAGAATAGCGACAGCCGTGTGGAGTTAGGAGGTTATCCTTTCGTGGATGTCTATGCGAATTTCCATCTGAAGCGTGCCCGTTTCTTCGTGATGATGAGTCATGTCAACAATGCATCAGGCAATAAGATGATGTTCCTGACCCCCCATTATCCAACCAATGGTAGCGTCTTCCGTTTTGGAGTCTCCTGGAATTTCTACAACTAAAGTATTAGATTTGTAGAAAGTCCTAAGTCGTCATAGATTCCTCTAAGAAGATTTTATCAAAGACTTTCCGCATCTCTGTGGGGTTCGTGATGAGTGAGCGTAACGTTTTCAGGTTACGTTCATTTTCTGAACCTTGTATCCATAGACGGATATAGCCATTAACTGCATATTTCTCAGACATATGCTGACAGAAGCGTCTCCAATGTCCCTCTACGTCCATCTCCGGATAGTTGGCGAGCCCAAACTGTATTGTACGTCGGATCACGGTCTCTGGTGTGAGGTCACGGTCTGCCTCTGCCACTATCTTGCCGTAGATACTACGGGGAGCATGCGATGCAGAGGCACGATGATCCTCCACAGCCTCCTTCATCACTTTCAACTGCTCTGGTGAGAACCAGCGTCTCAGCCGTGCGTCCTGCATCAGGATTTTCCCACTGGTCAGATGATGGATGGCACGTGGACCGCTCAGTCCTAAGTCATGATAGGCGGCAATGACATACACCATATTCATATCCGCTCCTGTCTGCTTCGCCAAGTCTATCGAGCGACGAATCACCCGGGTGACATGTCCCATGTTATGAGCCTTGTCGAAATCAGCGTAGCGAGGTAGTATCTGTGTCTCCACAAACTCCACCAAATCAAGACTTGCCGTATTGTTTATCATCAGAAAGTGGTTAAAATTTTTGCAAATATACGTAATATTCCTTACTTTTGCAAGAAGAATCAAGCAAAAAAACACAAATGAGCGATACAACCATCAAGCAAAACTCTCTCAAGGCGTGGGTCCTTGCGGCACGTCCCAAGACTTTGTCAGGTGCCGCCGTTCCTGTATTAATTGGACTCTCACTTGCCTATACAGATACCGTCTTCTATGGGGATGATGTCTTCAGTTGGACGGCTGCCTTTCTGTGTATGCTCTTCGCACTTGTCATGCAGATAGACGCCAACTTCATCAACGACTTCTTCGACTACGCCCGTGGCAATGACGACACAGCGACCCGCTTGGGACCATTGCGCGCCTGTACCCAAGGATGGGTCACCGCTGACGCGATGAAGCGTGCCATTGCCGCAACTACCTGTGCGGCATGTGTCATCGGACTACCCTTGGTGTATTTCGGAGGATTGGAGATGATTCTTATCGGGGCTCTCTGCGTCGTGTTCTGTTTTCTCTACACCACTCACCTCTCCTATCTCGGCTTGGGTGATGTTCTCGTGCTATTATTTTTCGGCATCGTACCTGTTTGTATCACCTATTATATACAACTCCATACCATCACCTATGAGGTGCTTATCGCATCCGTTGCCTGCGGACTGGTGATTGACGCGCTTTTGATAGTCAACAATTATCGTGACCGTGACAACGACAAGCGGGATGGCAAGAACACCCTCGTGGTGCATATCGGTGAGAAAGCCACCGAGCACCTCTACCTCAGTATCGGTGTCATCGCCTGCCTGATGGGGATAGTCTTCTGGACAAGCCAGCATGTGCTTGCCTTTATCTTACCTCTCATCTACTTGGTATTGCATGTCTTCACGTGGCTGAAGATGAGGCGCATCCACCAAGGCAAACAACTCAACGAGTGTTTGGGTGAGACGGCACGCAACATCCTCATCTACGGACTTACGGTGTCGGCGGGGTTGCTCCTTCTCTGAGGAAGAAATACCACAGGGCTATCATCACGATAATCAATATGATTGTGATGATGCTCTTCATCAAACAGCCCACCACCTTCTTCACAACAAAGAAGCCGATGATCACCATCAACAATAATACGATATAATAGGTCAAGTTCTCCATCCTACTACATTTCTTAACTCCATTACTATTTAAACAGTTGTCGAAACGCCACAGGAATAGGGGTCTCAAACTCCATCCGCTCATGGGTCACGGGATGCTCCATACACAACAGGAAGGCATGCAGACAAAGACGGTGCAGGGGATCATTGCCGTCACCGTATTTCACATCTCCACAAACGGGATGTCCCATATCTGCGGCATGCACGCGAATCTGGTTCTTACGCCCTGTCTCTAACTTAAACTCCACCAGCGAATGGTCGGTGGTACGGTCCAGCACATGGAAATGCGTCACGGCATACTTACCCCCGTTATCGACAGGCGATGAATAGGTCACATACGCCTTGTTGTCCTTCAACCAGTTGGCTATCGTTCCCTCACTCTGCTCCATCTCACCACTCAACACGGCGACATAGCGACGATCATAGACGATGTCATGCCAATAATGCTCCAGTGTCTGCTCCGTATCGATATCCTTTGCATAGACCATCAGTCCTGACGTGTCACGGTCCAGACGATGTACCACATGCGCCGTACATTTCTGGTGCGACTTCTTGAAATAGTCGTCCAATATCGCTTTCACATTCAATGAGGAGTGACCTGCCGCCATGGAGAGGATGCCCACCTGTTTCTCAATGACGATGATCCATCGATCCTCATACACGATTTTCAGCCAGTGACTCTTGAATTGTGTCTGGTTACGCTTCGTCTTACTCACAGCGACTTTCATACCAGGTCTCAAGGGAAAATCAAACTGGCTCACCGTCTTGCCGTTCACACGGATGCCCCTGCCCTGCAACGTCAACTTGATCTTGTTACGGCTCTGCTTCACGTTCTCCAGCAGGAACTCCAATAGCGGCTGTTCTCTCTCGACTACAAAATGGTCGTAGTCGCCTTGTTGGTGATAGGGATTATATCTCATAATTACACTTCTTTCCTATTTTTGGGTGCAAAATTACGAATAAGTGAGAAGAAAGCCAAATGTTTATAAATAATTTCGTACCTTTGCACCATTAATTAAAACTAAAGACATGAAACTTCAATCAACACTGATCGCATGCCTGCTTGCTTCGACAGCACCAATGCATGCTCAATTAGTTATCAATGAGTTGATGCAATCGAATATCGACTGTATCATGGATGACCTTAACGAATTCCCTGACTCATGGGTGGAACTCTATAACGCCGGTAATACTGCCGTCAACCTCGGTGAGTATAAGTTAGGTAAGAACAACAAGGAGAACAAGGCATGGCAACTGCCCAGCCAAACTGTAGCCGCCAAACAGTATGTTATCATCTATTGCGACAAAGAGGAAACAGGTCTGCATACCGATTTCCGTCTGGAGTCAGGAAAGGGAGGCGAGGTATACCTCTTTAAAGGAGGTGAGATTGTCGACCAAGTGACGGAGATGAAAAAGATGCCTGCTCCCAATATCGCCTACGGACGAAAGACCGATGGCAGCGACACCTGGGGATATCAGGCAGAACCCACTCCCAATGCAGCAAACTGTGACAAAACGGTGAAGGACCTGCTGGGTGAACCCGTCTTCAGTATTCCTGGTAGTGTGTTCACCACCTCAGGCAGCCACACCCTGACACTCTCCTTGCCGGAAGGCACTCCTGAGGGGGCAGAGATTCGTTATACCACTGATGGCTCAGAGCCGACAAAGACGAGTACGCTCTATAGCAACCCTATCACTTTCAGCGGCAACCGTGTCATACGTGCCAAGATCTTCTGCGACGGCTATATGTCACCACGCTCTACCGTCCAGTCTTATATCTTCATCACAGATCGCGCCCTCACACTATCTGTCGTCTCTATCGTAACAGACAACAAATATCTGAACGACGATAAAATAGGTATCTACGTAGACGGCACCTATCAAAGCGACAAGAGAAACTATGAGTTCAACTGGCGTCGCCCCATCAATTTCGAGTTTTTCGAAAATGGAAATGAGAACAGTAAACTCAACCAACTCTGTGAGACCCGTATCATGGGAGGAGCCACCCGCAGCAATGCACTGAAGTCATTAGCCGTTTATGCCAATAAACGCTTTGGCATTAAGCGACTGGAGTATGAGTTTTTCCCAGACCAGCGTCCTGCCGTTACTGATTTTAAGTCGATAGCCCTCCGCAATGCAGGTAATGACTTCGATTACCTTTATATGCGAGATGCCATCATCCAACGTAACATGGCACAACATGTGGATCTCGACTGGCAGTCATGGCGACCCATCGTCTTCTATATTAATGGTGAGTATAAGGGAATGCTCAATGTGCGTGATCGCTCCAACGAGGATAATGTCTACACCTACTACGATGGATTGGAAGACCTTGACATGTTTGAGAACTGGTGGGAACTGAAGGAAGGTGACTGGGACAACTACAATGCCTTCCAGGCTTTCTATGCGGAGCATGGACATACACTTGCGGAGTATGAGCAATGGATGGATTGCGGAGAGTTCGCCAACCTCATGATTATGAACCTCTATTACAACAACCAAGACTTCCCTGGCAACAATATCGTCATGTGGCGTCCTAAAACTGAGGGAGGCAGATGGCGCTGGATAGCCAAGGACACGGACTTCGGACTGGGGCTCTATGGCTCTTCTGCATCTTATAAGACCATCGATTGGCTATACAACCCCAATTATGACGCAAACAGAAACTGGGCAAACCACTACGAGCATACCCGTCTGTTCCGTCGTTTGATGGAGGATCAGGACTTCTTCAATATGTTTATCGACCGCTGTGCCGTCTATATGGGCGACTTTCTCAACGAGAAAGGGACACGTGCTGTATGGGATCCTATGTACAACCTCGTCAAAACGGAATTGATGAAACACAAGGATAAGTATAAGCCATGGTGGGTATGGAGTGTGACTGATACATACAACAACGAACTTAATAGTGCGCATACATGGATCAGTCAGCGCACCAACTATTTCTACCAACAACTTGCCGACTATTACCATCTGGGCACTCCCACCCCTCTGACTGTCAATAAGGACATGACCGAATTAGGGGACATTCAAGTCAGCATCAATGATGTCAAACTGAGCGAGGGCATCTTCGATGGCAAGTTCTTCGCCAATCGTAGCATTACCCTTGAGGCAACGCCTGCTGATGGCAAGCAGGTGACTGGCTGGGACATCACTACCACGGCGACCAACGGTACCACCACAACCAGTCATGTGGACGGTGCGCTATATATCTTCACCATGCCAACCTGCAAGAGTCTTGACATCAAGGCTGTCATCGGCACTACCGCCATCAATACCATCAAGCAAGGCAAAGTCCAAGATACTCAATACTATAGCATCGACGGCAAAAGCCTCTCCCACCCCCAGCGTGGCATCAACATCATCCGCATGAGTGACGGCACTACCAAGAAAGTGACAGTACACAATGAACGATAACAGACAAAGGCGGCATCTTCACAGGCTGGAGGTGCCGCATTCGTTTGATACCAGTGAAAGGGATAACTGTCAAAAGGCAGTCGTTTCATTGTAAATCAAATTGAATTGCAAAGTAAATCAAATTGAATTACCGAATAAATCAAATTGAATTGCAAAGTAAATCAAATTGATTTACAATAACAGAGATACTTGATAACAGCAACTAAAACGATTCCAATCCCCTATCAGAGACTTTATTAACATAAAACTCGCCCAAGGTATTTCTCCTTGAGCGAGTTGATTATATAGGATTGATATTACCAAGTTATTGGGTTAGATTGGATCTCCATCACTACTATTCCAGTCATCTGATGACAAAATAGGAGCTGACACTGTCATAATCTGGGGTGCATTGATCTCGACAACATCCATAGAGGGATTTACGTATTCTTTCTTTTCGATATTCTTCATAGTTTGTTTCCTCCCTCTATTTTATTTGATGATTACCTTCTTACCATTCACGATATAGAGACCCTTTGTAGGATAGAGGACACGCTGACCGTTCAGGTTGTAGTAAACGTTATCCTCAGAACCCACCTTGATGTTCTTGATACCAGTTACATCGTCATCGTCAAGACTCAGAAGTTCATGAGCCTCACTACCAGTGAACTCAAGATAAGCACGGCTTGTGTTAATCGTAGGACCTGTAGTACCAATCTTCTTAAACTTAGCAGTGCCGCTACTATTGACCATGACGTATCTTACATAGCCATCTGCTGAATTAACTTGCTCACCAGCACCTGCTTTCAGACAGTTATCGGAAATAGTTGTGCCTGCAGAAGTAGCAACGGGAACGGTGTAAGTTTTACTTACTGTCTCAGCACTCAGCAGCATTGGAGTACCTGCTGGAACAATACCTGTCAGTTCTTCTTTATTGATAGCAGATCCTGTCTTACCTGTCACCTTATAGGCTGTCAAGCCAGCCTCTGCCTGTGAGAAGTCGAGGTTATATTCACTTACATAAGTTCCCCATCCCGTTTCACCAATCTCGATGGACTCGGGGAGAATATCAAGGTGACCTTTTTCCGTAGTCAAGAATACGCGGATATTCTGGGTGCCATCACCACATTCTTTAGCAAATTCCTCATAATAGGACCCACCACCTGATGGGGCAATATCACATCTAACAGTAACTTTTGCTCCATCACGAGTAACGGTTAAATCAACCGTTGCTCCATCCATATCACTTTGAAAAGTATCCCAGTTGAAATTACTAAAAATGTCTGTATTATTGTTCTGGATATTATCCCAGTTATCTGCACGAAGCGCCATGTAATGTGTGAAATTAGCACCATCATAACGTTCAAAATCATTACTTACATTTATAATCCAGTTATAATAGTTCTGACCTTTTGCTGAATAATTCTTAAATGACAACTTCAATGATTCATTCGCACCCAGTACGTACATTTTTGACAATTGCATACCACCAACAGAAGAATTGTCCCTATTACCAACTATTTCATGATTAATTTCTGTATCAGTATCAGTAATTGTACCTGCTGCTGCTGTAGCGTCTGCAAAAGTCAGATAAGAAAGGTCAACAGTTAAAATAACATCAATGTCTTGTGTTGCATCACCGACATTATACGAGCGATAGTTCTGCTCGTATGTTGTTGCATCTTTCGTAACAACAGATCTATATTTAACTGTAGAGCCTTCTCTTTCAATGGTCAAAACAACGGTTGCACCATTTACATGTGTCTTAAAAGTATCCCAATTCCAATTACATCCTCTGTATGATGAATTAAAACAAGGACCGTCACCCCAGTTATCAGCACGGTATCTGGCATAACATGTACCATCCACATTATTAACATCAAAATCTTGATCTTTTGGTAAAATAATTATATCCCAATTGTTCCAGTTGTAGGCTCCACCAGTATAGTTGGTAAATGTCAATGTTAGCGTTTTGTTTGGAGCCAACGTGTACCTGTTTTGTGCACCCAAATAACCTGTAGTGTTGTCTGTATTGCCCAGAGTCGTAAGATACCCCCCCCCATGCCGAACTGCATAGTACTCCTCCTAACAGGACGAGGAGTGTTTTTCTAATTAATTGTTTCATTGTCTTTAAATATTTTAGATTAGTAATTGTTTCGTAATGTGTTGGAGCAGTGGGTGTCAAGCGTGTCTAACCACCACCCTATGGACACCCCTGCTCCAAACACTAATGATGTTAGTTGTTAAGCAACCATTTCAGAGGATCCTCTTGGAAACTATCTAAGTCACCTAAGTCGAAGTCATGGCTCTCAACGCCACCACCACCATAGTTGCCACCCAACGTGTCAATAGAACCAGCCAGCAGTTGAGGGGCTGCAATATCCACGATCTCCATGGAAGGATTGATATATGTCTTTTTCATATTCTCTCTTATTTCAGAATCACTTTCTTACCATTCACAATATAGAGACCCTTGACAGGATTGGCGACACGACGACCCTGCAGGTCATACCACTCAGCGTTCTTCAAGTCAGAAGCCTTGATCTCGCTGATACCAGTGAACTCACCATCAATGGAAATCGCACGAGCCTCGATGACCTCGTCGAATCGGAGGTAAGCCTTGCCAACAGGAATGACGACATCGTCAGACACGAGTTTCTTGAAGTTAGCAATACCGTCCTCGTTAGACAGCACATAATAGGTCTTACCTGTTGCCCTTGTCACTGCACTGCCAGTACCAGGAACGAGGAGGTTATCGGAAACGGCACTACCTGTAGTGGCAACGGGGATGAAGTAAGTCTTACCAGCCTCACCATTGAGCAGCAAGCCTGTGTTCTTCTCCACAGCACCTGTCACAGCGGTTCTTGTAATCTTCTTGCCGTCATGACCAGTAATAGCGTATGCGGAGAGTCCTTCGTCAGCGTTCGCAAAGTCGAGTCCGTAGTCCGCGCATGAGAAGGTAGACCAGTCTTTATCACCAATGGTCGTCTCAATACCTACGTTAGCGGAGAGGAGGTCGATCATACCACCCTCTGTGGTCAGGAACACACGGATGTTGTCCTCAGCGATGGCATCGTCCGTGAAGGTATAGGTCTCTGTGCGTACGGTAGTTCCGTCAGTAGCGGCAATCTGCTCAGCGACAATCGTCACCTTACCACCCTCACGCTTCACCGTCATCGTCACGTCAGCGCCATCCATCTCGTCCTTGAAGGTATCCCAGTCATAGTTGGAGGTTAAATTGGCTGCATCATATTTATCTCCCCATCCATAGTGATCTGAACGCAGGACGAGATACTCAGAATAGTCATCAGCCCCACGGTCAGCATCAGTAGTGACAAAAAGAAGCCAGTTGTTCCAGTTACCCATTTTGCAGGAATAGTTCTTGAAATGGATCTTAGCCATCTGATTCATGCCAATGGTATAATAGTCTGAGAATGCTGTCCACCAAGGAGTGGTGAGTTCTGGAAGTCCGATCTGCGTGCCAGTTGCAGTAGGTAATGGATCTGAGTCAACCACAGGAACCTCATTATTAATAATAAGGTGTGCGTTGTCAACAGTCAGGCGAGCCTTCAATGTCTCCTTTACTGCGGTGGCAGGACATGGCATTGCAAAGTAATGACGGAAATTCTTGGTACCGTCAGCAGTCGTCACGTCCTCAATCAAGATCAGGGATGCATCATTACGCTTGATGGTCATCACGACAGTAGCACCGTCAATATTGTCCTTGAAGTTATCCCAGTCGTAATTGTTGAGATTGCCATAGAACCAATCCGTTGAATTATCATTGGTGTTACGTCCTTCCCATTCACCGTTTGTCAGTCCGAAGCAGTCTGCGCGCATCAGAAGATATTCGTAACCTGAGACTTTCTCGCAGATTTCCACCGCCCAGTTATTCCAGTTGTCAGTCTTTGAGGAGTAGTTCTTAAAGGTGTAGGTCAGCGTCTTGTTAGGAGCGATCTCCACAAAGTCCGTGAACTGAGTCCACCATGCCGTGGTATTGTCCTCGGCACCTAAGCGAGAGGTGCCGTTGCCTAAGTCAACTTCATCGCCTGCAAAGGCAGAGGAGCCGCATAGGAGTCCTCCCATCAGGAGGAAGAGTGTTTTACATAATAATTTTCTCATACTCGTATTAGTTTAATTTACTTAATTACTTTCTTTCCATTGACGATGTAAAGTCCCTTCGTAGGATGAGTCACGCGGCGACCGCTCAGGTCATAGTATGTCTCTGCCTTTGAGTTATCCTTCTTGACGGATTCGATAGCCGTGGTAACAGGGAGAATGTCAAGCATACCACCCTCCGTGAATACAAAGAAGCGGATAGCCTTCTCAGCGATAGCATCGTCAGTGAAGGTATAGGTCTCTGTGCGTACGGTAGTACCGTCAGTAGCGGCTGTTGTCTTTGCAGTAATAGTCACCTTACCACCCTCACGTGCCACTTCAATCGTCACGTCAGCACCATCCATCTCGTCCATGAAAGCATCCCAGTTATAGTCGGAGGTCAAATTGGCTGCATCATATTTGGAACCCCATCCATAGTAGTCTGCACGGAGGATGACATACTCATCGTAGCCATTAGCAGTATCAAGACGGTCAGCATCACTCGTGACACCTACCAGCCAGTTGTCCCAGTTATTCACTTTGCAGGAATAGTTCTTGAAATGAACCTTTTCTGTCTCGTTAGGCTGAACGGTATAGTAATCAGAGAAGGCTGTCCACCAGAGAGTGGCAAGGTCGGCGCGTCCTACTTGTGTGCCTTCTACGGCAATCGTCTCTGTGTCAACCACAGGAACCTCATTATTAATAATAAGGTGTGCGTTGTCAACGGTCAGGCGAGCCTTCAGGATCTCCTCATTGGAAGCAGGCGTATCCATCTCGAAGAAGTGGCGGAACTTCTTGGTGCCGTCAGCGGTTGTCACGTCAGTAATCAGCACTAAAGAGGCTTCCATACGCTTGATGGTCAACACAACAGTGGCGCCATCAATATTGTCAAGGAAGTTGTCCCAGTTGTAATTGTTCCAGTTACAAGTAAACCAAGTGTTGTCATCCGTGTTCAATCCATTACCTTCTGACCAGCCATAGCAGTCAGCACGCATGATCAGATACTCGTAACCAGACTCAGCGACAATGTTGACAACCCAGTTGTTCCAGTTGTAAGCCTTTGAGGAGTAGTTCTTAAAGGTGTAAGTCAGCGTCTTGTTAGGAGCAATCTCCACAAAGTCAGTGAACTGGCTCCACCATGCCGTGGTGTTGTCCTCAGCGCCTAAGCGAGAAGTGCCATCACCTAAGTCAACCTCATCGCCTGCAAAAGCAGCAGTGCTGCATAAAAGTCCCGTCATGAAGACAAGGACAGTCTTGCGTAAAAAATTCATCATAGTTTAAAAAATTAAATTAGTAATATAGTTATTTAAAATCATTCCAGATCTAAGAACCCACCATCGAGTTCATGTCCTAAGATGGGGTCGGTAGTACCAAGTGTTCCCTTCAGGTCAGGAGAACCAGCCAATAACTGTGGCATCTCCCATTCCACCACTTGCATCACGGGATTGATATATGTCTTCTTCATAATCTTTCTTTTATTTAATAAAGAACCCTCTTCCCTCCCCTGAGCAGGGAGGGAAGAAGGGGTCTTCTTACTTTACGACAATCTTTTTACCATTCACGATATATAAGCCCTTCTTAGGATAGAGCACACGACGACCCTGCAGGTCATAGTAGATATGATCCTCGGTACCTACCTTGACATGCTGGATGCCGGTAACACTACCGTCAAGGGAGAACTCACGGGCGGAGATTTCCCCATTGAACACGAGGAATGCCTTGCCGACGGGTATCGCACGGGCAGCCTCTATCTTCTTGAAGTGGGCAGCATCACCCTCCACACTCAGGGCGTACTTGGTCTTACCAGACTCAGGAGCCACAGAAGCGCCTGTACCTGCCTGGAGCAGATTGCCACTGGGAGCAGTACCTGCAGAGGCGGCAACAGGAATGAAATAGGTGGTGTTCGCGTCACCGTTCAGCAACAATGGTGTGCCGGCAGGAACAGCCGAGGTCACTTCCACCTTATTTATATTAGCATCATCATGTCCCGTCACTGCATAAGCAGTAAGTCCGTCAACGTCTGAGAAGTCGAGGGCATTACCAGTCACGAACGTAGACCAGTCGTAGGCACTGATGGTAGTACCCACCTCGGCACTGAGGAGGTCAAGGTGACCACCCTCGGTAAGCAAGCGAACAGACATTGCTTGAGCAGCCTCTAAGGAAGTTACGGTGAAGTGGTAAGTCTTAGTAAATACATTGCCCGTAGTAGAGGTATGTACTGCATTCATCGTGACTTTAGTACCCTCACGCTTGATCGTCATCACCACATCAGCACCGTCTGAATCGTCAATGAATGTGCTCCAGTCGTAGTTAGACCATCCTTGGTTCTCTGCATTCCAATAACTGTTCCCTGTCCATGTACCATCATCAGGATATGTCCATCCACGATTGTCAGCACCAATGTCTATAATCTCGCCACCCTGCTGTATTTCCAAGGTCCATGTGTTATAGTCATTAAACTTCTTGGTATAATTGATGAAATTAAACTTCAGTGTTTCATCTGGTTGGATGATATAGTCTTTACGAACACCATCACCAAATCCATTGTTATTGTCCTCATCACCTAATAGTATTCCATTCAACTTATAAGCAGCGGTATTGGCACTTGTCAAGGTGAACTGTGTTCTGTCGCCACAAAGCATTACATAGATGTCATCAGTGGTTTTCAAGTCTTGCACATGATAGAGACGATATGGTGTTCCGTCTTTCACAATATCGAGTTGGACAATAGCCTTAGTACCATAACGACGAACTGTTAATTTTCCTGTAGATCCTTTCAAGACATTTTTTGCCTTGGTTTCTCCAAATGTATTCTGACTGACAATGGCAGTACCGCTCTCATTGAGGATGTCATACCACCAGTCGGGAGTTCTCAGGAACAGATAATCAGAATCTCCCACATACTGTGGTGAACTTGTCTTTGTCAGATTAATAACTAAGCCCGACCAGTCACTAGAAGAGTCAATGTCATCAACGGTGAAGGTGAAAGTCAACATCCTATCGGATGACAGTTTCAAAGGAGAGGTATATGAGCCGGCATCTGCCCATCCTGCAGTAGTAGAGCCTAAAGTCTCCTTCTCATACTTATAGCCCCAAAGGGTGTTGCCACCATCACCAGAGTTTCTATCTTCTTTCTTTTTATTTACAGCAGTGAAGGCAGGAACGACTTGATCCGTAGGCTCCAACTTCTGATTGATCAGCACACCCTCATAAGTGGATTTGTATTCTGTCGTCTCATCAATCTTAATCGTGATATAAGATGTACCAGAAGTAATAGCCCATGTCCCCGTCTTGTCACCTGTAATGGTTCCATCGGATTTCAACTCTACAATCACAGGTATCTTGAGTTCCTTGTTCGAGTGATCCAGATTCTTATCATGAAGGAGTATTTTGTAAGTGCCGGGAATATCAGCAGTAGCAACCTGCTGGGTGGTCTTGATATCTGTATTGGTAACAGTCTCCCCTGTGTACTCAAAAGGTGCGGCACATAACCACTTGTCTTTATTGACAAACATCTGGTGGACACGTACTTCATGACCCTCATCACGATTCTGGAAACGGGTGTGATAAACCAAGAAGGTCTGGTCTTTGTTCGTAATGAAGGAATTGTGTCCCTGAGAACGCTCAGAGTAATCACCTCTTGCAGTATAGCCCCACTCACCGTATGCTCCGAAGATATTCTCGCCACGGTTGGTCTTACGAGTACCATCAGGACCATAGTTCACACGAGCAGCGTTATAGACTGCAACACCTTCACCATTAAAAGTATCTGTATAAGGTCCATCAGGATTAGCAGAACGGAAGACGCGCATCTGATAGCCACCATTGGCAAGCAATCCACCATAGGTGATAAACAGATAGTAATAACCATCTATATATTTAATGTACGAAGCCTCACCAGAAACTTGGAAGCCTCCGGCAATCTTCGTTCCGAAATACGGGTCTACCCTCACGTCATCGGCATTCGACCCTTCCGTATAGGAGTACTTCACGTCATAATTACGAAGACCTGTCTCCTCATCCAGTTCAAGCATCCAGATACCTCCATGCCAAGAACCGTATGACATCCAGAGTTTGCCTGTCTCGTCATAGAACACACAGGGGTCAATGGCATTGGGCCAACGGTGACGCCAATTAGTAAGCGAGCCGACATTATAACGGTCGGGCAATGTGGCTTGCGTACCAAGTGCCAGTTCGAGGTCTGTATACTTATAGGAAAGACTGCTGCCAATATTAAATCCACTGAATACAATCGGACCTTGGTAAAGATATGGTCCCTCAATATTGTCAGAGGTCAGAAGTACGATGCTGCAGTTGGCGTAATCTCCATTAATGCTGAGATACATGCACCACTTTTCCATCTTCTTGTTCCAGATGACATCGGGTGCCCAAAGATTGCCGCTAATATCATAAGAATCATTTCCTGCGGCAGAATATGCCTCAACGTCGAAATTACCAAACGAGTAATTTACCCCCCCCACTTTTATAGATGTGGTGGCATTGGTGTTGAAAGCAGTTTCGCAAGTTACATTTGAACTTTCGGTTGTGCACCATGCTACTGGAACGGAAGTCCAATTCATCAAATCCGTTGACTTTGCCCATGCCTGATGACTGCCAAACACGTAGTAAGTCTCGGATGTCGGCTCCCAGACAATACTGGGATCATGCACACTGACACGATTCAACGTATATGCTGAAGCATATATCGGCATCAGTGCACATAAAAGAAAGTAGTAAATCTTCTTCATGTTTTATTTTTTTAGTAGTTGTTGTATTTGTTGGCAAAGATAATAAATATTTTAGTAATAAAGAAGAATTTTAATAATAAATAGGTGAAGAAAACGTTTTATCCACCTTATTATTTCTTTTTGTACACCTCTATTGATTGTTTTTCATGGTTTCAACAGAAAAGAGCAACCTCAAGGTTGCTCTTTTCTGCGGAAGGTGAGGCTCCCTCACCTATTTCTACTTAATGAATTGGTTTCCAAATATTTACGCCAACCAAGCAAAACAAGTATGTTTTGGTGGGGTAATACATCGGTAATACAGACCCTATTATATATAAATAGGTGTAAACCCGGTTATGTAAGACAGCCCCAGTTGCTTCGATGCTTATTGGCAATTGTTTCAATGATCTCTTTGGTTGTAAAGGTAGCAAAATTCCCGATAATAACCAAAGATTCTTTATAAAATCAAGTAAAAATCAGCGATTATAGACAATAAGCACAAAAAGTGTGCCAAAGTGGTACACTTTTCAATTTTATTTTGTACCTTTGCACCAGAACAAAATACATAGGATTATGATAGTTGTAACAGGTAGAGATTACAGAGCCAATCTGGCCAAGTATTACGGATTGGCCCAGAAGGGTGAGGATGTTGTCGTAAAAGCCAGATACGGCAGTTGGAAAGTTGTTCCCATCACAGAAGATGACGTGGTGGTGAACAAGAGAGACCTGCCCCAAGAACTGCGCAATGCCCTCATGGAGGTCAAGGAGTCCATGGAAGGTAAGAAGAACCTGATGACCTGGGAGGAACTTGTCAATGAACTGGACGATTGACTTCACCACGGAGTTCTCCCGGGGTGCCAAGGTACTGAAGAAGCGGTACAAGAGTTTCATGAATGACCTTGAAGATTTCAAGGACAGTATCATGAAGAACCCCTTCCAGGGTGCAGAACTTGTGCCTGGCATCAGGAAGGTCAGGATGACCATAGAGTCCAAGGGGAAAGGAAAGTCGGGCGGTGCCCGTGTGATTACCCTGACCTACTACGTTTCTGAGGCAGAGGGGAAAGTTCACTTCTTGATCATCTACGACAAGTCCGATGCTGATACCGTTGACGTGAAAGTCGTTCAGAAATACGTGGCTGAACTGGGATTCAATCTGCAGGAACTTCAGGAGCAGGGCCTTCTAACCCAAAGGGGAGAAAAAAAAGGGAATCCGTAAGGTTCCCTTTTCATTAAATAGCGGAGAGTGAGGCTCCTTTTGCGGAAGGTGAGGGATTCTTGCTCTGGCAAGCGACTGCGTCGATTACAAACCCCTGGGGTTTTCATCCCTCACGCAAAAGAGCAACCCTGAGGTTGCTCCTTTTGCGGAAGGTGAGGGATTCTTGCTCTGGCAAGCGACTGCGTCGATTACAAACCCCTGGGGTTTTCATCCCTCACGCAAAAGAGCAACCCTAAGGCTGCTCTTTTTGCGGAAGGTGAGGGATTCAAACCCCCGATACCCGAAAGGGGTATACCGGATTTCGAGTCCAGCGCATTCGGTCACTCTGCCAACCTTCCTATTAAGTGAGTGCAAAGGTAATACTTTTTCCGATAACTGCCAAATTAATCTTGGAGAAATCAAAGAAGTTTGCCAAGACGATTGCGCAACTTCTCTGCCTCACTCTGACGGATAGACAATCGTATCTCACAAGTATTATCGAAAGTCTGGGAGAGAATGCGTGGGTTCATCTCCTTCACAATCCGCATCACGTCATTCATCTGCGGATAAGCAAAGGCATAGGTGATGACTTCCTCTACCTGTCGTGTCTCTATGGTAGCATGAGCGATGACATCAGCAGCAGCCTCCCGATAGGCGACAATGAGTCCGCTTGTACCAAGGTTCACACCTCCATAGTAGCGCACCACGACAATGAGGATATCTGTTAACTCATTGGAGTTGATCTGTCCGAGGATTGGCTTGCCTGCCGTGGACGACGGTTCTCCATCATCATTGGCACGGAACTCTTCCCTACCCGCCCCTAACATATAGGCATAACATACATGGCGGGCATCGTAATATTTCTTACGATAACCCGCCAATATATCCTTGACTTCATCGACCGTCTCTACATGGTGGGCAAACGCAAGAAACTTACTACGCTTCTCGGTATAGTAGCCCTCAGCCACTTCCTTGATAGTCTTGAACTCATCGGTCATTATCTCGATTCTCGATATAACGATAACGATGTTACGATAGTTTATGAATCACCAGTCCTGAACGCAGTTTCGGCTCAAACCAGGTAGCCTTTGGCGGCATGATCTTACCGCTGTCGGCAATATCCATGATCTGCTGCATGGTGACAGGATAGAGGGCAAGGGCGGCACGCATCTCACCGCTGTCCACACGACGTTTCAACTCTCCCAAGCCACGCAGTCCACCCACGAAGTCAATACGCTTCGAGGAGCGGAGGTCGCCAATGTTCAGTATCTCATCGAGAATCAGACGACTACTGATATCCACGTCCAAGACACCTATCGGATCGGTATTGTCGTAAGTACCCTCTTTGGCGGTCAGACTATACCAGTGCTGGTCAAGATAGAGGGAGAACTCATGGAGTTTTGCGGGTTTATAGATTTCCGTACCCTTATCCTCTACAATGAAGTTCACCTGCAAGGCGGCAAGGAACTCTTCGGACGACATACCGTTCAGGTCTTTCACCACACGGTTATAGTCGAGAATCGTCAGTTGACTTGCCTGGAAGCAAACAGCCATGAAGTAATTATACTCCTCCGTGCCCGTATGGTTGGGGTTCTGCTTCTGTTTCTCAGCACCCACCAAGGCGGCAGCGGCAGAGCGATGGTGACCATCGGCAATATAGAGACTGGGCATCTTGGCAAACTCCTCCGTGATAGTCTGCATATCCTGCTCGTCGCTGATAATCCAGAACTGATGGCGGAAACCGTCAATAGGAGCGATGAAGTCATACGCTGGCTCAGTGGCGGCATAGCGCATGATCAACTGGTCGAGGACTGCGTTATCGGGATAAGCGAAAAATACAGGCTCGATATTCGCATTGTTCACACGGACATGCTTCATACGGTCTTCCTCCTTGTCACGACGAGTCAACTCATGCTTCTTGATATTACCCTTCATGTAGTCATCCGTATGGGCACCTACCACCAGTCCGTATTGCGTCTTGCCGTTCATGGTCTGGGCATATATATAATAATGTTCGCGCGAGTCTTGAATGAGCCAGCCTTTATCTTGAAACTTCTGGAAGTTCTCCGCAGCCTTCTCATATACACGAGGGTCATACTCCGAAGTGCCTACGGGGAAATCAATCTCCGGCTTGATGATATGATACAGACTCTTCTCGTTATCGCCAGCCTCCGCACGTGCCTCCTCTGAGTCGAGCACGTCGTAGGGGCGACTCTCCACCTGTTCCACCAACTCTTTGGGTGGACGTATTCCCTTAAATGGTTTTACGATTGCCATTGTTGAAGATTAAAGATTAAACATTAAAGATTAAACATTAAAGATTAAACATTAAAGATTAAAGATTAAACATTAAAGATTAAACATTAAAGATTTGCTTTGATCTTCTCAATCATCTCCTGATACTCGGTATCCGACAGATACACCTTACCTGGATTCATCTGGAAAGTACCACCATAGTCCGGACCATCCACATACTTCGGGGCAAGGTGGAAATGCAGGTGCGATAGTTTATCACTATAGGCACCATAGTTAATCTTCTCGGGGTTGAATGCTTTCTGCATGGCACGGGTTACACGAGCCACATCAGCCATAAAAGCGTTACGGTCCTCGTCGGAGAGTTCGTTGAGGTCGTTCACGTGGTCTTTATAGGCAACGAGACAACGACCACGATAAGTCTGTTCTTTGAAAAGGAAAGCACGAGACACTGACAACTCGCAAATCTCAATCATCAAGTCGTGCAGTGTCTGATTGTTAGTGCAGTAAAGGCACTGTTTAGGATCACTTTGCATAGTTTGCTTGTTTATTAGTTACATTATATTTTGTTGCAAAGATACCAAATAATTATGAAAAATGGTTGATGAATGCCGATTTATTTGTATCTTTGCCACATAATTTATATAAAATGACATGAATAAGAAAACACTTCTAACCCTCTGCTTAGCAATAGCGACTGTCCATTATCTGAATGCGCAATCTTTCGAGGCAGCGGCAACCGCTGTCAAGAATATGAAGATAGGCTGGAATTTAGGTAACACCTTAGAGGCACATAGTCAAAAGAATCTGGACCCTACGAAAGACAATTTCTGGGGACAGCAAGGATTGGATTCGGAGAACTGCTGGGGGCAGCCGAATGTGCGACCTGCTTTATTCAAGATGATGAAAGAGGCAGGATTTGGTGCTATCCGTGTTCCTGTGACATGGTATAATCATATGGACAAGAACGGAAAGGTGAATACCGCTTGGATGGCTCGTGTCAAAGAAGTGGTGGATGCCGTTCTTGCCCAAGGTCTGTATTGTATCATTAATGTTCATCACGATACTGGAGCGGACGAGAGTGGGAAATATTATCACTGGATAAAGGCATCAGGTGATAATTACAACTCAAATAAAGAAAGATATGAGTATTTGTGGAAACAGATTGCCGAGGAGTTCAAGGATTACGACCAGTTCCTGCTTTTTGAGAGTTATAACGAGATGTTAGACAAATATGGCTCGTGGAACTATGCCTCCGCTGCTCGCTCTGGAGGGTATAACTCCACTGACGCTGATGATGCCTACGATGCTGTTAACAAATACGCGCAGAGTTTCGTCAATGTGGTACGTGCCACTGGTGGAAAGAATGCTCAACGCAACTTAGTGGTCAACACCTATGGTGCCTGCTCTGGTTCTGGTACGTGGAACAGCCACCTGCAAGACCCATTAAAGAAGATGGCCCTGCCTACCGATGCCGCATCCAATCACCTGATGTTCCAAATACACGCCTACCCTGGACTGAAGAACAACAATCTCTCATCCATCAAGCAAGAGGTAACCACGATGATGGGAAATCTGAAATCTATCCTCGCAGCCAAAGGTGCTCCTGTGATTATCGGCGAATGGGGTACCATCGATGATGACAGTGATGTCAACTACAGGGACAATAACGCCAACTACTTGAGTTTCTGCAAGCATTTTGTGGAGAAGGCTAAGGAGAACGACATCACGACATTCTACTGGATGGGACTGAGCGACGGCTCTAACCGCTCACTTCCTGTGTTCAACCAGCCCGATTTGGCAGAGACGATTATCAATGCTTATTATGGCAGTACGTCGGGTTTTATCTTTCCCACCCGAGACAATCTCTCTACTGTGTACGACATCACTTTCAATAGCCAATGGACTGAACTCAATCTTGTTAGCAGCACTATCAACACCTCAGCCTATAAGGGTCTTGAGTTGGAATTAGAGGAAGAGCCGTCTAAGAATGCCTTCCAGTTCAAAGTGTATCCCTCAGGAAAGACAGTTAGCATCTCATCAGCAAAAAGCACGTTGACATTTTCCTCGGATATGGGTACCAGTATTAGCCGTATCACATTACAGAGTTGCTTAGCGTCCAATACCACAACGGTAGAAAGCGTCAATCTCATTAAGACGGATGGTACCAAGATAAAGTCTGATATTTCCCCTTTTTGGGGATGTGTTGTTGACGAACGGGTCATTACTGGTATCACTCCTGTCAGAACGACTAAACTCAGAAGCAAATACATCTACGACCTTCGTGGACAACGCATGACAAATCCGCGACAGGGAATATACATCCAGAACGGTAAGAAATACATCGCAAAATAAGAGAAGAGCCTGACACATCAAATGTCAGGCTCTTCTCTTATACCTTTTCAATGATTACTTGTTCACCTGGAATTTCGTATCACCATCCTTGAAGAAGGCGTTAATCTGTTTGGCAGCGGCAATACCTGCGTTGATATTAGCCTCAGCAGTCTGGGCACCCATCTTCTTAGGAGTAGAGAAATAACGTCCCTCAAACTTCTGGAACTCGTCGTTGGCATCAGGCATGATGTCCGTCACGAACTTCAGGTCCTCACGCTCCTGCATCAGTTTGATCAACTCTGGCTCGTTGATAACCTCCTTACGAGCGGTGTTCACAAGGACACCACCCTTCTTCAGTTTACCAACCAACGCATAGTTGATGCTCTGCTTGGTCTCAGGAGTAGCGGGGATATGGAGAGATACCACATCGCAGGTCTCGAAGAGCGCATCCTGGTTAGCGACAGCATGCACACCTGCCTTCTCGATAACCTCAGCAGGGCAGAAAGCATCGTAAGCATACACGTCCATGCCAAAGCCCTTGGCGATGCGAGCCACGTTACGACCTACATTACCAAAAGCGAGGATACCCAGTTTCTTACCCAGCAACTCTGAGCCGCTCTTACCATTATAGAAACCACGTACAGCCATCACTAACAGACCGAATACCAACTCGGCAACGGCATTGGCGTTCTGACCTGGAGTGTTCTCTGCGACTACGTTATGAGCGGTAGCGGCGGCGAGATCGATATTATCATAACCAGCACCAGCACGAACTACGATCTTCAACTGCTTGGCGGCATCCAGTACCTCAGCATCCACCTTATCCGAACGGATAATCATCGCATCGGCATCCTTCACGGCATCCAGCAACTGTGCCTTCTCCGTATATTTCTCTAACAGCACCAACTCATTGCCTGCTGCCTCTACTTCCTTGCGAATGCCCTCAACAGCAGCACTTGCAAATGGTTTTTCTGTTGCTACAAGAATCTTCATCTCAATGTTTAATCTTTAATATTTAATCTTTAATCTTTAATGTTTAATCTTTAATGTTTAATCTTTAATGTTTAATCTTTAATGTATTAATGATTAGCCTCAAATTCCTTCATGCAGGCAACGAGTGCATTGACACCCTCGATGGTCTGCGCATTGTAGCAAGAAGCACGGAAACCACCAACACTGCGGTGACCCTTCACACCAACCATACCCTTAGAGGTAGCGAAGTCGAGGAAGTCCTTCTCCAACTCCTTATACTCGTCAGCCATCACGAAGCAGATGTTCATCAGTGAGCGGTCCTCCTCAACGGCGGTACCACGGAACATCTTGTTGCGGTCAATCTCACCATAGACGATCTCAGCACGCTGCTGGGCGAGTTTATCCATCGCCTCAACACCACCGCTCTTCTTGATCCAGCGGAGTGTCTCCAGTGCGGAATAGATAGGAACAACAGGAGGTGTATTGAACATAGAGCCCTTGTCAACATGTGTACGATAGTCGAGCATGGTAGGAATCTCACGAGGAGCCTTACCCAGTTTCTCATCCTTCACGATGATGATGGTGACACCAGCCATGGCGAGGTTCTTCTGAGCGCCAGCATAGATAGCGTCATACTTCTTCACGTCGATAGGACGGCTGAAGATATCTGATGACATATCGGCAATCAGGGGAACATTGACATCGAGGTCCTTACGGATCTCAGTACCATAGATCGTGTTATTGGTTGTGATGTGCAGATAGTCTGCGTCAGCGGGAACGCTCCATCCCTTTGGAATGAAAGTATAGTTGGCATCAGCGGAAGAAGCCACCTCTACTACCTCACCAAACAGTTTTGCCTCCTTCATAGCCTTCTTTGCCCAAACACCAGTGTTCAGGTAAGCAGCCTTCTTAATCAGGAAGTTATAAGGAATCATGCAGAACTCCAGAGAAGCACCGCCACCGAGGAAGATGACAGAATAGCCCTCAGGAATCTGGAGCAACTCCTTAACCAGAGCCACCGCCTCGTCAACAACGGGCTGGAAATCCTTGGCACGATGGCTGATCTCCATCAGAGAGAGACCAGAGCCATTGAAGTCTAAACACTGCTGTGCAGTCTTTTCAATCACTTCTCGGGGAAGCATCGAAGGACCTGCGTTAAAGTTGTACTTCTTCATTTTGATTGTGAATTTAAATTATTTGTAATACTTTCTTTATCTGTTTCGTAAAAACGATGCGAAATTACACTTTTTATTTCAATTAGGCAAATATTTGAGCAAGAATTAAGTATTTTAGGCAATATTCTTACGTTTTGTCAAGTCTGCATTGCAGTTTTCTATCTTACAGGCTCCACAATTGTCTTGATGCCCTTAATCTTCTCCCCCTGTGTCTGACGTACTACTTGTTGCAACTTTTCCCGCTTCACAGCAACATATGAATAACGGTCGTTCACGTCAATACGTCCTATCTCGTCTGACTGCAGACCGCCTTTCTTACAGAGGAAGCCCACGATGTCACCCTTGCTCACCTTGTCTTTCTTACCCTTTCCAATATAGAGGGTCGCCATCTTGGGGGCAGAAGGCTGATCTAACTGTGGCAATGTTACAGCAAAGGGAACAACCTCGCCTTCGACATAGTCAGGGATATGCTCCTCAGGACCAGTAATGAAGAATGCCCTACCCTGTTTGTCCCAACGGGCGGTACGCCCTACCCGATGGACATAGCCCTCCTCGCTCTCTGGCATGTGATAGTGGATGATATTGGCAATATCGGGGATATCGAGACCACGAGAGGCGAGGTCAGTACTCACCATGACATTGACGGAGCCGTTGGAGAAACGATACAGGGCCGCCTCACGCTGTTTCTGCTCCAGTCCACCATGGAAGAAACTCGTGGTAAACCCCTGCTCTCGCAAGAAGTTGTTCACACGCTCCACAGAGTCACGATAGTTCAGGAACACGATACTGCTGGCATCTCCGAAGTCCAACAAGAGGTTGCGAAGTGTCTCCAACTTATCCTTCTGGGGACTCTTCACTTCATAGAGGGTCACCCGCTCGGAGGTCTGTTCGTCTTCAGGAAGGAAGTCAACGAGGGTTCCTTTCTTCGCCATGTTGACAAACTGCGGTATCTCCTCCGCATTTGTAGCAGAGAGCAGAATGCGACGTTGTAAACCAGGCAGGCTCTTGATGAGTTTCGCCATCTCCTGATGGAATCCCATCTGCAAGCACTTGTCGAACTCGTCGATAATCAGCCAGCGGATGCCATAGCGTGAGATATTATCCTTGTCCAGATGGTCGTTCAGTCGCCCTGGTGTCCCAAAGACAATCTGGGGCTTGACTTCTTTTAGTTTGCGATGTTCGTCCATAGCGGCACGCCCGCCATAGCAACTGGCGGAGCGAATACCTGAGCCCATATCCCGAAGCACCGTGTCCGACTGCAAGGCGAGTTCACGTCCTGGTACTACGACCAAAGCCTGTACCGCATCCGATGAGGCATCCAGAAGTTGTACCAAGGGCAACAGATAGGCAAGAGTCTTTCCTGAGCCTGTTGGGGAGAGTAAAACAACATCACCGTCGGAGCGTAGGATGGCTTCGGCGGCGTGTTGCTGCATCTCATTGAGTTCTTCGATGCGTAGTTTCTGTAGAATTCTCTGGATATCCACTACTTACTTCTTCTGCTCTTCTTTCTTCTCTTCAGTCTTGTTGAAGGTCGACTTATAAGCCTTGTTCAGACCATTGATAATATCAGCAGTGATGTCAAAGCGCTTATTGGCATATAAGATATTGTCACCCTGCTTGGTCAGAATCAGATCGTACTTCTTATCCCTATTATATTTAGCAAGGAAATGCTGCAAACTGTCACGCAAGCCCTCGTTATAAGTTGCGGTCTCGTTGGCAAGTTCATTCTCTAAACGAGCCTGCAACTGCTGCAAGTCGTTCTGCTGACGCTGGATGGCAGCCTGCTGGCTCTCTGCCTGCTCACGACTGGTGAATCCGTTGTTGTTCAATTTCTGCTGGAAATTGTTCATCGCATTCTGCAACTGCTGTCCCTTCTGGGTCAGGGTATTGCGGGCGTTGTTACTCTTCTTTTGGAGCACCAGGGTAAAGTCCTTGCAATACTCATACTGGGTCATCAAGGAGTCAACCTCTACATAAGCGATTTTAAGACCTGCACCCGTAGAGTCAGCAGAAGCCGGCTGATCGTCCATCTTAGGACTTGCATTATTACATGATGCGAGTGCTACGATGGCGGCGACAGCCATCATGCCATAAATGTTCTTTTTCATTTTCTTTTATTTTATTGATTCGATATTGCGATATAACGATATTTCGATATTCGAGAAGGCGAGAGGGCGAGAGGGCGAGTCATGACTTTTCTTTCACCGCAAACCTGCTCTTCTGGCGCATCTCACGGTCTTGATCCATCACACAATGGATCCCTCGTTCCCGCATCGCCTCACTATCATGAATATGCTGCGAGGAGAAGGTCCCGTTCTTACTGGAAAGGACTTTTATCAAGAAAAAAGCCATCCCTATAGCAATTATTAACGTGCTTAATAACAGAATTTTCACCATAAATGATTACTTTTGCGCTTGCAAATCGACTGCAAAGTTAAACAATAAATTCAGAAAACCGATAAAATAAACATTAATAATGAATAAAAGAGAGTTAAAACCTATCGCTGTCTTCGAACAATTTGCGAAGATTAACGAAATTCCACGCCCTTCGAAGCGTGAGGAGAAGATGATTGAGTATCTGAGAAACTGGGGTGAGAGCCATGGATTAGAGACGAAAGTCGA
>FLNX01002937.1_pt1 | contig 25613 bp, 30 predicted proteins | sample 1140341 | NCBI WGS metagenome assembly FLNX01 (sample SAMEA3878208, study PRJEB12797) | bioreactor metagenome | biome: Moose rumen | place: Sweden | collected 2011-10 | reverse complement strand
TTGAGCAAATTACAAATGATTAGCGAACGAAGTTCAGGTCGGGGAGTTTCTTTGTGCCCCGTTTCTTTGCGGTCAAAGAAATGGGGCAGGTAGTTTTTTTACAAAAACTACCGATAATATTATTTATGGAGATAATTTCTTAGCTTTAATTACAACATTATTAATAATATACCTTACAGGGCAATTTATTTTTTATATTAAAACTTAAATAATATTTTTAACATAAGGAGTTTATTATTATGAAAACAATTGTCCGTCAATCGCAAACAGCAGTTTTAAAAAAATTATCAGATTTATTTATAGAAATGACAGCCAAAAACTGCAACCAAAAATGCAAAAAATGCTATATAAATTTCCCGCAATTCAAAAAATGTGAAGATTTTATTGATATAGAAACCGTAAAAATTGCATTAAATGATACTCAAAAAGAAAGCCTGCAATGTATTTATTTGACAGGTGCAGAACCTATGACACATCCCGATTTTAATTCTATTTTAAGATTATGCCTTAAAAGAACAAATGTCTGTATCTGCACAAACGGCTCTTTTATTAATGAAAAAAAAGCAAGATTTTTGAAAAAAGTCGAAAGCGAGTCCCCGAATGAAATTATATTTAATCTCAGTTTGGTACACTATGACGAGGTAAAAAATGACGATATCAGGTACAGAGGAGCCTACCGACACACAATATTTGCTGTTAAACATCTTATAAAATATAATTTTTCACCAATTATTACGGTAGCAAATTACTACAATATAAACCCGAGAGAGCTTGAAAGCAATATTAAAAACATCTTTGAACATATTGATTATCAAACAGATAAATCACATCTGAAAATTATTCCCTGGTATGATTACGAAAACCAAAGAGAAACGGAAGTAATCGGGCAGGATAAATCATTAAAAAAAGATTGCGAATATGGCAGAGTTTTAACCTCAAAAGGAGTTTACGGATGTATGTTTTTATCGGACGATTACAGAGGAAGATGCGGAAACAATTTTAATAATTATACCGATAAAATATCACTTGAAGCAGGCTGTTGCAATACTTGTCTGCAATACGGAAATAAAGTTTTCGGAATAGATTTTGAAAGTTTTAAATAATAAAACTAATATGTAATATTTCACTTAGTATTATTACAATTACCATCTCCAATTGGGAGAGGGTAATTTTTCAATGCGAAATTATGAGCATTAGAAAAATGGGTGAGGGTTTGAGCCCAAAAACTCTATATATTAAAAAAGATTCTTCTCTGCCGCTCAGAATGACAAAAAATACCTACGCCCTGAATCTTTCTGACAGATAACTCAAAATTGCACCGCCTATTTCTTCATTAGGGTCAAAAGCGGTATTCTGTTCTTGTGGTTTTTGAGAATTTTGTATAAGCATACGGCACAGTGGTCCAAAGGCATCAGGAACCTGCGTTTTTCTGTAAATTCCCGCTAAAAAAGTCTGTATATTGGGCGATTTTGTAGCATTAAACCTTGAAAATACGGGATAAAGCTTATCAATACCTTTTGTACCGTTATCAAGCATCCTGTCCATTATATAAAGAGTTTCTGTAACCTGCGCTTCATTATTTGAATGTTGCAAGATATCAGTCAGATAAGGCAGAGCATTTTCTTTTTGCTTCACAAAATAATCAACTTCATCTTTGTCAAAAACACAGTAATTTCTGTCTTTCGTCGGTAACTGACAAGAAGCACAAATATATTTGGGATACGGATTTATATTGCTTTGAGTAATCGGTGTAATCATAAAAAATATACCTTATGAATATACAAACGGCGGACCGTTTTTGACTTCTGACAAAATACTTTCTGCCATTGTTTTCAATTCCTGTTTTGAACGTTGTCCGCTATCGACCTGATTATAAAATTCTTTTACCAAAGGAGAAATTGCAGCATCTTTTTTGGATTTAAAATTACGCAATTCGGTATTAACAAGACGTTTTTGCAATTCAAGTTCGGTTTCCGCATTTATTTTTTTTACCTGAACCTCTTTAAGAGCCTCTCCGGCAAGTTTGCCGCCGTAGCCTACCGCCGTAATTCCCGTAATACCCGCAAATAATAACCCGAACTGAGGATTTGAAGTATCTAAAAGCCAGTTGTAGAAAAATGCTTTGTAATCATCAACAAAAGAATTAAATGCAGGTTTTGGCGTCCCGTCACCTCCAATATTCGGATTAACTTTTGTTGTTGAAGTATTCATTTTTTTGAGTATTTTTTGCAAAAATTTATCTTTTTCTTCTTTTTTTATCCAATTCAGATTAGTAACCTGCTCTGTTATAAAATCTCTCGCACCGTCTGAATTTTCTATTTCCGCAAACATGTGTTCAAGATTTTCTTTATCAATATTTTTTGATTCTTCAGTCGAAGTTTTTACAATTTCCGAGATTGCATTTTTTGTTTTGTTTAAACTTTCCTGCAAATGTATTTTACTTTTTGTAAGATTTTTCAGTGACAAAAATCCCAAACCGACAATTCCTGCAAAGGTTAAAACTCCCAAAACGGCATCCCCGATTGAACTTTTTTCTTTATTCCCCGCAAATTTCACATCTTTTTTATCAGAGGTAAATGCAAACTGCGCAAAAGTTTTTCTGCCAAATTCAGGTGCCGCTTTTTCTTCAGGCGGATTTAGGTATTTTTCAAAATCATGTGTATATTTTGACAGCATCGCACGAATTATTTGCATCTTCCCCGAAAAAGCTTTTGTTTCTACCTCAATCAGATTTTCCTGAAGATTTTTCTGAATATTTGCTTCTTTTCTTTTAACCCATATATCTTTATAACCATCAAAAAATGTTTTACCCATAAACGCCATAGCAGATAAAGTTAAAACTCCCGCACCCGCAATAAAAGTTTTGCTGTTAGGACTTTGAACCATCTGATATATAACCTGAGAAGTTTCTTTACTCAAATTGACATTTCTTGTAACCGCAGGAAGCCATTTTTCTTTGGCAATATTTTTTGAAGCTTTTGCACTGTATCTGACAAATCCCGTCAAAGCAGCAATTGCACCCATAACTCCAAGAGCAACACTGCTCAAAGGAAGAAGTTTTTTATCCACGATTTTGTTATCTTTATATAAATCCTGCGGCATTGACGTGTTTTCGGATATTATATAAACATCCTTCATATCCGACAAATTTGTTTCATTATCTTTTACATAAGCATTAACAACAACACCCTCTTTTGTACTGCCCATATTTTTTTTCTGAGGGTTTGTCATATTTCTGTGCTGAATAAGATTTTCATTATAGAAAGGATTAATTATCATCTTCGATTACCACCCTTTCTTCTTCACGTTTAAACTTTCTTGAAATATCGTGTAAAAATGTTTTCAAATTAAAAGTTTTTTGTGCTTCTTCAATACGCTTTTCATCATCATTATCTTCATCCGAACCGAAAATAAATAACATTGTTTTTAATTTCTTTTTGATATTAGAAGTTAAATTTGACAGAGCCTTTGAAACAGAAGCTTTTAACTCTCCATACACAGCAACAAGTTTATCTGAAATATCAGCAAGTTTTTGTGCTACATTTGCAACCATGCCGGTAATATTTGCACTAAGATTAACAACCCTTGCAACAACCTGAGTCAGAACAAAATTTACAGGCGTAGAAATAATCGCAGGTAAAGCTCTATTTATATTTGCAGCCAAATCCATAATTCTTTGATGCGCACTCTGAAGCGATTTTTGGATATTTTGTAATACCTGAATATGATTTAATTGAGCAACTTCAGCCCTATGCTGAGCGGCTTTTTGAGCTTTGAGCATTGCACCAATTGCTGCACATTGGTTGTAAGTCATCTCTCCGACATTTCTCGGGATATCTCTTTTTGTCGTGGAATTTCCGCCTGCCATACCGCTGCATATAGGACAAGCACCCGGAGCCATACCATGAGGGCATGTTCCCAATCCTGTTTTTACTAATCCTGCTGATACACCTACGGGCATAAAAATCCTCTCTGACTTTTGAAAGATTCCCCCGTAAAAGAACTGATTACTAACCCAAACCGTGCGCAGGATAATAAAAAACTTTTAGAGTATTCCGACTATTACGGCTGCGCCGGCAGTTGAAGATATCCACTTCATTTCCTCTTTCGTTCTTTGATAGTAAAATAATGACAATTACATGTCAAACGGAAATAAACTTTTTGTTACAAATATTTCCATGGAGAAACCCTTACGACTTTTCTCAAAAGAGGAAACCTGTGAAAAATAATTTCTGATGTTGGATTTTTCAGCTTTTTAATAATAGTTACAACCGGCTCTAATTTTGTTTTGTCGTAAATCATAATGGCATCATTCCCCGCCGTATAGTATAAACTGTTCCTCTTTTCCATAGCTTTTAAACCCTTTTCATTTTTTATAAAAGGTTTTAAAAGAATTTTAAATGTGTTAAATTCTTCAGGAGTAATAAATCTTGAACTGTTTGGCGGAAAATCATTCAATTCAAGCTTATGTTCAAGTTTATTTATTGCGGGAGTAAGTGCATATTTTCTTTTTCCTGCTTCTTCAATATAACCGCAATTTTCCCCATGATACAAGACCTGCTTTGCGTACTTTTTGAAAGTCATACCGGGGGTTAAACGATTTAATTCATTTCGGATTTTTGAAATAATCATAAGTACTCCAAATAATTATTTGTTATAAAACCCGAAATTAATTTTTTTGCGTTTGAATTTATATTTTATCAAATCCTGTATATTTCCTCAAAACTTCAGGAATAATAATAGTACCGTCAGCCTGCTGATAGTTTTCAACAATAGCAGCAAAAGTTCTGCCGACAGCAAGACCTGAACCGTTGATTGTATGAACAAATCTTGTTTTTCCCGTTGCTTTGTCTTTATATCTTATATTGGCTCTGCGTGCCTGATAATCTCCAAAATTAGAGCAGCTTGAAATTTCTTTGTAAGTATTGTATGACGGCAGCCAAACTTCTAAATCCCAGCATTTATTCGCACTAAATCCGATATCGGCAGTACATAACGCAACACGTCTGTAAGGAAGTCCGAGTAATTCCAGCATTCTTTCACCGTCTTTTGTTAATTTTTCGTGTTCTTGGGAAGAATTTTCAGGAGTTGTATATTTTACCATTTCAACCTTGTTAAACTGGTGAACTCTTATTAAACCTCTTGTATCTTTTCCCGCAGAACCTGCTTCACGCCTAAAACATGGAGTATAAGCCGTCATATATTTAGGCAAATCATCTTCCGACAAGATTTCACCCGAATAAATATTTGTAACAGGAACTTCAGCAGTCGGGATTAAATACAAATCTTCTTCTTCGCACTTATACATATCTTCTTTGAATTTTGGAAGCTGTCCTGTTCCTGTCATTGTTGCTGCATTCGCCATAAACGGAGGCAAAATTTCTTCATATCCGTCAATTTCCGTGTGCTGATCAAGGAAAAAGTTAATGATTGCCCTTTCTAACCTTGCTCCTTTACCTCTGTATAGAGTAAATCTTGACTGGGATATTTTTACCCCTCTTTCAAAATCAACAAGATTTTTTTCTTCGCACAAATCCCAGTGAGCTTTTGGCTCAAAATCAAATTTTGTCGGTTCACCCCATGTGTGAACTACAACATTATCATCTTCTGATTCCCCGACAGGAGTTGTTTCATCAGGAATATTAGGGATATGCAAAAGAACATTTCTTTGCTTTGCGTCAAGCTCATTTTGCTGTTCTTCCAGTGCTTTAATTTTATCACCCAATACACGAACTTCTTCCTGAATTGCATCTGTATTTTCACCGTTCTTTTTCATCAGACCGATTTTTTGAGATTCCGATTTTCTTTTTGAACGTAATTCATCAGCTTTTGTTTGGATTCTTCTTCTGTCCTCGTCAATCTGAAGTACCTCATCAATTGACCATTGCGGATTTCTTCTTTTTAAAAGTTCGTTTATTTTTTCGGGATTTTCCCTAATAAGTTTGATATCAAGCATCTGTTCCCTCTTTCTTTTAAGTATATGCAAAACAATAATATTTCAAAAACAGGATTTTATCAAGATTGAAGTAAATTACCATTTTTTGAATATAAAAAATACAGCAAGAACAATCAGCGCAAATCCGACAAGATAATTCCATTTAAACTGTTCTTTAAGATAGAATACTGAAAATACACTAAACACGATTAGAGTAATAACTTCCTGAATAGTTTTCAACTGAGCTGCACTGTAACATTCATAACCTATTCTGTTGGCGGGTACCTGAAAACAGTATTCAAAAAAAGCAATTCCCCAACTGACGAGTACAACAGCCCACAGGGCGGATGATTTGAATTTGAGGTGTCCGTACCAAGCAAAAGTCATAAATATATTTGAAATCGTAAGTAAAAAAATCGGTGTAAGTGCCTTAATCATAATAACCTCCCCTGTTTTTAATTAATTATAGGTCAAAGAAAACAACTTGACACGAAAAATTTTTATGCTTATAATATTGAACATAAACACACGCCGGCATAGCTCAATTGGCAGAGCAACGGTTTTGTAAACCGTAGGTTGTAGGTTCGAGTCCCATTGCCGGCTAATTTTTCGGAGTAACAAGCCCTTGTGGCTCAGGGGTAGAGCACTCCCTTGGTAAGGGAGAGGCCACGAGTTCAAATCTCGTCAAGGGCATTTTTAAACGCCCGACGGGTAAGGCAAATAAAAATTGAATATGGGTAGGTGGCCGAGTGGTTAAAGGCGACAGACTGTAAATCTGTTCTCGCGAGAGTACGGTGGTTCGAACCCACCCCTGCCCAAACTTTTTCAAATAAAACGACTTCTTTACGGAGTCGTTTTTATTTGACAGTAATTTTGAAATCTATCGTTTTATCGGCAAACCTGTTTTGCCAAATGCAGATCAACAAACCGATTTCTTGAGTTTTTAAATTCAAAATCTTTGTTCCGTATATTTTTTAGTCCGTTTTGAGTCTGAAGAATAAACTATATGTCACCCTGAATTTATTTCAGGGCCTATCCCACAATCGCCTTGAAATGCCACTTTAAGTAGATTCTGAAACAAGTTCAGAATGACAAAAGGCGGTCGGAAGTCGGTTGAAAATCACGATTCCAAAACGGACTTTAACGGACTTTGTTTGGACATAAATGAACATCAAATTTCGGGCGAATTCCCAAAATCCAAACCCTGTTTGAAAATTTTAGCATAAGAATAGTCCGTTTTAGTCCAATTACAAATTATTGGTGAAAAAAATTGCACCCTACAGGCTGCGTTTATGCAACATCAAAGAAAATATGATCAATTTTTTTGCCGTTTTGTTCAAATTGTTTTTGAGCGGCATCACCGACTCTGAATGCATCAGCTTCAACCGGTTGCGCCATATATCGTGCGTGGTCAAGATCCGGACTTGTATAATTCCTAAAATTATCTCTAAATATCTCTGCTTGCGCTTTTTGTTCTCCTTGTATCAAGCCTGCATTCAAGTCATCCACCATTTGATGTTGCCATCCATGTCTGGGTTCATGGTGTAAAATATTAACTATCTCTGGTTTGTTATCACGACTTACATTTGATGGTGTTACATTAATTCTTCTACCAAAAATTGTGCCTCCCCAATTGCGACCATGCTGATAATATCCGCTTTCTGAACCATTAGGAGGGTCAAAAGTCAATGGTGTAGATTTATCTCTAAGTCCTTGAGTTTTGTAACCGTTAAATTTTTCAGCACGTATAAAATCTAACGGGTCATTGTAGTAACGAGATGCCAAATACGGGTCAGACTTAATAAGTTCTATTTCTTCTTTTGTCAAACCTTTGCACCAGCCATCCATTGTATGAACATTCCCTGATTTTTGGTCAAACCAGAATGAACGGGAAAATCTCTTATCCCCCTTTGTTATAACAACATCTTCAACAAATCTGCCACTACCCATAGAACGGCTATCTACAGTTGTAATGACAGGAGTTTCACTGACTTTGCCATATTCATGAGGTGTAAATCTGCGGGTTTGAATACTTCTTGCGACTTCCCCTTTTGTATCAAGAATATATCTTGATTCTTCCCTCACATGCATGTAATTTGACATTTTTTCGTCAAATTTTGCATCTCCGATAAGTTGTTCTCCTGGACGACTTGAACAAGTACTGCCATTTGGGTATCTGTATGACAAGTGAGCATCTTGTATTCCTTGTCCGCTCACCAGTTGTCTATAATTGCTGTATTCAAGAACATGTCCGTCCGGATTAACTTTTACTTTTCTTATAAAATAACCGTCTTTATCTAAAAATCTGACAATTGTATTTCCTTCATCATCAAGTCTTACAAGTTGTTTTGCTGTGCCCTTTGGTGCTTTTAATCCTTTTATTGTTTTTTCAAGCCAGGTTTCTTGTGGTTGTGCATGTGCTGTAACTTGTGGTCTGGGATTTTTCTTTAAATCATCAAGATATTTCATATATTCTTCTCTTGTCATTTTGCTTGTGCGTTCTACAGGTATTTTTGCTCCGACAGTATGTCCTTCCTTGTCAATAAAATGTACATATTTAAGGTTCGGATTATCTTTTGAAGGAACTATTTTATACTCAGTAACAACATTGCCTCGCACATCATATTCACACGGAATAATCTGTCCTTCAACTTTAATATAATGTTCCGGTAATTCCGGTGGCAATGGAGAATGAACAGGAGTTTGTCCGATTTTTGTTGGAGTATGTGCGGATTCTGTCATAATTTCTGACAAACCGTGTTCTTTTAAAACAACTTCGTTCGCTTTATCTGTTCCTTGTGCATTTGCTGCAGAATAAATCCTGTTTTGACTTGTACGCTTTTCAAACAAAGTTGTCAGTTTTTTAGGTATTGATTTTTTAATAAATCTACCTGCACCTTTATATGTAGTTTTAAATAATCCGACAGTTAAACTCATATAAATATCCCCTATATTTATATAAAGTATTTTCCTTTTCAAAATTTGCCTTTTTGTTACAAAAATACAAAATTACACTTGAAAAATAGAAAAAATGATTTATAATGAGAGTAGGGAGTGGGCATCCCCAGATACCCACTATGCAGTCCCTACAAGAAAATCGAGATAATTTGTAAAAAATGTCCTAGTAACGATAGGACATTTTTTATTATCTGTTTTTTCAATGTAATCACCCCCTTTCTTACACCTTCATGCAGAAAAGTTGATGTGCGTATAAGGGTAGTGTGGAACCGTCCTACTCTTGTTATAAATCATTTATCAAAGTGCTGCATACTAATTATAGCATAAAATACTCAAACCTTCTGTTCTTTCTTATCAAACCGACTGTTATTTTATATTCCGTATAATTGATAATCTTTTTCAACCATATTATGCTCCTTTCGGTCATTAACATTAATCGATTGCATCAGGTATTAATTCAAGCAAATGTGTTGCTATGTAAACATTTGAATGCTATTTCTCGTCTTTCGAGATAATGTGTTTCCTGATATAAGGAGGAAATATGAAAGAAGTTAGCGGATACAATATTAGCGAGCAGGAATTTAAAAAGTTAAGCAAATGGGCGGAAGATGTGTATAATATTGCCGTAATTGTTGATTATTTTGTCGGTAATCAGCCGGAGATAGAAGAATGTTATAATCTTGCGCCGGTAGTTAAAAATTTACGGAATAACGCAGATTTATTAAATGCGTTTTTTATAGATAACGAAAAACCTGAAATAAAAGAGAGTTAAAAATTATTTAAAGGAAACCCCTAAAACAAGCATTAGAAATTGGCGCCACAGAGAAAAAACTCTTAACAAAAATAATACCAAGTATTTAGCGAAAGAAGTAAAGAAAGATGTTTTAATGGGAAATTACAAAGTTGATGAAAAACAATTTAATAAAATAAAAGAACAAGTTGCGCCTTATCATTCAATAGGTCATATTTGTAAAAAAGTCAGATGTATTGAGACTGGACAAGTTTTTGAAAATGCAAGAAAAGCAAGTGAATGGGTTTCTGAAATAAGAGAAAATTTTTATAATGCTTGTAATAGCGATTTAATCAAGCAATGCTGCAGAGGTAAACAAAAAACTTCCTACGGCTATCATTGGGAATTTGTGAAAGAATAATTTTTATATTCTCTCTAAAATCTTTTTTGCATTTTCTAAACTGCCGAATGATAATTCTGCAATTACGGAATCCAAAATTCTAATTGCGGTTGCAAAAGTATTGTTATTTAGACTTTCCGTAAATTTTGCCATTTGCTCGTTTGAACTTGATACAAAATTATCAGTCGCATTTTTTATTGCAACTGCAACATCTGATTTTTGAATTTCTGCCGGAATATTATCTTTAAAAAATTTTTCTGTTTTTTGCACAAATGAACTTTGAGAAATATCTGTTTGCATAAGATTAAATTGCGGCATATTTTCTTTTATGAAATCAGAAAGATTATGGTAATTGTTTATAGGATTATTTTTATCAAAATACCATAAAGACAAGCCCTCTTTCTGATTAAAGTTTTTAGGTTTTCTGATAGTTTTTCCCATTGTTTTTTCCGTATAATCAAAAATTCCTTCGTGGGTTGTAAGTAAAATATTGTTTAATATTTCGGATGTTGAATTGGTTTCCGGTTTAGGAATAGCAATAGGTTTAATTAAATATCTTTTTCCGATATGCTCTCCAAACATTCCGCACCAATCGTTCATTACGGAATAATTGGTTATAAATGAATAATCATAATCTAAATTACAATCATAAGTGTCTAAAAGGTGCGAACAGCCGGGAGCATTAAAAGTATAGGTTTCAACTTTTTTACGATTGACCGTATATTCTTTTGCCGCAACAATTTGAGCTAAAGCACCGCCTAATGACTGACCTGCAATAACAATTTTTCTTTTAGGATTTTCTTTTTTTACAATTTTCAAAAATTCCCAAGCGTCTTTGAATTGTTTGTCAAATTTGCTTGTCATAAGATTAATGTCGGTAAAAATATCTTTCATAAATGCACCCATATCTGAAATGTTTTCGCCAAGTCCGAGCCTTTCAGTTCCACGATATACAATAACAAGATTTTTGCAGTTATCAAAAACGTTGCCGACAAACCCTGTTTCGTCATTTTTATAAGCATAAAATTCATTATTGCCATTTTTACTCAATAATGTATCCGTAATTTTTTGAAATTTTGAATTTTGAAGTTCTTTTAATTTATAATTCTTTAATTCTAAGTAAAATTCACCGCCATAAATTACTTTTGCGAGTCTTAAATAATCTTGTTTTATTTTTCTTTCAAACATAATCTTTTCCTTTTACATCCATTCAGGGTGATAATATATTGTTATTGTGTCATTTTGCTTAATTTTAGCGTGTCCGCCTTTTATAAAGTTAGTCAAACTTCCTGTCGGCGGAAACGGTGTTAAAGCCCACTTAATAGGAAAAACAAGCAGGCTTAAATCAAGTCCGTATTTTTCGTAATTTGTTGTTATTTGAGTTTGGCGAATGCCGTTTATGTCAAATTTACCTACAATAATACTTGCAGGAATGCCGTTCATTCCGTTTGCAATAACAGTTTCAACTTCTGCGGTTACTTTATCGCCCGATTTTGCAACAAATTTATTTTCATATCGAACATTATTTTTAACCATAAATTCCAATATCTGCCCCTCGTATAAATCTTTTTCGGATTTTACGGGATTTATTATTTGAAGTTTTATCGGAATTCTTTTTGTGCTTTGATAATCAAAATTCAAATTGTATTCAGGTCTTGTTAATTCTCTATCTAAAAGTGTGGAATTTACTAAACTGTCCTGCTCAAAGGCAAAAACAGAATTTGAACATAACATTGATGTTAAAATAATTGTTAATATTTTATTCATAATTAAGTTTTTCCTTTGAGTTTGATTTGATTTTTTCTTCCAGTAATCTTCTGTTATTTTGAGAAGTTAAAAGAAAGTTTTGGTAACTGTCAGAATCTATATAAGGGTTATTTTTCAAATAATAAGGATATTTTGTATAAATATATTCATAAATTATTGCAAGTCTTTTTGATGTCAAATTATGACTTGAAATAGTGTCCTGTCTTTTTTGCGGGGAAGTTTTTTGAATAAAAGTTATAAGTCCTACGGGGTTATATCCTGCATTAACCATATAATCAACGGCTCTTTTATCCGCTACGATTTCAAATTTTTTAGGTGCTGCTTTTATTTGTAAAGACCTTAAAAAGCCATGCCCTACTCCGTCAAAAGACCTTATTGAAAGAGAAACTCCACGAGATAAAAATGCAGCAAGCTCGTCATCATTTTCTATAAATCTATAAGTATCATTGTACAAAATCACTTGCCTGTCGGTCAATTCGGAATTTGATTTTAGCAGAGATTTCTTCTCTGTGTCTGAATATACGAACACAACTCTCTTTTCAACTTTATTTGCATTTAATATTCTCATACCGCAATTATTTATTTGTTTTTGAATGTTTTGTTCGGTTATCAGCTTTGTTTCATTTGCAAAAGCTGAACTTGAAACCATAAATACCAAAAACAACAATAAAATCTTTTTCATAAATTTGCTCCGTTATCTTGTATTATGTTTACTGCAACATCTTGAACCTTTTTTAGTTCAACAATTAGCCGTTCACTATTTTCATTACACAAAGTTGTTAAGACCCTTTCTCTTTGCCGTTTAGAAAGTTTGTGTAGTATATAATTAGTTTCAAATATTTCATTATATAAAATTGATTCTGAAATAATCATGTCTTTACTTATATTGTAATTACAACATACATTAAAAACAATCACTTGTAAATATAATTTTATTATGTATTATAGATTTATGGAAATGAACAATTTTGATATATCAGATACTTTGATTATGATTTTGGATCAGACTGCAAGAATTGAAAGAGCACTTGCCGTTCGCTATTTCAATGAACAAAAGGATGTAAATTTAACCTTTAATGAGTTTTTAATACTTAATGCTATCAAGAAAAACCCCGGTATTTACCAAAGAGATTTAGCAAAGCTCGTTCTTATAGGAACTGCAAATTTAAGCAAAGAATTAGATAAACTCGAAGATAAAAAATTTATTGAAAGAAAAATTAAACCGCTGGGTAAGAAAGTTGTAAAAACCCTGCACATCTCAAAGTCGGGGATTAAACAATTAAGCGATATTACTCTTGCTATGCAAAAATATATTATACAAATGGAAAGTATTTTTTCTGAAGTTGAGTATGCTCAATTTAGGGAATATATGCAGCGATTAAGAAACAAGTTTACGGAATCTATTGATATGGTGTTTGAATAAGAGGAATATCGTGTGGGGAAATTTACAAGAACTTATACAATGAGATTATTTGATTTCGGTGGGGATTATGCTCCTAAATATACTTCCGTTCTTACTTATTTTCAGGAATGTTTTGCCGAATTATGCAAAAAACACCGTATGACAGGAGTTGATTTGCGTGAAAAAGGTTTAATGTGGATTATCTCAAATATAAATATTGAATACTTAGACACACTGCCGAGGTGGAATGAAGATTTAAGAATAGAAATTTGGTTTTCTGAAATAAAAAAATTGCGTGCATTTTTGGAATTTAGAGCATATAAAGGAAGTGCTGTTGTTGCACATGGTGACAGTTGTTTCTTTGTGTTAAATATGAAGTCAAGAAAGCCCGTTTCTGTAAACGAAATCTTGAAAGATTGTGAAGTTGAACCCGAAACAATTTTTGAAAACAGAAAAAAGGGCAGATTACAAATAAATCAAACTAATAAAATCGGGGAGCTTTTTTTCAAGACTAATTTTAATGATTTAGATTATAACGGACATGTAAATAATATAAGTTATGTTCAATGGGGGTTTGCGACCATGCCTGTTGAATTTTTGAAAACTTATAAAATTAAAAAATGCGAAATTGATTTTCATCAGGAATGTTTTATTGATGAAGATATACAGACTCAACTTTATCAAGACGGCAATAATTTTGAATTTTTAGTAAGCAGAAAATCCGACAACTCTTTAATTTGTAAAATAAATGTCGCAACTAATAATACAGAGGTAAAAAATGGTCAAAGATTTAAAAAAGACAAAATCTAAAAAATCGAAAGAAGCAGATGAATTTTCTCAATACATTCATCAGCAGCAAATCAATACAACATTCAACGGTGCAAAATTAAAAGAATTTTCTTGGTACAAAAAGCTGTTCGGCTTATCTTCCAAATAAGTTTTAATGCAAATAAAATATTATACTGCTAATTTTATTTTTTTATTTACCTCTCATCTTTGGTACTAAATACCCAAACCCATATATCATCATTGAAGCCTGTGCAATTATACCGACAATTATACTGATTATATTGGTTTGAATTGATACAAGGTTATGTGATAAGAAGTACCAAACCATATATGCTCCGACCGGAATATTTAATAATATACTAACAACAAGTCCGGGATTATATTTTCTGCCGAACTTAAAGAACATTACAACGTGAGCGAAAGCGTTTAAGAATGAGAAATACGCAGTCCACAAACCCCACTCAAGCTCGAAAAAGTGTGCTAATAATGCTGAAAACGGCATTGCAATATAAACAAGCGGAATGTTTATCCAAAACGAACCTGTTTTTGTTAAAGGATAATCGCCTCTATCGGATTTCATCATATTATGGTTAAAGAATTCTAAAAATCCCGCAGGGAAAATATATTCTTCAAATTCGTGAACCCAATAAATTATTCCCTGTAACCAAATTAAATACAAAGGATAATTTATATCTCTAACATACAAAAATACCAAAATAAATGAATAAAAAGCCAAAAAAGGTGTTGCTTTCATCCAATTATCAATTAACCATTTCATAAATTACCTCCTATTTTTGGACTTTGTTATTCAAACTTCACATCAAATTTTTCCTGCAAAGATGTTCTTATTTGTTTCAGACTCTTTTGCAGATTTTCTAACATTTCATCAGGCAGACTTTCCGAACATTCCTGACCAAGTTGTCGGATTTTTTGTGTAACTTTTTTGTGAATTTCTTTGCCCTCATTTGTAACTTTGCTTATCATAACAAGTCTGCTTCCGTTTTTAGAAGGGATTCTCTCAACAAATCCTTTATCTTCAAGCGACATTAAAAATCTGCCTGTGTGAGCTCTCCCTTTTAATATCATATTGGCAAGTTTCATCTGTAACAGTTCGGGGTTATTTAATAAAGTATCAAGGATAATGTATTCATCAAGATTAATCGGGAAATTATTTGTTTCAAAGAATTTTTTTGCAATTTCGTGCGTAACTCTTGATGTGAGTTCCAAATCATGCAGCCAAAAATTTGTAAAATTTGTGTATTTCATAATCTAACCTCGTTTATTGTTTACGGAACGGTTTCGATAGATGCTGTATGCTGTCTCGCATACAGCATCTATCTCACACACCTTATTGTCGGATTTGAAAAATCTCAAAAAATTGTCATTTTTTGGATTTTTCGTCATCCTTCCATTGTAGATTTATTTTATCATAAAATTTAATACAATGTTCAATTAACGTTAATTACAACTTTGCACCTGTCGATTTGTATAGTCCGATATAGTCTATGTAATTATCCGTTTTTTGAATAGCCGCAAGTTTGCTGATAGAAAGCATACTTTCTTCTGATTGAATTAAATCCAAATACGAAATCAATCCTTTTTCATATCTTCTTTTATTATAGAAGTAATCTTTTTGAGATAACTCTAATTGTTTCAAGGTATCAGAATATTTACCCTCATCTTGTTTTATTGTAACAAGAGAATCGTTAATTTCCTGCATAGCAACTAAATTTGTCTTTTTATAGTTTTCTAATATTCTTTCATAACTTGCTTTTTTTAGTCTTAAATTTGCGACTTTTGCTCCGCCTGTGAATATCGGCTGAAATACTCCTGCTCCGAAAGCTAAAAGAGAATTTGCGGTTGTAAGAGTTGAGGCGAAGTCGGAAGCATTGAAAAGAGCAAGTCCTGCAATATCAAATGTCGGCAGAAATTCTTTTTTTGCTATTTTTACATCTAACCCTGCTTTTTCAACTTCTGTCATTGCTTTTATATAATCAGGTCTGTTTTCGATTATATCGGTTGAAATTTCCTTTGGTATAACACCGTTAAAACTAATATCTTCTAATGAACTTCTTTGAAATTCGGAAGAATTATACGGCGAATCACCTGTTAAAACCGCAAGCTGATTTAAAAGTTTTTCTTTTTCTTTTATCAAATCAGAAAGTTCGATATTGCTTTGTGTGTAACCCTGCTCTGCTCTTACAACATCTGCTTCTGATGTTAAACCGGATTTGTTTCTTTTTTGCATAAGTTCATAAATCGTTTTTCTGTTATTTACAATATGTTCTTGAATTTCTATAACATTATCCAATTTAACAATATTAAAATAAACAACCGCAACATTTGATATAACGGAAATATAGATGCTTCTTTCATCTTGCAGGCTCATTTCATAAGTCTTTTTAGAGGATTTTGTTTTATTGTGATTTTTTAAGAATATATCTGCCTCATAATTTACCGCAATAGGCAGAAAGAAATGCCAATCATATTTGTTTGTTTGAGGGAATTTGTAATTTATCGGTGCAAACCCAACTCCCGCTTGTGGTAATTCCTGTGAAAATTGAAGTCTTGATGCCTGATAATATTCTTCCGTCAAATGTCCCATTATTTTTAAATCATTATTGTTTTCAAATGCTTTATTTATATATTCAATCAAATAATCGTCGTTAAAATTATTCCACCATTCTATGTTCATATATTGATATTTTTGATTAGTTGTAACGGCATGTTTGTTAATACCGATATTAGAGAAAAATTTAGTTTGTGCTTGTGCCGGCAATAAAGAAAATTGTCCTAACAACAAACTTAATATCAAAATATTGCTTAACAGTTTTTTCATTTATTTTCCCTCTTTGAAATTTCCTCTTGATTATTTACATTTATACACTATCATGATAATGTAGATTTATCAACATATAAATATTACAACAATTAAACATTTTTACATAAAGGAGAGTTAAATGCCGGAAGAAAACGAAACCGAGATAAAAGGAACTAAAAAGCCTTCAAAATTACTTCTTATTACTTCGGGAATAATTATTGCAGTTATTGCAGGGCTTGTTTTTTATAACAATTCAAAATATGTATCAACGGAAGATGCTTATGTTGATACGACTATTGTTACCGTATCGCCGAAAGTAAACGGACAGTTAGTGCGTGTCTATGTTGAAGATAATCAAAAAGTTAAAAAGGGCGATTTGGTTGCCGAGATTGAAGATAACGATTACAAGGCAAAATTGGCACAGATTAATGCAAAATATAATCAGGCAATATTGAATCAGAAAAATGCACAAGCTGCTAACAAAGCCGTAAAGACAAATGTTGATAATGCAAAAACCGATTTAGACAGATACAAAGATTTGTATAAAGACGGTGCGGTTTCAAAACAACAGTTGGATTTTGCTCAAGCAAATTATGACAAAGCAAACGCAGAATTAACAACGGCAACTGAAAATCTTTTAACATCAAAGGGTAAAAGTGTTGCAGATGCTCAAATTGAAGAAATCAAAGCTCTAAAAGAACAAGCTGAATTATATTTATCTTACACAAAAATTTATGCACCTGCTGACGGTACTGTTGCAAGTAAAAGAGCAACAGAGGGTATGTACGTTGCACCGGGTTCACCACTATTTGCAATAGTTCCTAATGATGTTTGGATTGTTGCTAATTTTAAAGAAAACCAATTAACAAATATTGAAGAAGGACAAAAGGTTACAATAAAGGTTGATACATTCCCGAATGTTAAATTTAAAGGAAGAATTGACAGTATTCAAAGAGCTTCGGGAGCTAAGGCAAGTTTATTTCCACCCGAAAATGCAGTAGGTTCATTTGTAAAAGTAGTTCAGAGAATTCCTGTCAAAATTGTTTTTGAGGACATGCCGGAAAAATACGCACACAGAGTTGTTCCCGGAATGAGTGTTACACCTAAAGTAAGGGTTAAGTAAAGGAATTTAAAAATGGCAGACACTCAAACAAGCAGATGGATTCCAAAAACTAACAGGTGGTTTATGGTAATCCCCTTAATATTGGGGTCATTCCTTTTTATGCTGAATGAAACTATTGCAAATGTCGCACTTCCTTATATGGCAGGCGGATTTTCAATAAGCCACGAAGAATCTATTTGGATATTAACAAGTTATCTTGTTTCATCAAGTATTTTAATATCAACCGTTGATTTCTTCTCAAAATTAATCGGCAGAAAAAACTTTTTAATAGCCTGTTTATTGCTGTTTACAATAGCTTCTTTTTTATGCGGTATTTCTCATTCTTTAGGAATGATAGTTATAGCAAGAGTTTTACAAGGTATCGGGGGCGGGCCTATATTACCTATTACACAGGCGATAATTCTTGAACTTTTTGAAGAAAAAGAACAAGCCGTTCCTATTGCAATATTTGGTCTTGTAGTTGTTTTAGCACCTGTAATCGGGCCCGTTATCGGTGGCTGGCTTACATTAAATTGGTCTTGGAGCTGGATATTTTATATCAATATTCCGCCGGGATTATTGGCAGTATATTTAGGATATAAATTTCTTGAAGATCCGCCTTATGCCGCAAAAGAAAAGAATGTAACGGTAGATGCTTTAGGTTTTGTATTTTTGGCATTATTTATTTCTACCCTGCAAATCATTTTAGATAAAGGAAATAACGCAGATTGGTTCGGTTCTGCTTGGGTGTGTTGGTTTGCTTTTGTTTGTGCGGTATCTTTTATATGCTTCTTAATAAGAGAATTAACGATAAAACACAAAGAACCTTTATGTGATTTAAGAGTATTTGCAGACAAGAATTTTTTAATAGGTACTGTTGTTCAATTTATTGTTTATGCGATATTGCTTGCTTCAATGGCACTTTTGCCTCAATTTTTGCAATTATTAATGGGATATGATTCTTTGTTATCGGGATTTGCTATGATGCCAAGAGGTGTTGGAGCAACGATAGGGCTTGTTATATTTGGGATATTTTCAAATAGAATGGATAACAGGGTTCTTGTTGTTGTTGGAATTTTATGCCTGTGCTATGCAAGTATAGACTTAATGAAAATAAATTTGTCGGTATCATCTGCAAGTGTCGGAATACCGAATTTCTTATACGGAGCAGGAATGGCACTTGCTCTTGTTCCTGTAATTACTTTGTCTTGTAATACTCTTGCCAAAACTCAAATGACAAATGCGGCAGGCTTGCAAAGTTTAGCAAGAAACATAGGCGGAGCCATCGGAACAAGTGTTTCTGCAACGGCTCTGACGAGATATTCGCAGATACATCAAAATTATTTGGTTGATAATTTATCTCAATTTAATAATGTCTATTTGCTTAAAATTCAAGGTCTAACGCAGCAGTTTTCACAATATACAGACCAATTTTTAGCGAACTATATGGGTGATACAATGCTTTATAACATCTTAATTCAACAATCCACTCTGAAAGCATTTATCTCGGTATTTGAATGGTGTGCTTTAGCTTCTTTTGTAATCATACCTTTAATCTTTTTTATTTCAAACCCCAATGCTAAAAGCAAGGGGTAAATAAAGAGGTAAATAAAATATATTGCTTTTCATAATGCCAAGATTAAAGCCGATATAATTATCGGCTTATCAATTAATATTCACTTGGAAGAATCAATGTTTGTTGTTCGTCATAATAATCAAAGTAGAATTTATAAGGTTCTTCGGAATAAGGGCAGTCAGTATATTTTAATTCTTTCTTGTATATAACGGGTTTCCCCTTATCTCTTTGGCAAGTGATAATTGCTGTTTTATCTTCGTTTACTTTAAGTTCAATAAAATAAAAATCATCACTTTTTATTGCCGGTTTGATTTCTGTTGCAACAAGAGTTAAATACCAATAAGCCCCCTGTCCTGCTTTTTACATAAAATATTTAACACCGTCAGAATATTGAATAGTCCTAAATAAAGGGTGAAAATAAAATTGATTTACACCATTTGAAAAGCTACATAAATTTAATTGTAAGTTGTTTAGGTTCTTCTTGTCTGTCATTTTCTTGTGTCCTTTCATTGTTTATTGGTCTATTTATTTTTATTTCTATCGGTTCAATTTTTTGCGGTTTCATGCCTGCAAACCGTAACCAATTTATATCTGTCATTGGTGTTTTATAATAGTCGTACATTTCCATTGTTATTGAGTTTCCATAATGGATAATTCCCGAAAGTCCGAGAAGTGAAGTTTGTATATATGCCATTTGACAACAAACATTATCAATATCTGTTCCGTCTATGTGTAAAACTTGTTGCGGGTTGTAACCCATATTCATAACGACTTTTGATGCCGCAATCATAAAAACTCCGCTTCCGCAACAAGGATCACAAATTGTCATATATCCTTTATCGTTCAAGTGTTGTTCAATATCGGTTTCATAAATAGTTATTTGTGCCATAAAATCTGCTATATGAAACGGTGTAAAAAATTGCCCTGTGTGTTTGTTTCCAAATTCTCCGAACATATAAATATCACCCAAGAAATCTGTTGTTTCTTGGGTGAGTGCCATTGTTGTTATATATAATAATTCTGCTAATTTTTTGATTTGTTCGGGAGAGTATCGGTTTTCTATCAACTCTTTGTAATCATCTTCTATTTTTTGATCCTTAAAAAATCGGGTGGCATTTTGAAAAGATAATGTACTAGCGGTTAAAAAGTCTTTGAATATATCGTACCGCCTTTTTGAATGGTCTATACTATTAAGGCATTTTAGAAATTCTTTTTTATAGTCTGTCTTCATCTTCTCTGTTTTTCCTCCGTCTGATTTTTGCTTTTAAATTCTTTTCGGCGGTGTAGAAGTTTTTAAGACTTGTTGCATAATTGCCTTTGTTATCAAATACGATTAGTAAATTATTAGTTCCGCCTTTGTAATTTTGGTGTGTGTAATACATCTTTATACCTCTTATATAGGGCATTAGAGCAGTTTTATATATTATGGCGGTAAAATAGTTTATTCTAAATCGTTTGCATAGTTATGCTACGAAAATTAGCAAAATTTAGCATAAAAATTCCCGCCGATCTAAAAATCAAGCAGGATATTTTGATAAATTTTTATATTTTTGTATAATAATTTCAGAACAGATTTTGAGAAAAATTTTTTATCATCTATATATAAAATCTCAAACTATCTGTGATGTGTACTCAAACTATTTGTGATTTTACATCCCTCTCGTGAAAATGATAATTAACCATTTTCACTCGGCAGAGTGAGTGTTATTTTACAGTGACGTATTTTTAGTCAGATACAATTTTACAATAATATTTTATTTTATAATATATTTTATGCTAACATTATTGTGTCAGTTAAAAATAAGGAGAAAAATATGCCGTATATTCAAGCAAGATTGAGTGTTAAACTTGACGAAAATCAGAAAGATATTCTGCAAAAAAAATTATCTGATGCTACCGCATCTGCTTTGTCTAAGCCTAAAGCTTATATAATGACTGAAATTGATGACGGGAAATCTTTATACATGAACGAAAATAAAGTAAATTCAGGTGCTTATATTGCAATAAGTATGCTCGGAGCCACCACAAAACCTACATGTCAGGTTTTGACCCAAAGCATTTGTAATATTCTTTCGCAGGATTACAATATAGATGCTTCTTGTGTTTATATCACATATCACCCGACTGATTTGTGGGGCTGGAACGGTTCAATGTTTTAATAGGGTTAAAACTTAACTTTATTACCAAAAAGTACCGATTTCTCTGTCGGTATTTTTTTGTATTTTTTATAAAACATTTATTTTGTGTATAATATAAACTATGAGGATAAAAGATAACATACGTTTTTATGCGATGGCGGAATTGGTTATTTGGATAATCATTATCACGCTTTGTGTTTTTGGCATAAGATATCATCATCATCTGAAACAGCAGGAATTTAAGAGTTATCAGATATTTATGAACGACGTAGACGGTCTGATTGTCGGCTCTCCCGTTAAATTTTTAGGGATTCAGGTTGGGCATGTTACAAAAATCCAGCTTGTATCTTCGGGAGTATATTCCGATATTTATGTAAAATTCATTATTACCCAACCTGATTTGACACTACCGACAGGCGCAATTGCAACAGTCGAAGGTTCAGGGCTCGGGGGGTCAAAATCGCTCGAAATTTATCCGCCGAAAAAAGGCAAACAGGATAAAATTATTGTGGCGAAGGATTCAACAAGATTGAATAAGGTCATGAGTCTGTTCAATACAATATTCAAAGATTTGGATGAAATATTTACAAACCTTGGACATGCAGGCAAAGAATTGTCAAAAGTTCCGTATAATGAAATTGAAAAAAACATTGTCACTCCCGCTCAGGCTGACAAAGAGCTGAAAAATTTAGGATTGCAGCTGGATAATATTAAAAAAGAAGAACAAAAATTCAGAAAGAATATATTGAATAAAAAGAAACCTCAAACGGTTGAGGAGGGCAAAAATGAACCTGAACAAAGTAAAAATAATCAATAACCCTGTAATATCGCTAAATTTGTGCACCATGCGTGACAAAAATACAGACAGTCAGGGTGTGCGAATTGCAACAAGAAAGATTACCAGATGTCTTTTGTATGAAGCATCAAAAAATCTTCCGCTTGTGGATACGGAAATTACGACTCCTTTGACTACTTTTACTACAAAAACGGTTGATCCTGATATTGAAATAATTATTTCGCCTATATTAAGAGCAGGTTTGATTTTTACGGATGAAGCAATTGATATTCTTCCTCAGGCTACAATAAGACATCTTGGAATGTATAGAGATGAAAAAACTCTCAAACCGATATGGTATTACAACAAAGTACCTATGGAAGCTCCAAATCCAGAAAAGTTTTATATTTATATAACCGACCCGATGCTTGCTACGGGTAACTCTTTACTCGGTGCAATAGATTTGTATGCAAATAAAGGGATTCCTGTTGAAAATATTAAATGTATTTGTATAATTGCTGCACCTGACGGGATTGAAAATATCCAAAGCCATTATCCTGATATTGAAATTATAACAGCAGCAGTTGATGACTACCTGAACGAAAAAGGCTATATTGTTCCTGGGATGGGTGATGCAGGCGACAGAATTTTTAATACGTTATAAATAAATTAAACGGCTGGATTGCCGCTCCCTGATGGGTTTTGCAATGACATGTCACTGTAAAATAGTATATAATTACCTGAAAAATTCTTTTGCTAAATTTATTTCATCCTGTTTTGTTAAGTCAGGGTTTGAAATTTTATTTTCCAAAATATAATCAAAACATTGTTGATATTTTTCTGACGGTGCTATACCCAGAGATTTCAAATCATTTCCGTCAATAAGAAGTTCAATATTTTTTAATTCGGTAAGATATTTTTCAACCACGTCATTATTAATAACCGAATACATTATGACGGATTCAAGAGGGATATTTTTAAAAGTCTTGTATATTTCAAAATCCGTAACAGTACCACTTTGAGCAAAGTGCTTCAAATCTTTATATTTATCAACTATATTTTTTTCGGTTTTTGTCAGCGGCAAATTTGAAATATTGGGCAGCAGCCCGACATAAATTATCCAGATATTTTCGGCTTCTCTTCGCTCCATAGGGGGAAGGATAGGAAGATTGGCTAAAATATATTTATCAATAAGTTCTTCAAAATTATATTGTGGCATTTCAAATTCCTGCGGTGCGACAAGTTTGTATATTTTTTGAGTTACAAATTTTTCAAAAGCGCTCCATTTATTAAGGTTAAATGTTTCAATGAGTTCTTTTTTTAGTCTTTTGTAAGACATATCATAATTGATATTTTCAAGGTATTGCTGCTGAAGTTTAAGAGTATGCTCCTCAAGTTCAAACCCGAAACGTACAGAAAATTTCAGCCCTCTGAGAATTCTTGTGGGGTCATCAATAAAACTTTTATCGTGAAGTACACGCAGTTTTTTATTTTTTATATCTTCAAGCCCGCCTGTATAATCAATAATTTCACCGTTTTGAGTAGATTTAGCCATTGCATTAATTGTAAAATCACGACGAAGCACATCTTCTTTCAGCGAACATCCGATTTTATCAACAATCGGCAGGTGTCCTTTTTGGGGGTAAATTTCAGAACGGGTAGAAGCTATGTCTATTTCTTCATCCTCAAGTTTTATTCTGACCGTACCGAAAGGCTCATTTATTTGTAAAATTTCTGTGCCGTCAATATTTCGGGCGAATTCTATTGCATCCCCGTTGTAAGTTAAATCAACATCAAAATTCGGAGTGCCGAGAATTTCATCCCGCACCACTCCGCCTACAAAGTAGAGGTTTTTATCTTTGATATTCATAGATGTATTTTATAGCAAGATTTGTATTTTAACAAGATAAAGTTAAATCAGGTGCAATATATTACACTCTACTGCTTAGCGATTTTTTGCAAAGAATAAAAGTAGGATGGGTGCAACCCATCATTCTTTGTATTTGTTGGGTTTTACCCACCTACAAACTACAAACTTTAATTTATATTGTAAAATCAAATAAATCTTTTAAAGGTATATTTAATTCTTTTGATAGTTTGTAAAGGCAATATACGGATGCAATTTTGTTCCCCTGTTCAAGAGCACTGATATATGTTCTGTCTGCTCCAATAGAATATGCGAGTTTTTCCTGAGAGATATTTTTATTCGAACGATAATGTCTGATGGCAATACCAATTTTTTTAGATAAATTCCTTTTAACACTCTGATCAACTTGCATAAAAACATTATGAACTATATTACTAAAAGTATCTACCGACTATATGACAACATATATAATATATAAATATCATGATTGCATGCCTTTTATTTCTATGTTACATGTGACTAATAGACATCACAGAGGGATAAAGTATGGCAAACGATAATTTAAAACAAGCCAAAAAAGCAAAAAATGACGAGTTTTACACACAATGGTGCGATATAGAAAAAGAGATAATGGCGTATATTGATTATAATCCTGATGTTTTTAAAGATAAAACAATTTTACTGCCCTGTGATGACCCGGAATGGAGCAATTTTACCAAGTTTTTTGCACAAAACTTTGAAGCATTCGGATTAAAAAAATTAATTAGTACAAGTTATGCCTTTGAAAGTAAAAAGATAAATATGCCGTATCAAACTTCATTGTTTGAAGAACAAGCCCCGCATTTTAACCCTGATATAAACAAAATCAAGGGGAAAATATTTACTCTTGACCATGATACAAACCAAAACGGAGTAATTGATATAGAGGACTTGGAATGGCAATATTTAGACGGTGACGGTGATTTTAGAAGTGAGGAAGTCAGAAAATTAAGAGATGAATCAGATATTATAATCACAAATCCGCCGTTTTCTTTATTTAGAGAGTTTTTAGAATGGGTTATGGAAGCAGATAAACAATTTTTAATAATTGGCAACATAAATTGTTTAACTTATAAAGAAGTTTTTTTAAAAATACAACAAAATATAGCTTGGTTAGGAACTGGAATGGGGAGGTGGATTTCTGGTTTTATTGTTCCTGAAAGCTACGAGCTTTATGGTTCAGAAGCAAGAATAGAAAATGGTAATAGAATTGTAGCTACAAATAATTGTTTATGGCTTACGAATATAGACCACGGAAAAAGACATCAACCGTTAAAATTGATGACTATACTTCAAACATTAAATGAATCTATT
>FLNX01001161.1_pt1 | contig 25625 bp, 20 predicted proteins | sample 1140341 | NCBI WGS metagenome assembly FLNX01 (sample SAMEA3878208, study PRJEB12797) | bioreactor metagenome | biome: Moose rumen | place: Sweden | collected 2011-10 | reverse complement strand
AGTCACAGACTTCCGGCACCGGTCTTCCCGTCTCCCGAAATGCTATCCTTCCGGTTTTTCTTTTCTGCCGGCTGCCGGTGGCGCCTTCTCCGGAGTGTCCTTCTCCTGGGGCCTGGAGGTGCCCACGGCGGCGGTGAGCTTCTGCCGCAGCTCCTCCTTCTCCTCCATGTTCAGGGACCGCCCCTGGAGGCTGATGGTGAAGCCGTCGTCGGCCCGCTCCCCGGTGGTGGCGATCCTGGCCGCCAGGATGTTCATGCCCTCCTGCTGGAAAACCCGGGCGATGGATGCCAGCAGTCCCGGCCGATCCAGGGCGGACACCTCCAGGTGGGTCACCCCCTGCTGGTCGGCCCCGGGGATGTCCAGGTAGGACACCGAGGGGCGGATGTTGAACTGCCGGTACCGGGCGGGGATCTCCGGGACCGGGGGCACCGGAGTGTCCTGGGAGATGAGGTTCTGCATCAGGTACTTCTTCAGAGGTCCGAAACTCTCCGGGCTCAGGGGCTGGGCATTCCGGTCCATCACGGTGAAGGTGTCCAGGATGAAGCCGTCGGAGGATCCCAGGATGGTGGCGCTCAGGACCGAGATCCGCCGGGCGGAGAGCAGGGCGGCTATCCGGCTGAAGATCCCCAGCCGATCCTTCATATAAATGAAGAGCTCTGTGCCCAGGCGGTTTACGGATTCTCCGAAGACGATAACCGGCAGATCCCCGCCGCCGTAGCCCAGGATATGCTCCGTGTGGCGCCGGATCTGGGGCGGGGTGTTGCGGACGAAGTAACTGCCGTCAAAGGTGTCCCAGAGTTTCCGGATCCCCTCCGCCGGCAGGCCGCCGGCAGTCAGATCCGCCATGACGGTCCGGCGGGTCTCCTCCATCTGGAGTTTCCAGTCCACAGGGTGCTCCGGATCCTGGCGCAGGATCCGCCGGGTGGCGTAGTACAGCTCCCGGAACAGGGCGTCTTTCCAGGAGTTCCAGGAGGTGCCGTTGGTGGCGCAGATATCGGCGACGCTTAAGCAGTACAGGTAGTCCAGGCGGTTCTCGTCCCCCACCAGGGAGGCGAAGTCAGCGATGACATTGGGATCGGAGATATCCCGGCGCTGGGCGGTGTTGGAGAAGTCGATGTGGTGGCGCACGAGCCAGGTCACCGTGCGGGCCTCAGCCGGGGGCAGTTCGTGGAGGGCGCAGAAGCGCTCACTGATCTCGGCTCCCACCTGGGCATGGCCGCCGCCCCGGCGGCCCTTGCCGATGTCATGGAGCAGGGCGGCCAGGCACAGCAGGGGCTGCCGGGGGAGGTTCCGGTAGATGTCCCGGAACAGGTTCAGGGCGGGATCCCCGGCGGAGGGCTCCTGGCAGGAGGGATCTGTGAAGGCGAAGATGTTGGCCACGGTGCGGTAGGTGTGCTCGTCCACGGTGTACTCGTGGAACATGTCAAACTGCATCAGTCCCGTCAGGCGCACCCACTCGGGCATATACATGGCCATGATCCCGTGGCGCATCATCAGCTTCAGGGGCAGCAGCATCCCCGGGCCGCTGGCCAGGATCCGCAGAAAGCTCCGGCGGCAGCGGGGATCGTCCTCCAACTGCCCCCGGCTGGTGTTCTTGAGCTCCCTGATGCTGCGCACGCAGTCGGGATGCAGTCCCGTGACCGGCTGGCCGTCCCCCCGGCTGTTGAGATCTGCTGCCGTTTCCATGAGATCCATGACGGCGGCGGGATCCCGGCGGAACAGGGTGGGATCCACCAGATCCAGCAGGGTGCCCCGGAGCAGGAAGCTGGCGCTGAGAAAGCGGATCCGGGGCGGGTTTTCGTCCCGGAAGATGGCCTCTTCGTAGCGCTGGAGGATGATGTGGTTGATCTCCTCGATCTGCCGGGTGTTCTGGTAGAAGCTGATCATCAGGTTCTCCACCGGGGTGTTGCCCTCCCCGATGTACCCCAGCATCCTGGCCACCGCCACCTGGCGGTCAAAGGTCAGGCGGTTGTCATTGCGCCGGCAGCCGAACTGCAGGGCAAAGCGCACCTTCCAGAGGAAGTAGGCGCTGAACAGGAGATCCCTCAGCTCCCCGGGGGTGGTGAAGCCCTGCTGGCAGAGCTCCTCCGGGCGGACGGCCCCGGTGAACTTCCGGGCGATCCACATGATGGTCTGCACATCCCTGAGGCCCCCCCGCATGTTCTTCAGATCCGGCTCCAGGCGGTTCATGGTGTTCTTCAGGGAGGCGTGGCGCCGCTGCTGCTCCTCCATCTTGGCCCGGAAGAACTTCTTAACGGGCCAGAAGGACTCATCCTCCACGGCGCTGTTCAGCAGGCGGTAGGTCTCATCCGAGCCGCAGATCAGCCGGCGCTCCAGCAAGTTGGTGGCAATGGTCAGATCACTGCTGCCGGCGCTGACGCATTCTGCCACTGTGCGCACCGCATGCCCCACGTCCAGTTTCAGATCCCAGAGCAGGGTGACAAACTGACCCACCCGGTCCCCGGCTTCCGGGGTCAGGGGATCCCGGGTGAGCACCAGGACGTCAATGTCGGTGAAGGGGTGCAGCTCCCGTCTTCCGTAGCCTCCCACCGCCACCACGGCCAGATCTGGTGTGAGATCCAGAGAGAACTGCCGGTGCAGGCGGCGCAGGAGCAGATCAATGAAGCTGCAGCGCATCTCCGCCAGATCCACAATGCTCTCCCCCCGGAGGAAGAGGGCGGCCAGATGGCGGCTCACGGTCTCATTGAGTTGCCGTCCGGTCTCCCTGGTGATCACCCGGTCTCCCAGGTACCGCTCCAGAACCCTGGCCATGTCCATCAGCCTGTCCTCCTGCTGTCGCCTGAGGTGTGTCCGCCTCGTCTCACCTTGCCTCACCGCAACTGATCTCATCTCATTCCGCTACATCCCGCCTTCCGGAGCCCTAGGGGATCCCCGGGTGCCGGCGCTTCACATGCCGGCGCCTCACATATTGTGGAACACCGACGGGATATCGGTCTCCTCCTCCCGGCGGGTGGTGATCTCGCAGCCGTCATCCGTGACGATGAGGGTGTGCTCATACTGGGCTGAGGGCTGCTTGTCGGCGGTGGTCACGGTCCAGCCGTTCTTCTTGTTGACCTTGCACTTCCAGGTGCCCGCATTGATCATGGGCTCAATGGTGAAGCTCATGCCCGGCTTAAGGATGAAGTTCTTCAGCTGGGTGTTCCGGTAATGGAGCACGCAGGGCTCGGTGTGGAACTCCGTGGCAATGCCGTGGCCGCAGTAGTCCCGGACCACGGAGAAGCCGGCCTTGTCGGCTATGGGCTGGATCACGTCCCCCACCACGGTCAGGGGCACCCCGGGCCGGATGACCCTGAGGGCCTGGTACAGGGACTCCCGGGCGCAGCGGCACAGCTGGCGGCTGCGCAGGGACACCTCCCCCACCATGAACATCTTGGAGGTGTCGCCGTAATACCCGTCCTTGATCACCGTGACATCCACATTCACAATGTCCCCGTTGTGCAGGCGCTGGATCCCGGGAATGCCGTGGCACACCACCTCATTGACGGAAATGCAGGTGGCCTTGGGGTAGCCGTGGTACCCCAGGCATGCGGATACGGCATGCTGCTGGTTCTGGATGTGATCCAGCATGATATCGTCCAGCTCCCCGGTGGTGACGCCGGCAACCACATGGGGGGCAATCATCTCCAGCACCTCGGCGGCCAGCCGGCCGGCCGTCCGCATCTTTTCCTTTGCGGCTTCGTCAAGGATCTCCATGGTTTTCTTCCTTAAAATAACATCAGATCATCAGGGCTATTTTAGCAGAAAACCATGGGGGCGGACCGCTGGGGCCGGGATAAGTTAGCCTGGGCTTACTTCTGGCTCCGCCTCCTGGTGCTGAGACCCCGGGCTGCGTCTTAGGGGGCAGGTTCTGCCGCCGGGCTTTTTTGTGGCGTCCCCGGGCGCTTTCGGCTATAATTCATCCGTCCTCCGGAAGGGGGACGGTTTTTTATTTATTTTTTCACGACACACATCCGTCATTGGAGCCTGCCGGGTGCCTCATCGGAGGTTGGCAGTGCGTGGCGGATGGAGGCATAACCCAAAAAAGGAAAACACAATGTCAAATGTAACCATGCGTGACATGCTGAAGGCCGGCGTGCACTTCGGCCATCAGACCAGCTCCTGGAATCCCAAGATGAAGGAGTACATCTACGGCAAGCGCAACGGTGTGCACATCATCAACCTGGACAAGACCCTGCCCATGTTCAATGACGCCCTGAACTATCTGGGCTCCGTCATTGCCAAGGGCGGCAAGGTGCTGTTCGTGGGCACCAAGAGATCCGCTGAAGAGGCTGTGAAGAATGCAGCCACCAGCTGCGGCTCCTTCTATGTCAACCACCGCTGGCTGGGCGGCCTGCTCACCAACTGGAAGACCGTGAAGGGCTCCATCCGGCACCTGAAGGAGCTGGAGACCCAGTCCGCTGACGGCACCTTCGAGAAGCTTACCAAGAAGGAAGCCATGCTCCGTCTTCACGAGATGGAGAAGCTGGAGCGCAGCATTGGCGGCATCAAGGACATGGGCAGTCTGCCGGACGTGCTCTTCGTCATTGACGCCAACCGGGAGCAGATCGCCATCAAGGAGGCCCGCAACCTTGGCATCAAGGTGGTGGCTGTGGTGGACAGCAACTCCAGCCCTGACGGGGTGGACTATGTGATCCCCGGCAATGATGACGCCATCCGTGCCATCGAGCTGTACCTCAGCGCCGCCGCTGATGCGGTGAACGCCGCCAGAAGCGTGCAGACCGAGCAGGACATGGCCCAGGAGAAGGCTGCCGAGGCTCCCGCCGAGGCCTGATCTAACCCCGGGGGACGGGGCTCACCCGTCCCCTTTAAACCAATTTGAGGAAGCAAATGGCAAACATAACCGCCGCAATGGTTAAGGAACTGCGCGACCGCACCGGCGCAGGCATGATGGACTGCAAGAAGGCCCTCATCGAGGCTGACGGCAACATTGAGACCGCCATCGAGAACATGCGCAAGAGCGGACAGGCCAAGGCCGCCAAGAAGGCCGGCCGGGTCGCCGCCCAGGGTGTCATCGCCTGCAAGGCCGAGGGCAACAAGGCTGTGCTGGTGGAGCTCAACTGCGAGACCGACTTCGTGGCCAAGGACGCAGGCTTCAGGGCCTATGCCGACAAGGTAGCCGAACTGGCCCTGGCCAGCAACCTGACGGATGTGGCCCAGGTCAACGCTCTGGACTACGGCAACGGTGAGACCGTTGAGGGCACTCTGAAGGCCATGATCGCCAAGATCGGCGAGAACATGCACCTGCGCCGCATCAGCATCGCCACCGCAGAGAACCTGGGTGTGTATATCCACAGCAACAGCCTCATCGGCGTGCTGGCATGCCTCAAGGGCGGTGACGCTGAGCTGGCCAAGGACGTGGCCATGCACATCTGCGCCAGCGATCCCCAGTTCGTGAAGCCTGAGGACGTGTCTGCCGAGGTCATCGCCAAGGAGCGCGCTGTCCAGGTGGAGTTGGCCATGCAGTCTGGCAAGCCCAAGGAGATCGCCGAGAAGATGGTGGAAGGCCGCATGCGCAAGTTCACCGGCGAGGTCTCCCTGACCGGCCAGCCCTTCGTCAAGGATCCTTCCGTGACGGTGGGACAGCTGCTGAAGGATCACGGCGCCGATGTCCTGTCCTTTGTCCGCTTCAAGGTGGGTGAGGGCATTGAGGTGAAGCAGGTTGACTTCGCCCAGGAGGTCGCCGCCCAGGTGGCTGCCGCCCAGGGACAGGGCTGAAACCCTCTTTGACATGAATGATGAAAACCGTGGCCTTGAAGTCGCGGTTTTTTTTGGCGCCTTTGGGGTGTGTATGGTTGTGTGCTGACGGAGTGTTTAAATGGAAGAGCCTGTTTACAAGAGAATTCTGCTGAAGCTCAGTGGTGAGGCCCTGCAGGGCAAGGAGGGCTTCGGCATCGATCCCTCGGTGCTGGATCACATGGCTTCGGAGATCCGGGAGATTGTCCAGCTGGGAGTCCAGGTGGGCCTGGTCATCGGCGGCGGCAACATCTACCGGGGAGCCTCCCTGGCCCGGGCCGGCATGAACCGGGTCATCGGGGATCACATGGGCATGCTGGCCACGGTGATGAACGGCCTGGCCATGCGGGACGCACTGTTCCGGGCTGATGTGGAGGCCCGGCTGTTCTCCGCCATTCCCCTTCAGGGGATCTGCCATCCCTACAGCTGGCTGGACGCCATTGCCAACCTGCGCCAGGGGAAGGTGGTGATCCTGTCCGCCGGCACCGGCAACCCCTTCTTCACCACCGACTCCGCCGCATGTCTCCGGGGCATTGAGATCGGCGCCGACGCAGTGTTCAAGGGCACCAAGGTGGACGGGGTCTACTCCGCCGATCCGGTGAAGGATCCCGCGGCCGTGCTTTATAAGGAACTGGATTATCAGGACGTGCTGGAAAAGGAGCTGAAGGTCATGGATCTGGCAGCCTTCACCCTGGCCCGGGATCATGATCTCCCCATCCGGGTGTTCAACATGAACAACCCCGGGGCCCTGAAGAGGATCATCCTGGGCTCCGACGAGGGCACAGTGATCCGCCACCTGTCCCGGTCCTGAGCCGGCTCTGATCTTCCGGGATGTGTGCCGGGCGATCCCTGCGCCGGGGCCGGGCAGCGCTGCCGGTCCGGCTCTGATCGGCGGGGCGGCGGGACGGCGTTGCCGCCAGTGTTGCCGGATGCTCTCCTGGTCCCGCTTCCGGGCTGCCTTGGCCGGCGGGTATGGCGGCTCTCCCGGATGATCTCCGGGACGTTCTCCGGGCAGCGCATTTGGTCAGGTGCGGTCAGGAGCGCCGGGCGGATCTTCCGGATCTTCCCTGCCGCCGTGCCCGCACCGGTCCCGCTGGCAGGCTGACGGGCAGGGCAGGGGGATCCCCGGATCCCGGCCTGCCGCCCCGTCCCGCTGCCGTATCCGCTTTCGGGCACTTATGGTAAAATGGCGCCAGTGATTTTCGTGTAAGGATTTAGGATTTCCCATGATTAACGACATCAAGCAATCTGCCAGAGAGGGCATGGACAAGTCCATTGAGGCCTACAAGACCCAGCTTTCCCGCATCCGCACCGGCCGGGCCCAGCCTGCCCTCCTGGACGGGATCATGGTGGACTACTACGGATCCCAGACGCCTCTCAGGCAGATCGGCAATGTGGTGGCCGAGGACGCCCGCACCCTGTCAGTGACCGTGTATGACGCCTCAGCGGTGAAGGCAGTGGAGAAGGCCATCATGGATTCGGGCCTCGGGCTGAACCCCCAGACCGCCGGCACCAGCATCCGCGTTCCCCTTCCCGCCCTCACCGAGGAGCGCCGGAAGGAGTTCATCAAGCTGGTCCGGGCCGAGGCCGAGAAGGGCCGGGTGGCCGTGCGCAATGTGCGCCGGGACTCCAACAACGATCTCAAGGCCCTGGTGAAGTCCAAGGATATCTCCGAGGATGAGGAGAAGCGCGCCCAGGACGAGATCCAGAAGCTCACCGACTCCTGCGTGAAGAAGATTGACGAGATCCTCGCCGCCAAGGAGAAGGAGCTGATGGAGATCTGATCCCTTAGGCTCATTCCGGGATGCGCCCCTCTCCGGAGGACAGCGTGTCCCATCCCGGGAGGGGGCTTGTCCCCCTCCGTGTCCCCTTTTCCCTCCCACCAGGCCCCAGCGAGGACTTTGGCCCCCATGGCTCCCACTTCTGACGATCTGATCCTTCCCGGCAGCGGCGCCGTGCCCCGCCACGTGGCGGTGATCATGGACGGCAACGGCCGCTGGGCCGAGCAGCGCGGCCAGCTGCGCACCTTCGGTCACGGCAGCGCCACTGCCGCCGTGCGCAGCACGGTGGAGGCCGCCATGGAACTGGGGGTGGAGACCCTGACACTGTTTGCCTTCTCCTCGGAGAACTGGCGCCGGCCCCGGGAGGAGGTGGAGTTCCTCATGTCCCTGTTCAGCCGTTTCCTGGATACGGAGATGGACGAGCTGGATCAGAACGGGGTGCGGATCAGCTTCATCGGGGACATGTCCCGCTTCGGGGAGGAGCTCCGGTCCCGGATCTGCCGGGCCCAGGAGCGCACTGCCGGAAACCAGGCCCTGCAGCTCAATGTGGCCGCCAACTACGGCGGGCGCTGGGACATTGTCAACGCCTGCCGTCGGATCCTGGGGGAGGGGAGCATTGCCCCGGAGGATCTCACCGAGGAGATCTTCGCCCGGCACCTGGCCACCGCCAGCACCGAGGTGGATCTGATGATCCGCACCGGGGGCGAGATGCGTATCAGCAACTTCCTGATCTGGCAGCTGGCCTACGCTGAACTCTATGTCACCGATGTGCTGTGGCCGGACTTCTCCCGGGAGGACTTCCGGGCGGCGGTGCGGTGGTTTGCATCCCGGGAGCGGCGCTTCGGCTGCACGGGCGAGCAGATCCGATCCCCGGATCCCCGGGAAGATCAGGCCTGACGCCGGCCCACCAAGGACAATCCTTTCATGAAACAGCGCATTCTCACCGTCCTGTGGCTTATTCCCCTGGCACTGGCGTGGATCTTCTGGTCGGATCCGGGGATCTTCGCCGCCGGCGCCCTGATCCTCCTCCTGCTGGGAGCCCGGGAATGGGGCAAGTTTGTGATCCCCGCCCGCCCGGAGGTGTATGCCGCCGCCGTGGCGGCCTTTGCCGGCCTCCTCTGCGTCTTCCGCAACCCCTGGGGGGCGGAGTATTCCCAGAAACTCCCATCCTCCCCGGTGCTCACGGTGATCCTGTCCGCCTCCCTCCTCTGGTGGCTTCTGGCCCTGGTGCTGGTGCTGCGCTACCCCCGATCCGGGGATCTGGTGCGCTCCCCCCTCCTGGGATCCCTGGCGGGGATCCTGGTGCTTATCCCCTTCTTCCAGGCATTGCTGTTCCTCCGGCTGGAGGATCCTGTCCCCTGTGGACTCCCTTTCACCTCCGGGGGCGCCAATCTCTTTTTTGTCATGCTCCTGGTGTGGTGCGCTGACAGCGGCGCCTATTTTGCCGGCAAGGCCCTGGGGCGCCACCGGATGAGTCCGGCGGTGAGTCCTAACAAGACACTGGAGGGTCTGGCCGGGGGGCTCCTCCTGTCCCTGGGAGTGGCTGTGGGGGCCTGCATGCTGGCCAGCTCCGGCAGTGTCCTCACCGTGTCCCTGGCCGCATTACTTGCGGTGCTGGCCTCGGTGCTGGGGGATCTGGCAGAGAGCATGTTCAAGCGCGTTGCCGGGATCAAGGACTCCGGCAGCCTCCTGCCGGGTCACGGCGGGGTCCTGGACCGGGTGGACAGCCTGACGGCGGCATTGCCGGTTTATGCCCTGATCATTCATCTTTGTTCTTAAGCCCCTGATCCCCTCCGGGTGACGGGCGCATTTCCCCTCTGAGTCTGCTATGGAAAAGATCACCGTTCTGGGATCCACCGGATCCATTGGCCGGAGCACCCTGGACGTGGTGCGCCGGCACCGGGACCGCTTCGCCGTGTTTGCCCTGGGGGCCATGGCCAGCGTGGACCGGATGTTTGCTGACTGCATGGAGTTTGCTCCCCGCTATGCGGTGCTGTCAGATCCCGCTGCCGCTGCGGTCCTCCGGGACCGGCTGGCCGGGGAGGGGAGCGGGGTCACCGTGCTTGCGGGCTATGATCAGCTCTCCTTCATCGCCTCCCATGAGGAGTGCGACGCGGTGATGGCCGCCATTGTGGGAGCCGCGGGCCTGGTGCCGGCCTTGGCGGCGGTGCGGGCCGGACGGAAACTCTACCTGGCCAACAAGGAGTCCCTGGTGATGACCGGGCACCTGTTCCTGGAGGCCTTGCGGGAGAGCGGCTCGGTGATCCTGCCCGTGGACAGCGAGCACAACGCCATCTTCCAGTCCCTGCCGGAAAGGGAGCAGCGGCGGCTCTGCTTCTGCTCCCTCCGGGAGTCCGGGGTCACCCGGATCCTGCTCACCGGCTCCGGCGGCCCCTTCCGGGAATTGCCCCTGGAGGAGCTGGCCTCCGTGACCCCGGCCCAGGCCGTGGCCCACCCCAACTGGAGCATGGGCAGCAAGATCTCCGTGGACTCCTCCACCATGATGAACAAGGGCTTTGAGTTCATTGAGGCCCGGTGGCTCTTCAACCTGTCCGGGGATGATATCCGGGTGATCGTCCATCCTCAGTCGGTGATCCACTCCATGGTCCAGTATGCCGACGGCTCTGTCATCGCCCAGCTGGGCAACCCCGACATGCGCACCCCCATTGCCCGGGTCATGGCCTATCCCCACCGCTTTGATTCCGGGGTGGCAGATCTGGATCTGTGCGCCCTGACGGGCCTGACCTTCCAGGAGCCGGATCTGGCCCGCTACCCCTGCCTGAAGCTGGCTGTGGACGCCTGCTGGACCGGCCAGGCGGCCACCACGGCCCTGAACGCCGCCGATGAGGCGGCGGTGGCTGCCTTCCTGGGGGGACGGATCCCTTACACGGATATCTACCGGATCTGCGCCCAGGTGGTGGATCGCTTTGCCGCTGATCCCATCACCGATGTGGACTCGGTGCTGGATCTGGATCGCCGGGTCCGGGAATACACCGCCTCCCTTCTGTAGGATCCCATACGCGATGTTCATTCTCAAAAGCGTCTTTTATTTCCTGGCCGCTCTGGTGGTGCTGGTGGGCTTCCATGAGCTGGGGCATTTCCTGGCGGCCCGGCTGTGCGGGGTCAGGGTTCTGCGCTTCTCCCTGGGCTTCGGCCGGGTGCTGTTCTCCCGGAGAGGCAAGGACGGCTGCGAGTACGCCCTGTCCCTGATCCCCCTGGGGGGCTATGTGAAGATGCTGGATCTCCGGGAGGGGGAGGTGCCTCCGGAGGAGATGGATCAGGAGTTCAGCTCCCGGAGTGTCTGGAAGCGGCTCTTCATTGTGGCCGCCGGTCCTTTGTTCAACATCATCCTGGCTTTCTTCCTCTACTGGGGCATGTTTGTCATGGGGGTGGCCGCGGTGCAGCCCTATGTCACCGGGATCCACGCCGGATCTGCGGCCTGGCAGGCGGGGCTCCGGAATGACGATCTCCTGCTCAGGGTGGGGGACTATCCGGTGCTGGACTGGGAGGACGGGATCTACGAGTTCATCCAGCAGGTGGGCTCCGGGAGCCTGGAGCTGGAGGTGCGCCGTCAGGACGGATCCCAGGGTCTGGTCACCCTGGATCTCTCCGGCTGGAGCATCCACCGGGATCAGGGGGCCGATATCTTCCGTCCTCTGGGCTTCTCCCCCAAATACCACAACCTGACCCGGCGCATTGCCGCGGTGCAGGAGGGCTCCCCGGCGGAGAAGGCGGGGATCCGCCCCGGGGATCAGGTGGCGGCGGCCGACGGGGTGCCCCTGGACAGCTGGTTTGACTTCTCTCATGTGGTGGAGGAGCACCCGGGCCGGGAGTTCACCCTGACGGTGAGCCGCCCGGCGGCCCCGGAGGGGGGAGAACTCCCGGAGGATCCCCGGGAGCTGGATCGGCTGCCCCAGGAGCAGGTTGTCCTCAAGGTCACCCCGGAGTCCGTCCCGGAGGCAGGCGGCGGGAGCCGGGGGCGCCTGGGGGTGGCCGTGGCGGCGCTGCCCCTGGATGAGGGGGTGCGGTTTGTCCGGAAGTACGGCCCGGTGGAGGCCGTGGGCAAGAGCCTGGAGAAGATGGCCGCTGTCACCCGCCTCACCGTGGTCACCCTCTGGAAGCTCATCACCGGAGACATTGCCGCGGACAATATCAGCGGTCCCATTGCCATTGCCAAGTCCGCCGGGGTCACCGCCAGCATCGGCCTGGAGTACTTCCTGGGCTTCATGGCCCTGATCAGCATCAACCTGGGGATCATGAACCTGTTCCCCCTGCCGGTGCTGGACGGCGGGCACATTGCCTTCTATGTGCTGGAGGCCCTGGCGGGGCGCCCCCTGCCTGACCGGGTCATGCAGGGTCTCATGTATTTTGGCATATTTGTGTTATTATTAATAATGACCCTTGCGGTGTACAACGACATAGTTTTTGACGGATTTTAGATGAAAAGATTTGCTATCGGCCTTGTGGCGCTGCTGGCGGCGGCACATGCCGGCGGTGCCGAGATCAGGGACATCAGGGTTGACGGACTGCAGAGGGTCTCCCTGGGCGCGGTGCTGCTGAACCTGCCTGTGGCGGTGGGTGACAGCGCCGATCAGAAGGCGGTGTCCGAGTGCATCCGCAAGCTTTATGCCACCGGGAACTTTGACGACATTGACGCCGCAGTCACCGACGGCGGCGTCCTGGCCATCCGGGTGAAGGAGCGCCCCACCATCTCCAGCATCGAGTATGCCGGCAATGACGATATCAAGGAGGACAAGATCGAGCCCATCATCTCCGACATGGGGATCCGGCTCGGCGAGCCCCTGAACCGGGCCAAGCTCATTGAGGTGGAGCGGGGCCTGACAGAATACTACCATGCCAACGGCAAGTACCAGGCCTTTGTCCGGGTCCTGGTGACGGATCTCCCCCGGAACCGGGTGAAACTGCGGATCCAGTTTGCCGAGGGCAAATCCAGCCGCCTGAAGCAGATCAACATCCTGGGCAACAAGGCCTTCTCCGAGAAGAAGCTCCTGTCCCTCCTGGATCTGGACGATGATTCTCCCTGGTGGGATCTGTTCTCCACCGACAAGTTCAACAAGGCCAAGCTTGAGGGGGATCTGGAGAAACTCAAGAGCCATTATCTTAACCGGGGCTACATCCGGTTTGAGATCAAGAGCGCGGATCTGTCCATCACCCCTGACCGGAAGGGGGTCTACCTGACCCTGAGCCTGAACGAGGGCGAGCAGTACACCATCCGGGACGTGACCGTGGCCGGGGATCTGATCCGCCACGACAGTGAGATCCGGGAGATGGTGGATCTCACTCCCGGGGATATCTACTCCAAGCAGGCGGTGACCGCCAACGAGCAGCGCATAGCCAGTTTTGTGGGCAAGTTCGGCTACTCTGACGCCCAGGTCACCACCTATCCCAAGATCGACGACGAGAAGAAGGAAGTCACCCTCCATATGTTCGTGGCCCCGGGTCCCCGGGTGTCGGTGAACGAGATCCGGATCGCCGGCAACAAGGTCACCAAGGACGTGGTGATCCGCCGGGAGCTCCGGCAGTTTGAGGGCACCTGGCTTTCTAACGAGAAGGTGGAGCAGTCCAAGCAGCGCCTGGGGCGCCTGGGCTTCTTCGAGAAGGTGGACATTGACGTGGTGAAGATCCCCGGATCTGAGGATGTGGTGGATCTGGACGTGAAGGTCAAGGAACGCCAGGTCAACTCCATTTCCGGATCGATCAGTTACGGCACCGTCTCCGGCATCACCTTCGGTGCGAAGCTTGCCCAGGACAATATGCTGGGCTACGGCTACCGGGGTGAGGTGGAGTGGAGCTGGTCCAAGTCCCGCCGGAAGTACTCCCTGTCCCTGAGGGATCCCTATTTCACCCTGGACGGCATCAGCCTCACCGGCCGGGTCTACTATGACGACTACCGGGCCGGCGAGGATGACCTCATCAACTATGAGAATCGCACCATCGGCGCAGAGCTGAAGGCTGGCTATCCCATCAACGAGCTCAACTTCCTGGAGTACGGCATCAACGTGGAGCGCAGCAAGATCTCCCAGGTGCAGTCCTATGCCCAGATCCAGAAGTTCTGGCACATCTATGAGCCCTATGTGGACGATGAGAACCGGCTGAACATCAACACCTACTCCATGAGCTTTGACTGGACCAGAAACGATCTGGACAAGGGGATCTTCCCCACCGCCGGTGACAAGGAGGAGTTCTGGATCAGTGTGGCCCTGCCCGGATCTGATGTGCAGTATTACAAAGCCACCTTGGACGCCACCAAGTTCTGGCCCCTGACCAAGGAGCATGACTACAGCTTCAACGTCCGGGGCACCGTGGGCTACGGCAACGGCTACGGCAAGGTCCGGGGCTACAGCCAGGTGCTGCCCTTCTATCAGAACTTCAACGCCGGCGGCGGTCCCTGGATGCGGGGCTTCAAGAACAACTCCGTGGGTCCCCGGGCCATCTACTCCTATCCCGTGGCCGGCGCCATGCGGGAGGTGGGCACCAACAGCCCCATTGGCGGCAACGCCATGTGGGCCTTCACCGCCGAGCTCATTGTCCCCACCCCCTTTGTGGACGAGGGGTATGAGGATCAGCTGCGCACCTCTGTTTTCTTTGACGTGGGCAACGTGTTTGACACCACCTATGACAAGAAGCGCTACAGCCACTGCATGGCCAACTGCCATCATATCTTTGACATGGGCGATCCCTGGCGCTACCACTCCTCCGTGGGCGTCACCCTCCAGTGGATCTCCCCGGTGGGACCCCTGGCGGTCACCCTTGCCCGTCCTATCCGGGAGCGCAAGGGGGACGACGTGGAGGTCTTCTCTTTCAGCATTGGAAGAACATTCTGATTTTGTCTATTTCCTAAGGGGTTATATCTATGAAAAAGCTGGTTAACACTCTGATCCTCGGTGCATTTCTGGCAGCGGGCTCCGCAGCCTCGGCAGGCACCCCCACCTCAGTGGCGGTGATCAATCTGCCCCAGATCCTGTCCCAGATCCCCCAGTCCGCCCAGGTGAAGAAGAAGCTGGAGTCTGAGTTCTCCGGACGTCAGGCTGAGCTGAAGAAGCTCAACGATCAGTACACCGCCCTGGTGGAGAAACTGAAGAAGAACGGCTCCTACATGAAGGAGCAGGAGCAGATCAGCACCCAGCGCAAGGTTCAGGAGCTCCAGTCCCAGCTGCAGATCAAGGGTCAGGCCCTGATGGAAGATCAGCGCCGCCGGGTGGCCGAGGAAGAGGGCAAGCTCATGGACAAGATCCAGACTGCCGTGGAGAAGGTGGCCAAGCAGCGGGGCTTTGATCTGGTGATCAACGGTGTGGGCGCCGCCGTCTACGCCAACGACTCCATTGACATCTCCAAGGATGTCATCCAACTGGTCGGCAAGAGCAACTGATATGGCAGTCACTCTGGGCGCAATCGCCGCCAGGATCGGAGCTGAGCTCCGGGGTGATCCCGCCACGGTCATCGAGCGCATCGGCAACCTGGCCACGGCAGGGGCAGGGGAGATCAGCTTCCTGAACGATCCCCGCTACCGCCAGGATCTGGAGAAGACCGGGGCCTCGGCGGTGATCCTCCGGGAGAAGGATCTGGAGCACTGCCGCACCGCCGCCCTGGTGATGCGGGATCCCTATGTGGGCTTTGCCCTGACGGCTCAGATGCTGGACACCACTCCCCATCAGGAGAAAGGGATCCATCCCACCGCCGCCGTGGCGGAGGATGCGGTCATTGGCAGCGGCGCCAGCATCGGCGCCAATGCGGTGATCGAGTCCGGGGCAGTGATCGGTGCGGATGCGGAGATCGGTCCCTGCTGCTTTGTGGGCCGGAACGCCCGGATCGGCGCCCGCACCCGGCTCTGGGCCAACTGCTCGGTGTACCACGGGGTGATCATCGGGGACGACTGCCTGCTCCAGTCCGGGGCAGTCATCGGATCTGACGGCTTTGGCTATGCCAATGACCGGGGCCGGTGGGTCAAGATCCCCCAGCTGGGCGGGGTCATCGTGGGCAACCACGTGGAGATCGGTGCCAACACCTGCATTGACCGTGGGGCGGTGGATAACACCGTCATTGAGGACAACGTCATCATCGACAACCTCTGCCAGATCGCCCACAACGTCCGGGTGGGCTCCGGCTCCGCCATGGCAGGGGCTGCGGTGGTGGCGGGATCCACCTCCATCGGCCGGTACTGCATCATCGGCGGCCGCTCGGTGTTCAACGGCCACATCAATATCTGCGACGGCACCACTGTGGCCGGTGCCACCTCGGTGATGCGGAACATCACCAAGCCCGGCACCTACTCCTCCGGGGTTCCCGAGATGACCGACGTCAAGTGGCGGAAGGTCATGGCCTGCCTGCCCATGCTGGACGAACTCTACCGCACTGTGCGCCGGGCTTCCCGGCTGCTGGAGGGTGCCGAGGGCGGAGCCGGTGCGGGGGCCCATGATGCCGGTGCCTCCGCCGGGGCCGATCAGGGATCGGCATGTGAGAGCGCCGCCGATCCCGCCGGCAGCTCTGGGGACACCTCCGCCTCCTGAGATGCCGGCAGCGGCCGCCCCGGGCGGCCGTTCCCGCAAGACCGGCTGTCCGGTCTTTTTATTTGTCCCCGCCGGGGTGTCTGTCCTCCGGGGCGGCGTCCGGCGGGATCCGGGGCGCCTTTCCGGTACCCTTTCCTTTCCGATCCCCTCCGGCCCTGCCGGGGCGGTGCCGGGGATCCCTGTCACGGAGTCAACATGGCTAACATTCTGGTCACCGGCGGCTGCGGCTATATCGGCAGCCACACAGTGGTGGAGCTTCTGGGGGATCCTTCCTGCCAGGTCACCATTCTGGACAATCTCAGCAACAGCAAGCGGTCGGTCCTGGACCGCATAGAGCGCATAACCTCCCGGCGTCCCGGCTTTGTCCAGGCGGATATCCGGGACGGGGCCGCCCTTTCCCGGGCCCTGGGGGAGATCCGGCCGGATGCGGTGATCCACTTTGCGGGCCTCAAGGCCGTGGGGGAGTCCTGCCAGAAGCCCCTGGAGTACTATGACAACAACGTGTGCGGATCCCTGCGCCTTCTGGAGGCCATGCGGGAGCACGGGGTCAAGAACATTGTCTTCAGCTCCAGCGCCACGGTGTATGGCACCCCCGCCAATCCCCGGATCCCGGAGACAGAGCCGGTGAAGCGGGGCAACAGCCCCTATGCCCAGACCAAGGTGGACATTGAGTGGATGCTGGAGGACTGGCACCGGGCCGACAGCAGTGTCTCCGTGTGCATCCTCCGCTACTTCAACCCCGTGGGGGCCCATCAGTCCGGCCTCATGGGGGAGGATCCCTTGGGGATCCCCAACAACCTGATGCCCTATATCGCCCAGGTCTCCGTGGGGCGGCTGCCCCATCTGAACATCTGGGGCAATGACTATCCCACTCCCGACGGCACCTGCATCCGGGACTACATCCACGTGGTGGATCTGGCCCGGGGCCACATGGCGGCGCTGTCCCACTGCCTGAACCGTCCGGGGCTTTACGCCTACAACCTGGGGGCGGGCCGGGGGATCAGCGTCCAGCAGATCGTGGACGCCTACAATGCCATCCTGGAGAAGCCTATCTCTTATGTCTACGGTCCCCGCCGTCCCGGGGATATTGCCGAATATTATGCCGACGCCACCAAGGCAGCGGAGGAGCTGGGCTGGCGCACCGAGCACGGGGTGGAGGACATTGTCCGGGACACCTACCGCTGGCAGAAGGCCAACCCCGAGGGCTATCCCGGGGACTGACAGCTGCCTCGGCTGCCGGACACAGCCCCGGGCTGCCAGAGTTCTGTCCGCTGGTGGCAGGATCGTAGCCCCGGTTAGCCGGATCTCTGCTCCTGCTTCCGGATAACACCCCCTGACTGCCGGATCCTCGTCCTTGGCAGCCGGATCAGCAGCCGGATCAATTGTGCTATTTGCCTCACATCGCCGGCGGGCGTCTTTTTTACTGCCCCCCGGGGTTGGGGTAAAATGGATCAGTTTTTCCCCCTGCCGGATCCGGCCGGATGCGGCAGGGGCGCGGATATGCCGCTCTCAGGTTTAACGATCAGTTCTTGTAAGGATTTCCAAAGTGAGCAACGAAGAAAAAGAAGAGCTTCATCCCCTGGATATCAGGGAGATCCAGGCACTGCTGCCCCACCGCTATCCCTTCCTGCTGGTGGACAAGGTTCTGGACTACACCTACACCAGTGAGAAGAGGGTGCTGAAGGCGGTGAAGAATGTCACCGTCAACGAGCCTTTCTTCCAGGGCCATTTCCCCGGCAAGCCCGTGTTCCCCGGGGTCCTGATCCTGGAGGCCCTGGCCCAGGCCACCGGCATCCTCTCCTTCAAGTCCGTGGGCAAGCCCGGGGAGAATGAGCTGTACTATTTTGCCTCCATTGACAACGCCCGCTTCAAGCGGCCCGTGTTCCCCGGGGATCAGCTGATCCTGGATGTGGAACTGATCCGCGAGGTCCGGGGCGTGGCCAAGTTCCAGGGCACCGCCTCCGTGGACGGGGTGGTGGTGTGCACCGCCGAGCTCATGTGTGCCAAGAGAAAGGCCTGACGGGAGTCCCCCCATGATAGACAGTTCAGCGAAGATAGATCCCACCGCCAGGATCCATGAGACCGCCCTGGTGGGCCGGAACACGGTGGTGGGGAAGAACGTGGAGATCGGACCCTACTGCCTGGTGGGGGACAACGTGGAGATCGGCGACGGCACCCGTCTGCTCTCCCATGTGGTGCTGAAGGGCCCCACCAAAATGGGCCGGGGCAACCTTGTCTATCAGTTCGCCTCCCTGGGAGAGGACTGCCAGGACAAGAAGTATGCCGGGGAGGCGACCAGGCTGGAGATCGGGGACGACAACGTGTTCCGGGAGCACTGCTCCGTGCACCGGGGCACGATCCAGGACAAGGGGGTGACGATCATCGGATCCCGCTGCCTGTTCATGATCAACGCCCACATTGCCCATGACTGCGTCATCGGCGATGACTGCATCTTCGCCAACAACGCCACCCTGGCGGGCCATGTGCATATCGGCCGCTATGTGATCTTCGGGGGCCTGACGGCCATCCACCAGTTCGGCCGGGTGGGGGATCACGCCTTTGTGGCCGGCTGCGCCGGACTCAACAAGGACTGCCCGCCCTTTGTCATGGCGGCAGATCACTATGCCAAGCCCATGGGGATCAACTCCGAGGGCCTGAAGCGCCGGGGCTTCACTTCGGAGCAGATTGAAAGCGTGCGCCAGGCCTACAAGGTGCTGTACCGTATGAACCTGACCATGGTCCAGGCCCGGGAGCGCATCGCCGAGATGGCTGTGGAGCAGCCCTGTCTTCAGGTGATGGTGGACTTTCTGAACGAGTCCGTCCGGGGGATCATCCGCTAAATGGCCAGGGCTCCGGTGATCGGCATTGTGGCCGGCGAGGCCTCCGGGGACAACCTGGGGGCCGGTCTGATAACTGAGCTCCGGCGCCGGCTGCCGGCGGTCACCTTTGTGGGGATTGGCGGGCCGGCCATGCAGCGGGCAGGGCTCAACGCCTGGTATCCCGTGGAGGAGTTGTCGGTCATGGGTCTGGAGGTGCTGCGCAAGCTCTTCCGGATCCTCAGGATCCGCCATGAGATCATCCGCCGCATGGGGCAGATGAAGGTGGATCTGTTCATCGGCATTGACGCCCCGGACTTCAACCTCACGGTGGAGGATCGGCTTCATGCCAAGGGGATCCCCACGGTGCACTATGTCAGTCCCTCAGTGTGGGCCTGGCGCCAGGGCCGGATCCACACCATCAAGCGGGCGGTGGACCGGGTGCTGTGCCTGCTGCCCTTTGAGAAGGAATTCTACGACCGCTTTCAGATGCCGGCGGTGTTTGTGGGCCATCCCCTGGCAGATCTCATTCCCATGGATGCAGATCAGGCCATCGCCCGGCGGCTTATGGATCTCAGGGAGCGGGGGCTGTATCTGGCCGTGCTGCCGGGCAGCCGCACCGGAGAGGTGAAGGCTCTGGCTCCGGTGTTCCTGAAGGCCTGCCAGATCCTTAAGAAGGACTACATCAACCTTCGGATCCTGGTGCCCCTGGTGAACCGGGATCTGAAGGCGATCTTCGACCAGGCCGCCGCCAAGCACGGCAGGGGCCTTGAGATCCAGACCTTCACCGGCCACGCCCGGGATATCATGACCGCCGCAGATGCGGTGCTGCTGGCTTCGGGCACCGCCACCCTGGAGGCCATGCTCATCGGCCGCCCCATGACCGTGGCCTACAAAGTGTCCAAGGTGGCGGAGATCATTGCCCGCCGGATGCTCAAGGTGGATGTGGTGTCCCTGCCCAATCTCCTGATCCCGGAGAAGCCCGTGGAGGAGTTCCTCCAGGATGACTGCACCCCGGAGAAGCTGGCGGGCAGCGTCAGCCGGCTCCTGCGCTCCGACAATGCCGAGCTGCTGGACAGTTTCCGCCAGGTGCACCGGCAGCTTTTGCAGAACGCTGACAGCCTGGCCGCTGACAGTTGCCTTGAGGTCCTGGGGCACCGGTAAGGCCCGCCCCGGGGCTTTCCACCCCTTCCCCTTTCCCTTCTGATCTGAGATCTTCCCTATGCCCTTCATTTATCCTGTGGATCCCGCCACCTGCCTGGTGTGCGGTGTGGACGAGGTGGGCCGCGGCCCCCTGGTGGGGGATGTGGTCACCGCGGCGGTGATCCTGGATCCCCAGCATCCTGTCCCGGGGCTGGCGGACTCCAAGAAGCTCACCCCCCGGCGCCGGGAGGCGCTGTATGGGCTGATCACCTCCAGTGCCCGGGCCTGGGCCATCGGCCGGGCCAGTCCCGCCGAGATCGACCGCCTGAACATTCTGGCCGCCTCCATGCTGGCCATGCGCCGGGCGGTGGAGGCACTCACTGTGCGGCCGGACTATGTGCTGGTGGACGGCAACCGCACCCCGGAGATCACCTGCTGCCCGGTGCAGGCGGTGATCCGGGGGGATCAGCTGGTGCCGGAGATCAGCGCCGCCTCCATCCTGGCCAAGGTGACCCGGGACCGGGAGATGGACGAGCTGGCCGTGCGGTATCCCGGATACGGCTATGAGCGCCACCGGGGCTATCCCACGGCGGAGCACCTGGAGGCCCTCCGGAGACTGGGAGTCCATGATCTCTACCGGAAAAGCTACCGGCCGGTCCGAGAGATCCTGGAGCGGGGTCTGCCAGAGCAGAGCTGAAGGCCGAAGCCATGGCATGCACCCCCGGGTTGCCGCCTGAACAACGGATAACCAAAGCGCCAAACGGGGATCCCTGCCGGGGGCTGAAACGCCGCCTGCCGGGCCCGGGGCTGAAACCCCTGCCTGCCTGGTCCGGGGCTGAGGCGCACAATGGGGTATGCCTCAGGTGCAACAGGGCATGGCACAGATCAGATCAGATTAGAACAGAAATAAAAGAACAGAACAGATCGTACAGGGACACAGGAGCACGGAGGAGGATGAGACATGAGTGAGGGAGCAGCGGAAGTCACTGAGGAGATTGTCAGGAGCCCGCTCAAGTTTGTCCATCTGCGGATCCACACGGACTTCTCCCTGGACGACGGCCTGCAGCATGTGGAGGACTACTGCAAGCGATCTGCCCGGGAGAACTGGCCCGCCCTGGCCATCACCGATCATATGAACCTGTTCGGCATGGTGCGCCTTTACCGGACCAACACCCGGAAGGGGGGCGGCCTGGTGAAGCCCATTGCCGCGGTGGATGTGGTGATCCGTGACAAGGATCCGGAGCTGGGGGCGGATATCATGTCCCTGTATGCCCTGAACGAGCGGGGCTACCACAACATCTGCGAGATCATTTCCCGGGGCCACCGCCGGGGACCCCTTCCCTTCCGGGGCCATGAGGAGCCGGCCATTGATCTGGAATGGTTCGCCGAGCCCAACAGCAAGGGGGACTGCCTCCTGGCGGATGACATCATCGTCCTGTCCGGCGGCCGCAACGGCCCCCTGGGCAAGCGCCTGCTCCGGGGCCGCACCGCCGAGGCGGAGGAGATCCTGGAGTTCTGCACACGCTATTTCCCGGATCGCTTCTACCTGGAGCTGGTGCGCACCGGCCGGGAGCATGAGGAGGAGTGCAACCGCCTGTCCGTGGCCCTGGCGGAGCAGCGGGGGCTGCCGGTGGTGGCCACCAACGAGGTGGTGTTCATGGAGCGCCAGGACTTCTATGTCCATGAGGTCCGGGTGGCCAGCCAGATGAAGTTCACCATGTCGGATCCCGCCCGGCCCAAGATCTACTCCCAGGAGCAGTACCTGAAGAGCCAGGAGGAGATGTGCGCCCTGTTCGCCGACATTCCCGAGGCCCTGGAGAACTCGGTGGAGATCGCCCGGCGCTGCAGCGTCACCATCCCCCTGTTCACCCCCATGCTGCCCCGGTTCCCGGTGCCCCGGAGCTTTGATCCTGACGGTCCCACCCGGCAGCGGGTTTTGGACGTGTGGGACGAGTTTGCCCGGAAGAAGGCGGAGAAGAAGGGCGTGGAGCCGGTGTGCTTCAACAAGATGACTCCTTCACAGCTGGCTCCCTATGAGGATAAGCTGCGCCTGTGCTGCTACCTGATCTGGCAGTCGGAGACCGGACTGGAGCGGCGGCTGGCGGCGCTCTATCCGGACACCAAGATCCGGGATCAGAAGCGCCCGGAGTATGAGAAGCGCCTTTATATGGAACTGGCGGTGATCATCGGCATGGACTTCCCGGGGTACTTCCTCATCGTGATGGAGTTCATCCAGTGGGCCAAGGCCAATGAGATCCCCATCGGCCCCGGCCGGGGATCCGGCGCCGGCTCCCTGGTGGCCTACGCCATCCGGATCACGGATCTGGACCCCCTGCGCTTCGATCTGCTGTTTGAGCGGTTCCTGAACCCGGAGCGGGTGAGCATGCCCGACTTTGACATTGACATCTGCATGGATCGCCGGGGCGAGGTGATCCAGCATGTGTCAGATCTCTACGGCCACGAGGCGGTGTCCCAGATTGTCACCTTCGGCAGCATGGCGGCCAAGAACGCCATCAAGGACGTGGCCCGGGCACTGAACATGTCCTACACCTTCGGTGACAGCCTGGCCCGGCTCATTCCCTCGGCCCCGGGTGCCAACCCCTCCATTGAAGATGCCTTCGATCCGGAGAAGAACACCCGGCACCCGGAGGATGCGGTGGAGCTGAAGCGCCGCTATGACACCGAGCCGGAGGTCCGGGAGGTCATTGACATTGCCAAGAAGCTGGAGGGCGTGATCAAGAGCACCGGCAAGCATGCCGGCGGCGTGGTGATCTCCCCCTCCACCATCGTGGACTTCTCCCCGGTGATCCTGGACAAGGACGGCAACCCCGTGGCCCAGTATGACAAGCATGACATTGAGGATGCGGGCCTTATCAAGTTTGACTTCCTGGGACTGAAGACCATCACGGTGCTCAAATGGGCGGTGGACATGGTGAACAGCCGCCTGAAGCGCCAGAAGAAACCCCTCCTGGACATCTCCGCCATTCCCCTGGACGATCCCGCCTCCTACGAGATGCTGTGCACCTGTGAGACCACCGGCGTGTTCCAGCTGGAATCCCGGGGCATGCGGGAGCTCATCGGCAAGCTCCGGCCCACGGTGTTTGACGAGATCATCGCCCTGGTGGCGCTGTACCGTCCCGGCCCCCTGGATTCGGGCATGGTGGACAACTATGTGAACCGGAAGCACGGCCGGGAGCCGGTGTCCTATCCCATGCCGGAATACCAGGATGAGTGCCTGAAGCCCATCCTGGAGTCCACTTATGGCGTGGTGGTGTACCAGGAGCAGGTGATGCAGCTGGCCCAGGCCCTGGCAGGGTACACCCTGGGCGGCGCTGATCTGCTGCGCCGGGCCATGGGCAAGAAGATCAAGTCGGAGATGGTGCGCCACCGCCAGATCTTCACCGACGGCGCCGCCAAGCTCAACCATGATCCGGTGATCGCCGGCAAGATCTTCGACATTGTGGAGAAGTTTGCCGAGTACGGCTTCAACAAGTCCCACTCTGCGGCCTATGCCCTGGTGGCCTACCAGACACTGTGGATGAAGGTCCATTATCCTGCGGAGTTCCTGGCAGCCATGATGACCGGGGACAAGGACAGCAAGGACAAGATTGTCACCTACATTGCGGAGCTCAGGCGCCTGGGGATCAAGATCTATCCTCCTGATGTGAACCGCTGCCAGATCCTGTTCACCGCCGGGGACGACGGATCAGTGATCTACGGCCTGTGCGGGGTGTCGGGCCTGGGGATCTACGCCATGGAGGAGATTGTCAGCTGCCGGAAGGAGAAGCCCTACGAGGATCTCTTCGACTTCTGCTGCCGGGTGGATCTGAAGAAGTTCTCCACCGGCATGCTGGAGACCCTGATCTGGGTGGGAGCCTTTGACAGCATCAGCCCCCACCGGAATGCGGCCCTGGCCGCGCTGCCCACGGCCATGAAGTATGCCCAGGGCCGGAAGAAGCGCCGGGACACCGGCCAGTTTGACATGTTCAGCTCCGGCACCGAGGATGAGGATCCCTACCGTCCCGCCTACGGGGACGTGGCGGTGCTGCCGGACATCGCCTGGCTCACCCAGGAGAAGAAGTACCTGGGGCTTTACCTGACCGGCCATCCCATGAATGCCTACCGCCGGGAGATCCTGCACTATGGCTGCACCCCGGTGCAGGATCTGGTGCCCGGGGAGCGGGGCGGGGAGACCCAGGTGATCGTGGCCGGCTATGCCCATGAGGTGCGCTGGATCTCCACCAAGAAGGGCGGGCGCATGGCCACGGTGATGCTGGACGACGGCACCGGGGATGTGAATGTGCTGTTCTTCTCCCGGGTCGCCGAGGAGAATGCGGATCTGATCCGCCAGGACACGGTGATGATCATCCGGGGCACCGTGAAGATCGACTACCGGGCCCTGGGGGAGAATGAGGATGTAGATCCCCCGCCTATTGTGTTCCACGGGGATCAGATCCTGCCCATTGATCAACTGCGGAACGAGAACGCCGCCTTCATCCTCATCCGGATCCGGGAGGAGCAGTGCGGGGAGCAGTTTGTGAACTCCCTGGCTGCGCTGCTGGAGCGCCACCGGGGTGAGGGCCAGATGCCGGTGAAGATCTGCTACATGGCCGGGGACTGCTGGGCGGCCATGGACACGGATCCGGGCTACCGGGTCAGGCCCACCAATGAGCTGCTCACGGATCTCCAGACACTGGTGGGCACAGATCAGGTGGCGGTGGAGTTCTGAGCAGGATGACGAACTGCATGGGGATGAAACGGCGGATCCTGACGAAGATGGGGCAGAGGATGAAGAGCGGAATGAAGGTTCCGGGTGAGGATCGGCGCGCCTTCCGTAGCAGCCGGTGCCCGGGGGATCCCTCATGATCCGCTGGACCTACGGCATCCGGCGCCTCTTTGGCGCCCGGGCGGCCCGGATCACCTTCCTGGCCATCATCACCCTGGTGCTGGCCGGCCGGGCCCTGACCCTGATCACCGGGCAGCCGCCCCGGGGGGATCATGATCCCTACAGCCGCCAGGGGGTGCTGAAGATCCTGGGGGCGGAGCTGGGACAGCAGTTTTGCCGGGAGCAGTTCATCCCCCGGTTCGGTCCGGGATCCTGCACCTTCAGGGCCGCAGTTCCCAAGGGGGATGAGGGCCTGAGGATCGAGCTTGTCCTGGATCTGTCATCTGCCCCGGATAAGGACGCCCTGATCAGGGATCTGGTCAAGATCCTGGCGGAGAGTGCCTGCCGGGGGCGGAGCGGTCCGAAACTGCGCCATGTGGACCGGGTGGAGGTACACCTCTATGAGCCGTCAGGGCAGTTGATCAACGGGGTGTCCTTTCCGGGGTGTGGTTCCTGACACTGATCCCGGGGGCTGCCGCAGGGATAGCGCAGGGCCTACGCATGAACCGTAACCCCTTCAGGCCACTCGCACTGCTCGTTTTTTAGACAAGCGATAGCGCGGCTGACCTAAGTCTTACGGACCGTTAATCTTCATCATTGTGTAGCTCTACGTTTTGTTGATACTGCAGGAGTCACCAGCCAGTTTGTCTGTTCAATGCCCCATGGTCCACGTTCTGCATATTTTCCCATCTCCACGGTGTCCGACTGTCACAGTTTG
>FLNX01003135.1_pt1 | contig 25699 bp, 21 predicted proteins | sample 1140341 | NCBI WGS metagenome assembly FLNX01 (sample SAMEA3878208, study PRJEB12797) | bioreactor metagenome | biome: Moose rumen | place: Sweden | collected 2011-10 | reverse complement strand
GTGAGGACACGTCGCCTCCTACTCAGCCAAGAACAAAACGTACCAACTTATTTTTACGACTACTAAATCATTTCTCGCTCCCCGCTCCCCGCTCCTCGCTCCTCGAAAATAATATACGCTCCCCGCTCCCCGCTCCTCGCTCCTCGAAAATAATATACGCTCCCCGCTCCCCGCTCCCCGAAAAAACCTACCTCCCAATCCACGCCTCGGGATTGAGCTTGGCATTGCCCTTGCGCAGCTGGAACTGCAGGATATTGTCGGTGCCTACCGTGCCAAGAACCTGGCGCGTGGACACCTGCTGACCACGTGAGACACTCACCGAGGACAGGTTGCAATAGACAGAGATGTAGCTGCCGTGGCGCACCATCACCACGTTGGAGCCCTGGAAGCCGAACACCGCGCTCACCTCACCGTCGAAGATGGCACGTGCCTGACAGCCCGGGTTGCCCTTGATGTTCACACCCTTGTTGTCGAGCGTCACGCCGAGCAGTCCTTCCACATGATATTGTCCGTAGTGGCTCACGATGCGATACGAGCCCGTGATGGGGATGGGCAGTCTGCCCCGGTTGCTCTCGAAGTTGGAGCTCAGTTTCCGGTCGGTACTGGTCATCATCTCCGCCTCGTTGGACTTCTTTGTGGCCTCCTTCATTTCGCGTGTGTGGCGCTCCCTGTCTACCTTTGCCTTCAGCTCAGCCGCCTCACGATCGGCCTTAGCCTTCTGGGCAGCCTTCTCGGCCTTGGCCTTCTCGGCCTCGTTCTTCTTGGCTGCAGCCTTGGCCTCTGCCCGGGCCTTGGCCTCACGCTCCTTGGCCTCTGCCACCCGTCGCTCGTTCTCGCGAGCTGCCCGCTCAGCCTCTGCCTTCTTGCGTGCCAGTTCCTCCTGGCGCTTCTTCTTGGCCTCTGCCTCAGCCTCCGCCTTCTTCTTGGCCTCTGCCTCGGCCCTGGCCTTCGCTTTAGCCACCTCGATGGCTACCAGTCGGTCGATCTCTATGTTGAGCTGTGCATCCTTCTTCTTCTGGTCGTCGATGATGCCCTGGATGGTCTTCTGCTGCTTCTGTAGCGAACTGACCATCTGCTCCTGCTCCGTCTGCTTGGCCTGCAAGGCTTCCTGCTCGCGCTGGCCCTTGTTCAGGAGCGTAGCCTTCTGCCCCCGCTGCTTCTCCAGCTCCTGGTGCTTGCTGGCTATCTGCTCTTGCTTCATCTTGACCAGTTCGCCCTGCGCCCGCTGAAAGGCCGCATACTCGCGCACGAAGCGCAGTCGGCGATACATCTGTGTGAAGTTCTTGGCCGAGAAGATGAACATCAGCTGGTCCTGTATGGAGCGATGGCGAGCCATGTAGCGCAGGCTCTTGATATACTTCTGCTTGCGCTCGTCGAGCTGCTGCTCTAAGGTCTCCAGTTGCGTCTTGAGCAGAGCGATGCTGCTCTCAATGCCCGTGATGTCTTTCTGTATCTCCTCGATCGACTTCTGTCGCTGGTCTATCTCGCTGTTGATGACCATCAGCGTGTTCAGACGCTCCTTCACCGTGGCCTTGTTCTTCTGCAAGAGCTGCTCCTGCTCCTTGATCTTCTTCTGGATAGAGGCCCGCTGGTTCTGCAGTCCCTTGATCTCCTTGGTGGCAGGGGGCGTGGAGGACTTGGACTTGTTGGTCTTCTTCTGGGTGGTGGGTGTTGGGTGTTGGGTGTTGGCCTTCTTCTGCTGGGCAGGCTTCTTGGTCTGACCACTCAGGGTGAGGGCCATGACACAGAGGAGGATGATGGAGAGTAGTCTTTTCATAGGGGTTTACATGCTCATGAGTTTCTTTAGTACATCGTCTACGCTCACCTGCTTATATTTCTTCGACACCGTGGTGAAGGCCTCCCACTTGCTGTCGGTGTCGATGCCCTTCATCTTGATGTTCAGCTTCAGGTTCTTGGGCAGGGCTTTCGAGGAAGATCCTTCCGGGAGCTTGGCCGAGGTCTGCATGTCGAGGACAATGCTGTTGGGGAACAGCTTCACGCCCAGTGTCTTGAAGTCAGCATAGTCGCAGCTCACGTGGGTGGCTCCGCTCGACTGGCTCTTGTAGTCTACGTCTACGCGCTGTATCAGTCCCGTCTTGCTGTCAGCCTGCCAGGTGTAGGTCATGTTGTCTTTTTGGAGGGTGATGGGTGTTGGGTGTTGGGTGTTGGGTGTTGGGTGTTGGGTGTTGGGTGATGGGTGTTGGGTGTTGAGGATGTCAGCCGTGAACTGCTTGAGCATGGCCTCCGTCACCTTGGTCTGTCCTGGCACGAAGAGCTGGTTCCAGAAGAGAGCCTGCAGGGCGTAGAAGTTCAGCCCGTTGTTCTTCAGGAAGTCCACCTCGTTGTAGTTGCCCTTGACGTATTCAGAGTGAATCCGGTCTACGATCATCACGTAGTCTTTGGTGAACTCCAGTCGTCCTGCCTCCATACCGATGATGGGCACGTTGAGCTGGATGCGAATCACCTCGTCGCGTCGCATCAGGAGCTTGCCGCTCACCGAGATGTCCTTGCCGCCCCGTGAGATGGTGAAGTCAATCTTGGAGGTGATGTTCTTCACGTAGACCGCATGGTCGTTCACCTTCTTCAGGAATTGGGTGGTGGCCACAGTGGGGTCGGTGGTGTTGGGTGTTGGGTGTTGGGTGTTGGGTGTAGCAGTGGAATCTGCGATGATGGCCTTCTTGGTGCCACACGATGAAACCACGATCAGGCTGCTCACGAGGATCGCTATTGTCAGGATGTGTGATGCTTTCATATTCTATCGTTATTAATTATCATTTAATACCCTGTTTGGATTCCCCGCCCCTTTTTAAGGGGAGGGGTTAGGGGTGGGGTCAGTCATTTTATATACTTCCGGAGCTTGATTTTCCGGATGAGCACCTTCGAATCGCTGCCCGCATCAAGAGCCTGCTGCCAGAAGCTGATGGCTTTGTCCATCTGGTCGTTCTTGGCATAGATGTCGCCCGCATGCTCCAGCACGTCAGTAGAGGGCACAGAGTCGTTCTGCAAGGTCTGTTCCATATAGATGGCTGCCTCGGCATAGCGCTCCTGCTGGAAGAGAATCCAGGCATAGGTGTCGAGATAGGTGGCGTTGGTGGGTTCCGCCTTGATGGTGCGATAGCTCATCTGCTCCGCCTTCTGGAGGTCTTGTTCGCGCAGACTGAGATAGTAGGCATAGTTGTTCAGACAACCGTAGTTGTCGGGCTTGTATTGCAGACAACTGTCGTAGGCTGCAAAGGCCTCCTGGTCGAGGTTCTTCTTGTGGAGCATGTCGCCCATGATGGCATAGAAGTCGGATACGATTTCCGGGTTGCTGTCCTCGTCTACCTGGGCCACTCCTCTGCGCATGGCCTGAAGTGTGGCCTCGATGTCGTCTTTCTGCATGTAAGAGAGCCCGAGGAAGTAGTAGAAGCCTATCTCGTCGGGGTTATACTCCGTGCCTTCCTCGCAGAGCGCAGCCACCTCGTCGTATTGACTGTCGCTCCAGAGAGCCTGAGCCAGTTGGAGTCGCACACCCGCATTGTCGGGCATCAGCTGGAGCGCTTCGCGCCATACCTGGTTGATGGTGTCCTGAGGCATCTTCTTGAGCTGCATATAAGCCGCATAGAGCTCCAGCATGTCTGTGTTGGTCTGAGGCTCCTGGAGGATTCTGTGGAACACCGATAGCACCTGCGTGCTGTCGCCACCGTTCTGCTCGTTCTCTGCCACCACCTGCCGCATCAGACTGATCTTCGTCTCGATGGGTGTCTTCGTGTTTGCCAGTAGTTGCTCCTGCAGTTCGTTGGCAAGAGAGTCCTGACCCACAGCCCGGTAGTAGTCGAGCATAGAAGTCTGAGCCGCCTGGTTGTCGGGTTCTGTGGCCAGCACCTGCTGGTAGGCACTGAGTGCCTCGTCGGCTCGCCCGTTCTGCAGGAGCCAGTTGCCCATCATCACCCGGTAGTTCAGGTCGTTGGGGTGCTTCTGCGCCAGCTGTTGCAGCTCTTCCAGTTCCATGTCTTTGTCGCCCAGCATGGCATAGACGCGCATCTTCGAGAGCGTGATCTGCTCGCTGCTTCCCTCCACCTGCTCCATCCGGTTGAGCGTATGAATCATCTGGTCGTAGTCCTTCTGCTGGTTGTAGAGCTGGAGGAGCACCCCCAGCACATCCGACCGGTTCTTGTTGCGTGCATACAGCTGCTCGTAGCATTGGGTGGCATCGTTGAAGAGCCCCGAGTTGATATAGGCAATGGCCAGTCGCTCCTGATACGTGTCGTTGTCGCTGTCGAGTGCTGCCGCCTTCTTCACCGTGGCCAGAGCCATCGAGTCGTCTTGCAGCTCCGCATAATAGGCTGTCAGGGCATAGTAGACCTCCGCCGCAAAGGGATTGATGTCGAGACAATGACGATAGAGGTCGAAGGCCGCATCATAGTTCTCTTTCTCCTGCTGATTGATGGCTTCAAAGAAGAAATACTTGAAGCGCTGCTCGTCGTTGTACGACAGCTTGGGCCTGCTCGACTGCTGCTTGGAAGCCTGTCGAGTGGGCGTACATCCACATAGCGTGAAGAGGCAAAGGCAAAGCCATGCCGATGCCGTCCATATTCTCAAAGATGCTTCATTCTTCATTCTTACAGATTCTTCATTCTTCATTCTCGCGGATTCTTCATTCCTCATTTCACCCCCGTGTGTCCATATCCGCCTGCACCGCGCTCCGTCTGGTCGAGTTCTTCCACGATGGAGAACTCAGCCTGCTCGTGGCGTGCTATCACCATCTGGGCGATACGCTCGCCATCGTTGATGACGAAAGGCTCATTGGAGAGGTTGATGAGCAGTACGCCCACCTCACCCCGATAGTCAGCATCGATGGTACCCGGACTGTTCAGCACCGTGATGCCATGCTTCAGGGCCAGTCCGCTACGTGGACGCACCTGAGCTTCGAAGCCTTCAGGAAGGGCTATATAAAGCCCTGTGGGGATGAGCCTGCGCTGCATGGGCAGCAACTCTATGGGACTGTCAAGATTGGCCCGCAAGTCCATTCCTGCGCTCTGTGGCGTAGCGTAAGCAGGGAGTGGCTGGTGGCCTTTATTTACTACTTTGATGGTCATAATTCTACAGAGTGACGAGTTTATAGACTGCAAAATTAGCATAAACTTGCCATACTGCAAAATTATTTTTGTTATATCATTCGTTTTTTCGATTTTTTATCAAAGATTCTTCGTAACTTTGCACCCGATTATGGCTATAGAAATCACTTACAGACGCACCAAGCGCATGTCTATGCGCATCGTGAAGAATGGAGATGTGCATGTCTCTGTGCCCGTAGGAACACCGAAGAGTGTGGTGATGAAGTTCATCAACGACAACCAAGAGTGGATTACCCAGGCTCGCAAGAGCACCTACGAACGCCAAGAGCAACAATCCGACTTCTTCCACCAGCTACCCCTGACCACCCAGGAGCAATGCAATGAGGCCAGCGAAAGGCTCATGCGCATCCTGAAGCCCCTGTGCACCCGATATGCCAAGCTGATGAACGTGAACCCCTCGGGCTATGTCATCAAGGCCATGACCTCGCGCTGGGGACGCTGCAACGTGAAGACCCGAGAGATCTGTTTCAGCGTCTACCTGCTGCTTCTGCCTGAATGGTGCATCGAGCATGTGGTGGTGCATGAGCTGGCCCATCTCATCGAGCCCAATCATGGCCCGCGCTTCCATGCCCTGATGGATCAGTATTTCCCACGCTGGCGTGAAGCCCGGAAGGAAACATTGCGCCTTTCGCGTTTAAAATAGTATTCATTTTCTTTATTTTACTTAAAATTTATTGTTCCAGGGTTGCCTATATTGGATTTTTTATTAATTTTGCAGCCCTTAACGTTCCAAACTATTTTGCAAATGAGAAAATTGTTCCTGACAATGTCGTTAGCAATGATGACGCTGACGATGATGGCCATTCCCGCCAAGCGTGGGCAATGGAAGACCGTGACTCTGGCAGACGGAACAGAAGTGAAGGTGGCACTCACGGGAGATGAACACGGACACTTCTGGCAGGATGCCAATGGAAATGCCTACGTGATGAATGAACAAAGCCAGGCCTATCAGCAGGTCGACAAGCAGCAACTGTTGGAAAATGCTGAGAAGAGAAGAGCCCAGGCCAGTATGCGCAGAAGCACGCGCTTGAAGAAAGCCCAGAAGAAGATAGGGTCTTATGGCGACTACACGGGTTCGAAGAAGGGGCTCATCATCCTGGTGGAGTTTCAGAATGTGGAGTTCCAGGAAGAGAATACTCCAGAACTCTACCATCGCATTGCCAACGAAGAGAACTTCACCCACTCGTTGGGCTTCGTGGGCTCTGTGCACGACTATTTCCGCGATCAGAGCCTCGGACAGTTCGACCTGACCTTCGATGTGATGGGTCCTGTGCCCCTCAAGTACAACCGCAACTACTATGGTGAAAACAACAGCTATGGCGATGACAAGAGGCCCGAGGAAATGGTCATTGAAGCCTGCAAATATATTGATGATGATGTGGATTTCAGCGATTACGACTGGGATGGAGATGGCGAAGTAGACCAGGTGTTCATCCTCTACGCTGGTGCTGGCGAGGCCAATGGTGGCGCTGATGAAACTGTATGGCCCCACGAATGGGAACTCAGTGCTGCCGGAAAGAGCCTCACGCTCGACAATACCCGCATCAACACCTACGGTTGCAGTTGCGAATTGCAACCCGACGAGGTGAGCTATTATGGAAGTGTCTACAGCTGGAAGATCGACGGACTGGGCACTATCTGCCATGAGTTCAGCCACTGCTTGGGCTTCCCCGATATGTATGATACAGGCTATACAGGCAACTATGGCATGTACACTTGGGACCTCATGGACATGGGAAGCTACAATGGCGATGGATTCACCCCCGCTGGCTACACCAGTTATGAGAAGATGGAGGCCGGATGGCAACAGCCCATCGAACTCAAAGGCAGCATGGAAATCACGCAGATGAAGGCACTCTCAGAGGGAGGTGAGACGTACATTGTTTATAATAAGGCCCATCCCGATGAGTATTACCTCTTGGAGAATCGCCAGAAGACCCATTGGGACAAGGAGCTCGAAGGCAATGGCCTGCTCATCATGCATGTAGACTATGACCAGTCTGTATGGGAGAGCAACGCCGTGAATACCACCAGCTCGCGCTATACCACCAACACACACCAGCGCTGCACCATCTTCAAGGCCGACAACAAGGATAACTATTCTTCCTACTCTGGCAGAACGTCTTCAGACATCGCTGGCGACCCCTATCCCTACAGCACCAACAACAAGCTCACCAACACCTCTTCGCCGAAGGCTGAGCTTTACAATGCCAACTCTGATGGCCAGAAGTTGATGAACGTAGACATCACGGACATCACCCGTAATTCCAATAGCACCATCTCTTTCAACTTCAGTGATGGGACCGATGGACAGGGACCCACTGTCTTGCCCGAGCAGACCCTCAGTCTGACAGAGATTCCCGCCATGACCTATGGCGATGAAGACTACACGCTGCCTGCCAAGACCGATCAGGGACTCGACATCACGTGGACCAGCAGCAATACCGCTGTGGCCACCGTCAGTGGGAACATCATCAGCATCAAGAAGGCTGGAACCGCCAACATCACAGCCAATCAGGCTGGCAACACAGAGTATCGCTCCTTCTCCAAGCAGTTTACGCTCACTGTGGGTAAGGCAAAGCTGACCGTCACTGCCGAGGATAAGACGATGGTTCAGGGAGAACAAGTTCCGGAACTCACCGTGAAGTACGAGGGATTCAAGTATCAGGACGATGTCTCATCCCTCACCAAGCAGGCCACAGCCAAGACTTCAGCCACTTCATCCAGTGAGCCTGGCACCTATACCATCACCGTATCGGGAGCCAGAGGCTCCAACTACACGATGAGCTATGTCAGTGGTAAGCTCACCATCACCGCCTCTGCGGTGGTAGAAAAGAAGGAGCAGACACTCGATATGCCCGACGAAATCCTCCTCACCTATGGTGATGAGCCTTATCAGTTGCCGCAGACCACCAACGAAGGTCTGGCCATCAACTGGGTGACTGGCGACAGAACCATCTTCTACATCAACAACAATGCCCTCTGTATCCGTGGGGCTGGACAAACCACCATAACGGCCAAGCAGGTTGGTAACGATGAGTACAAATCGTTCATCGGCACTTATCAGGTCAACATCCAGCAGGCTCCGCTCTCCGTTTCAGTCGCAGACTGCAAGATATACGAGGGTGATGAGATTCCTGAGTTTGAAATCAGCTACGAAGGATTCCAGTATAACGATGATGTCAGCTCGCTCGACAAACTGCCTTGGGCTGAAACCACAGCCACCAGCGATAGTCCTGTAGGTGAGTATCCTATCACCCTTATGGGTGGTTCATCACAGAACTACGCCTTGGAATTCACTGATGGAACGCTCTTCATCCTCGTGAAGCCCGTGACAAGTCCTGACGACGACCTGACATTCGCACCCCTTGGAATTGGCCGCTACACAGAATTCTGTGTGCTCAACCTGGCTGAAGACGAGCAGGGCAATGCTTTCGAACCCGTCACTTACGAGGTGGAGATTGAGGAGTGCACCACCATCCCCGGTGTCTACAGACTCCTGAACCCCTATGGACCCGCCTTCCCCTTCTTCGATGAGGTCGAATGGGACGCTACACGCGACTATCACCTGGTGATTCATGCTGAGGATCCTGATGCCGTCTACGTGAACAAGCAGGCCATTGGCCGCGCCGAGGATGGACTCTATGTGTACATCCAGTCGTTGGGCAGCTTCCTGATGGAGACCTTCGACAAGACTGCCGACGAAATCAAGGGCACAGGATGCTTCGGAACACTGAGCAACAACCTCATCTCCTTCCCCGATCATGGCATAATCATCTATGATGGCGAAGACAAAGAGATGGTCAACGAAGGTGCACACACCGTCATCATGCTACCTGGATACAATTCCGCGCCCACAGCCATCCGCTCTACCAACACCGATGAGCAGGGCAAGGGTCATGTATATACCTTGAGTGGGCAGCGCATCGACAGGACTTTGTCGAAGAAAGGCGTGTTCATCGTCAAAGGTAGGAAAGTCATTTATTAATCACAACCGCTCAGAGAGAGTTCACATCCGTGTGGGCTCTCTCTGTTTTTTTTGTCATCATGCTGAAAAGCTGCTATCATGAAGGCCTCGTAGAGGCAGGATGCGATGAAGCTGGACGTGGCTGTCTGGCCGGTAGCGTGTATGCTGCTGCCGTGATATTCCCCCCAGACTATCACAACGAGGAGCTCAACGACTCGAAACAACTCACCGACCGAAAGCGCAAACAGCTACGAACCATCATCGAGCGCGATGCCATTGCCTGGGCTGTGGGCATCGTTTCGCCCGAGGAAATAGACCGCATCAACATCCTCCGCGCCAGCTTCTTGGCCATGCACCGAGCCATCGACCAACTGAAAGTGCGCCCCGAAGCCCTCATCATCGATGGAAACCGTTTCACGCCCTACCATGAGCTGCCCCACACCTGCATCGTCAAGGGCGATGCCAAGTACCTCTCTATTGCTGCTGCCAGTATTCTCGCCAAGACCTATCGCGACGATTACATGGACCGTCTGGCTGAGCAGTACCCGCAATACGACTGGCAGAGCAACAAGGGCTACCCCACCCGGAAGCACCGCGAGGCCATCCGCCTGCATGGAACCACTCCCTATCACCGCCTTTCCTACAATCTCTTGGGCGATGGCCAGCTCTCCATCCCCTTCTAATCCCCATTTTTTTCCGAAACTTGCTGCATCGCAGCGCCCCTAACACCCCCAAGCCATGCGCCACGACAAGTTAGAACGCGAACTCGACATGCTGCTTCTCCTCACCGAGAACAGAGGCTATTCCGTAGACCAGATATGCGAACGCCTGCATATCTCGCGCCGCAACTACTACTATTATTTAGAGTTTTTCCGCGATTGTGGCTTCCTGCTCACCAAGGAGCATGGCCGCCACATCATCGACCGCAGTTCTCCCTTCTTCAAGAAGCTCATCGAGCGCATCTCCTTCACCGAAGATGAGGCCATCGTCATCCGCAACCTGGTGGAACAGGTGGAGGGGAAAAACGCCCTTGTCAACAGCATCCGCACCAAGCTCCAGCAGTTCTACGACTTCCATATCCTGCCCGACGTGGCGATAGACGACCGTCTGGCCCACCTCGTGAGTCAGCTCTACGATGCCATCAAGTATGAGAAGATGGTGGTGCTCGAGGGCTATTCGTCGCCTCATGGACAGACCCGCCGTGACCGTCTTGTAGAGCCTTTCCTGCTGATGAATGGCAATGCTGAGGTGCGCTGCTATGAACCAGCCTCTGGCATGAACAAGACTTTCAAGGTGGCCCGCATGAATGATGTCCGCATCCTGGCCGACAATTGGCAGCATTCTGCTCAGCACAAGGCCATGCACACCGATATCTTCATGTTCTCTGACGAGCAGACCCACCCTGTGGAGATGCTTTTAGGTTCGCTCTCGTATCATATCCTCTGCGAGGAATACCCTGCCGCCAAGCCCTTCCTTACTCCTCGTGAAGACCATCGCTGGTTGCTCTCGCTCGATGTCTGCAGCTATGCTGGCATAGGTCGCTTCGTCTTGGGGCTTTACGATGACATCGAGGTGCTTTCCGACCAAGGTTTCCTCGACTATCTGAACAGCAAAATCGCCGCCTGGAAGGTGAGTGGGCATTGATATTACTGACCCCACCCCTGCCCCTCCTGGCCTCACCCCCAGCCCCTCTCCAAGGGAAGAGGGTAGCACTGGGACGGGGAGTGCCTGCGGCTGCAAATGGGAGTGCCTGCGATTTCATACGTACATGACGCATGTACGAATGGTACATGACGCATGTACGAATGGTACACGACGGATGTACGAATGGTACATGACGGGTGTACGTAATTCTGTACACATGTCTTTGTTATAAAAATAGTGTTTGGAAACATTTTGAGTGCCATAATTTTGGTGTTTGCAAACATTTTGAGCGCAATAATTTTGGTATTTGGAAACATTATTGTATCTTTGCAACAGATAAACGAAGAATTTAGAAAACAGATATGAAAAAAGTTGCGAGCATCATGCTGATGGCGCTGCTGACGGTGGCTGCTGCAGCACAAGTGAAGTATCAAGCGACGGGCAGTTGTCCCGCCGAGGTGAGGATGGTTTACGTGTACGACGTATCGAACAGAACGCAGCTGCTGGACAGCGTGGCGGTGAAGAACGGCCAGTTTGCGCTGTCGGGCACGGCGATGAAAGATGCGCTGCTGGGCTTGGTGGCCGACGAGCGGAATACGATAACCATTTTCTTCAACGACGGAGAGCCTGTGGTGGTGGACATGCGGACGGGTAAGCTGCAGGGGTCGCCAATGAACAACAGGCTGAACGCCTATGACTGCAAGATAGACTCTATCGGTATGGCGGACAACGAGCTGGCGGTCCGCTACGGAGAGCTGTTGGATGAAAACGGCAACGTGGTGCCGGGCAGCGAGAAGGAACTGATGGAGATTATGGATCAGGCGCGAGCACTGGGCCTCGAGGAGATGGCCACCTACGCGCAGGTGATGGGTGAGCTGGACAACCTGATACCGATGGTGTACTTAGACGGTCTGGTGAACACATGCAATGCGATGGGCCAGCAGGAGATGAAAGAGAAACTGCTGTCGGAAGAGCGTCCCTACTATCAGCACCCGATGGGGCGGCGCATGATAGAGCAAATCCGCCAAAACGAGCAGAAGATGGAGCTGATCGGTCAGCCGTTCATCGATCTGGAAGAGGCTGACATGGACGGTGTGATGCACCGGTTGAGCGACTACTGCGGACAGGGGAACTATGTGCTGGTGGACTTCTGGGCTTCGTGGTGCGGTCCGTGTATGGCAGAGATGCCGAACGTGAAAGCCAACTACGAGAAGTATCACGCGAAGGGATTCCAGATTGTAGGGCTGTCGTTCGACCAGAAGGCGGAAGCCTGGAAGAAGGCTGTGAGGGACAAGGAGCTGTCGTGGACGCATCTCTCGGACCTGAAGGGGTGGCAGACGGTGGCCGCCTCAACGTATAACATCAACTCTATTCCTTCGAGTCTGCTGGTGGATCCGAACGGGATCGTAGTGGCACGCGACCTCAGAGGGGAGAAATTGGGGGAGAAACTCAGGGAGATTTACGGATTTTAGAAAGAGGTGAGAAAAACCGAAAACGACGATAAACAGAAGATAACTTATGAAGAATGTGAGTGCAGAACGACTGGAGGCACTGCGCGAACTGATGCGCAGAGAGCACCTCAGTGGATTTATATTTCCAAGTACTGACCCACACAACGGCGAGTATGTACCCGACCACTGGAAGGGTCGCGAATGGATTAGCGGATTCGACGGCAGCGCCGGAACGGCTGTGGTGACAATGCGGGAGGCGGCACTCTGGACCGACTCGCGCTATTTCATTGCCGCCGCTGAGCAGTTGGCCGGAACGGAGTTTGTGCTGATGAAGGAGCGCATCGAAGGAACACCTACCATCGCCGAGTGGTTAGGGAAGGTGCTTGCCCAGGAACAGAGTCCGGAGGTAGGCATCGACGGTATGGTGTGCGCGACGGCAGAGGCAGAGGCACTGATTGCGGAGTTGCGCGCGCAGGGCGGTATCACGCTGCGCACAAACCTGGATCCGCTACAGAGCATCTGGAGAGACCGTCCGGCCATTCCGCAGAACCCTGTGGAGATACAGCCTGTGGAACTGGCGGGCGAGCTCTGCCGGGAGAAGATCAAGCGGATACGTCAGGCACTGCGGCAGCAGCATGCCGACGGGATGCTGGTGACGGCGCTGGACGACATTGCCTGGACGCTGAACCTGCGCGGAAGCGACGTTCACTGCAACCCTGTGTTTGTGAGCTATCTGCTCATCACGTCGACGAAGGTTACCCTATATATAAATAAGGAGAAACTGTCGGCAGCCGTGAAAGCCTACCTGATGGACGAGGGTGTGGACATCGACGACTACGAGAACGTGAAGAAGGGGCTGAAGGAATACTTCGAGTATAACATCCTGATGGACGCGCAGGAAGTGAACTATACGCTATACAAGACCGTAGGCAGGGAGATTGTGAGAGGACAGTCGCCCGTGAAGATGATGAAAGCCGTGAAGAACGAGGCCGAGACAGAGGGATTCCGCAGGGCAATGACGAAAGACGGCGTGGCGATGGTGAAGTTTCTGCGCTGGCTGGAGGGAGCATTAGCAGAAGGTCCGCAGAGCGAGCTAAGCGTGGCACAGAAGCTGGAAGCCCTCAGAAGCGAGCAACCGCTGTTTAGGGATATCTCGTTTGACACCATCTCTGCCTATCAGGCACATGGAGCCATCGTACACTACGAGCCGACACCCGAGACGGACATCCCCCTCAAGGCCGAAGGGCTGCTGCTCTTAGACAGTGGGGCGCAGTATCAGGACGGAACGACAGACATCACGCGAACGATAGCCTTAGGACCGCTGACCGAAGAGCAGCGAAAGGTGTACACGCTGGTGCTGAAAGGCCACTTGCAGTTGCAGAACCTGAAATTCCCCGCCAACGCCTCGGGAACGCAGTTAGACGCTGTGGCACGTGCTGCGATGTGGCGCGAGGGGATGAACTACCTGCACGGCACGGGCCACGGAGTGGGTTCGTATCTGAACGTACACGAGGGTCCGCACCAGATACGCATGGAGTATAAGCCAGCTCCGCTAAAGGCAGGGATGACGGTGACCGACGAGCCTGGCATCTACTTAGAGGGGCAGTTTGGTGTTCGCATCGAGAACACGCTGCTCATCAAACCCTACAAGCGGACAGCCTTCGGGGAGTTTCTGGAGTTTGAACCGCTGACGCTGTGCCCGATAGACATGAAGCCAATTGTATGGGAGATGATGACCGAGGAGGAGATAGCGTGGCTCAAAGAATACCACGAGATGGTGTACGAGCGGCTCAAAGGATACCTCAACGACGACGAGCAGGCTTGGCTGAAAGCTTTTTCTGAAAGAAATTGGTAAATATTTTAAAAAAAACTTGTCGGTTTCACAAAAAAGATGTAATTTTGCACCCGCGTTTCGTATCAGCGTATCAAAAACGAATAAAATAACAAGAAGTTTAACATATAAAATTTAAAGCAAAGAAATGATTATTGTACCCGTAAAAGATGGCGAGAACATCGAGAGAGCATTGAAGAAGTTCAAGAGAAAGTTTGAGAAGACAGGTGTCGTAAAGGAGCTGCGCAGACGTCAGCAGTTCGACAAGCCTTCTGTTCTGAAGCGCCTCAAGATGGAGCATGCCATTTATGTGCAGAAGCTCCGCACGGAAGAGGAGATGTAATTTGCCACTCTACGTAATTACTTTTTTCATGATATTGGTTGGCCACGCTCATACAAGATGATGGGCGTGCCAACCTTTTTTAGGATTATAGGTATTCTGACGGATGGGAGGAGAGATGATGAAACATGCCGACGAGCTGGTGGCACGGATGGAAAAGATGCAGAACGAGCGCCAACGGCAGGAACTGATGCGCTTTTTCAAGACAGGGCCAGGCGACTACGGCGAGGGCGACGCGTTTCTGGGACTGAAGGTGCCACAGACGCGGGCCGTCATGAAAGAGGTGGCGCAGAACTTCGCACTGGAGGAGGTGCCCCAACTGCTCGGGAGCCAGTGGCACGAAGTGCGTCTGGCAGGGTTTCTGATTCTGGTGGCGCAGTTTGAACGGGCTGCCCGACCACGACTGGTCAACGACGAGGCAGCTATCAGTCGGCGCGACCGCATCGTGGAGATGTATCTCCAGTATGCCGAGCGGGCGAACAACTGGGATCTCGTGGATCTGTCGGCCCCGAAGATTGTGGGTCACTGGTTGCTGTTGCCGTCGCGCTTGGGCGACAAGCTCGCGGTGATGGATGCTCTGGCACAGAGCGACAACCTGTGGCGACAGCGAATCAGCATGGTGAGCACGTGGAAGACATCGCAACAGGGAGACCCTTCCTGGTGCCTGCGGTATGCGGAGATGCACTTGCGACATCCGCACGACCTGATGCACAAGGCGGTGGGGTGGATGCTGCGCGAGATGGGAAAACGGGTATCGATGGAGTTGCTCCGGGACTTCCTGAGACAGCATCTACACGAGATGGACAGGACCACGCTGCGCTATGCTATCGAGAAAATGGACGCCGATGAACGACAGATGTGGATGGGACGGTGAACCTCGTTTTTTTTTCAGGACCACGAATTACGCGAATGAAACGAATGAAGGGTATGAGAGATTTTGCAGCAATAGACTTTGAGACGGCTAACAACGAGCGGACAAGCGTTTGCTCCGTGGGCGTTGTGATTGTCAGAGGAGGTGAGTTGGTGGACTCGTTCTACTCGCTCATCCAGCCTGAACCTAACTATTATACATATTGGTGTACGCGCGTGCACGGACTGCGACGCAAGGATACCGACGAGGCTCCTGTGTTTCCTAAGGTGTGGGCACAGGTGGAACCGCTGATAGAGGGGCTGCCGTTGGTAGCTCACAACAAGGCGTTCGACGAGGGATGCCTGAAAGCGGTGTTCCGCTGTTACCAGATGGACTACCCAGACTACCAGTTCTACTGCACTTGCATGGCCGCCAGAAGGCGGTTGCCACAGTTGCCGAACCACCAGTTGCAGACGGTGGCGGAAGCCTGTGGCTATCATCTGGAACATCACCATCATGCGCTGGCCGATGCGGAAGCCTGTGCGATGATTGCGAGGGTGATATTATAGAATAATAGAAGATAGAAAAGAGATGAGTGATATGAAGAGACTGATGATTGGGGCTCTGCTGTGCATAGGTGCAATATTGAAGGTTTCTGCTCAGGTGGAGATCGTGCCTGGGGTGAGTTGGGAATTGGCACAGTTCAGGGCGAAGCATGTCAAGGATGTGATGTATTTCCTGGACTTTCATATTCCCGACAAGATGGAAGAGCGCGTGAGCGGAACTGCCAACATCTACTTCCAGTATGACGGGGGCGAGTCGCTTCAACTCGACTTTCAGGGAGTTGTGGAAGAGCCCATACAGGTGAACGGGAAAGAGGTGAAGGCGTACTACGAGCAAGAACATATCGTGGTGGCCAAAGAGGATTTGCAGTTGGGACAGAACAATATCAGCGTGCGTTTCACCAGTGAGGATAAAGCACTGAACCGCTCGGCCGATTACCTCTATACGCTCTTTGTGCCTGATCACGCCCGCAGCGTGTTCCCCTGCTTCGATCAGCCCGACCTGAAAGGACGCTATAAGCTCACGCTGCAGTTGCCCGACAGTTGGCGCGCCATCAGCAACGGACGCGCCGAAGAACATCATGATGCGCAAACTGGAGTTGCAGATGGGCAGCGAAGCCTTCCAACGAGGACTGCAACGATACCTCAGCACCTTCGCGTTTGGCAACGCCACTTGGGACGACCTGATTCAAATACTCCACGCGGAGGCACCAGCAGCCCACATCCTGGACTTCGACCAACAATGGGTGAAGCAGAAAGGTATCCCCACGCAGACGCTGGACCCAAATGCCGCAGAACTGCCTAATCTGGACGGGATGGACTACGTGCGCTATGAGCTGGCCGACTCAGCAGCGGCCGAGAAGTATATCGAAAGGTTGTTGGAACTACCCACCCAGCAGGGGCAGTTGGCCGCCGTGATGACACTCTACGACAATATGCTCATGCAACGCATGCCGGCGGTGATGTTTGCCTTAACAACGGTGAAGATGACCCAGACGGAAGACAACGAGCAACAGCTCTCGTCGCTCGGCAGTTATATCATCAAGACTCTGTCTTACCTGACGGAAGAAAAGCGGACCTATGTGGAGGAGAAGCTATGGGAAACGGCACAAGACCACCCCGTGAAATCGTTCCGCCAGCAGATACTGCGCTCGTTGTCGCGCGTGGCGCAATCGGCAAAAGTGGTGAACAGCATCTATGCCATCTGGCAGGAAGGCAACCACCCCTTGCTCAACGAGCGCGACTACATGAATATGGCTTACCATCTGGCCATTGTACGCCCTCAAGATTGGCAGCAGATTATAGAAACGCAACGCAGGCGATTGACGCACGCCGACGTGAAGAGAGAGTTCGACTTCGTGAGCAGAGGCTGTACGCCCGACGAGGGTGAGCAGCAACGGTTGTTTGAGTCGCTGCTGAAGGCAGAGAACCGCACCATCGAGCCTTATGCCGCAGCGCTGCTGACACTACTCAACGACCCTACGCGCGAACCTTTCAGTAACCGATATATCACGCCAGCACTCGAGGCGCTGGAAGAAATCCAGCGCACAGGCGATATCTTCTTCCCGCTGAACTGGTGCCAGTCGCTCTTGGACGGGCATCACAGCAAGGAGGCTGCCGAACGGGTTCAGGAGTTTTTAGATAGTCACACAGACTATCCCGAAGCTCTTCGCAACAAGCTCTTACAGGCAGCATATGTGCTGATGAGCAGGAAATAGAATTCGTAGTTAAAGACTATCTTTCTTTCGCTTATTGCTCTGTGGCCTGCAAGCGTTTCAGGTGGCAGAAGAGCAGACGGCCCTCGCCGTCGCGCAGGTGCATGCCGTTGCCTCGACAATAGCGGAAATACTTGCAGTCGGCACAGTCGTCCTTACGCATCCAGCGGCGGTCGCGATAAGGCTGGAAGCGGTTTTCCCACACCTCCATGAAGTCGTCTTGGTAGATATTGCCCTGATGATAGTCGGCTCGGATGCTGGTGCAGGCAGAGATGCCGCCGTCGACGAGCACCGACCCGACGCTGATGCCCGCCTGGCAGGAGAAGAAATGGTTGCGCACGTCGCCCTCGTAGTTGCCTAAAAAACCTTCGCAACCATAGTCTACGCGGATGCGCCCCTCCTGGCGCGTGCGCTTGATGAAGTCGAACATGCCCCGAAACTGCTCGTTGCTAAGTCGCATCTGGGGGTCGTTGGCCGCCCGACCAACGGGGAAGATGCTGAACACTCGCCAGCGACGCACACCTTTCTGAATAAGATATTCCTTGATAGCATCGAGTTTGTCGTAGTTGCGTTGGTTCACGCAGGTGACAATGTCGAAGATGATTCGCGGCTCTTTCACCAACAGGCCGATAGCCTGGTCCACCATCCGGAAACTGCCCTTATGGCCGCGCATCCAGTTGTGGTCTTCTTCCAGACCGTCAAGACTGATGGTGATGCTGTGCATGCCCGCATCCACGAGCGCATGGAATCGCTCAGGTGTCAGATAAAGCCCGTTGCACACCATGCCCCACGGGAAGCCCCGCTCGTAGATACCGCGCCCACAGAGTTCCAGATCGTCGCGCATCAGCGGCTCGCCGCCGGAGATGACGACAAACACCTTGTGCGGATCGCATCGGCGGGCCACGCTGTCGAGCACCCGGAAGAAGTCCTCACGCGGCATGTCCTGCTGCTCGTTTTTCACCTTGCAGTCGCTGCCACAGTGGCGGCAATGCAGGTTGCAACGCAGCGTACACTCCCAGAAGAGCTGCCGAAGCGGATGCTCATGGATGGTGTTGTTTACGATTTGGCGATGCAGCTCGAGGGCTATCTTCCGTTTAAGCGTGAGCGGAGTGACGTTCATTCTTCGTTGTTTTTATTCATTTTGTGCTCGAAAGAATACTCAAACTTGCCTTGGTACCAACCGGAACCCTTCTCTATCTGCTCCTTCTTCATCTCATCAACGCGCAGCGTGTCGGTCGAGAACTCACCACCATTGGCCTCACCGTCTTCGTCTTTCAGTTCTACAACCGTCTGTCCCGGAACCAGATAGTGAGTCATCTCACTGATGTTGTCTATGTTGAGATGGCCCTGAGCATCGGTCAAGGCAGAGTCGCCACCCTCGTAATACAACGACTTCGACCCGTCGGGATTCGGTATCTCCACGCCCAATCGGCCCTTGATGCCGGGGATAGGGTTGCCTGCTTTGTCGGTCACCGTGCCACGTATCTGGTAGGTGGCGTATGGCGCACCATATTCTTCAGTCGGTTCTTCCTTCGTGCATGAATCACAGCCCAGCAGGGCTAATGCTGAGCCCAGCAAAGCATTGTAACAATGTCTGATTCTAATCTTCATCTTTCTTTCATTATTGGGTTATACTGCTTGATAAAAACAGAATCGTCCGAAATCTTGCAGCAGGGGTCAGAGAATTAACAATGATTAACCTCAGAAGATAGACTGCTCGGTCTGCGTAGTGAGCATCTCCAGCACCTTCATGCCCATCGCGGAGTTGCCCTTCTCGTTGAGCCGGGGACTCCACACTGCCACCGAATAGCGACGGGGATGAACAGCAGAGGAAATAGAAGTGGAGCACATCCTTGATATGATTCTCGATGTTGCCGTGATGCTTCAGCAGGTTGGCAATGGCCGTATTGAGATAGGCCGTCTGCTGTTCAATTTCCTGATAATCCATTTTTATATAAAGGTACGGCAAAATGCAGGAAGAGAAGAATATTGCACAATTATTTATGTTTTTTTCAACAATTCGTTGGCTGAGTGCAAAAAGAATGCTACTTTTGCACTTGCTTTCAACGATTTGAATCATTATGAGCAGACAAGAGAAAATACAGAAAGCTACGCGATGGGGCATCATCGCCCTGTGCGCCGTGATAGCGACCCTGCTGATTGGGCCGCTGTTGCCGCTGTCGGAGCAGCAGGCCGAGCGCAACATCGTCAGCGTGGAGGAGCGGCATGCTTTCGTCCTGGAAGCCAACGGACGCCCTGTACTCTACATCCAGAACCTGCAGAGCGACTGGGCCGACTGGCCGCTTTCGGTGGAGGGCGACTCTGCCGTTTGTCATGTAGACACGCTGCAAGGCCGCTGGGTGGACCGCTTCTATGGTATATCCTCCTGCCGGGGCAGGGTGATGATTCCCGATATGAGCTGCGCCATTGACTCTATTCTCCATGTTGTGAACCGCAACATCAAGCCCATCATTGAGCATCAGCGCAGCGTGATGCGCCAACGAGAGAAGAAATACACCACGATGAACGAGGAACTGGACTACTATTTGGAGGCGAACAACGTGACCGACGAGGGCTACAACACCATCGCCACCTACGCCACCTACGTCATCAAATATAAGCAACGCCTGACACAGGCCCTGCATGTGCTGGACAGTCTGCTGCCTACGGACTCGCTCGTGCTGCGTCGCACCTGCCACAATACCATCCTTCTTCCCGACTCCACCCTTTCCTCGTCGGCCAGTAAGTCGCTGAATCAAAGCGACCGCCCCACCCTCCGCATAGAGGCTCATGCCGACGGAGCACCCAAGCTGGGTGAAGCCTACCGCCGCATTCAGGCCGACAACCGCAAGACGCCCCGTGGAGCCTACGCCCACTTCTTCGCCCGTCCGCCCCTTGACCTGTCGGTCTACCAAGCCTACGCAGAGCGTCACTACCTGCCCGCCTATGTCTATACGGGTGGAACGAAAGACGGAAAGCGCGAGGGGCACGGCATCTTCACCGATCGACAAGGCAACTACTACAATGGCGAGTGGCTTGCCGGCATGCGCAACGGCTTCGGTTGTGCCGTCGACTCTACAGGAAAGGTACGCGTGGGCGAATGGAAAGACAACCGCTATTTAGGACAGCGACTCACCTATACGGAGGAGCGCATCTATGGCATCGACATCTCGCGCTATCAGCACGACATCGGCAAGAAGCACTATGCCATAGACTGGTCGCAGATACGCATCTCGCATCTCGGTACGATCAGCAAGAAAAGGGTCAATGGAACGGTCAACTATCCTGTGTCGTTCTGCTTCATCAAGGCTACGGAGGGTATCACCATCCTCAACAAATACTTCGCCGCCGACTATGCTGCAGCCCGCCGCAGAGGCATTCGCGTGGGTGCCTACCACTTCTTCTCCACGAAGAGCAGTGCGGCCGAGCAGGCGCAGTTCTTCATCAAGAATGCCCGTTTCAACAAGGGTGACATGCCTCCCGTGCTCGATGTGGAGCCTGCCGATGCTCAGATCAAGGCGATGGGCGGCCCAGATGTACTGTTCAGCCGCATCCGAACCTGGATGAAGGCGGTGGAGAAGCACTGCGGACAGCGTCCCATCCTGTACGTGGGCCAGAATTTTGTGAACAAATACTTGGTGAATGCGCCTGATATCAAACGCGACTATCAGGTGTGGATAGCGCGCTACGGCGAATATAAGCCCGACGTGCGACTGGCGTTCTGGCAGCTGTGCCCCGACGGGCGCGTGACAGGAATCCGGGGTACTGTAGACATCAATGTGTTCAACGGCTACCGCGACCAGTACAACGACTTCTTAGATGCCTATACCCTCCGATAATGACAGGGCATGGCTTCACAACGAATTACACCGATTACACAGATTGGTACTTCTATTTTTTTAACCACGAATTACGCGAATTATACGAATTCTTATTTGGATATTCCACCTGCAAGAAAATTCGTATAATCCGCGTAATTCGTGGTCTTTAAAAATAACTCTGTGCTGAGTCCGTAGCGAAGAGAGAGTTATTATTCAGGAGCCTTGTCGATGAGCTCCATGAACTCATCGAGCTTCGGTGTGATGATAATCTGCGTACGGCGGTTGCGCTGTTTGCCCAGTTCAGTATCGTTGGTAGCCAGCGGGTTGTACTCTCCTCGACCACCTGCCGTCAGACGCTTCGGGTCAACGCCATACTTGTTCTGCAGTTCCTGAACCACACTCGAAGCACGCAGACAAGAGAGGTCCCAGTTGTTGCGGATATTGGTGCGCGAGATGGGCACGTTATCCGTATTACCCTCGATGAGCACATCATAGTCCTTATAGTCCTTGATAATCTTGGCAATCTTCGAAAGCGTCTCCGCAGCGCGGTCGTTAATCTCGTAAGAACCGCTCTTGTAGAGCATATTGTCGGCCAGTGAGATGTAGACGACTCCCTTCAACACCTGCACATCCACCTCCTTCATCTCCTCTTTCGAGAGCGAACGAGTCAGGTTGTTGGTCAGCACCATGTTCAGCGAGTCGCTCTTCGACTTCACCTCTACCAGGTGGCGGATATACTGGTTCGACTCATTAATCTGGTCCACCAGCTTCTCTATCGAGATATTGTTCTGGTTGGCATTGGTCAGACTCTTGTCGAGCGACTTCTGCAGGGCGGCATAAGCCTTCTTCTGCGTGGCCAGTTGCTCCTCCAGACTGGTGACGCGCGCATTGGCAGCAGCCAGCTGCTCCTTAGCCACCTGGTAAGAGGTGTTCAGTTCCTTGTTCTCATTGCTCAGAGCCTGATTGTCCTGACGACAGTTCTCCAAGTCTTTCTTACTGGCACAGCTGCCCAACAGCATGACGGCAGCTACTGCCAACATCAACGTTTTTTTCATTTTCAATCCTTTCTTTTAATCAATAATCTGTCTATTCGGCTGCAATAATAATGCATTTTCTTGAATTAAGACGCGTCGACGGCACAAAAGTTGCACACCTTTAGCGATTTTTAACCACGCCGCCCTCCACCTTATCTAATATTAACGACTGTATGCCGTCGGCTTTTCCTTACGGCAAGAGAAAAGAAGGAAGGCGAATAGAAACGTCTACTCGCCTTCCATTATCATGACAAAAAACATCTACCGTAGGGGTAGTTACTGATTCCCCTACTAACCTTCAACTAAATCAGAGGTTCGGATTAATCTTGTTCCACTCAGCAATGGGAGGAACGATATTCAGCGTTACAAGCTCGTCGCGCATCTTGCAGAGGTGTTCGTAAGAAGCATCGAGCTTGGCATTTTCCTCGGGCAGGCCCTGCGGCACCTCGAAGTGAGCACCGTTCTGGTCGAGTGTCGTCTTCATGGCCATCATGATGTGGTCGTACTTCTCGTTAGACACGTATGTGCCTACGGGGAAGCGGAAAGGCTCGCCGCCCATAGCCGAGCGAATCATCTCTACAGAGAGGTAAGCGGGACTCTGGAACGAACTGCGGCCACGCAGCTTGATGATGGCGGCACCACCCTGGGTGACATCCTTCTTCATCTGCTCCCACTCCTCAGCGGGGAACTCGGCTGTACCGATGATGTCGGTCAGCTTGCGGCCCTTGATCGTTACGTGGCTGCCAAAGACAGCCATCTGCTCGCCGTGTCCGCCGTATGTAGCGCAACCGTAGATCTCGCTCTGCATCACGCCGAACTTCTTGGCCAGAGCCGACTGCAGACGAGTGGTGTCCAGACCAGCCAGCGTAGTCACCTGGTTGGGCTTCAGGCCGCTATAAAGCAGCGTCACCAGACCGGTGAGGTCAGCCGGGTTGAAGATAATCACCACATGCTTCACATCGGGGCAGAACTTCTTGATGTTCTGACCGAGCTCCTCTGCAATCTTACAGTTGCCAGCCAGCAAGTCCTCGCGGGTCATACCCTCCTTACGGGGAGCGCCACCGCTCGAGATGATATACTTAGCATCGCGAAAAGCTTCCTCAGCATTCGTGGTAGCTGTGATACACACATTGTCAAAACCGCTCTGGCGCATTTCTTCAGCCACGCCCTCGGGTGAGAATACATCGTAGAGACAGATATTGTTTGTCAGACCCATCATCAAAGCGGTCTGAGCCATGTTTGATCCGATCATGCCAGCTGCGCCGACGATGACCAGTTTGTCGTTAGTTAAAAATGCCATTTCTTTTTGTTTTACTTATAGGTTTGAATATATATGCGATGCAAAGATACACATTTTCGCGGAAACAAATGCATAAAGAGTGAAAAATAAAGATAAAAACGTTCAACAAATAAAAAAATAACAAAAGAAAGACTGCCATCGCCGCTCTTCTCATTGAAGAAATCAGCGCAGGACAACAACATTACTCCTGTATTTTTCATTTATTAACTCATGATTCTCGTTTCTTATCAAGAAATCCAGAAAGAATCATCTTACGGACAGAATAAAAGTAGATACAAAACATTAGAATTTTCTTCAAACAGGTTGTCAGGTTGTCAAAACCCCGATGTACAAAGGGTTTGCAACCTCTGACAACCTCCTGAGGTTGACAGAGGTTGTCAGAACTTATCGGGAAATTCGTCAAAATTATCGAAACAAACGCCAATTCGCCGTTTTTCGATACCTTTCCGGTCATTCATTTTCTATCAAGAGTTATCGAATTAAAGAATTTTTAATACCCGGTAGAAGGGAAAAGCAATACAGGCCCCCACCCTGCCCATCACAACTATCTCCAAAGGAGTGGGGTCAGTAATCATGAATGCTGCTATCTAAATGACGTGTTTAGACTATCTAAGTGACGCATTTAGACTATCTAAGTGACGTGTTTAGACCATCTAAGTGACGTGTTTAGATGATCTAAATGACGTGTTTAGATAATCCCTAATTCCGCACTATCCCATTGAGAGCTGCGTTTAAATCATTCATGCTGATATATGTAAGTTCTTTTCGACCGTTAGTCTTAATCAAACTACGGAATTGTTCAAACTCATCACCAAGGAACATCGATTGAAAATCAATGACAACTTTTGAAGCGTCATTCTTCGAAACACCTTTGATTTTACATCCTTCTAAATCAATAATATTCACGGGGTTATTTCCACAAAATGCATAAGCACTAATATCGTAATACTTCTCCCTCATCGGGTCCGGTGTCGTCAAGCGGCAGACGATGGGGTCGTACCAGCGGAAACCGTAGTCATAGCAGTGAAGGCCTTGAAAGCTGTCCAGCTCCTTGCCGCTGTACTTCCACCGCTGCACCATCGCCGAGTCCAACCAGCAGTCGGCACGGCTTGCACCGTAGGGATAGAACATGTTGTGCTTCTCTATGACAGGGTAGACGTGGGGCGTGGCAGGTGTAATGCTGTCCAACCAAGGCCTTGGCGGGTCGATTGACATATTCCAGAAGTGCATGTTATGAAAGTTTATTACATTGTTGCCTTGCTTCATTGTAAACGTGTTGCCCTAATATGTCGAGAGTTTGCAACGATACATATTGATAGGTATTTCTGTCTATTCTCATACTATTAATGTCTAATTGTCTGATTTCAATAAGAAGATTTCTCTACTATAAAAGAATTCTTCATTGTTCCGTGTAGCTTTTGTAATATATCCTATACCCTTGGGATAGAGAACTGAAAGCCACTCCGTTATTTGATGGGTGGAAAGATTTCTTGAATCATTAAAAAGCCGACCTCGTTTTATAGGGTATTCTTGTAATGGCAAAACATAATCTTGAAGAGTGTATAATGGATAATTCAATATTGTATCTTCCGTTACTACCACTTCCAAACCTCCATCAGGTATTTTTATGTCAACGAAATAAATGGTGTCTGACTGGAAAAGTTTTTTTCCAAAATCGTGACTAATATATTTCATTCTGACTTTCTTTCCATCTTGCTCGTACCAAGGAAAGAGATCTCGAGGAAAAAGAACGTTGGCAAGTTGATAAAAATCAGATACTTTTACTCTCTGCTTGTACAATTTCAAATACTCTTCAATATCACGGCAAAAGGAATTGAATCGACTTGTGTATTCTCTCCGTTCATATCCTTGGAATCTCCCTACAGTTTCATTAATTAAGTACAGAACTGTATCGTTCCTCATATATGCTAATTGAATATCTGGATAATCTGTAAAAGCAAAACTGGAAGAATCCCTTGTGACTGTTGTACTAATTTCCGCCGTAGCGTAAAAGCTGAAGCCTTGCGGCTCGTGCGGTTTGTTTGTTTATATTTCCGTTTATTCTC
>FLNX01003834.1_pt1 | contig 25780 bp, 20 predicted proteins | sample 1140341 | NCBI WGS metagenome assembly FLNX01 (sample SAMEA3878208, study PRJEB12797) | bioreactor metagenome | biome: Moose rumen | place: Sweden | collected 2011-10 | reverse complement strand
GGGCGTGCGCATGGTGAACTGGGACCCGGAAGCCCTCACGGCCGTGAGCGACGACGAAGTGATCCACAAAGACACCAAGAGCCATTTCTACCACCTCAGGTATTATATCTCGGACGGGAACGGCAAGCCCACCGACCGCTTTCTTACCATTGCCACAACGCGTCCGGAAACCATCATGGCCGATGCGGCCATCTGCGTGAACCCGGCCGACGAACGCCACCACTGGCTGAGAGGCAAGAAAGTGCTCATCCCGCTGATTGACAGGGAAATTCCGGTGATTGAAGATTCCTACGTAGAAATGGACTTCGGGACAGGCTGCCTCAAGGTTACGCCGGCACACGACGTCCACGACTATGAGATTGGCCTGAGGCACAACCTTCCCGTTCTGGACATCATTGACGAGCACGGAAAACTGAATGAAAAAGCGCAGATCCTGGTAGGGGAAGACCGTTTCGTGGCCCGGAAGAAGATTGTGAAGATGCTGGAAGAGGCCGGCAACCTTGTGAAGACCGAAGAATACATCTCTCCGGTGGGCTACTCGGAACGGACCGACGCGGTGATTGAGCCGCGCCTGAGCGCACAGTGGTTCCTGAAGATGGACACCCTGGCCAGGACGGCCCTGGAAACCGTGGAGAGCGGACGTACCCGCTTCATTCCGGAAAAATACGTGAACACCTACCGCCACTGGATGGAGAACGCCCGCGACTGGTGCATCTCCCGGCAGCTGTGGTGGGGCCAGCGCATCCCGGCCTATTACCTCCCGGACGGCCGGTACGTTGTAGAGGCAACGGCTGAAGAAGCACTTAAGGCAGCACAGGCTATCTGTCCGGGAATCAAGATGGAAGACCTCCGACAAGACGAAGATGTGCTGGACACCTGGTTCAGCTCCTGGCTCTGGCCCATCTCGGTCTTCGACCCCCAGATGCCCGGCCATCCGGACCACAAGCCCAACAAAGACCTGGCCTACTATTATCCCACCAACGATCTGGTAACCGGCCCGGACATCATCTTCTTCTGGGTGGCCCGCATGATCATGGCCGGCGAGGAGTTCATGGGCAAGGAACCCTTCTCCAACGTGTATTTTACCGGCATCGTGCGCGACAAGATTGGCCGGAAGATGAGCAAGACCCTGGGCAACAGCCCCAACCCGCTGGACCTGATCCAGACTTACGGGGCCGATGCAGTGCGTATCGGCATGCTGCTGTGCTCCAGCGCCGGAAACGACATCTTCTACGACGAGGCGCAGATCAAGCAGGGCGCCGCATTCTGCAACAAGATCTGGAACAGCTACCGGCTTGTGAAAGGCTTCTCCGTAGACGAATCTGCAAAGCCCTCCGCCGCCGCTTCGGTGGCCATGGAGTGGTTCCGCGCCAAGCTCTCGGACACCATCGCCCAAGTAGAAGACCATTACAGCAAATTCCGCATTTCAGACGCCCTGATGGCCATTTACAAGCTCTTCTGGGACGATTATTGCTCCGCCTACCTGGAGGCCATCAAACCGGCCTTCGGCCAGCCTGTAGACAGGCTCACCTACGACACCACGCTCGCCTTTTTCGAAGACCTGCTCAAGCTCATCCACCCGGTGATGCCTTTCATCACGGAGGAACTCTGGCAAGACCTCGCCGAACGCAAGGAGGGGGAGACCATCCTGTTCGCCCCCACGCCCAAGGCACAGCCCGTGAGTGCAGAAGTGCTGGACCATTTTGCGATGGCCATGGAGGCGGTGAACGCCGTGCGCGGCGTCCGGAACCAGCGGAACATCGCCCCCAAGGAAGAACTTACCCTCAAGATCAAGGGCGAAGCTTTCCCGGCCGAAGTGCTTCCCATCGTGGAGAAGATGGCCGGCGTGAAAGTGGAAAGAGTCGCCGACCTGGGCCAGACTCAGGGTGCCGGATTCCTGGTGAGAACCTACGAAATGATGGTTGCACTGGACGGCTTGGTGAATGTGGCGGAAGAGATTGAAAAAGCACAAAAAGAACTGGAGCATCAGCAGAAATTCCTTGCGGGAGTCCGGGCAAAACTCTCCAACGAGCGCTTTGTGAACAACGCACCGGCCGCCGTGATTGGGAACGAGCGCAAGAAAGAGGCCGATGCCCTCTCCAGAATAGAAAGTTTGGAATCCAAACTCAAGCAACTGAAAAACAATTAAGGAAACATATTTGTTTATATCAATAACATTTTTGTTATGGCCATTTTTAAGGCGACTTTCCCGGTAAGGTACTACGAAACCGACCAAATGGCGGTGGTGCACCACTCCAACTATATCCGCTACTTTGAGATTGCCCGGGACGAGATGATGGTAAAGTTGGGATTCCCGATTGAAAAGTGCGAATCGGAATTGGGGGTGCTCGTTCCCATAGTGTCGGTGGAGTGTCACTTCCGCCATCCCGCCCGGATGGGGGACATCCTGACCGCGACGGCCGAGGTGAACAAGGTTCCCATGGCCAAGATGGTGATCAAGCAGACGGTGGTGAACCAGGAAGGTCTGCTTTGTGCCGAAGGTACCGTTACGCTGGGTTTTCTGGACAAAGCCAGTTTCCGGCCGGTCCGCTGCCCGGAACCCATCTGCAATTTGTTTGAAGAATATATCAATAAAGTTGAATAATATGCTCACTTATCCATTGATTATGATTGGGACCTGGGAGATCGTGGCCATCGTGGCCGTGGTCCTGCTGCTTTTCGGCGGCAAGAAGATTCCCGAACTTATGAAAGGCCTCGGCAAAGGCGTCAAGAGCTTCAAGGAGGGGATGAACGAGGTGGAAAAGGAAATCCAGGACATAGATTCGGACAAGGATAACCATTACAAGAAAGAAGAAAAGTAAGGTGGAAGGGAAGGACGCAGAAATGTCCTTCTGGGACCATCTGGAGGCACTGAGAGGAACCCTATTCCGCTCGGTGCTGGCCATCGTGCTGCTTTCCATAATCTTTCTCTGCATTCCGGATCAGTTGTTCAGGGCCGTACTGTGGCCCACCTCGCAGGACTTTGTCCTTTACCGCTGGCTGGGCCTGGATTTTTCTATGCAACTCATTAACATAGAAGTGTCGGCCCAGTTTTTTGTACACTTAAAGGTTTCCTTGCTGTGCGGTGCTATAATTGCCTTCCCTTACGTAATTTACGAAATTTGGAAATTTATCGCACCCGCTTTGTACGAACATGAGCGCAAGGCAGTGCGAAAAGCCTTCGGCCTCTCCTCCGGCCTCTTTTATCTGGGGGCTGCCGTGGGGTATTTCATTGTGCTTCCCATCTGCCTGCTGTTCTTCATGAACTACACGGTGAGCGATGCTGTCACCAACTCCATTTCGCTCTCCTCCTATATTTCCATGTTCGTGTCCATGGTGTTCCTGATTGGCCTTCTCTTCGAATTCCCCACGGTGATTCTGGTGCTTTCCAGCCTGGGCATTGTGGACAGGAAGATGCTGAGGGGCTGGCGGAAATACGCCGTCGTGGTAATCCTGCTGCTGGCCGCCCTCATCACGCCCAGTGATCCCTTCTCCATGTTCGTGCTGGCCGTTCCGTTGTACGGGCTTTTTGAATTTTCCATCCTGCTCTGCAAAAAATGATTTCCATCAACAACGTTACCGTGTCCTTTGGGAGTTTCACCTTGTTGGACTCCGTCAACTTCCACATCGGCGATGCAGACAAGATTGGCCTGGTGGGAAAGAACGGAGCAGGGAAATCCACCCTCATGAAACTCATTACAGGGGAGCAGGCACCCACTTCCGGTTCCGTCCAGCTGCCTTCCGGCATCCGGATCGGCTATCTGCCCCAGATTATGGAGCACCACAAGGGGCGCACCGTGCTGGAGGAAGTGCTGCAGGTCTTCGACTATATCCACGAAATGGAACGGGAGCAGGAGCGGATTACCGGGGAACTAGGGGAACGGACGGATTATGAGAGCGGACAGTACGCCGCCCTGATTACCCGGCTGAACGAACTGAACGACGCCCTGGCGCTGGAAGGAGGGGAGTCGCCCCGGGCCCAGGCGGAAAAGGTGCTCGCGGGTCTTGGGTTCAGGCCGGACGAACTGGACCGGCATACGGAAACCTTCAGCCAGGGCTGGAACATGCGGATAGAACTGGCCAAGATCCTGCTGGCACGGCCGGACGTGTTGCTGCTGGACGAACCCACGAACCACCTGGACATCGAGTCCATCGAGTGGTTCGAAGATTATCTGAAAGCCTACAGGGGATCCCTGCTGCTGGTTTCCCACGACAGGAAGTTCCTGGACAACGTGACAAGAAGGACCGTAGAAATTCTGTTGGGGCACATCCACGACTACAAAGTTCCTTACAGCCAGTACGTTGCGCTCCGGGCCGAACGGATAGCCCAGCAGACCGCCGCCTACGAAAACCAGCAGCGCATGATAGAGAAGACGGAGGACTTCATCAACCGCTTCCGTTACAAACCCACCAAGAGCAACCAGGTGCAGTCCCGCATCAAGGCTTTGGAGAAACTGGAGAGGATAGAGATTGACGAAACGGACTCTTCCCGCCTTTCCCTGAAGTTCCCGCCGGCCCAGCGCTCCGGAGACGTGGTGTTCAAGGGGACGGACCTTATGGTGGGCTACCCCGGGAAGGTGGTCTTCCGCCATGCCGACGTGGAGATCAAGCGCGGGGAGAAGGTGGCCCTGATCGGCCGGAACGGGGCAGGGAAGACCACGTTGATGCGCCTCATCATGGGAGAATTGGAACCGATGGAAGGGGAGGCCCGGCTGGGGCACAATGTGAACATCGGCTATTATGCCCAGAACCAGGAGGATGTGCTGGACCCTTCCGAAACGGTCTTCGGCACCCTGGACCGGATTGCCGTAGGGGATATCCGCACGAAGCTGCGCGACATCCTGGGGGCTTTCCTGTTCAAGGGCGAGGACATAGACAAGCGGGTTTCCGTGCTCAGCGGAGGGGAGCGGGCGAGGCTGGGCATGGCCAAACTCATGCTGCAGTCGCACAACGTACTGGCGCTGGACGAGCCCACCAACCACATGGACATCCATTCCAAAGACGTCCTGAAACAGGCGCTTCTCTCATTTGACGGCACCCTTGTAGTGGTTTCCCACGACCGGGATTTCCTGGACGGGCTGGTGGACAAACTCTATGAATTCCGGGACGGAAAGGTGAAAGAGCACCTGGGAAGCGTGTCGGAATTCCTGCAGAAGAGGAAACTGGAGAACCTGCGGGAATTGGAACGACATTTGAAGGAAGATACGCCGGTGCAGCCGGTAGCCGGGAAGAAGGAAGCGCAGAAGCAGGAATTCCAGGCCAGGAAGGCTGTTTCCAAGGAGCAGCGGAAACTGCAGAACCGGGTGAGTTTCCTGGAAAAGGAGATTGCCAGGCACGAACAGCGGATGGCCTCCATCGAAACCATCCTGGCCGCCCCCGGGGAAAAGGACAATATCCTGGACCTGACGGCCGAGTACCTGAACCTGAAAAGGGACATGGATGCCTATACAGAAGAATGGGCCAACTTGAGCGAACAACTTGACAACTAATTATATTAACATGAAAACTAAGTTTTTTAAACTCTTTATTGCAACAATTGCTTTAGCTTTATCCGCTTTTACCGCCCTGGCGCAGACTTCGGTCGAACTGGAAGAAAAGAGCCTGCCCACAGGGGAGTTCACTTCCGTGAATGTGACCGGCGACTTCGAGGTAACCCTCACCAAGGGAACTTACGGCGCCAAAATCACCGTAAACAAGAGCATCTCGGAATACGTAGAAGTTTACGTCCGCTCCAAGGTGCTGTATATTAATTACAACGAAAAGGCGGTGCCTAAGGACGTAAAGAAGGCCATCACGGCCAAAGGGGCCCCCAAGCTGGTTTTCCGGGCTGTCGTCTACGCTCCGCAGCTGGAGGGCATCACGCTGGAAGACAATGCGGTGCTAACCGGGACCGACACCTTCTACGGTTCCAGTTTCTCCCTGCAAATGAAGGACAAGGCCCAGCTTAAGAACCTCTCCGTAACCGCAACCAAGGCCTCCGTCTCCCTCAAGGACAAGGCCCAGGCCGTGCTCATCCTCAATGCCGATACCGAGCTGACGGTAAAGACCGACGACAGCGCCAACCTCAAGCTTACCACCACCTGCGTCGGCCTGAGCATAGAAGGCACAGGCGCTTCCAAACTCACCGCATCGGCCAATGCCGACAGCTTCAAACTGGCGGGGACCGGCCGCTCGGAACTCACCCTAAGCGGAAAAACCAACACCCTTGAAGTGAAGGCCGAAAAAAACACCAAACTGGACACCCGCTCTTTGGCCGTACCTGAAGTTACCGCCACCATGACCGGCGGAAGCCTCCGCTGCACTGCGGAATCGGTTCTGGATGTGGATCTTTCCGGCGGCAGCGAACTGTATTTTACGGGCGCCCCGCAGATGAAGATCAGGAAGATCGTGAAATCCACCCTGGCTCCGGACGACAAGAAATAACCCATGTACGACTCCCATATGGATACCCCTTCGCAGCTTCTGAGGCTGCGGGATCCGGGTATCGACAATCCTTATGCCCAGGTAGACTTCCCCAAACTCAGGCGCGGGGGAGTCTCCGGCAGTTTCTTTGCTCTCTATACACCGGCCTCCATGGCCCCGGACAGCGCCACCCGCTACGCCCTGGAGATGCTGGGAGCCACTTACGACGCAGTGGAAGCCCATCCGGGGGAGGTGGCGTTCGCCTTTTCTCCCTCAGATGCCGCCAACAACCTCAGAAACGGCCGCATCTCCATTTTCCTGGGCATGGAGAACGGCAGTCCCATCCAGGAGTCGCTGTCCCTTCTGCGGTCTTTCTACCGCATGGGCGTGCGGTACGTAACGCTCACCCACAATGGCGACAACGCCCTTGCCGACAGTGCCGCCGAAGGCCGGCGCTGGCACGGACTGAGCCCTTTCGGGAAAAAGGCCCTTGCCGAAATGAACCGCCTGGGGATGATGGTGGACCTTTCCCACGCCTCGGACGAAACCTTCTGGGACTGCATGTCGCTTTCCAAGGCTCCCATCGTGGCCACTCATTCCTGCTGCAGGGCGCTCTGTTCCCACAGGCGGAATCTCACCGACGACATGCTGCGCGCCCTGGGGGAGAGCGACGGCTATGTAGGCATCAATTTCTGTCCCGCCTTCCTGTCCGATGACTTTGCCAAGGACCCTTCCGATGCTGCACTCCTGGACGAGGCCGACGCCGTGGAAGCCGCCTTCATAGAGAACCCGGCCGATCCTTCCCGGGTGGAAGCCTGGCACAGGATGCAGGACCGCTTGCTGGATATGCCGCGTCCCGGAGTGAAGGAAATCGTGGACCACATCGAGCACGCCATTGCCTTGGCCGGCAAAGACCATGTGGGAATCGGTTCCGACTTCGACGGCATCCTGGTTACTCCGGAAGGAATGGACGACGTCTCCGCCATCGGGTCCGTGAGCCGGGAAATGGAGCGAAGAGGCTATGACCGGAAGACGATAGAGGGGATAGCCGGCAAAAACCTGATGGATGTCTTCTCCAGGGTGATAAAAGCCGCCGGATCAGCGTTTTAACTTGTGAATCAGCGTTTATATAACAAAGTTGTTAGCAGGTTTAACAACTTTGTTATATTATTTATGCATCAATGATTTAAATCTGCTAAAACGAAACAACGTAAAAAGTTGAGGGCAGAGGCGGAAAAACGCTCGATATTGCGCTTCCTGTCGTTCTTGAAGAGGTGGCGGGCCGTCTCGGTTCCATGCGGACCGGACACGCCGACCCACACGGTTCCCACCGGATTGTTCTCGTCGCCGGAAGGCCCGGCAAGTCCAGTAGTGGCCACCGAATAATCGCTGCCGGTGAGCCGGCGTACACCCTCCGCCATGGCGGCGGCCACCTCACTGCTCACCACTCCATACTGCCGGATGGTGGCGGCAGGGACCCCCAGGACTTTCTCCTTAACCGGAACGGCGTAGGAGGTCACAGAGCCAAGGAAATAGGCAGACGAGCCCGGGACGGAAGTGAACAGATGGGCAATTTCCCCGCCCGTACAGGATTCCGCGGCCGATACGGTGAGCCCGTGCTCCTTGAAGATGGCCCCGAGGGTTTCTTCCAGGGAAGAATCTTCCATGGAGTAAATCTTGTTGCCCAGGATGGCTTTGAGCCCCTCTAATTGTTCATCGGTCCGGGCAACCTCTTCATCTGCATCTCCACTGTAGATAGACAGGCGTAAACGAATGCCAGTGAGCGGATTGGGAAGATAGGCAAGATGCATGTCGGCAGGCAAGGCGTCCTCCCACGGGGCTATGAGTTCCGACAAGGCGCTTTCGGCCATTCCGTATACCATGACGCTCTTGTGAAAGATATGGGTAAGTTTCTGATGGGAACGGATGTCTTCCAGAAGGGAGGGGATGGCCCCCACCGCCTCGTGCGGCACCCCGGGAAGGGCATACAGCGTTCCGCCACCGAGGAGGTTGCGGAACACCATAATAGGAGCGGTACCCATCTGGTTTACAATTACTTCTGCCTTATCCGGAACCAGCGCCTGCGCCCGGTTGGAGGGGAGCATGTCCAAACCTTTCCCGGAGAGGATTTTCCGGATTACTTCCAGCTGCCCCGCGTGCTCCACGTAAGCGGTACTGCCTGAGAGGCTGGCCAGGACGCCCTTTGTTATGTCGTCCTTGGTGGGCCCCAGGCCGCCAGTAGTGATAACCACTGCATTGCGACCGATTTCCTTCCTGATGGTATTCCTGATGTCTTTTTTGTTGTCGCCGATGGAGATCATCCGGCTGACCCGTACGCCGGCTTCTTCCAAAGCCCGCGCCAGATGGGAAGAATTGGTATCCACCACCTGCCCGATCAGAATCTCGTCTCCGATGGTGCAGATACAAGCTTCAATCATGTCTTTTCGCTTCTTTTTCAAGGGTTTTGAGCAGTTTCAGGGCCACGGGAGGACGGGTTTTGAGTTCCACCAGGGACACACCTTCCTGCAGCATGGCCTGTGCGTCCTCTTCCGACAGGGCCGTTCCCACCAGGGGGATGCGCCCCCGGGTTTTTTCCAGAACGCTGTGGACCGTTCCGAGTCCTTCCGCCACAATGCCATTGATGCCGCAAAGCATGCTGTAGGACAGGACGGTTTGCATTTCCTCCGGGTCCAGGACAGCAGGAAGACGGAGGAAAACCGGAGTGTAATACTCGTAACACAGCCTGAGATTAAGCAGTTCGTCCAATACCATGGGGATATCCGACAGGTCCGACGAGCCGATTCCCTCGTTGCTGTCCAAGTCTATGATGATGAAATCGGCAAAATCATAAACGAGTGAGAACGAACGCACTACGTCTTTCTGAAGGTTTACGGCAAAAAGGAACTCCCTCCCGGAACGGGCTTCTGAAAGCCGCCGGATCCACTCCAGCATGTTCTCCTGGTCCGGATTGAGCGTAAGAAATCCCACCCCGGTGCCGGCGAGAGGACGAATCCTGAGTTCCCCCTGCGGCCTGTAAAGCCCTACCGGATTGCAGAACTGCAAACCGGAAACCTCCCGTCCGAGACCCTTGAAACGGCGTTTGAACACAAACATGCTGCAAAGATAGCAAATTATTGAGCAGGATGGAACTCCTGGAAGCTGTTGTCTTTATAAAAAACAACGATATGGCTGATTTCACGCACGGTCTGAGGCTGTTCTGCCGCAAAAAGTTCTTCCTGCAGGGGGATCTGAACAACTTCTTCCTCCGCATCCTTGAACATTTTGCCCTTTCCTGTGAGCAGCCAGTCCAGATTGAGCCTGGGGTAGTGAAGCAGCAGGCTCTCCATGAAATCGTAGCCCGGTTTGTTGCGTCCGGACAAGATATGGGAGATGCTGCCGCGGGCTACGCCCAGAATGTCGGCGAATTGGGACTGCGTGATGTTTTCGGCTTGCAAAAACTGTAAAAGACGGCGATTCATACTTCTGAACATTAACTTCACAAAAGTAAAAAAACAATTCAGAAAAAACAAATGAATGTCCATCGACAGAACAATACAAAAGGGGATTACAATGTGCGTAAATAATTGAAGTAAAAATAGAGTTGGAGCATATTAAATATCTGATAAACAATATAAAATCTATTAGAATACAATGCAAAATAACCTTTTTTCATAAGACAAGCCTTGTATGTACGAATTATATCTGTATTTTCGCTTTAATTAAATGGTGTATATTACTGATTTATAGCACAATAATTCGATTAATATTCAACCATAAATATTTTTTATGTTATTTTAGCAAAAGGGTATTGGCGATTGTTGACAAAGTTGAATTTGTTCACAACAATATTAATTATTGATGAAAACTTAATTTACAATTATAGATAAACGGATTCGTTGAAAGTCTTGTTTCACGAGAGTGCAAAATCTGCGATAAATTGTGTAACTTCGCGTAAAGTTTGAATTCTCATGATACCTGAAATCCATATTGAGGATTACAATTATGGCCTGGACGATGCCAGAATAGCGAAATATCCCCTTCCGGAACGGGATGCTTCCAAACTGCTCCATTATAAAGACGGACAAGTGGGCGAATACCTGTTCCGCCAATTGCCGGATTTGCTCCCGGAAGGAGCCCTTATGGTGTTCAACGACACCAAGGTGGTTCCTGCCCGCCTGCATTTCCAGCGGGAGACCGGAGCCCATATAGAAATCTTCTGCCTGGAACCCGTTGCGCCTCCGGAATACAATACGGCTTTTGCCGCCACCACGGAAACTGTCTGGAAATGCGTGATTGGCAATGCAAAAAAGTGGAAAGAGGACATCCTGCACCTTTACAATCCCTCGGAGGATGCCGATGTGAAGGACTTGGGCCTTACGGCGGAACTCCTGGAAAGGGAGGGGCAGACCGGGCAGGTTCGCTTTACCTGGCAGGACGGTTCCCCCTTTTCCCGGGTTCTGGAAATCTGTGGCACCATTCCCATCCCCCCTTACCTGAACCGCGAATCGGAAGCCATTGATGCAGAGCGGTATCAGACCCTCTATGCCAAGTATCGCGGCTCTGTCGCCGCCCCAACCGCCGGACTCCATTTCACGGAGGACGTGCTGGCCAGGATCCGCGAGAGGGGCATCGACACGGAAACGGTGTGCCTGCATGTGGGGGCCGGAACGTTCCTTCCCGTGAAGAGTTCGCTGGTGTCGGAGCATCCGATGCACAGGGAGCCCTTCGTGGTTACCCGGAAATTGCTTGAACAACTCAGGGAGGGAGGGCGCCCGATCGTAGCCGTTGGCACCACCTCGGTCCGCACACTGGAATCGCTCTACTATGTGGGAGTAAGCTGCCTGGAAAACGATTTCCCGGCCGATACAGAGCAATGGGCGCCCTATACCCGGGACTACGGATACAGTACGGAAGAAGCCCTGGACGGCATCCTGGACTACCTGGACAGGAGCGGACAGGACCGCCTCACCATCGGCACCCGTATCATCATTGTGCCGGGGTTCCGTTTCCGGCTTGTAGACAAACTCATCACCAACTTCCACCAACCGGAAAGCACCCTTATCCTGCTGGTATCGGCCTTTGTAAACGGCGATTGGAGAAGGATTTACGACTATGCCTTGCGCCACGGATTCCGCTTCCTGAGCTACGGAGACAGCTCTCTGCTGGAGCGTCCCGGCCGATAGGCAGATGAGAATATGGTATTATTTTTGCAGATTTCGCAGAGCAGATTTTTATAGCTATGGATCTAAACGAATTCAGCGATATAGCGCCGTTCAATGACGAAGAAGCGTCGGCCGCCCTGGCCCGCCTGTCCAATCATCCCAATGTTCCCTGGATTTCCAAATATATCTTCCCGGACAAACCGGAAACCCTGCTGCGGGATATCCTGAGGAATATCCACAGCGTGGACGAATTCCAGGACATGGTGATGGTGTATGCCGTTGAATGGGTAATCACCAATACCGTCCGCAATTTCTCCTACGACGGAATTTCCCGGGTTTCAGACACCGGCAAGAAGTATCTGTTCATGTCCAACCACCGGGACATCATCCTGGATCCAGCCTTCATGCAGCTCATCCTGCACAGGAACAACCTCCCTTACACCCAGATAGCGGTAGGGGACAACCTCCTCAAACAGAAGTCCGTGGAACTCCTGATCCGCGCCAACCGCATGATCAAGGTCATCCGCGGCATATCGGCACGGGAACTGTACCTGTCTTCCCAGCTGCTCTCCAAATACATCCGCGAAACCATCACTTCCGGACAAAGTTCGGTGTGGATCGCCCAGCGCCAGGGCCGGACCAAGGACGGCATGGACCAGACCGAACAGGGCCTGCTCAAGATGCTGGACATGAGCGGAACCGGCGATTTCGTGGAGAACTTCAAGGAGCTGAACCTAATTCCCCTCAGCGTGTCGTACGAGTACGAACCCTGCGACTACCTCAAGGCAAGGGAACTGCTCATCTCCCGGACGCAGAAATATGTAAAAGGGGAGTTGGAAGACCTCCAAAGCATCATGCAGGGGATCCGGGCCCCCAAGGGCAATGTCCACATCAACATCGGGGACCCGCTTACGGAAGAAGAAATCCGGGAAGCCTCCCTTTACGACAAGAACGATCGCTACCAGTATATCCGCCATGCCATAGACCGCCGGATCATCAAGGGATACAAACTCTGGAAGACCAATTACATGGCATACGACCTGCGGTATGGTACCGGCAAATATGCCGCACACTATACAGAGGACGAACTGGACGCCTTCAAGACCTATGTGGTCAAGCAACTCATGCAAATTGAACCTCCGCTCAACCCGGTGGATCTGCAGGAGATTTTCCTTGGTATCTATAGCAATCCGGTCCTTGCCAAGGAACAGTTGGAAGAAAAAGCCTGACCTCAATCCTGCTTGATATGCACATCCATCTGCGGGAACGGGAACTGGAGCCCGTACTCCTGCGGAAGCCTTGTGTATACATTCTCATTCAGCCAGAAGTAGGCATCCCAATAATCGGGGGCCGGAACCCATGCGCGCACGATGAAATTGATGCTGCTGTTGTCCAGCACCTGCAGGGCCACGAAAGGATCGGCCGCACCCGGCGTGGAAGCATCCAGGAACACCGGATTGGACTTCACGATTTCCATAAGGGCCTCCTTGGCCTTGACCGCATCGGCGCCATAGGACAAGGTCACTTTCAGGTCTACCCGGCGCAGCGGATTGGCCGTGAGGTTGGTGATGTTGCCATTGGACAGGGCTCCGTTGGGGAGGATGACCACGCGGTTGTCTATGCTGCGGAGTTTGGTACTTACGATGTTCACCTCCGTAACAGTGCCGGAAAAGCCCTGAGCCTCAATGTAGTCGCCCACCTTGAAAGGCTTGAAGATCAGGAGCATGATGCCTCCGGCGAAGTTCTGGACCGTCCCGCTCAATGCCATGCCGATTGCCATGCCGCCTGCCGCCAGCAGGGCGGCCAGTGAAGTTGTGTTCACGCCCAGGGCGCTTACCGTGAGCACAATGAGCACGACCCACATGCTGATGGAAATGAGGCTATAGAGGAACGAAGCCAGTGTAGCTTCCGTTTTCCGCCGCTCAAAACGCCGTTTGAGGAGTTTTCTGACCAGCGAAATGACCCAGGCTCCCACTGCATAGATAAGCAGTGCCGCCAGCACTTTCATCCCGAAGCTGATGGCGCTTTGGGTGATGGAGGTGACGGCTTCCTGTGCAGGCTTGTTTTGCAGGTCTTCTATAAGTTCCACGGTTCTGATGGCCAGGGTGTCAACCGAAATTTTACTGGCCTTTTCCAAAACTTCCGGGGGAACGGTGCCGGTGGTTTGAAGCAAAGGTATGAGAAGCATGGTTGGAAAAATAAGCTATAGTTGGAAGATTAGGTAGGCCATGTATGCAGCCCAGAGCAACACGAACAGGGCGCCGTCCAGGCGGTCCAGCTTGTCCCGTTTGCCCACATAGCAGCAGGTGAAAAGGGCCAGGGCGCTTACCAGCAGGGCCCCAAGGTCTACGTAGCTGATGTCCGTGAAGGACAGAGGATGGATAATGGCCGAACCGCCCAGGATGAGGAGGATATTGAAGACGTTGGAGCCGATGATGTTGCCCAGCGCCAGCTGCCCTTTCTTCTTGGCGGCGGCCACGATACAGGTGGCCAGCTCCGGCATGGAAGTGCCGCCGGCCAGGATGGTGATGGCAATGAACTTGTCGCTTACGCCCAGCCCCTTGGCTATGTCCGTAGCCGAATTCACGAACAGCCTCCCGCCCAGGATAAGGCCTGCCAGACCGCCTGCAATCATCACAAGACACAGCCACATGGGGCGTTCTTTAGTTGGAGCTTCACTTTCATTGGAAACATCTTTTTGCCTGAAACTAAACCACATGTATACTATGAACAAAGCAATGAGAACGATACCGTCCCATCGGCTGAGCCCGTCTGTTCCAACGCCGAAGATGGTCTTCTCCAGGCCCAGCAGGATGAGCAGGACCGTAATGAGGATGTTCACCGGAATATCCCGCTTCTTGTTGGCGGCGGTGATGCCCATGGGAAGAATGAGGGCGGTAAGGCCCAGGATAAGCAGCGTATTGAAGATGTTGGATCCCACTATGTTGCCGATGGCAATATCGGCATTCCCCTGGGAAGCACCGATGAAGCTCACCACCATCTCCGGGGCCGATGTGCCCATGCCCACGATGGTGAGGCCGATGACAAACTCGCTGAGCCCGAAGCGGCGGGCGATGCCTGAGGCTCCGTCCACCAGATAATCGGCCCCGAAGACAACCAGGGCCAGGCCTAAAAGCAGCAGGAGACAAGAAAGCCACATATTCAACATTATTTTTGGAATGCAAAAATAGCAATTATCGGCGGAATTGCCTATATTTGTAAGTCTCCATTTATTGCTTTTTTGATGCTTGACGGGGAAAATGCACATGAAAAGGCCCGCTGCTCATATCGTTCAGGTCCTTGCCGCCTTGTCCCTGCTTTTTCTGCTGCCTTCCTGCAGGGAAAAGCCGGAAGAAAACGCCAAGTTCCTGGTGAACCACCAGGAAACGGATTCGGATTTCTTCCTTAGCCCGGAAGGAGGGGAATTCCAGCTGTTCGTGGTGAGCGACCTGGAGGAGTGGACCTACAGTTTCAAGGCTAAGGCGGACTGGCTCACAATCCAGCAGCAGAAGGTGAATTCCAACTCCTGGATGCTGGTCCTCACTGCAGATGAATATCCCGGGGACGCCCCCAGGAAAGCCGTTCTGCTGTTTTCGGCCGGAGATAAAACCATAGAGGTAACCGTGCTGCAAGAGCCGGAAGACGCCATTCTGCGGGTTACGGTTCCCGGAGCCTATGGCGTGGACGGAGGCAGCGTTGTCTTTGAACGGAAGACGGTGCAGATGAGCCGTCTCAGCGACGGGAACACTTTTGTCTTTTCCCTGCTTTTCCCCGAAGAAGTGAGGGTGGCGTCCCTCCAGCTTCCCGACGCCTTGGAAGAAGGCGCTTCAGTTACCGTCCGTTACAGGCTGGTGGAGAAGGACCGGACCCTGGTGAACACCGATTATCCGGAAACCAGGGTGCTGAGGATCAAGGAGCCGTATGTCTGGCTCAAGAGCAGCGATGAGCTTTATTTTGTGGTAAAGAAGTAAGATGAAACGCAGTCTCCTGGTCATATCCTGCTTCCTTTTTGCGGCCATATCCCTGTGGGCGCTTCCGGGCCGGAGAGGCGGGGTTATGTATACCCAGCCGGACGGAACCACCCTGGAGATTTTCCTGCACGGAGACGAGTGGGGTCATTGGGCCACCGACCGGGAGGGGAGGCTGCTGGACCTGGATGCCGACGGCTTCTACCGGCTCTCCGTCCGCTCCCTATCCCGGGTGCGGCGGCAAGCCGTCCTGCACAGCCGCAACATGCGGGAACGGATGGGGAACCTGAGGACTTCCGCAGAGAAAGACGGAAGGACTTTGGGGACCCACCGGGTACTGGTGCTGCTGGTGGAGTTCCAGGACCAGGAATTTTCAGTGGCGGCCCCCAGAAAGGCCTTTGCCGACATGCTGGGGCAAAAGGGTTACGACCTGTACGGGGCCACCGGCTCGGTTTGGGATTATTTCAACGACAATTCCCGTAGAAAATACAATCCCGTCTTTGACGTATACGGGCCCGTAAAACTGTCCAAGAACATGGCCGCTTACGGGAAAAACAACCCGGACACCGACACAGACCAGTTTCCGGGACCGGAACTGGCGCTGGTGGAGGCCTGCACCAAACTGGACGACGATATAGACTTCACCCTCTACGACGGCAATTTGGACGGGGAAGTGGACATGATCCTGTTCTACTTCGCCGGTTACGACGAGGCGGAGGGCGGTCCGGCGGACGCCATCTGGTCCCACCAGTGGCACGTTCAGGCCTCGTCCGACCAGAAAGCCCGGAATACGACCGTGGACGGGGTGCGTCTGGGCTCCTATTTCTGCACCTCGGAGCTTCAGGGGAACAGCGGCGCCGTCATGGGAGGCATCGGCTCAACGGTCCATGAATTCAGCCACTATCTGGGCCTGCCGGATTTATATGACACAGACGACCAGGAGAACGGCTACGCTTCCGGGATGTACTTCTTCTCCGCCATGAGCCACGGCCTGTATAACAACGATGGCCGCACGCCGCCTTTCCTGAATACGGAGGAACTGCAGCTGCTGGGCTGGCTGGAAGAAGAAGACGCCGTCCAGGACCTGCCGGACGGGGAAGTAAGCCTTCCGGCCGTCTGGAAACAGAAGGCGTACCGGATTCCCACCTCCGTGGAAGGGGAGTACTTCCTGCTGGAATACAGGGACGGAAGCTCCTGGGACGCCCCGCTCCCCAAGGGGCTTTCCATCTGTCACATAGACAAGTCGGAAAGGGTTGTGGGAGACAATTATACCGCCCGGTCGCTATGGGAGCAGTGGCGCATGACCAACCTGGTGAACGCGTTCGGGGACCATCCCTGCTTCTACATCGTGCCCTCTTCCCGTCCTGCGGCCCTGGACTATGGCGGGGGAGTGGACGGCGTGCTCTTCCCGGGCAGTTCCAATCTGTCAGCCTTCCAGCCCATCGACTGGGAGAACGACCTGACTTCCCAGCAGCTGACCGGAATCCGGCTCAACGGAGAGACGGTGTCTTTCACGGTGCGTTCCGACGCTGGCAGCAACATCAACGGACTGGTGGTGGACACCGCCGGAAACCCTTTGCAGGAAGCGCAGGTTTCCGTGTCGCCCGCCGACATCCAGACGACGACGGACGAAAGCGGACACTTCTTCATCAGCCTCCGGGGCTATAAGGGGAGTCCGGAACTGGAAGTGACGGTATCCCTGCAGGGATTCGTGGCCAAGACCGTCCCGCTCCTGCTGCAAGAGACTGGGAACAACCTCTTTGTCATGCTCCGCAAGGAAGGGGAGGCCGAAGTGTCCACGCTGGACAAATCCAACCCTTCGGCCCAGCTCATGTCCTATTCGGCCAGCGGGAAGAGCCTGATGGGGGCGGTGCGCTTTACGGCCGATGAACTGACCCCCTATGTGGGGCAGCGCCTGACTACAGTAACGTTCTATCCGGTGGTGTACAGCGCCGAGCAGATTCTGGTATTGGTGGAAAGCAGGGGAGAGCGCATCCTGGAACATGCTGTTCCGGATCCCGTTTATGCCGGGTGGAATACCGTTGATATCAGCAGCTTCGACATCCGCATCCCGGACGGGGAAGACCTGTATGTGGGCTATGCCGTGCGGGGAGGGGACTACGACCATCCGCTTTCCTGCCGCTTCACGGAACGGGAACCTACAGACAGCTATTACGCGGTTTACAGCCCTTCCACTACGGCCTGGCAACCCATGGTCAAGTACGACCTGGCCCTGGCCGCCACCGTGAGCGAGGTGCAGATTCCCACCACCCTTGCCGATATCGGCCAGAACAGCATAGACCCTGGAGCCGGGATTTACAAGGCCGGCGCCCGTCTGGACCTGCGCCTGAAAGAAGCTCCCTCCAACAAGCCGGCTTCTGTGGAATGGTTCTACGACGGAACCCAGGTTTCAGACGGATCGGTTAGGCTTTCGGCCGGCATCCACAGCATAGAGGCGCATCTGAGCTTCGGGGACGGCCATACCGAAGTGCTGGAAATGGAAATCGAGGTGAACTAGTTATTTTCTTTCCAACGCCACCACGTTCTCCACATGCATGGTGTGGGGGAACATGTCTACGGGCTGCACGGCGGTAATCCGGTATTTTTCCTGCAGGATGGCCAGGTCGCGGGCCTGGGAAGCCGGATTGCAGCTTACATAGACCATCCGCTGCGGCTCCGCATCCAGGATTACCCGGGCCACGTCCGGATGGATGCCGGCGCGGGGCGGATCCAGGATAATGACATCCGGCCTTCCGTGCTCCCGGATAAAGCTGGCGTCCAGCACGTCCTTCATGTCTCCTGCAAAGAACTCGCAGTTGCCGATACCATTGGCCAGGGCATTGGCCCGGGCATCGGCAATTGCCTCCGGAACATATTCTATACCAATGACTTTACGGGCTTTCTTACTCACGAATTGAGCAATGGTTCCAGTGCCGGTGTAGAGGTCATAGACCACCTCGTTCCCACTGAGGGCGGCAAAATCCCGCGCCACGCCGTACAGCCTGTACGCCTGGCGGGAATTGGTCTGGTAGAAGGACTTGGGACCTATCTTGAAGCGGAGCCCCTCCATTTCTTCATAGATGGCTTCTTCTCCTTTGTACAGGACGGGGGAGAGGTCCCCGATGGAGTCGTTCAGCTTCCCGTTGATTACGTAATAAAGGCTGGTGATTTGCGGAAATGCGGCGCTGACAGCGTCCAGAAGGGCTTCTCGGCGGGATTGATCCTCCTGCGCAAAGATAAGGATGAGCATGACGGCGCCCTTTTCCGTTGTGCGCACAAACATGTTGCGGAAAAAGCCCCTGTTTTCCCGGATATTGTAGAATTCCAGCCCGTTATCCAGGCAGAACTGCTTGATAAACAATCGAATATCGTTAGACGGTGGAGCCTGCAGCCAGCACTTTTTTATATCCAGCACTTTGTCGAAGAACTTGCCTACATGAAATCCCAGGCCTTCCCAGTCCGTAACGGTCTCCGGATTTTCTCCTTTAAGCAGCCAACGTTTGCTGGAAGCGCTGAATTCCAACTTATTACGGTAAAATTGCGTATGCTCTGACGGAAGTGTCGGGCGAATTTCCGGCACTTCCAGATGGCCGATTCTCACCAGCTGGTCTTCCACTTGCTGCCGCTTGGCTTCCAGCTGCATGGGATACGGAAGCGGTTGCCAGCGGCAGCCCCCGCAGACGCCGAAATGTTCGCAGAACGGTTCCAGGCGGCTCACGGAAGGCTTTACGATCCGTTTGATGAAGCCTTCCATGTAATTTTTCTTCTTTTTGTACACCTGGATATCCACAACGTCGCCCGGAACGGCAAAATCCACGAAGACCACCATTCCGTCCACATGAGCGAGCGCCTTGCCTTCGGCGGCTACGGCTTCTATTGTAACGTTCTCCAGCAGGAGATCAATTCTTTTCCTTGACATGCTGCAAAGGTACTACAATTTTCCGGATTTGCCTCCACAGGGGATGACCTCGCCATCATTAGGTTAACATAATATAAATTGTGTAACAAATAGGAGTATAAGCAAAAAGTAGTAATTTGTTTTACAAAAGTTGCATATTCTTATGAAATGATTATATTTGCAAAATAAGAGATAATTCTAAACAACATACGATATGAAAAAATTACTTGTTCTCGTTTTCGCCGCTGCGGCCCTGCTTGCAGCGCCGTGTGCCCAGGCACAGGACAACCAGATGTTCAACCACATGTCCCTGGGCGTCACCGCGGGCCTCCCGGACGGCTTCGGCCTGGACATTGCCATGCCTGTGGGTTCCAACTTCCAGCTCCGTGCCGGATATGCCATCGACCCCATTCCCATTAGCACCAGCCTGGATTTGGGAACGTACACCTCAGGCGACGTAGTTTTCTACCTGAACGATATCAACGTAAAAGCCAACGCATGGAAAAGCGGGAACGGTCATCTGATGGCCGATTTCTATCCTTCCCGGACTGGCAGCTTCCACCTTTCCGTCGGCCTGTTTGTCAATAACGGCAAGCCAGTCTCGGCCTCTGCAGACCTCTCCAAGGTCCTGGACAAGGGAGACTGGGGCACCCTGGCCATCGGCCCGCAAGACGGTTTCACCGTCTCCACGGACACCCAGGGCCAGTTGCTGGTAGATGTCAAGACCTGGAGCACCATGCCTTACTTAGGTCTGGGCTTTGGCCGTGCAGTGGACAGCCAGAAGCGCTTCCGCTTTGTCTTCGACTTGGGCCTCCTGATTTGGGGCGGCCTCAATATCCAGAGTTACGACTTCGTGGACAACACCTTCAACAGCAGCAAGCCGGTAAAGACCGTGGCCCTGGACGGAGACGCCATCCGTTCCTACAACGCCCAGGCCGCCGATATTCTGGATGCCGTTTCATCCATCCCGCTGTGCCCGTTCATGCGCTTTGGCTTCTACTTCCGCTTGTTCTAATATGTAAATAATTAATTTTAAAGCATTTATATTATGAAAAACCGTTTACTCCTCCTGGCGGTCCTGTCTGTTGCCGCTCTCCCCTTCCTCTTCTCCTGCAACAGGGACGACGGAGATAACAGAGAGGACAACACTACCATTGTCATGCCGGAGCCTGCTTCCAAGGATGCTGCCCTCAAGATTGTGTTTAGCGCTACGGAACTCCCTGTGTACGAAGACAGTAAGTTCATCTATGAAATCAAATCCATAGAATTCACGGAGTCCGGTCGCTATCTCTTGACCCGCGTTCCCGTAGAGGCCAAGAGTGAACTGGGTGTGGAAGAGACCATCGTGGGCACCTACACGGAAAACAAGGGCAATTATACCTGCGAGGGATTCGGCACGGTAACCGTTTCCAACCCGCCCGCTTCCGGCACCACCAACACCACCGTGGAAGTGAAGCCTTCCGGCTCGGAGAATCAGGACAACCAAACCACCACCACCGCCAAGGTATCCGACACCCCCTCTTCCTCCAATACGGACGAGTCCAACCTCAACCGCAGCTGGACCGTTGCTTCCGTCCTGCTGAATGTGAGCGGAAACGGGGTCAATATCAAGAAGGGTTTCACCGGCTGCGACTTAAGCGAAATGGCCAAATATGCCGCCGAAAACGGGGTCAGCGCCCTGCGGGACAAACTTGGCGAATTCGACGGCTACAAGGTGAAGGAAATCATCTTCACCGGTGACAAGACCGTCTCCATCACCTTCACCAATTCCCTGGCCATCAAGGGTACCTACTCCATCAACACCGCCTCCAAGACCCTCAACCTTACGTTGCCGGAAGGAGGTGCCAGCAGCATTCCGGCCGCCAGATTCTTCCATGGAAGCGTATCAGGAACGTACAGCTTCGACACCAATACCCAGATGTCATTTTCCCTCAACACCACCATCGAGGGCTATGCAGGCAGTTTGGAAATGGTGCTGAACAGGGTGAACTAGGTATTCCCCCCTCCCCTTTTTCCCAAAGGCTCCGGGTTTTCCCGGGGCCTTTTTGCATTTAATGGAAAAATTTGTACTTTTGCAAAGATGTACAGAAACTGAAACTGCCTTATGCCTCTCATTGTCAAAACGGTCCGGACCCGCGCCGAGCTTCGTGCGTTTGTCAAGTTCCCACTTGCCTTATACAAGCATTGCCCCTACTATGTCCCGGGCCTGTTCACCGACGAGATGGCCGCCCTGGATCCCCGGAAGAATCCCATGGCCAAGTACTGCAAACAGGAGCTGTTCCTGGCCTGCCGGGATGGCAAGGTGGTTGGCCGGGTGGCGGCCATCATCAACGAAATTGCCAACCGGAACTGGAACCATGCCGAGGTCCGCTTCGGCTGGATGGATTTCGTCGATGACCGGGAGGTCTCACGCGCCCTGCTGGAGGCGGTCATCGGCTTCGGCAAAGAGCATGGCATGACGCAGATTTCCGGTCCGCTGGGTTTCACGGACTTCGACAGCGAAGGGTGCGTGGTGGAAGGCTTCGACGACATTTCTTCCTTCGCCCTCAAGTTCAACTATCCGTATTACGGAGAGCATTTTGAAGCTCTGGGCCTGAGCAAGGTGAATGACTGGCTGGAATACCGGATTTATGTGCCGGAACAGGTTCCGGACAAGGTGGTCCGTACGGCCCGCCTGGTGCAGGAACGCTACAACCTGCATCTCAGGAAAATAACCAGGAAGGACGTAAAGCGGGAACAATACGGACAAAAGATTTTCGACCTCATCAACCTCACCTACAAGGATCTGTTCGACTTTACCGAACTGCCTCCGGAAGTGATTGACAGTTATGTCAAGACCTATATGGGGCTGCTGGACCTGCAATTTGTCACCTGTGTAGAGGATGCCGACGGAAAGCTGGTGGCCGTGGCCCTGACCATGCCTTCCATCGCCCATGCGGTGAAGAAGGGTGGCGGCAATCTCTTTCCCCTGGGCTGGTGGTATCTGCTGCGTTCCATGTACTTCAAATACGAAGACGCCCTGGAACTGCTCATGATTGCCGTCGCCCCCGAATACCAGAACCGCGGCGTCCACGCCATGCTCTTCAACGAAATTATTCCCAACCTCATCAAGGGCGGCTTCAAATACGGGGAATCCAACGCCGAAATGGAAACCAATGCCAAGGTCCAGAACATCTGGAACATCTACGAGAAAGAATTCAAGCGCCGGCGGCGGGTATTTTCCAAGGAGATTCAATGAGCGCCTCTTCCCTTATGTTGCCTCCGCTTCCGGAGCGCATGCGTCCAACCTCGCTTGAGCAGTACGTCGGGCAGCGGCATCTGGTTGGTGAGGGTTGCGTTCTTCGCAAGATGATAGAGAGCGGGAACCTGACCTCTTTTATCCTGTGGGGCCCTCCGGGCGTAGGCAAGACCACCCTTGCACATATCATAGCCAAAACGCTGGACCGGGATTTTTATACCTTGTCGGCCGTAACTTCCGGAGTCAAGGATGTACGTGACGTGTTTGAAAAGGCAAAGGGTGCAGGTCTTTTCCGGCAGCGGGGCGCACCCATTTTGTTCATCGACGAAATCCACCGCTTCAACAAGGCCCAGCAAGACGCCCTTCTGGGCGCCGTGGAAAACGGAACCATCGTACTGGTGGGCGCCACTACCGAAAACCCCTCCTTCGAGGTCATTACTCCCCTGCTGTCCCGCTGTCAGGTTTTCATCCTGAAACCGCTGGAGGTGAACGACCTGAAAAGCCTGTTGGACAGGGCGCTGAAGGAAGACGAAATCCTGAAGGGAAAAGACATCCGCCTGGAAGAGACGGAAGCGCTGATGCGCTATAGCGGCGGAGATGCCCGTAAACTGCTGAATATCCTCGAAATCGTGGTAGATGCACAGGAGGGGCTATCCCCCATCGTGATCAACAACGCCGTCGTCACCGAATCTGTCCAGGAGAACATGGCCATCTACGACAAGGACGGGGAAATGCACTACGACATTGTTTCCGCCTTCATCAAGAGCATCCGCGGGTCGGATCCCAATGCCGCCATCTATTACCTGGCCCGGATGATAGACGGAGGCGAAGACCCCCTGTTCATAGCCAGGCGTCTGTGCCTGAGCGCATCGGAGGACGTGGGGCTGGCCAATCCCAACGCCCTCCTGCTGGCCAACGCCTGCTTCGAGGTGGTGTCCAAAATCGGCATGCCGGAAGGGCGGATTCCCCTTGCGGAAACCACGGTTTACCTGGCCTCCTCCCCTAAGAGCAACGCCTCGTACATGGCGCTGGAAACCGCCCTGGCCAAGGTGAAGGAAACGGGAAACCTGCCGGTTCCCCTTCCCATCCGAAACGCCCCCACCCAACTCATGGAAGAGCTTGGGTACAGCGACGGATACAAGTATGCCCATGACTATCCGGGCAATTTCGTAGACATGGAATTCCTTCCGGACGCCCTTAAAGGCACCGTCTTTTACCAGCCGCAGGCCAATCGGCACGAAAACGTGCTCCGAGCCTATCTGGAAGCCTGCTGGCCCAAATACTATCAGAAAGGATAACCTACGCCGAAGTGGATGGCGTAATTGCCGTTGAACCACCGGTCCGGCCCCAGCCAGCGGTCCCCTGCCTCACGGACCGGGTCGTGGAGGCGGAAGCCTGCATCTATCCGGACCAGGATGAAATCCAGGTTCACACGGATACCCAGCCCCCAGTCCAGGGCAATGGTCTGTGGCAGGGTGCTCAAATAAAAAGCACCGGTATCAAACTCGGGATCCACGTCCTGGTGTGCAAAATTCCAGATGTTGCCGGCATCGGCAAAGAGAGCCCCTTCCAGCTTCCATACCAAGGGGAAACGGTATTCCAGGTTGGCTTCCAGTTTCATCTCCCCCGTCTGGCTTGGAATGGCGAAGAAAGAGTCATAAGATTCCGCGTTGCCGGGCCCCAGGGTCCGGGCCTGCCAGCCGCGCATGGAATTGGCTCCGCCTGAGTAGAACTGCTTCTCGAACGGCAGGCTGAAGGAGTTTCCGTAGGCATAGCCGGCCCCGGCCAGGAAACGCAAGGCGATGGCCTGCTTGTCCTGCCAGCCGAAACGGAAGGTCCGTCCAATCTGCAGTTCCGCCCTTACATACTGGGAATAAGCGGTTTCCCAGATGGTATGCTGCCCATAATCGTCCACCGGCATGAGGCCGTTGAAAAGGCTTAGAAAGTTGCCTGAAACATCGAAATTGAGGCGGTAATAATGGTAGGACGTGAGAGGAACGGTGGAGGAATTGGTGGTATAATATAGCGTTCCGCCGACACCCTGGTCGAAGTGGTCTGAATAGGTGTTGAATAGGAAAGGATTCTTCTCCAGAAGATTCCACCTGAAGTCTTCGTCAATGTTGAAGACCCGGGCTATATTGGCCTGAAAAGGAGCGAATTGGTAGAAGAAACGGTTGCCGATCCGGCCGGAATAGGACAGGGAGGTGGAAATCATAGTACGCCGGTATTCCGGACGGTCCTGATAACTGAAGGAGGACGTAAATTCGGTGCGGGGCATGTTGGGGCCCTTGAAGAGTCGGGTGGGGAGCCCCAGGAACTGCGGAAGCAGCAGGCTGGAAGTGACGGTGAATTCGGTGGAATAGGCCGAATCCTTGGGCTTGAACTGGAAGTTGCCCCGCACGCCCAGGTTCAGGAGCTCCCCTCCGTGAAAAACGTTCTTGTGATAGTAATTGAGCTGAGGGGAAACGCCGATGAGCCCAGTGGAGTTCACGGAGGCCTCCAGGTTGGTCTTGAAGCCCTGCAGGCCGGAATTCTGGAGGGTGATTTCGCAATTCACCAGCTGGTCCGACACGGGATTCATGACAATGTTCACCCCGGAAAGCATGTTCAGGCCCGACAAACGGCTGTAGGCGGTATTGATGTTGCGCTCGTCGTACAGCTGCCCGGGGAGCACGGTATTGAGGTTTTCCAGCACGCTGGGCCGGATCTTGAGCCGCCGGGGATGCTTGATGGTCACTTCCCCTATCCGGAACTTCTTGTGCTCCTTGGCCGCCTCCGGCAAGTCTCCCAGCGCATAGTCGCGGATATACATCTTGAGGGCTGCCGTCCCGTCTCCGGAGAGGGTGTCGGCCTCGAAGGCATAGTAGTTCTTGGTGAAGCCGTAATAGCCCTTGGTACGGAAATACTGGGCCGAGCGTTCCGCTTCCGCCTCCAGGGCCGATTCGGAAAGGTACTGTCCCGGAACAATGGTGCTGTTGGGACGGTCTTCGGCGAATTCCTGCGCGAAGCTCCCGTATTCCGGCACTTCGTAGTCTATGGAGGAGATGGTATAGCGCTTTCCCAGGGTTACGAAATAGTTCACCGAGACCTTCCGCCCGTGCACCTTGATGCG
>FLNX01002936.1_pt1 | contig 25784 bp, 29 predicted proteins | sample 1140341 | NCBI WGS metagenome assembly FLNX01 (sample SAMEA3878208, study PRJEB12797) | bioreactor metagenome | biome: Moose rumen | place: Sweden | collected 2011-10 | reverse complement strand
AAATTTTTAGATTTTCCACTTTTAAAACGGGGTTTTCTTTTGCTTTGCCATTAGCAATGGCAATACTAAACATTTTTGATAAAACACCCAACTCACGATTAACTGTACCTGCAGAAATTCGTTTAATAACCATTTTGCCTTTTATTTCTTTTTGGTAATATATCTCGCCATTGCGTTCGGCTTTATATTTTTCTATAACACTAGGAGTAATATCACGAATTTGTTTTCTTCCCCACATTTCTTTGAATTTTTTAGCAACAGGGATTACCGTATCTGTTGATTTAAGGTTAGTTTTTGCGTAGTTAATATAATCATCTGCTATCGTTCCAAAAAGTTCTCTGCCAACATCTTCAACCAATTCAAGTCTGCCACGTAATAAGTCCGTTTTGAATGCTTGAACATACATCAATGCTTCTTTTTCGCTTGTTGCTTCAGGTATCGCCTCATGGTATCGTTTTTTGCGTACCATAATCTCAAAATACCAATGTCCGTTCTTTTCGTATACACCCATTTTTACACCTCATTTTCTTTTGTTTCAGTTTGCCTAAATATGCCCATGTTAGCCTGCATTATATCTATTAGACATACTGTTTATATATCTGTATGTATATATTAAACGAAAAAATTTTTTACACAAGAGGGTTAATAATTTGCGTGCATACTATTCAAGTTATATAATGAGTTTATGGCAGATAATTGGCAAAATTTATTTCATTTTCTTGTGTTGTTGATACAATTTGCAGACGATGACGATATAGGTATATTATTGAAAAATACCAATATTGATTTATCAAAGAGTGGTATAAATGAACACACAAAAACCGAAAATACGTATAAAGAGGTTATGTTATATCTAACTTCTGTAAGTTCTTTTTCAGTTCAAAAGTATTTACATTACCTAAAAGATGAACATAATGATTTAACGAAAGAAGATATACTCAAAACCATAAGAGAAATGGTAAAAGAATGTCAGCCAATAGGTTTATATCAACATCTGCTTGCTCTTTGTGAGAATTTTTATAGTTATAATTTTAAACTACGTTCCAACAAGGATTTAACACGCATTTTTAAAGTTTTGATAAATAATTATACAAATTTTAAATTTTATTATAGCTTTAACAAAAAGAAACTTTTTAAAATTATATTTGATGATGATACAAATGAAGATTTATTTGAAATATCTTCTTACATGAAGTATAAACCTTATATTATTTCATATAAAAACAATAAAACATACCTATATAATACCGAAAAAGGGACGGAGCCAAGTATTGATTTAACATTAAAAACGAATAGTGAGTTATGCACATTAGATTATTTTATGACTGCAAATGAACAAATAACTAAAGCTTTAAGTAATGAAGGGGAAATGCAAAATTGCAATTGGTGTAATCCAACACCTGATGGAAATACTAAAGGTAAGTGTGATAATTGTAAAAACTTATTGGAAGAATTAAATAAATTAAAAAAGCAAATTAATGATGAAGATTTAAATAAATGGGATTTTAATGCAAAAATTCGAGAGATAAGCATAGAAAAATGTGATGATTATTTAAATTTACGATACGAGAGAAAGAAAATATTAGAGAAGTTTTTAACAGAAGTTTCGAACAAGACATCTGTGCATAAACTAACTATAAGACAAATTAAAAAACTCATAAAAATTAGTTTTAATAAGTAATAAAGCTAAGTTTGTAACAAATTATACAAAATTTTTACTCTAATTTTTAGTGTGTAGAATTGTTTGCTCGCAATAAATAGAATATATTGTTTTATAACTCACAAAAAAAACTTGCACCAAAACAATAATATTAATATTATAAGTTGGAAATCACTTAATATGACTGTGTTTTGCTGTTTTATGCTATAAATTTTTTCTGCAAAAAGTTGCTAAAATGTCACAGCTTAACAAATACCCTAAAACCATTTACAATTAGGTGTTTCGACCTTATTCTGAGAATATGTCAGATAAAATTAAAAACACAACCGAAAGATTAAAACTTATGGACTGCCAAGAAACAGCAGAACTTTTGCGTATAGACATAAAAACACTTTATGCGTGGATGAGCAGAAAGCAAATACCAAGCAACCTATACAGAAAATTAGGTCGGAAGCCTGTTTTTATTTATGACGAAGTTGAAAAATGGTTTCTTGCAGGAGCAGAAGTTAAGAAAAGACAGCAATAAAGGAGAAATATAAATGCAAAACACAATTATTGAAACAATTCCAACAGCATACAAAGGTGGTCTATTTGGGAAATCAAACAAAACAGACAAAACAAGTTACAATGAAACCGAAGAAAAAAATGAAGTCAAACCAAGCACAATACAAAAAGATGAATTTATGGAAAAAGAAAGTAATGACTTCGTAAAAGAAATTACAATGACACTTGAAAATGCGAATAGTATTGAAGAATGTGCAAATAAAATTGCCGATTTGAAAACGGGGAGCTTTAATGATTGGTTAAAAATAGGCTCAATTTTACATGAATTTAAAAATACGTTGTCCGAAAATGTAGATAAAAATTTTGTAGCACTGTTGAAAGATAAACGAGTAAACTTAAACAAATCACAGGGCTATAAGTACGCCAATGTGTACGAATTTTGTGTCGATAAAAAAGAAATTTTCCATACGACTGGAAAAATTCAAGAATGCGGAATTGAAAAAATATACTTAATTGCTAAATTCAAGAACAAAAATCAACAAAATGATTTAATTATACGTCTATTGAACGAGAAATTAAGTGTTACACAGTTAAAACATGTTATAGAACTTCTCAATCAAAATGTAGCGGAAAGTGTAGATAGTGCATTTGAATATGTAACATCCGCAATAAAAAACAAAAATTTGAGTGAAAAACTTATAGAATGGGGGATTGGCAAACCCAAAGTAAACACAAATCTTGAAGATGAAGTTAATAGGCTTAAACAAGAGATTGAATTATTAAAAAAGCAACTTGCAGAATATAAAGAAACAGAAAAAATAACTAATCAGCAACAGCCATAATATCATTCTAAAAAAATAGCCACATTTGTCCATTTAATTTAAACACAAATAAATTAAAAAAAATATCTCAAAATATCAAGAAACAAAAATTTCAGCTTTTTTCAAAACTGAAACAGGGAAAAGATATAAGAGAATTTACTTGTTAAATTCTCTGCGGTTATCCGCAATTAAAAGTTCGTTTTTGTGGACAAATCTGTAATCAATTAACCAGTAACAAGGAGAACAAAAAATGACTAAAAAATATTTAAATGAATTAGATACAGTATGTTTCAGTATACCACTATATGAATGTGAACTTACTCGAAATACTGTTCCGTATGGAAAAATAATAGGAGCAGAATATAACTTATCAGAAGATAAAATATACTTTAAATTATCAAGTAAATTGTTTGCTACACCAAATTTTATAGGTGCAATAACACTAAATAATTTTCAAAATATAGCTCCCATTATTGAAAATGAATTTGGTATTACCATAAATAATGATTATTTATATAAAGAAGCATTATTGTACAGAGTTGATGTTAAAAAAGACTTAATAATGCGAGAAAATCAAGACTTTTATGTTTCAGACCAACGCAGATTTTTTAAGCGTAATACCTTTAAATATGAAATTCATAATTATGAGAATACAACATATACTCATGGTCTTGCTATTGTGCCAAAAAGTAAAGCGAATTACAGATTTTCTATATACAACAAAGATAAAGAATTATGTTTAAAACGCAATCAAGCATTTTGTGAACGCTTTAGCTACGACTACTTAAATAACGATATTAAACACATGTTGAGGTGTGAATTGCAGCTACGAAAATATAAAGATATTAAGAAAGCATTTCATATTCCCCATGAGGAAAAACAAACTTTTAAAACAGTATTGGAATGTCCATATGATGTCGTATATGAGCAATTTAGTAAATTAATGAAAGGGGTTTAAGTATGAGTGTAAAAAAGAAATTGTTACAACAAAAAATGTTGGAAATTTTAGAATTGTGCAACTATGATGTGCGTGATTCTGTAGATTATTTAAAAGGCGAGTTTAATTTACCGAAAGGTTATGTTTTGACTCGAGAAAAGAAAATGTTTGAAGAATTAGTCAATTTACAGACAGAAGATGTCGCAAAAAGTGATAGAATGGCAGAATTTTTAGAAAAATTGAAAGGAAATAATTATGGAGAATGAAATTTTAATAAATACTGTAACTGAAGAAGATATCAAATTTAAAAATAGTATCATACAAGAACTTGGTTTAGTAACGGGAACGGTACTAACCGAATTAATGGCAGAATATTTTGATGCATGTATGCATGACTTAAATATTGGACCTCATTTTTTAGTAAATTTACAACGATTATCCAAAATTTTGAATCTTGACGAAGATGAAATAAATAAGGCACTGAAAAATTTGTTAGATTTAAAATTAATTTATTTTTGTCCTTGCGGAATAAATAATACATTTATGGCTTATCTTCAAGATAATCTTGAAGAATTTACAGAAAAGTGTGAACAGAAATATATACCACTAACTTGGGATTATATGTTATCGGAAACGCAAAATCCGATTATACAAAAGACATCTTTTTGTAATTCTACAAATAAACTTATTCAATTTGTTAATAAGCATATGAGAAAACAATTGCACATTCCAATGATTACGTACGCATATTGTGATGTATTATTAAAAAAATACAATGTAAATAAAAATTTCATTAAAGACAAAAATATTAAGACGCAAATTTATTGTTGCATAAATAATTGTTACTTTGAACCCATTCATTTACCAAAATTAATAATAAATTTATGCGAACAATTAGAGGAAAAGGGCAAAAATAATGACGATTAAGATTTGGAATGATTTTTTAAGCGGAGGTTTCGTAATGTTGAATTACTCTATACTTTGTAGTCTTGAATTAGTATCAGCTATCGTGCTATGCCAAATTATTGCAGAATATAATCATGCTCATAATAAAAACTTAAATCTTGATAAATTTTTCTTAGTAAATTTATCACGAATGTCAGATTATTTATATTTTGATGAAGAATGCATAGTAAATGCATTAAAAGAATTAAAAAATTTAGATTTAATTGATTTTTATGATTCTAAAATCAACAATACTATCTTAGTATGGGTAAACGAAGATAAAATTATTCAATTTAAACTACAACAAGAATGCGAAAAAAATTTGCATAAATGGGATTGGGGTCTTTTAAATTCTCAAAATCCTAAGGGTGAAGAAACATATTTCAATTATTCAACAAATGTATTAGTTAATATTGTAAATAAAAATGCTAAAAATCCGGACAAAATACCCATGGTAGTTTATGCATTTTGTAATGATTTGATTACTCGCTATGAAAATAAAGGATTAAAATTTTTAGATATACCTGATTTAGCAAACAAACTAATTTCTTGTTTATCTGACAAATCTTTTAAACCAATTAATTTAGCAATTTTAGTACAGAATATTTGTAAGGAGTAGAAAAATGGGTGATATATTGGAATTTAAGCACAATGGGAAAGTATACAGAAGAAGAAATTATTACACGGCATTACCTGGAAATAGAGCATATACGCCTGAAGAACGTAAAAAAGCTTTTATTAGGAAAATGAAAGATGAAATATCTAAAAATAATCGTGCAGAAGCCCAAAGAAAAAGACATGAAAGAATAAGGATATTAAAAGAAATTGAAGAAATCAAACATTTGGGTATTCCTTTCAATAAAGAAAGTTTGGAACAAAACGGAATACCGATAGATGAAGAAAAAATTAAATATTATGGTATAGAATTTGACGAATAAAATAAATTTTTACTTAATGTAGAAGTTAATTTTAAAATAATTGTCCGTAGCAGGAGCAGGATTTTGTATCGGGTTGGGTATAATTTGCTTGACACGATATTTAAAATGTAAAATAATCGGCATTATGCGACTGTAATAAATCTTTTCGTCATTGATTAAAAGCTGAAATTTAAACAGATAAAAATCATTCAGCAAAAAACTCATAATCTCAGAGGGTATCTGAAATTACTATAAGGCTAAAATATATTTATTCTTCAAAGATAACATCAATGTCTTGATTTGGAATAGGGGGATACACATTGGTTAAAATCATACGATAGGTTAAGAGTTCTTGTCTGTCAAATTCTAACATGGCACTTGAATAACTTAAACCAAACATTGAACCGTATCCGCTTTCTTCAACAGGTTTATCTTTGTTGGGAAACATTATACTTTCAATTTCGGCTTTGCGTTTTTTATAACCGCCAATATATGATATTATGGCAGATTTTACGGTATCATCTCCAAAATCATAGTTTTTAATCCTATCAACGACAGTTTCATAATACTTATGATAGTGTTTGTATCTTTCACTACTTGCAATATCCATATCTGTTTGTGTTTTGGCTTTTTTAAATAGGACAGTATCGTAAGGTTTTAGGCTTTTAATATCAAGATTGATTTTTGAAATATCAATTTGTTCTGATTCTGTTTGGAACTTGTTTTTATACCATTCAGAATTAGCCGTAAAAATACCACCAATAAAACAGATAGCCATAACAAGTACAATTATGACTTTGCCAAATATTTTAAAAATTCGTGTTCTTTGTTCGTGCATAAGTTTATGTTCATTATAGACAGAATTACCACATGGGTAAAGAAACTAATAACAATAATACTCTGGTGGTACAGACGGCGTTTCATCTACATTGACAATTAAAAATCGAGCGGACGGATTATAATTATGATTATCAACAATTTTCCATTTTTCTTCATTTGCATACAATTTATTAAAATAATCAGCAGCACCTTTAGCCGTTGAATTATTGCAGTAAACCGCTTTTTTATTAGAAACAAATATACAATATTTTTGTGCTTTGGGATAATCCTTTAAATCCTGTAATCTTTTAATATCACTTATAAAAGAACTTCTTGAACCCATAGAACTTTTATCAGATTGAGTCCCTAATGTAACAACATATTTAAGCTCAATAAGTAAAATGAATTTTTTATCATTGTTATATGCGACTATATCACAGCGACAATTTTCTTTATCTTCATCATCACAGTAAACTTTTTGTTCAATTTTTACTTTTAATTCGGGGAATTGCTCTTTTATTTCCATAGCAAGTGCAAATTGAAACTCATATTCAGTTAAAAATGGTTCATTTTCTTCTATTACTTTTCTTACCAAATTACCTGTTATATAGTTTATAACTTGCTTCATGCTTTCCTCGATGCTTTTACATTTCCATGTATATCATATACTTTTATAAATTCTTTATTCTTTACAGTAACTGTAGATGAAGTTGAACTTATTAATCTTCCATAAACAAATATAGTATGCCCATCCTCAAATTTTATTTCTACTTGTGTTCCATTAGGAGCATCAATAGCATAGGAAATTGTATCATGTTTTTTTTGTTGTTCTTTTCTATATTCTTCTTGTTCTTTATTTCTTTGTTCTTCTTGCAAGCTTCTTTTTCTATCTGCTTCTTCTCTCTCTGCTTTTATATCTTCCCAATCACTACTAGAAGAAGAACATGAAGAACCGGAAGAAGAATATGAATTTGAAGATGATTCTGAACCAGAGTGTATTGGAATTTTTTTAAATCCACCGAGTAAGCAATCTAATATACCAAATACAACCAATCCCAAGGTAAAATATTCATAAAAGGTATTATTGAATACACAATATAAAATACCTGCAATTACAAGAGAAACACCGTACTGCTTTAATGAAGGATAAGAAACATCATCTATTTGTTCTGTTATTATTTTAAAGCTAAATCTAATAAACTTACATATATAAATATAAGTAATAATTTTTATCCAATATTCCAAAAACCATGTGGAGTGTTTAAAACATAATAAATTAGTATTTTTTGTAAATTCTACTGCCCACTTCCAATGTGTAAAAGTAAAGTTTGTATTACCGATAAAAAGAATTGTTTGAAAAATAATATACAGGCTTAAGAGAGCAATAAATATAACCGGAAAGTATTTATAGGCTCTTTTTATACTAACGCATATGAAACCCAATGACTTTTTTAAAATTTTAAAAATCTTATCTTTAGCTGTTTCTTTAGGAAACTGTGTCGTTTCATCAAGAATAGCAACAGGATTATAATTTTTTAAATCTTTTGGATCTTTTGGTAGTTCAAATTTATCCATACAACTCCACTTAGTTAAATCATTATAAACAACGATTAAGTATCTTATGCGATTACTTTACCATGAGGAAATTGTCAAGTCAATGCAAGTAATGATTACTAATTATTTATGCGGTTCATAGTAATCACATGTATTTTATTCTTAATGCAAGTAAATGGTTATCATTGAATTAGACAAGATACTGCAGGGATAAGGACATTTTATAACTTACTGTTTATTTTCAATAATTTTTGCGAATTTTTTGTGCATTTCAATTTCTAAACTGTTATCAACATTGTTGATGTGTTTGCTGATAGCATACAGAAATTCTTTATAATATTTGATTTTAGGCGAATATTTTAATTCGTATTTTTTGTAAAATTCGTAAATTCTGCTGTAATTAATAACTTTATATACACCGTAAGGTATAATTTTTGCTTGTTTTATGTCATTATAATCCGGTGCAAATATGAAGAAAAACGGTTCTGTACCCTCAAATTTTTTTAACGAATTTTTATCATGAATGTATGCTTCTGCATACATAGAATTTTGTTCGTTATACTTTTTTCTAACTTTTTTGCCTTGTACATAATAATAGTAGTCAAAAAGCTGATTTGTAATTTCTTCACCATATAAATCATATTTCTTACCGTTAATACTTGATTTAAGCTTATTTTCGATAACAATAATATTTTTATTTGTATTATCACGAATTAATAAATCAATATGTGCTTCTTCGCGTGTTATGTTAATATCTTGTGAAATATTTAAAATTTTTCCATGTTCATTTAGTTCTTCATCACCGTATTTATCTTTTGAAAGGACTTCTTTGGCAAATTTTTGGAATAATTCCGGCGAAGATTGAAAAATATGTTGAAATAAATTTGAATATGTAACCTCAGCATTTTGCTTATCAACTAAGTCAATGAAGTTATATTCATCATATTCATCTTCTTTTATCGTGATTGTATTTTTTGTTGTGTTTTTATCTTCCCAAAGTGTTTCATTTTCTAACATATCTTTTAACTGCTTAAAAGCAAATTCTTTTTGTTTGTCAATATACATTTTTTGACTTCGTTTTGCTATATTTACGAACTTTGAATTAAAATTATTTCGTTTGTTTAAACATATTATATCAACTATTTCATTGTCAATGCTTTGTAACCTTTCATTTTGTTCTTTATTAAAAGAAATATATAATTTCTTTTTAGGACGTCTTAATTTATTCGCTTTAAATGTTATAGATACAGCATTTTCATTGTCTTTATTTTTAATAAATATTTCATTTATAAATTTACCACAGTAGGTAACATTATGACTTTTTATATATTCGTCTTGTGATTGACAAATGGTTTTAATTTCTTTGTTATGCGTTGATTTGTCAATCTTTGCAATTTGTTCTAAATCCCAAGCCTGTGCCAAAACCTCTAATGTATTTGGTAATCCTGTATTGCGAACTAATATAACAGTGTCAATTCTATCATTATGCTCTTTTCCCATAGTGCCAATGGGATTTATATAAATATAATTTTGTCCGTCGCCGTTTTTATCTGCATTACCGTCAGCAGGAATCAAATTGATAATCTCATGTCCTATATTGTCAAGCAGATATTCGCCGACATACATCTTATTTATCAAGATTTCTTTATTATCGACAATTTTGTGTAAAGTCATAATTTATCCCTCATCACCAAATTGTTTTAATTTTTCCGAGTGAATATATCCTACCATGTAAACTGCAGTAGTCAATACGAGTGATTAGTTTTCAATATGTACGATGTTCAGTAGTAATCACATGTATTTTATTCTTAATAAAAGTAAGGGGTGTATCATGGAGTTAGACAAAAAACATATAGCAAAAATAATACAAGAGGCTCGGCGTAAGGCAGGCTTGAAACAATCTGAACTTGCCGAAAAGATTGGTATATCAGAAAAACATCTTAGTAAAATTGAAACAGGTAAAAATTATCCTGCACTTGATACTTTTTTAAAAATATTAGATACTCTTGATTTGACACTAGGTGATTTTGGGTTGCAAAATATATCAGATTCTTATCCTAACAAAATGTTTCTGCAAAAAATAATTAATACATCATCAGAGAAACAATTAGACGCTTGTGCGGAAGTCGTAACTGCTTTATTAAAGCACATTTAAGCCCTGTTTTGAATTAACTTTTATTACAACCATAAAGTGAAAAGGATTGAAAAATACTTTATGTTCGTGTATTATATAGATAAGGTAATCTATATGATTATTTTTCGTTATTACTAACTACAAATATATGATAACGTCATATATAAAAGTATGAAATTAAAGACAATTAAAGGAAAACAAAGCGACACACATTATACAAAATATGTTTTTAAAGCATTAGATTTAATCAAAAATAAATGCCAAATCCCACAATCTGCCGTTATGTTTTTCTTGGGTTATTTCCATTTCGGACATGTATTCTTGTGTAATGGAATTATTTATGTTGCAAAAACTTCCATGGAATACACCGAAACAAGAGAACCTATTGTGGAAACAATGGTTTTAACTGAATTATATAAAGTTGACACAAATACTTTTGAGATTACAACCGTTTTAGGTGATAAGGTGCTATCGTCTGAAACACTTACAGACTGGTTAGAACAGCCATGTGATTTGAATTATGAAATTGATTATACATATAGTGAAGTTATAAAATATCTGAACAATTACAGCAACGAAACTTTTAAAACTTATCGTTATTTGTTCTATTCCAAAAAGGATAATGATTATAATTTTATCAACAACATTTATGCTTATGATACTAAAAATCAGGCAGAAATTAAATTATACATACCAAATATTTGGAGTGATAAAGAGCAAATATACATTCCGCCAAGAGAATTAAAAGATATTACGGCAGAAGATTTATCAGGTAAACTATCTGTATATCAGCAAAGACAATGTAAAAAAGCATTTTTAAAACTTGCAAATGATGAAAATTCATTTTTTAAAACTAAAAATTATTGGGTTATGGAACTTGTTAAACTTGCCATTCAACCTGTATTGGTTTTGCATGAGTGGAGTTGCCACAGATGTTTTTCTAAACCGAAATTATTCGGTCATATTTGGGTTTATGATTTTCCGTCTGTTGATGAAGAACCGTCATTTTTTATAACAGATGAATACTTTACCAAAGTTGCAGTATTGAAATTTAAAAAACCCGAATACCTATTTAAGGGTATATATAAAAGAGAAATGGCAAAAGCTGCATGTTGGCAACTCCACGAAAAAGAGATAAAAGAACTCATGGGATTTTTACAAAGTCCGAGTAACAGAGGTGCTGATTATGGAAATGGTCGATTTTATGACGGCTATCAAAAATATGTAAAAACAAACTGGCAGCAGTTGATATTTGAATATAACCACAATACGGCATATTGGGATATTGATGAACCAATCTCAAACAAGGTTGAGGGTGAAATTGAGCAATTACCGTTTGATTTACCAATGCCTGATTATACTGAATTACTAAATGACAAATGGTGATTTTATGCTAAGAAAAGAAGATTTAAAATATAAAGACGAATATTGTACAGAATTTGTCATTAAACAAATTGAAGCTGTCAAAAAATATTTTGGCATATCAAATTCAAAAAGAATGTATGCCCTTGATTGGTGGGATGACAGATATTATTACCTTTGTGATGATAAGGTTTATGCCATTTATTTTGATTATTTAGGAGATAAATATCCGTATGAACCGGTTATCAATTCAGCTTATGTTATAACACTTAAAAATGGTGAAATATCCGATTTCAATACTGTAAAACCTGATAATACAACACCAAAATTTGAAGAAGTTCAGGGAGTAAAAGTTGATAAAACAAGAAAAATTTTAACAGAGGAACATTTAAAGTTGTGGTATGAATCGCCGGTTCAAGTTAATGAATTTGTTGATGTACCACATAAAAGAGCAATAGAGTTTTTGCAAAACTATAAGAAAGATACCTTTAATCAGGGCAGATATTTATTCTATGCTAAAAGGGATAATGATTTTACTTGGTTATATTTTATTTATGCCTATGACTTATCAACAAAAACAGAGTTAAAAATATATGTAGATAGTTATATTAACACCGATTTTCCCGAAAAATTAAGTGAAATATATATAAAAGACTTATCGGGCAAATTATCAAATTATCAAAAATTACAATGTAAAAAAGCCTTTTTTGAATATTGCAAACAAGAATGTAAAGAACTAAACGCACCTAATTTTTATGCGTTGGAATTTGTTAAACAATGTATTCAGCCAATAGAAAAAGACAGAGGTTGGGCTGTAAACAGACCGTTTTTGTGGGGTTCTGAATTTGATAATATTTGGATTGATGATGTTTTAAGATATAATGAAAAGCCATATTTTATGGTTTGCAATAACAATCAGCGGACAATAACTAAAATTGCTGTTTTAGATTTTTACAAACCTGAATACAAATCAACAAAACCATATATAAATGCTTTTATGAAACGAAATCATTGGGATATGGATAAAGATACGGTAAAAAGGCTTGTCAAATTTTTAAAAGAGCCTTGGGATACTTCAAAATGTGGATATTGCAATGAAAAATACAAAAATAAAATAAAAACCAACTGGCAGAGGTTAATTTCATTATACAACTATAATACAGCAGAATACAATGAAAAATATGAAAAATTACCGTTGAATTTACCAATGCCGGATTACACAAAACTTATAAAGGAATAATTTATGGATATAAAAAATTTGGAACAATTTTTTAAAAATCTTACAAAAGAAGAACAAACTCAATTAATTGAATGGGTGGGCAGAATAGATCTGGCAACCAATATAAATAAAGACCGGGATTTTTTGGAAGAGGCATTACAGCCTTTATTTGAAAAATACCCTTTTTTAGAAGAATGTATTAAAAACGGTCAGAAGCTGACCTAAAATGCTATCAGGTAAATTATGGTAAAAGAAAAACTTTACGATTATTTTGAAACAAATTATGTAGATTATTCATTTGATTTATGCAAACAGAAAAATGAATTTTTAGAACTGCTAAAAACTTCAAATCCGCAAAAAGTAAAACAATTTAATTCAAAAGGTACAAAATGGTATATTGGTGGAGATTATGGAGATACATATAGATTTTTCATAAATGGCGGTCAAATATTTATTTCAACGGAAACAGAGAGTATTTATGACTTTTTAAGATTTTTTGTGTGTCTTGCTTACTTTGATAATAAAGATTTATTGCTTGCAATAGAAGATGAAGGATCATATAGTGCTATATCTGCTCTTGCATTAGATAATGAAACTATAAGATTTACAAGATATGACTACGGTTTAATGGATAATAAAAAAATTCTGTTCGATATAATAATCAACAAAAGAACTTTTATAAAACAAATTTATGAAATCTTTTTAAAATTACAAAAAGATATGAAAAAACTAAACAACAGAGGATATGTTATAGGTTGGTTAAATGAATATCTTGACGGAATGAAACAATATCTTGATAACCCCGATAAATTTAAACAAAACTACGATATTGAGCCACATATCAGGGTTTTTGATATAGCATACAAAGATTTAGACGGTAATTGGCAATTTCTAATTTGTTTTGAAGATGATGAAAGATGTGAACCTGAATACTGGGAAAAACAAAAACAAGAGGGAAAAATTCTTGATTATGATTATTTAGAACAAGAAAGAACTGACGGATTCGGTCATAAATGGAAAACCGGCGAAAAAGGGTCTGTTATCGGAGTACGTTTAAAAGGCGAAGAATTAAGATTAGCGATAAAACCGGATATGATAGAAAGAATAGAAGAAAAAAATTGGATTTATTCTCCAAGAAATCAAAAATGGTACTCAACAAATGAAATAATGCCAAATCCGACGAGAAATTACGGTGGTTGCAATAATAATTTAACATACAATATTGAAGTTGTAAAAAATTACTATGAAGAAAGTGAAGATGAACCGTTAAAGAGTTATATTAGAGATTCTTACGATAAAAACGGTGATTTATTAAGTGATGAAGATTCTTGGGGATACTTAAAATGTATAATAAGTTTCAAAGATTCATATTCAAAAGTGTGTCAATTTGAATTTGATTACAGAAATAACCGACCAATAAGAAATGCACTTGAAATCGCTCAAAATGGCGAATATGTGCGATTTAATTTGGGTGGGTTTAAATATGATAAAATGCACATTTGGAAAGTTACATATAGCAATACTGAAAAAACTGATGTTACTGTTGCCTGTTATGAAGAAACGACCACAGGACATCAAGATATAGAAAGATTTTATTTTACTGCTGACAAAAGTTTTTTAGATTGCTTTATAAAAGCTCTTGATGAAATTGAATATAAAATTGATGTAATGAAAAAAATTATGAATTCTGCCAAAAATTTAAAAATAGACAGAAAATTTTTAACAGGAGAAAAGTGGGATAATAACATTATATATTTAGAACCTTTTGTTGGGGATTATGCTTGTGTACAGAAAAGCAGTCTTGACGGTTGGGGAATTATAAACAAAAATTTTGAATGGGTTATAAAACCTGAACATGTTACGGTTTTTGGCAAGGAACATCCAAAATGGGGGAAGAAAATTGAGGGTTTGTTTACTAAATACACATATTTACACAATATTGACGGTAAACTATTTATTGCAGCAAAACAGGATAATAAGCAATTTGTTATGGATATAAAAGGTGATATTCAAATCCCTCATGTATCAGACAAAATTTATTATACATACCTAAATAATGAATTATGGTTTGTTGCATTAGATTATGACAAAACCTATATTGTAAATTCAAAAGGCGAAGATGTATTAACACTCGATTTTCCAATAGGTGAAAAATTTTGGTTATTGGATAAATTTATTATCGTATCAAAAGATAATCATTATGGGCTTATTGATTGGAAAGGCAGAATAAAAACAGACTTTATTTTCACAGATATAAACGTAAATCCAAATGACCTAAACTATATTGCAGTTAAATACATAGATAAATGGGGGTTTGTCAATAAAAACGGTAAAGTAATAAATATGAAAATACAAGAACCGTCAGAAGCTGACGAAAAAATGCTTTCAGGTGATTTATGGTAAAAGCGAAGAAATACGATTATTCAGAAATTGAATATTCAAACTATGATTTAGATTTATGTCTGCAAAAAGACTTGGTGTGTAATTTATTAAAAAAATCAACTCCCAATAAAGTTGCAAGGTTTAATTCTAAAGGTTCGTATTGGGGTTTTACGGAATATGCGGATGTATATCATATTGCAATCAACGGAGCTCCTCTACATTTTACAACATATGTAGATTCTTTTGATACGGTAATTAATTTTATTGATGAGTTAATGTATGAAGATAACAAAATATTGATATGTCCGTTTGCAGATGAAGGCTCTTATGATTTGATTGTTATTACTCCTTTTAATGAGGACTATATCAGATGTACGACTTTTGGCGAAAAGGGATATAGTAACAGAGAATCTATATTCATTACTTCTGATATAGTTATAAAAAAAATGACATTTATAAAACAATGGAAAAGTCTTTTTGAAAAAATTAATAAAGATTACAAAAAATATATACAAGAACGTTTACAAGAATCTAAAGACTACCAAAAAAATGCGCTGAATAAACTTCTTATACGTTTTGATAAAGTATTGAACAAAATAAATCAATATATTGAAAATCCAATAAAATATAAACAAATTCCAAAAACAAAAATCTATACAAGAATTTATGATATAGCATACAAAGGTGATTTTGAAAAATGGTATTTTGTATTGGCTTTTGATAATGATGAAAGAGGGAACATAGAATATTGGGAAAATTTGAAAGCAGAACATAAAATATTAGATTTTGATTACATGGAACAAAAACCTCAATATACCGAGTGTTTGGAAATAGACCCAAAAAGTAACAAGTATAGTAATCATTATAATGGGATAATTGAACCTGATTATGAGGAAAGAAAAATAGAAAGAAATTGGTGTTATTCCCCGGAAACAGAAAAATGGTATGCAGAAAATGAAATTATGGATAAACCAAATGTTCCATTCATTTACTTACCGGAAGAACTATATACAGCCGGTGGTATAAATATGGTACATAATGTAGGAACAGAATCAGATATTATAAAATCATATATAACGGATTCTCTAAAGGGTTATGGTTTTCTTGGCTGTTATGTAAATTTTGTATCGGACAATATTATTTATACTTTTGAGTATGACTATAATGAAAAAGATGAATTGATACAGAATTTGAATAAAATAAAAAACGGTGAAAATATAAGATTTTATCTTGGCAAATTAGGTGGTGATAAAAGAGTTCATGTATGGCAAAAAGAAAACGGTTACATAGAACTGTTGTATCAGAATAGTAAACCAAATATGAAAAAAGATACCGATTTGTTCAGAATTGCTGTTCCTTGTGAGAAATTCGTATCTGTATTTTTAAACGAAATTTCAAATATTGAATCAATAATTAAAACATATAAAGAAAAAGGTGAAGAATAATGAGAGGATACGATTTAAGTAATTTCAAAAATAATAAAGCATTTATACATTTTGACGGAGTAATTAACGGCAAAGCTGATTACGGTGCAAGAATTTGTATCAATACAAAAGGTGAAAAACTCTTTGAACTGTCTGACAGAGATATGATAGTTGATGAATTTGAAGATGAAGATATTGCTTTTGTCTTTGGGAAGAATCAATTATATGCTGTTATAAATAATAAAGGTGAATTTTTAACAGACTTTATTTACAACGGTGTTGTTAGCGGAAGCGAAGAAGGCTTGTTTGAGGTTGAAAGAAACGGAAAACATGGTCATATTGATATAAACGGAAAAGAAATAATACCATGTATGTACGATAAAGGTAATTATTTTTCAGAGGGAGTTGCAAGCGAATGTCTAAATGGTAAGTGGGGTATGATTGATTATTTCAATAATACTGTAATTCCTTTTGAATATGAAAATTTATATGTTAGTAAGAACAATATCATAAGTGCCAAAAAGAACGGTAAATACGGATTAATCAATAAAAGCAATGAAGTTATCGTTGATTTTATTTATGATAATATTTCTTGGTGGGCTACAAGAGAATGTCTTGTATATCTTGCAAAAAAGGGAAATAAATGGGGTTTGATTGACAGATACGGCAACATAATAGAAGATTTTATTTATGACAATTCTGAAATTATTTCTGACAACGAAGATAACGCCGGAGAATTTATATTTCTTTTGAAAGATAATAAAAAAGCACTTTATTCAACAAAAAGAAAAGAATTTTTAACTGATTTTATATATGACTTTATTGGCAGTTTGTCTGACGGCAGATTTTCTGTATATAAAGATAATAAGAAAGGATTTGTTAATACATTTGGATATACAGTTGTTCCCTGTATTTATGAAGATACAGAGCATTTTGAAGAATATAAAGAGGGTGTTTGTGCTGTATCACAGAACAAAAAATATGGTCTTATAGATTTAAGCGGTAATTTAGTTGTTCCATGTGAATACAAAAAATTACATTATTGTAGCGAGGGATTAATATTAGCGACCGATACTGACGGAAACAACGGTTATATTGATAAAAAGGGTAATATTGTAATTCCTTTTGGTAAATATGATTCATATTCGAGTTTTCATTGCGGATTTGCAAAAGTTTATAGCGAAGAACATGGGAATGTTTATATAGACAAAACAGGAAAAATTTTAGAAATAAAGGTGTAAATTATGGAACAAAAAAATAAAAAACAACAAATTGATGAAACAAATGAATTAAGTGATTATGGAAAAGAACTCACTAAACCGGAAAATATTGTCGGAGAATTTACCGATACAAAAGAAATGTTGCAGAAATTGCTGGAAGATAATGACGAATTTTCTGTACGACAAAAATACGGTAAATTTGCAATATATTCAAACAAAAGGGAAGAATGTCTGACGGATTATATATTTGATGAAATTGCGTATATAAAAAATGGCAACTTTTTTGTAGTAAGAAAAAAAGACAAAGTATTACATGTAAGTCCTGAGGGATTCATAATGAATACAGTAATAAAATATCCTCAAGACTTTAGGGCAGAATGTTTGTATCGAGAGGAACATCATAATAGTAGATTTATAATTGTTTCAAAGAGTAAGCATTTCATTTATTTTGTAACAGAAGAAGATACAAATGATAACTGGTGTTTAAAAATTGCAGCAAAAGACAGATTCTCAAGTAAATTTAAAAAAGCTGTTGTTGATGAGACCGCAGGGTATAAAGTTATATTAAAAATCATACTTTCTATTCCTTATGGTAAGCATTATATGAGATTTGACACATATAAAGACAGCCCTTATAAATACATGGAACTTGAACGTCTGTACAGAAATGAAATCCGAAAAATAATAAAAAATACAACAGGTATGCATGATGATGAAGAAATACCACTATATGATTATGCTATTACTGCTTGGGAAGATTTGAACGATAAAGAAAGGTTCTTTCAGTATGAAACTCCAAAACAACTACAAGCATGGTCAAATACACCAATAAGTAAAAGGCTTTCAGGCTTGGCTATGAATGTTGAATTAGTCTTGCTTAGTATGGGAAAAATTGAAAATGAACCACCATACATATATGTTCAGAATGATTATGAGGACAGACATAATCTAAAAAATTGGGTTAAAGTAGGTCTTGACGGAAAAGCAATAGGCGATAAAAAACTTATATTTGAAGAACACGAATTAAGAGAATTAAAATCGTGGATTGATATAAATAAATTAACTATTTTAATGTATTGGACACAGGAAGAATTTAGTTCTTTTGATGTTATCGATAAAATACGGACAATAACTGCAGTATACCCAAAAGCAAGTTTGAATTTTAATACAGAATGGGAATCTAAAAGAATTATCCACGCAAAGCCATTGGAAAAATATTTTAATTCTATAAAAGATAAAATTATCGGAAAAACTATTGATAAAATTTTTTACACGGGATTGTTATATAACAGAATGTGGGACGAATATTACGAATATGATAATGGAGAGTGGTATCAAGACGGCAAAAAGGTTAATGAACCGTCATATTATCCATGGAAAACAAGTGATACTTTTTTAGAGTTGGATTCTCCTGTAATATTAGATTTTGAGGGAACAAGACTTGAAATAATGTATTGGTCGGGTAGTCTTGTCAATGTTAATACAAATTCCATTGATTTAGAAAGTTATAGCGCTGATGTAAGTAAACATTTTTCAACAAATATAATTGGACATAAACTTGTTGACATAAAAATAAATAAGACTAAAAAAGTTTATTTTATGAACTTTGACCATTTAGGAATTGAACGCAATGACGGTGATGATATGTTTGAGCAGATATGGTTTATATTTGATAACGGATATGTACTCGAATTAACAACAGACCATACGGATTATACGGAGTTTTGCGAACTTCCACCGTATGTTTATTATAACTTTATTCGTGAGGTGAAATAATGAATAATAACAAATACGCATTATTTTATAAAACAGACAAAAATTCCACATGGAAATCTAAAAGACTTGATTTTTCGTTTGAACAATGGGAAAAATACTGTAAAGAACAAGATTATGCCGAATATGATATTAAAGATTTAAGTAAATATTCACCGTTTGATTTGCACCTTTTAACTGATGTGGTTTATTTTGAAAATAAATATTATCTTCAAAATGAAGAAATACAATATCCTTTGACAGAAACTAAACAAATTAATCAGTTGGCTGTAACTATGGAATGGGAAGATGAAGAAAAATTTTATGAGGGTGATTATGATGAAGTCTATAATGGTGTCGAGCAATTATGGACTGATGTAACAACAAAGTTTTCAGTCAATAAAGATATGGACGAATTAGGTATTGTTGCTCAAATCTTTATTACAGATTTTCCGAAATTTCAAACAAAACTGGAAAAAGATAAACACGCAGTTTATATAAATGAAGAATATAGTAAATTTAAGTGGCTTGCGTGGTTAAAAAATGATAAAGTGCGTTTGATACACCAAGATTACAGATTTGAAGAAGTTAAAACAGAATTTGATATTTTGATAGATAAAAAATCATTTTATCAAACTTGTGAAACTATGTTAAAAACAATGCAAGAATACGCAGAGAAAGACAAAACAAGGTACGAAAATTATGTTAAAGAAAAATATAAACGATAATTAAAAGAATTGTATAAACATAGTTCAGCATAGGGAACAGTAATTTATTTACTGTTCCTGATTGCTATAAAAATCACATACAAAAACAAAAGTACCAAAGTTGGTACTTTTGTTTGCCCGTAAATCCAACCATTGTCATGGAAAATAATTTGGTGTTAGTGAGTTAATTATTTTTATGGATTTAACCCTGTCATATGTTTTGTCAAACATAAAGGCATAATTTCTCTTTAACATAATTAATCATATATCAAAACCGTCCATTTAACTTTTATTACCTTATAAAGCCTAACGGCTTGGTTTTTGCTTAATAGATGTCTAAAATAAAAATATAGAAGTTCGGTTTTTACTTAACACAAGCAAATTTCAGACATTAAAAGCAAAAATGAGGTAATTTATGAACACAGCAACAGTAAAAGAAATTTACAGCAGAAATTATGGTTCGGAAAAATTTTACAAACGAAGTTATTGCAATAGTCTTATTTATACCGAGGGCATTATGGACTTTCAAGAAACACTTAATGCAACATGGTTGGTCGATAACATTATTTATCATCTTCCAAAAATTATAGAAACTTACAAAGCCGTTGATGACGGCTTTTTTGTTGTAAAGATTAAAGTTAAAAATGACAGTAGCGGATATATTGAAATTTACCGAGAGGGTTATGTTAATGGCGAATATAACGAACACATTACAGTCATAAAACAAAAACTGCCATATATTGATTTACCGATATATGATTACAAGTTTTATTTGATTCTTTCAAATCTTCAACCAATTATGTTTACATTTTTATTGACATCAGAATATTAAAAGGAGCAATCACCATGGCAACATACAGTTATTTAAGAGTAAGTACAACAGACCAAGACACAGACAAAAACAAATTAGAAGTTTTAAAATTCGCTAACAGCAAAAAATTAGGTAATGTTGAATTTGTTGAAGAACAAATTTCAGGCAAAGCAAATTTTAAAAAACGTGAATTAGGTACATTATTAAACAAAATGCAAAAAGGCGATATTTTAATTGTGCCGGAACTCTCAAGAATAGCAAGGTCAATAACACAAATATTTGAAGTTATTGAGATAGTCAAAGAAAGGGAAATTATTTTATACTCACTCAAAGAAAACTTTTGCAGTAATGATAAATCAATAACATCAACAGTTGCAACAACGATTTTCGCACTTGTAGCACAAATTGAAAGGGATTTAATAAGTTTGAGAACAAAAGAAGCACTAATAGCAAAGAAAGCACAGGGCATAAAACTCGGCAGACCAAAAGGCAAAGGCAAGTCAAAACTTGATGAACACAAAGAAGATATTTTAAAACTTATTGCCTTAAAAGTGCCGAAAACAATTATAGCAAAGCAATACAACACTTCTGTCGTTAATTTATACGGATTTTTAAAATACAGTAAGGTTTCTTAATTAAGCAGATTTTAATTGTATTTTATAACCTAAACCATTTATAAGTTTTAGTGTTGTACTTATTTTAGGTTGAACTTTACCATTTAAAATATCGGATAAATTACTTCTATCCATGTTTAATTCTTTAGCAAGAGAAGATATTGCACCACGACCACGAGCTTTTACAACATGCATAAGAGAACGAATAAATGCATCAATATTACCGTCTTTTGCAAATTCTTCCAAAGATGTTTCTAAATAAACTCTTTGATAATCTTTATCTTGCAAATGTCTTTGCATAAGTTCATCATGACTGATAGAATTTGCCATAACTTTATCCATATCTAAATTTAATTCTTCAAAATCTTTCATTTTGAGTTCCTTTCAACAAAATCTTTAAAATACTTATCTGCTTGTTTTATTACTCTTTTTTGGTCGCTTTTATCACTTCCTGCAACGATTATTAGTACAATGTTTGTAAGGTCTTTGTAATAAACTCTGTAACCTTTACCAATATCAAACCTTAATTCTGATAACATACTGTTTTGTAGTTTCTTGTGGTCTCCGTATAATCCGTCTTGTAAACGTTCTATACGATTTTCAATTATAGATTTGATTTTATTGTCTAATGAATCAAGCCATTCATCATAAGGACAGCGACCATTTTCGGTTTTGTAATATATTATTTGTTTTAAGTGTTCGTTTTCAGTCATAAATATTACCTACTTATATTGTAGGGTATAACCGACAATATGTCAAGTGGTTTGGTTCAATTGATACAAAACTTTTTATTAAATTGTAAGGTATTTATTTCTGATTAGGCAAGGATTTTGGCTTATTGTTGGTTCAAAATTGTACTTGTAACAATCGGAAAGCGAATTGTAAGCAATTCGAGAGAGGAGTGAAAATGAGTACAGTAGAACCGATTAGAAACAAAAAAGATGTGGAAAAGGTCGAACATCTTTTAGCAAAACAAAGCAAAAGAGATTTGCTGTTATTTGTTATGGGTACAAATTGCGGATTAAGAATTTCTGATTTACTGTCGCTAAATGTCGGTGATGTTCGGAACAAAACGCACATTCAACTTGTAGAAAAGAAAACGGGCAAGTTCAGAAAATTCCCTATTAATGCAAAATTAAAGCCTATGATAGCAGATTTTGTAAAAGGCAGACGAGATAAAGAACCGTTATTTTTATCACATTGGAAACACAGGCTTGACAGAACAACGGCATATTATTTAATTCGTGGTGTCTGTGAAAAAGCAGGGTTACAAGAAAATATCGGAACACATTCCATGAGAAAAACATTTGGCTATCATCATTACCAAAAATTTAAAGATGTTGTAATCCTGCAAAAAATATTCAACCATTCAAGCCCGCAAATAACATTGAGGTATATAGGGGTTGAGCAAGACCAAATTGATGATAGTTATTCCAACTTTATTTTATAGGCTGAAAGATAGACAGTAAGCCAACTTACCTTACATTTTAATTACCTTACAATTTAACCATTTTGTAAGATATAAAACCTGAAAATCTTAAAATTTGCCATTATAATTGATTTTCTGTTTCAAATTTAATTTTTACAAAATGTAGTGTAACAAAGAACCTGCGTTCAAGAAGCAAGTGCAACACTACATTGTTGAAATTTTTGATTGGGTGTCATATAATTGAGGATTTTCATCGGTCGATTATTGATCCAATCTTCAACATACGCAATTGCTTCTTCTGATATATTATCAAAATTTGTTCCTTTTGGGAAGAACCTTCTAATTAATCCATTGATATTTTCTGCAGTTCCCTTGTCATTACTGCAATAAGGTCGTGCAAAGTAGGATTTTGTGTTAAGCAATTTGTTAATATTTTCATGTTGTGAGAACTCACAGCCATTATCATATGTTATACTTATTACATTGTTTGCAAACGGCTTCAATGCAGTAACAATTGACGTGGTGGTCGCAGTTGCGGTTTTTGAAGCTGTTTTCATAATTTTTGTGTATCTTGATACTCTTTCTACAACAACCGTCAAGCAAGACAATTGTTGTCCTTTGATTTTACAAGATTCTATGCTATCTGCTTCAAAGTGCCCAAATTCTGTTCTATTATCTGCTTCTATTGGTCTTTCTGATATATCTATTCTATTAGGAATATTTTTCCCTGTTCCTTGACGTTTTGGTCTTTCTGTTTTCTTTGGTTTTCTACCATTAAAACTTCTAAGTAAATATTGAGATAGCTTCCAACCTTTTGAATATATGTATTTATACAAAGTTTCATGTGATACTGTTTTTCCGAATTTTTCTGATAATTCATGGCATATTATATCCGGTGTATAACCTCTTCTTAATTCACACTCAATAAAATATGCTACATTGCGTTGGCTCAAAAAAGCATTTGGTCGTTTATGAGAGTTTTTCCACTTTGTTTGCACTTGCTGGTGTGTAGTTCCGGCAATGTAAATTCCTCTATATTTGTCAGCTTCATCTCTTTTTAATTCTCTTGATATTGTGCTTGCACTTCTTCCTATAATTTTTGCTATACTTCGTATACTTTCTCCTTTTGCTTGAAGTATGCTTATTTTACTTCTTTCGTCCAAGTTCAGATGTTTGTAATGTTTTGGCATAACTAGCTCCTTTCTTTACCAAGTTTACTACACTGGAGGTGATAGTGTTGCACTTACTTCTTGAACGCAGGTGTAACAAAGAATTTTTAAGGACACAATTAGCCATGTGTCTATATTTTAGTGGGTAAAAAAATCACCTTACAAAATGGTTAAATTGTAATCCATAAAAGCCAAGAAAGGACTTTCCATGTATAAACACAGAGCAACTATGACAGACAGAAGGCACGAAATACTTGTACTTATTGCAAAAGGCTACAATAACAAGCAGATTGCAAGAAAGTTAGGTTTGTCTTTGTGTAATACAAAACTTCAAAAATGGCGGTTATATTGTTATTTAGGTGAAATTCATACTGCTATTGACGCCGTTTATATGGGTTTACAAATGGGCTGGCTTAACCAAGATGATTTGGCAGAGCCAATAAGAGAGGAAATTTATAATTGTTAGATTGAGAGGTTAGAAATGGAATTTAAGAATGTTAAAAATATTTTCGCACCGGAGATTACGAAATTTGATTTAACTGAAAAAGAGGTTGAATACATCTGTATGCTATCGTCAGGTGTTGATAAAAAGAAAGCAATGGAACTTTTATCAATGTCGTATGCTAAAATAAGAGATTTTTATGGCAAATTAGGTTTAACAGACAAGAAAATGAAAAGAGATGTTCAAGCAGCAACACTCATGGCTTCAAATAATCTTATAAAAAATGATGTTTTGCTTAATCTGTATAAAAAATACGGTCTTGTTGAATGTAAAGAGTTAGCGGAGCTGTAATTAAATTCTAATAAAAATTTTGTGTAATATTTGTGTAATGAGCCGTAGTTTTGTGTAATTTTTCCTTGTTTGCCTGAACTTGCACACACCATGATAACCCAATAATAGGCTATATTAGGCTAATTTAGGCTCTGCGAACAATCATGTTGCCAAGGAGGATGTCGCGAGTTCGAGCCTCGTCTCCCGCTCCATAATTAAAAAAACAATAATAACAAGTCTTTCAGGCTTGTTTTATTTTTGCAAAATTTACTATTTTTTGATGAATTTTATCTGTTTTGTGTAATATTTGTGTAATTTGAAGATTTGAATACGTGGGCTAACGTGGGCAAATCAAGGCAAGAGGTAACATTTATTAATAATTATCTAAGCTATTTACGGCATTTAGTTTTTGCTCAAAATTATTATGAATATACCTCATGGTTGTTTTAATATTTTTGTGATTGAGAATGTTTTGTAATATCGGCACAGGAGTATTCATTTTGATTGCCCTACTTGCAAAGGTGTGTCTTGTATCATGAAACCTAAAATTCTGTATGTCTGCCATTTTACAAACAGTTCTAAAACTTCGTGTAATGTTATCATAACGAGTTCCTGTGTCCGGATTTGTAAAG
>FLNX01003644.1_pt1 | contig 25800 bp, 21 predicted proteins | sample 1140341 | NCBI WGS metagenome assembly FLNX01 (sample SAMEA3878208, study PRJEB12797) | bioreactor metagenome | biome: Moose rumen | place: Sweden | collected 2011-10 | reverse complement strand
GGCAGGCTGGCGGTGGACTGGAGCCGTCTGCAGCTCAGCGCGGGCGCTGCGCGCGGCGTGGCGTTCGAGGCGCCGGAGCGTACGGCGGACAACGTGGTGACGGTGCGCTTCGGGCGTGGCGGCGGCGCGGCGTACGACATGGTGCACCTCTATGCCTACTGTCCGGCCACGGGCACGGGCTACCTGGCGGCGCCGGTGTACCGCAAGGCGAAGAGCGTCAGCGTGGTGCTGCCCGACGCGATGGCAGGCCGCGAGGTGCAGCTCTTCGGCATGGTGCAGGACCAGCGCGGCGAGTGGAGCGCGACGGAATATGTGGGTGGCGTGACGGTGACCGGGCCGACGGAAGAGGCGCAGGCAGGGATGCCTGCGCACCAGAGCGAGGCGCTGCACCAGGCGTCAAAAACGCAGGCAGGGATGCCTGCGCACCAGCCGACAGCGGCGGCAGCCACGCAGGAGAGAGAGGATGACGGCGTGGCGGAACTGGCCAGAAGCGGTTGACGGGAGGCGGATGTGTCAATATGTGAATTTGTAAATTCGTGAGTCGGGGCTGCGCAAGCGACTAACACATTAACGCATTAACACATTAACGCTTTTATAGGTTTCGGGGCTCTGTTAAGAATTTTTTGCGTATCTTTGCACGCCGAAAAAGGACATTGGGAATGTGTTAATGTGTTAACTTGTTAATGCGTTAATGCATGAAAGGCCCAATGATTGACGAATTAACAAATTGACAAATCAACGAATTAATGATATGAACAACGCTATCCCCGTGCTGCTGCTCACAGGCTACCTCGGCAGCGGCAAGACGACCCTCCTCAACCGCATACTGAACAACAAGCGCGGCATCCGCTTCGCCGTCATCGTCAACGACATCGGCGAGGTGAATATCGACGCCGACCTCATCGAGAAAGGCGGCATCGTGGGCCAGAAGGAGGAGAGCCTCGTGGCTCTCCAGAACGGCTGCATCTGCTGCACGCTGAAGATGGACCTTGTGGAGCAGCTGCGCGACATCACCAGCCAGCGCCGCTTCGACTACATCGTCATCGAGGCCAGCGGCATCTGCGAGCCTGCGCCCATCGCACAGACCATCTGCTCGATGCCCACCATGGGACCGGAGTATGTGAAAGACGGCATCCCCATGATTGACAGCATCGTCACCGTCGTCGATGCCCTGCGCATGAAGGACGAGTTCGGCAGCGGCAAGAACCTCCTCAAGCCCGGCCTGGCCGAGGACGACATCGAAAACCTCGTCATCCAGCAGATCGAGTTCTGCAACATCATCCTGCTCAACAAGGCCTCCATGGTGGCACCCGACGAGCTGGAGCGCATCCGCCAGATCATCCGCGCCATACAGCCCAAGGCCGACATCATCGACTGCGACTACTGCGACGTGGACTTCAGCAAGATACTCTATACCGGCATGTTCGACTTCGACCGCGTGGCCACCTCCGCCCGATGGATAGAGGAGATAGAGGGACACCACGATGATGACGATGACGACGACGATGATGACTCCGAGCACTCCGAGCACTCCGAACACCACCATCACGAGCACCACCACCATCACCACGACGAGGGCGAGGCGGAGGAGTACGGCATCGGCACCTTCGTCTACTACCGCCGCGAGCCCATGAACATCGGCCGCTTCGACGAGTTCGTGGCCCGCCACTGGCCTGGCATACGCCCCAAAGGGGGCGATGCGGTTGACGCCAAGGAGGCGTCGACCATCATCCGCGCCAAAGGCATCTGCTGGTTTCTCTCGGAGCCTGACACATGCTACCTCTTCGAGCAGGCCGGCAGCCAGGTATCCCTGCGCGACACCGGCCAGTGGTACGCCACCATGCCCGACGACGAGCTGCTCGACTTCATGCGCCGCAACCCCGACCTGCAACGCGACTGGGACGACACCTACGGCGACCGCATGCAGAAGCTCGTCTTCATCGGCCAGCACCTCGACCGCGCCGCCATCACCGCCGCCCTCGACGCTTGCCTCTGCCACCAGTAAAAAAAACAGAACGGGGGTGTCTATAACCAAGACACCCCCGTTTTATAGACTTCTCGTTTTTTTACTTGACAGCGCTAATTGTAATCTTTTCATGCCGTTTCAGGATACACACAAAAAAAACCATAGCGTGTGCGTAATTGAGCAAATACTTGCTCTCCCGGTATTGTGGTCGTCACGCCGGCATCCAGGCGACGTAATCTCTCTGCCACGATGGCTTTCATCTCCTCTTCGGTGTGGGCAATGGGCGATTCTGTGAGTGGCTCGGCGGTGATATCGGCCACCAACTCGTCCACATGCCGCTGTAACCAACGCCCGAACGCCTCCCGACTGAACGCCGGATGCATCTTCCGCAGGGCTGATTCAGCAACAGTTATGTTATATGTACACATGGCAATAATGTCATTAATTCCGACTGCAAAAATACTTAAATAAATCGTACTGACAAAATATATTTGGCCATGTGCGTGAAAATGCGTATCTTTGCACGCGGAATTAATTAATTAAAACAACATACCTATGGAACAACAGAAAGACATCATGAAAGGGTTGAAACCGGAGCGCGTATGGCACTGGTTCGGTGAAATCATGCAGATCCCGCGTCCGTCGAAGCACGAGGAGCGCATCTCGGCCTGGCTCGTGCAGTGGGGCAGGGACCACGGCCTTGAGACCAAGAGCGACAAGCTGGGCAACGTGCTCATCCGCAAGCCCGCCGCCAAAGGCTACGAGAAGAGTCCACGAGTGGCCCTGCAGGCGCACATGGACATGGTGTGCGAGAAGAACTCGGACAAGGTGTTCGACTTCATGAGCGACGCCATACAGCCCGTGCTGGACGGCGAGTGGCTCACGGCCGACGGCACCACCCTGGGCGCCGACGACGGCATCGGCGTGGCCACCATCCTCGCCATCCTCGAGGACAAGAGCCTCAAACATCCCGCCCTCGAGGCTCTCATCACCGTCGACGAGGAGACCGGCCTCACAGGAGCAGCAGGTCTCAGCAAGACATGGCTCAAGAGCGACATACTGCTCAACTTCGACGATGAGGACGAGGGTGAGTACTGCATCGGCTGCGCCGGCGGCATCGACACCGTGGCCGAGATTGACTATAAGCTCACCTCCGCCCCACGTGGACACAAGGCTTTCGTTATAAAGGTGTACGGACTTAAGGGTGGACACAGTGGCGACGACATCAACCGTGGCCGTGGCTGCGCCAACAAGTTGCTCAACCGTATTCTTTGGGAAGGCACCTACCGCCACTCCATGCGCCTTTCGTCCGTCGACGGCGGCAACCTTCGCAACGCCATAGCCCGCGAGGCAGAGGCTCTTGTATGCGTGCCTGCACGTGAGACAAAGGAGTTCAAGGCAATGGTCGACAGCATGCGTCAGGCCATGCAGTTCGAGTTTCGCAGCACCGAGCCCGACCTGAACGTCGACATCCGCGAAGCCGAGATGCCGCAGCGTGTCGTCAAGAAAGAGAACCAGGAGGCCTTGGTGAACGTCATTTACGCCTGTGCCCACGGCGTGCTGGCCATGAGCCGCGAGATAGACAACTTTGTAGAGACCAGTACCAACCTGGCCAGCATCAAGATGCGCGACGGGGCTTTCCATATCGCCACCAGCCAGCGCAGCAGCGTGGAGAGCGCCAAGCATGCTGCCGCCTCGAAGATCGAGGCGACCTTCCGCTTGGCGGGCGCGCGTGTGAAACACAGCGACGGCTACCCCGGCTGGACGCCCAACCCCGACAGCCGCGTGCTCAAGGTCGGCGTCGACGTCTACCGCCAGATGTATGGCAAAGAGCCTGTCGTGCGTGCCATTCATGCCGGACTGGAATGCGGCCTCATCGGTGAGAAATATCCCAAGATGGATATGATCAGCTACGGCCCCACGCTGCGCGGCGTCCACAGCCCCGACGAGAAGATAGAGATCAAGACCGTCGAGATGTTCTGGAACCAGACACTCGAGATCCTCCGCAGGCTTTAATTGTCGGGAGCCTCCTCTGACAGTTCAACATAATTAGCAGTTCAGCAGTTCGCTATAGATGTCGTAGTCGATGTCTTTGAACACGTTGAACACTATCTTCAAGGGAGAGCCTTTGCAGGCGTCGACGGCTATCTCGGCGGCGCGGCGGTTGGGGAAGCGGAACTCGCCGGTGGAGATACAGCAGAAGGCTATGCTGCGACAGCCGAAGTCTTGTGCCAGACGCAGACACGAGTGGTAGCATCCGGCAAGCTGACGTTCTTGTCCGGCCGAGGGTATCCCGCTGGGTATGACGGGACCCACGGTGTGGATGACGTACTTGGCAGGCAGGTTGTAGCCAGGGGTGATGATGGCGCCGCCGGTGGCTATCTCGTCGCCATGCAGTATCTTGTTGCATTCGGCACGCAGCTGTAGCCCGGCGGCAGAGTGGATGGCATTGTCGATGCAGGCATGCAACGGATGCCAACATCCCAAGCCGCGGCTGTTGGCGGCGTTGACGATGGCATCCACCTCGAGACGTGTTATGTCGCCTTGCCACAGGCGTGGAGCGTGTTTCACCACCCTCTTGTCGAGCAGCTGTAGTCGCAACTCGGCATTTTGTGCCTCGAGGAACTCGGTGCTGAGAGCCTGTGGCTCCCAGATGTTCATCAGCGTGCGCAGCAGTTTCTTTTTGCCCTTAAGGCCGCTGGGTATCGGTGCCTCTGCTTGTGCCTGCTTCATCAAATAGAGTATGCAGAAGTCTATGTTCGCGAGTCTGTCCATAAAAAAATCACTTTTTTTCGGTTGCAAAGATACGAAAAAAAACATAAATGCGTTAATGTGTAACACTATTTGTTGAACTGTTGTTAATTCGTTAATTCGTTAATTCTTTAATTCGTTAATTTGTTAATCTTTATCTGATGAAACGTATAGCTATAATGATGGCAGCGATGATGCTGCTGGGAGAGGCCACGGCAGTGGCGCAGAACCAGACCGACCGGCAGGGACGACGCCAAGGGCACTGGGTGCGTGTTGACAAGGATGGGTCGAAGATTTACGAAGGCGACTTCGAGGACGGTCGTGAGACGGGTGTGTTCACGTACTACTATCACGACGGTACCGTGCGTATACGCAACACCTACACCGAACCGGGTACCGTATGCCGTCACGAGGCATACGACGAGCAGGGACGTCTGCTGGCGCGTGGCACCTACAACCGTCGCAACCGCGACGGCCGATGGGAGTTCTTCGCCGAAGACGGTCGGCTGCTCAAAGAGTGCGACTACCGTATGGGCGTCAAACACGGCCGTCATGTGGTATACACACACGCCGGCGACACCGCCGAGGTGACAGGGTGGGACAACAACCACAGACATGGACGTTGGTGGAAACGCATCGGCACGTCGGGCTACATCACAGGAACCTATGTCCATGGTGGCCTTGAGGGGCGCGTGGTGGAATACGACGATGCAGGACTCATGGTGCGCGACGGACACTACAAGGCGGGTCTCAAGCACGGCAACTACCAGTACTTTGAAGGTGGCAAGCTCACCGTCAACGAGAGCTGGAACGCCGGCACACTTGTCGACCGCACAGTGCTCCTGCTGACGCCGCAAGAGGTGTATGTCTCTGTCTTCGACATGGTATGTCTGGCACCTATGGGCAAGGCCAAGACGGTGGTGGTGATGAAAGACGGCACGCGTATGGTCACGAACGAGAGCACCGACATCGTATACGACAGGCTGGGCAACGGGCTGTTCGACTATGCCAACCGCAAAGGACGTGTCATGGTGGCCCGCGAACGTGTGCAGGGTGTCGGCAAAGATGCCGAAGGCCGCGACATACTGCTGCTCGAGCCGCAGCCCGACTTCCCGATATACCCCGACGAAGACGGTCTCAAGATGGTGCGTAGTCGCCAGTATGAAGAAGACTCTCCGCTCGACAGGCTGTAGTTTTTTTGTGGGGGGATGCGAATAGCCGCACATACGTTGGGGTGCAAGCTCAACTTCGCCGAGACGTCCGACCTGTTGCGCCGTCTGGCGTCGGAGGGCAACGAGATTGTCGACATCGGGGCGGGTGCCGACATGTACATCGTCAACACATGCACGGTGACGGCGGCAGCCGAGAAGAAGTGCCGCAACGCCATCAGGCAGGCCGTGGCGCAGGCTGGTGGTGCCGAAGTGGTGGTGACGGGTTGCATGGGTGCCACGTCGCGTGCCGCGATAGAGAGCATACCCGGTGTCAGTGCCGTCTATGGCAACGAACGCAAGCCCTTGCTGGCTTGGTCGTGGAGCGACGGCGAGCAGCTGTCGGCGAGCGACGACGCTCCCGGACGGCGCACACGTGTCTTCTTCAAGGTGCAGGACGGCTGCGACTACTTCTGTACCTACTGTGCCATACCGCTGGCACGCGGACGGTCGCGTTCCGCCACCGTCGACGAGACGCTGCGTGCCGCACGCCATATAGCCGATGTCCACGACGGCGGAGCCCTCGAGGTGGTGCTCACCGGTGTCAACACAGGCACCTTTGGCTGCCGGCAGGGCGAGACACTGCTCGACCTCATGATGGGACTCGACGCCATCGAAGGCGTCAGCCGCTACCGCATCTCCAGCATAGAGCCCAACCTGCTCACCGACGCGATGGTCGACTTTGTCGCCTCGTCACGCGCCTTCCTGCCGCATTTCCACCTGCCCCTGCAGGGTGGCACCGACCGACTGCTGAACCTGATGCACCGACGCTACGACACCGCACTCTACCGCGACAAGTTGCTATATATCAAACAACGGATGCCGGACGCCTGCATCGCCGCCGACGTCATGGCCGGGTTCAACGGCGAAGACGAGGCCGAGTTCGGACGTGTGCTGGAATACCTCGAGTCGCTACCCATAAGCTACCTGCACGTCTTCACCTACAGCGACCGTCCCGGCACAGCTGCACTGCGCCTCGGCGACAAAGTGCCCATACCTGTGCGCCATGAACATGCAGCACGTCTGATCGCCCTCTCGCACCGCAAGCATGACGCCTTTATCGACAGTCAGCTGGGACGCACACGTCCCGTCCTGTGGGAGACGACAAACCACGACGGCTTCCTGCAAGGGTGGACCGACAACTACATCCGCCTGCAGCGTCACTTCGACGCCGCTCTCGCAGGCACTTTACAGGACGTGGAAATAGCGCCGGACAATATCGTTACCGCATAAAAAGTACCCTTTCCACATATATGTTGACACTTCCAATACAAATCCGTTTCAATGACGTTGACCAGATGGGGCACGTCAACAACGCCGTCATCATGGAGTATTTCGACCTTGGCAAAGAGCTCTTCTTCCAGCAGCACGGCATGCCGCCGGAGAAAGCCGACTTCACGGTGATGATAGTGCATGTGGAGGTCGACTTCCAGTCGCAGATACGTTTCCACGACAGTATCGCCGTAGAGACCGGCGTCGAGAGCATAGGCAACAAGAGCCTTCGCATGCTGCAACGTGTGGTCGATACGAGGAATGGGCGCGTCTGTGCCACATGCCGCACTGTGATGTCGGGCTATCGCCGTTCCACCGGCAAGTCGGATGTCATACCTCCGGAACTGCGTCGCCTGCTGGAAACGTCGATTGCAGAATCGTGAATATGAGAATAACCACACACACCAAATCACAACACTCAACATGAATTACGCTGCCATAGTATCCACCCGGCTGGAGTTGGGTCAACGACAGGTCGAAAAGACCATCGAGTTGCTGGAACAAGGAGCCACCATACCTTTCATCGCCCGTTACCGCAAGGAGGCCACTGGAGGCCTCAACGAGGTGCAGATTGCCGCCATACGTGACTTGCTGTTGAGGCTCAAGGAGCTGGACAAGCGGCGCGAGACTGTCGTGCAAAGCATCGAGGAGCAGGGTAAGATGACCGATGAGCTTCGCCGCAAGATAGACGCCGCCGATACCGTCACGACGCTCGAAGACCTATACCTGCCATATCGGCCCAAGCGTCGCACACGGGCCACCATAGCCATAGAGCGAGGGCTGGAGCCTTTGGCCGATGCTATCTGTGGTGGGAGGTGGAGAGAAGAGGGCAGTGGGTGCTCCGAGGATGACTTGCAAGGTGCACGCGACATCATAGCTGAGCGTATCAGCGAAGACGCTACAAACCGAAACCGTGTGCGCAACGTGTTCCGTCGGCGTGCGATGTTGTCGTCGGGATTGGCGCGCGGTGTGAAAGCCGACGATGACGGTGTGGCCAAATTCGAGTCGTGGATTGACTGGAAAGAGCCTATTGGAAGAGCACCCTCGCACCGTATATTGGCACTGTTCCGTGGAGAAGAGGCGGGGGTGCTGAAAGTCCATGTGCGTCCCGACAATGTCGAGGTGGACGAGTGGTTCCGTCGTCCGTCGGACGTATGCAAGGGTACGGTTGACAGTGGGAGACAGATGGGCCTCGCCGCCGAGGATTCCTACAAACGTCTCATCGAGCCGTCGATCGAGACGGAGTTCCGCAACCAGCTGAAAGAACGTGCCGACAAAGAGGCGATACGTGTCTTCGGCGAGAACTTGCGTCAGCTGTTGCTCGCCGCACCGCTTGGACAGAAGCGTACACTGGCCATCGACCCTGGGTTCCGCACAGGATGTAAGGTGGTGTGCCTCGACGCGCAAGGGCAGCTGCTCCACAACGAGACTATATATCCTTTCACGTCGGTGCGCGAAGAACGTGCTGCGGTGAACAAACTGGAGGCACTCGTCGAGGCGTTCCATATCGACGCCATAGCCATCGGCAACGGCACCGCCGGACGCGAGACCGAAGAGGTGGTGCAACGATGCCGTTTCAATCGCAAAGTCATTGCCGTCAGCGTCAGCGAGGCTGGCGCGTCGGTATATAGCGCCAGCGAGGTGGCTCGCCGCGAGTTCCCGGACTATGATGTCACGGTGCGTGGTGCCGTCAGCATCGGACGCCGCCTGATGGATCCGCTCAGCGAGCTGGTCAAGATAGACCCTAAGAGTATTGGCGTGGGACAGTATCAGCACGATGTGGACCAAAAGATGCTTGCCGCCAGCCTTGCCGACGTGGTGGAGAGCTGTGTAAACAGTGTGGGTGTGGAGCTTAACACAGCCAGCCGCGAGCTGCTCAGCCACGTCAGTGGCATCGGTCCTGCCCTTGCCGACAAGATAGTGGAGCACCGCAATCGCAGCGGCGCCTTCGCCAATCGGCAGGCGTTGCGTGAGGTGAAAGGGCTTGGGGACAAGGCGTTTGAGCAGTGCGCAGGCTTCCTGCGAATACGCGAGAGCGCCAACCCGTTAGACCACAGTGCCGTGCATCCCGAGCGCTACGCCCTTGTCGAGCGTATGGCCGCAAGCGTCGGCAGCGATGTGCAGAGTATTATGGACGACAAGGAGCTGCGGTCGCGAATACGTCTCGACGATTTCGTCGGTGCAGACTGCGGCATGCCGACCCTCAAGGATATCATGAAAGAGTTGGAGAAACCCGGCCTCGATCCCAGAGCCCGCTTTGAGGTGTTTGAATTCGACAAGAATGTCACCCGCTTCGAGGACGTGCGCGAGGGTATGGTGCTGCCCGGCATCGTCACCAACATCACAGCCTTCGGCGCCTTTGTCGATATAGGAGTGCATCAGGATGGGCTGGTGCATGTCAGCCAGATGGCTGACCGTCGTGTCGGCGACCCGTCGGAGGTGGTGCATCTGCACCAGCACGTCAAGGTGAAGGTGCTTGAGGTTGATGCACGTCGTCGTCGCATCAGTCTCACGCTGAAGGGGGTGGAGTAGACGTCGCTAGAATTCGTCGATGACGGTGTCCACGCGGTACACCTTGTCGCCACGGCGCAGAGGCGACGTGGTGGGGAAGCTGAAGCGGTCGCCTTGGTGTACTTCTGCTACGGGGTCGCGTTCGAGCCGGAGCTCGGCGACGGTGTCGCGGTAGACGCCCGTCGTCTCGCCGATGACCATCATGGTGTCGCCAGGACGTAGCACTTCGGCAGTCTGCATCTGTACCTCGGCAACGCCGATGCGGTTGAAGTAGTTCTTCACCACGCCAAGGAACACCTTGTTTTCGGTGGCCTGGCTACCGTAGCGTTGGCTCCACTCGCCAAGGCGCCGCCCCAAGTAATATCCGTCCCAGAAACCGCGGTTGAACACTGTGGCCAGACGTGCCGTCCATGCTTCGATGCGTTCGGGTGTGTAGGTGCCGTCGAAGGTGGCGTCGACCGCCTCGCGGTAACATTCGGTGACGGTGCGCACGTAGTCGGCCGAACGTCCGCGTCCCTCGATCTTCAGCACGCGCACTCCGGCATGCAGTATCTTGTCGATGAAGCCGATGGTGCACAGGTCTTTGGGCGACATGATGTATTCGTTGTCTATCTCTAGTTCGAGGTCGCTCTCCTTGTCTTTCACTATGTATCCGTGTCGGCATAGCTGCAGGCAGGCACCGCGGTTGGCGGAGTGGCCCGCATTGTCGAGGGAGAGGTAGCACTTGCCGCTCACCGACATGCAGAGCGCTCCGTGGGCGAATACCTCGATCTGCACCAGCTCGCCATGCGGACCGCGTATGTCGTTGTCGGCAATGTACCGCGTTATCTCGGCCACCTGTGACAACGGCAGTTCGCGTGCGGTGACAACGACGTCGGCAAACTGGGCATACCATCGTACGGCCTCGATGTTGCTGACGTTGCACTGTGTGGAGATATGCACTTCGAGACCGATGCTGACGGCATAGGAAATCACGGCCATGTCGGAGGCTATGATGGCGCTGACGCCGCTTGCCTTGGCAGCGCCGAGAAGACTGTGCATCTCGTCGATTTCGGCGTTGTAGATGATGGTGTTGACGGTGAGGTATGTCAGTATGCCGGCTTGTCGGCATCTGTCGACGATGCGTGGCAGGTCGTCGACGCTGAAGTTGACTGCCGAGCGGGAGCGCATGTTGAGGTTGCCTATGCCGAAATAGACGGCGTCGGCACCGCCTTGGATGGCGGCTTGCAGGCTTTCCCACGAGCCGACGGGTGCCATGATGATTGTTCTGTTGTTGTTCATCGGTAGAGGTCGAATACGTTCATTTTGGTCCATTCTGTCGGGACCAGCTTGGCGTCGTGCATGGTGGCGTCGAGAGTGGTGACGCGACCATGTAACACCTGTTCCACGAAACCGCAGAAGAAGTCGGCTGAGCCTGGCAGGAACGAGGCTACCTCGTGGCCGATGCCTTCGTAGCGCACAATCCACGTGGGGAAGCCTTGTCTCGTCATACGTTTGTAGACGATGTCGGCGCCCCACTGTGCATGGCGCAGCAGCGGAGGGAACCTCTTGTAGGCGACAATCTTGTCCTTGGTGCCGTGCATCAGCATTGTCGGTGCGGGCGGCGTGGCCCAGTGAGGCTTGCCTTTGCACATGATGCCGCCGGAATAGGGCACCACAGCGGCGGGCATCCAGCCTGTCGGCAACGAGGCGGCTTGCGGCATGGCATTAGCACGGCAGTAGTCGAGCTGCAACACGGCGATGGCACCAGCCGAACTGCCGGTGAGTATTATGCGGCTCGTGCTGACATCCAGCATGTCGGCATGCGCTATCACCCACGCGCAGGCTGCGGCACAGTCTTCGGTGGCTATGTCGATGACCCACTGGAACATGTCCTGCAGGCCTGAGACGCCTTTGTATTGGGCAATATGAGCGGTATCCTTGAAGCCGAGCCGGTAGTCGGGGCTGACCACGACAAATCCGCGTTCGGTCAGTTGCCGTGCAATGGTCGACTGTAACTCGTTGTCACGCTCGCCGACCACAAAGCCGCCGCCGAACAGGGCTATGACGCAGGCCGAGTCGGGGCGCGGATGAGCAGGTCGCCACACGTCGAGATAAAGCGTCGAGTCGCGCTGCACGAAGGCAAACGTTTCTTTGGTCTGCCCCTGCACTGCCAACGGCAACAGGGCGAGCATTGCCAGTATTGTCTTTTTCATAGGTCTAGAAGCTGAATGACAATCCGTTGCTAATGGTGAGGAAGTCGGATGTGAAGTGGTCGCTGGCATTGCCGTTGAGGTCGCTGAGCCATGCGAAGCTGATGCGTAGGCAGTATCTGACACTCTCGCTGCCGATTCGGAAAAGCAGCTGTGGCTCGAGAAGCATGTTGGTGGTACGGTAAGTGGAGCTGCGGTCTGGCATCGGTTCTCCGTCGGCATCGTAGCTGTTGTAGCGGAAATCGGGTATATAGGCACCGCCTTTGAGACCGAAGGCCAAGTCGATGTTGGCTTTGCCGATGTTGTGGAGGCCAATGTTGGCCTGAGCAAACGGCAAGTTGAAATGGCCGGAGTATGTGTAGCTGCTGGAAGCTGCACTGTCGTTGTAGTCCAATGTTGTTGCATCGCGCCACGAGCTGCCGATGCCGTAGCCCACATATCCTTCCAGTACACCATGTTCGCCAAGCGGAAGGTAGGCGCCGGGTGCGGCTTGGAAATATACGTTGTCGCCGCCGTAGTTGATGTGTCCCTGTACGGCGAGCCAGTCGGTGACGCCATAGCTCGCGGTGGCGCCAAACGTGACCACGTCGGGCAACAGCCATGTGCTTATGCCGACGGCGGCGTCGAGGCGGGTGTCGCCGGGATGGTCGATGAGTGGTATGTCCACTGTCTGCGGATGGTAGATGCTGCATCCGCCCAAGGTAAGAATGACGGCCAGGATAAGTGGTGTGTTTCTCATAATCAGGTGGTAGACAATAGGGGTCGCAAGTATGGCGTCCGGCTATTTTTTTGCAAAAGTACTAAAAAAACTAATGTGGAGATTGATAAAATTAATTTTTGTTTTTTGATTTTAATTCGTATTTTTGCATCGTGGTAACAATGGTGTATAATCTTTAAAAATAATATAATATGGTAGACTACAAGAAAATAGGTCTCGTGAACACTCGCGAGATGTTTGCCAAGGCTGTGGACGGAGGTTATGCCATCCCGGCGTTCAACTTCAACAACATGGAGCAGATGCAGGCCATCATACAGGCCGCTGTCGAGACCAAGAGCCCTGTTATACTGCAGGTGAGCAAGGGTGCGCGCGACTATGCCAACCCGACGTTGCTGCGCTATATGGCCGAGGGCGCTGTGGAGTACGCCAAGGAGCTTGGCTGCCCCAACCCGCAGATTGTGCTGCATCTGGACCACGGTGACAGCTTCGAGACCTGCAAGTCGTGTATCGACATGGGCTTCAGCAGCGTGATGTACGACGGCAGTGCGTTGCCCTACGAGGAGAATATCCGTATCTCGCGTCAGGTGGTGGAGTATGCCCACCAGTACGACGTGACTGTAGAGTGCGAGCTCGGCGTGCTGGCCGGCGTAGAGGACGAGGTGTCCTCGGAGGTGAGCCACTACACCAAGCCCGAGGAGGTAATCGACTTCGCCACGCGCACGGGCTGCGACTCGCTGGCCATCAGCATCGGCACCAGCCACGGTGCCTACAAGTTCAAGCCCGAGCAGTGCACCGTCGACCCGCAGACAGGACGTCTGGTGCCGCCGCCGCTAGCCTTCGACGTGCTCGAGGCTGTCGAGAAGAAACTGCCCGGCTTCCCCATAGTGCTGCACGGCAGCAGCAGCGTGCCGCAGGACGAGGTGGACACCATCAACGCCAACGGAGGTGCCCTGAAGGCTGCGGTGGGTATCCCCGAGGAACAGTTGCGCAAGGCCGCCAAGAGCGCTGTCTGCAAGATCAACATCGACAGCGACAGCCGCCTGGCTATGACCGCCGCCATCCGTAAGCATATGGCCGAACATCCCGACCACTTCGACCCGCGCCAGTACCTCAAGCCTGCCCGCGAGAGTATGAAGAAGATGTATATCCACAAGATTGTCAACGTGCTCGGCAGCAACGACAAACTGTAAATATCCCATCAAAAAGCCCCGCGCCGATGCACGGGGCTCTCTGTACCATTATGGAAAAGAAACCTTTATCTTTCGGGATGACCATGCTGGCTTCGGCTCTTGGCGTGGTGGTTGTGTCGGTTGTGGGTGGTCTGCTGACGTTCCTGACGATGATTGCGATGGTCGTCTCGCTCGGCAGCAGCATGAGCGACGACGAAACAACGGTGGTCAGGGACAACACCTTCGTGACCGTAGACCTTGGCAAAATCAGCGGCGACCGCACACCGTCGGGCCTGATGCAGAGCTTCGGCGACGGCAAACGGACGGGTCTTTTCAGTGCCACAAAAGCCATCCGTAAGGCTGCCGACGACAAGAAGGTGAGAGGCTTGTTCATCAAAGACAGCGGCGCCCCCGGCATCTCGTGGGCCTCGCTCGAAGAATTGCGCGACGCCATCGGCGAGTTCCGCAAGAGCGGCAAACCCGTGGTGGCCTACGCCACCGGCTACTCACAGACCGGCTACTACCTCGCCTCGGCCAGCGACATCGTAAGCCTGCACCCTGCAGGCATGGTGGAATTCCGCGGCATGGGTGCCGAGGTGATGTACTACAAAGACCTGCTCGACAAGATGGGTGTGGAGATGCAGCTCATACGGCCCGAGAGCTGTGCCTACAAGAGCGCCGGCGAGGTGTACACGCTCAACCACATGAGCGACGCCAACCGCGAGCAGATACGCGCCTACATAGCCAGCATCTGGCGCACCGCCACTGCCGACATAGCGGACAGCCGCAACATCGCCCCCTCGGAGCTTAACAGCATCGCCGACGACCTGAGCGGCTTCATGGCCGACGACGCCTGTGCCAAGCATCTCGTCGACACACTCTGCTTCGAGGAGGATGTCCGCACTATGCTCAAGGAGCGCTACGACGGGGAACACCTGATGCCGCTTGAAAAATATGCCAAGAACAAGGCCAAGACCGACAAGAAGGTCAAAGACCGCATCGCTGTCATATATGCCGAGGGCAACGTGGTCGACGGCTCGGCCAGAGGTGTCGATGCAGGTGTCTATGGCGACGACATAGTGAAAGCCCTCAGGCAGGCTATGAACGACGACAACGTGAAGGCCATCGTGATGCGCGTCAACTCGCCAGGTGGTCAGGCCACGGCCAGCGAGAGCATGACGCACGCGGTGATGCAGGCCCGTGACAAGAAGCCTCTCATCGTCAGCATGGGTGACCTTGCCGCCTCGGCAGGCTACGAGATGAGCTGCATGGCCGACGTCATTGTGGCTCAACCCATGACCATCACAGGCTCCATAGGCGTATTCGGCACTGCCCCCAGCGTACAGAAACTGATGAACCAGAAGCTCGGACTTCATACCGACACCGTGAGCACCAACCGCAATGCCAACGGACTGACCGTCTTCCGGCCTCTCTCTCCCGCCGCTATGGCAATGATGACCAAGAATGTGGAGGACTTCTACAAGACCTTCGTGGGCCGTGTGGCCGAAGGACGGCACATGACCTTCGACGAGGTTCACCGTATTGCCCGAGGACGCGTGTGGACGGGTGCCGACGCCATTGGCATTGGCCTCGTGGACACCCTTGGCGGACTCGACCTGGCACTGCGCATCGCCGCCGAGAAGGCCGGCGTGGACAAGTATGTCGTCAGGGAGTATCCCTGCGAGAAAGACGCCTGGCAACAGCTGTCGGAGCTCATGGGCGACAGCACAGATGACGACCTCGACCTGCTGGCCAAGATGCGCCTGACACTCAAATGGAAGAAAGCAAGCAAACAGATGCGTGCATACACACGTATCGAGAACGACCTTGACTACATCGGCACCGCCGAAGGCCTCCAGGCTCGTCTGCCGTTTGTGGTAATTAGCGATTAGGGTGATAAGAGAAATGACTCCATTCAGCATTGTGGTGCGTGGTCGCGTGGTTGAGTATCGGCGGCCTGCGGTGATGGGCATACTGAACATCACAGACGACTCGTTCTACGATGGCGGACGCTACCGCGATGCCGATGCCATGCTGCGTCAGGCGCACCGCATGGTGGATGAAGGGGCCGACATCATCGACGTCGGTGCCTCGTCGTCGCGCCCAGGCGCCACTCTGTTGTCGCCCGACGAGGAGGCGCGCCGTCTTGCCGAGGCAGTGCGTCTGCTGCGCACCGAGCTGCCCGAGATGGTCATATCTGTCGACACCTGCTACAGCCTGCCTGCACGTGTGGCCGTCGAGGCTGGCGCCGACATCATCAATGACATCGGCGGAGGCACACTCGACGACGCCATGTTCCGGACCATCGCCGAGCTGCAGGTGCCGTATGTACTGATGCACACGAGGGGCACCCCCGCCGACATGCAACGGCATACAGGCTACGACGATATCGTCGACGATTTGGCACGCTGTTTCTCGTCGCGTCTCGACGACCTTTACCGTCTCGGCGTGAAGGACGTGTGGCTCGACCCCGGCTTTGGCTTTGCCAAGACCACCGGCGAGAACCAAGAGCTGCTGCACCGACTCGACGAACTGACATCCCTTTTCCGCGAGCCGTTGCTTGTTGGGATGAGCCGCAAGAGCATGGTGTACAAGCCGCTGGGCATCACCCCGCAGGAGGCTCTCTGCGGCACTATTGTGCTCGACACGATGGCACTCGAACGTGGCGCCCGTATACTCAGGGTGCACGACGTGCGCGAGGCTGTCGAGACAGTTATGTTAACGCATTTAGAAACAATATGATATTATCTGCCATAATGGGATTCCCTGTACCCAGGGTTATCGACATCGTCGACGTGCTGATTGTCGCCGTGCTGATCTACACGCTGTACCGCATGATCAAGGGTACCAATGTGATGCTCATCTTTTGGGCTCTGTTGGTGCTGCTGGTGGCGTGGCGTGTGGCCGAGGGACTAGGCATGCGGCTACTGGGAGCCATATTCAGTGCATTGGCCAGCGTGGGGTTGATAGCGCTGGTGGTTATCTTCCAACCGGAGATTCGCAAGTTCCTGCTCTATCTCGGCACAAAGACACAGCTGGACCAGTCGTGGGCACAACGGCTGCAGTTCTGGCGGCACAATATTAAACAGAACAAGGCCGTCAACTACGAGGCATATATAGGAGCCTGCATGCACATGTCGCAATCGAAGACCGGCGCACTCATCGTTTTCCGGCGCCAAAACGAGGTGGAGGAGTTGGTGGCTACGGGCGAACGCATCGATGCACCGGCCAGCAGCGCTCTTATCGAGACTGTCTTTTTCAAGAATTCGCCGCTGCACGACGGCGCCATGATAGTGCGCGGCAACACCATACTTGCTGCACGCTGCATACTGCCCGTGACGTCGCGGCTCGACATCGACCCCGCTCTCGGACTGCGTCACCGCAGTGCTATCGGTGTGACCGAACAGCTCGACGTGCTGAGCGTGGTGGTCAGCGAGGAGACAGGCGCCATAAGCTACGCTCTCGCTGGTGTGTTGCACCACGGTATCAGTCCGGTGGAATTGCGTCAGGTTTTGGAAAAAAATGTTTAGGCATTCCAATATGTCAACAAGTAAACAAGTCACATGAAGAAAAAGAAAGAAAAAGAAGTCGGCGTACTCTTTTGTTTTTTCATGCTGTTAGTGGTCTCAGGAATTGCTATCAGTTGTATCGAAGGTGTCAAGGCCTTCTCCAACAGTAGTCGGCTGCCAGAAGGGTCAGCCCCACAGGGCAGTTTGGTGGTCGACAACTGCTTTTTGTTGTCCTCCACCACGACAGGCCGCTATGTTCTGGACGGCACTGCCGAGGGAGTGACAGCGGACGTGTACCCCGTTATTGGGTGTGTGTGTTTTGTTCCTGACGATGGAGTACAGCTAACCGACCCCGCTCTGTCGGTGGCACATCTTTTCAGGATCGTACGTTTTGTGGCCAATGTGTTGTCGTGTGTCCTCGGTGCGCTCTGTGGCATCGCTCTGTACAGGGGATTCCGTCGCAAGGAGAAGGTCGGTAGGCGTCCTGTCAAGTACTTGACTTGGACGGGTTTTGCCGCTATTGTTGCAGCGCTGGCCCTCGGCTTTGCTTCTATGTTCTATGCGATAGGTGCGAGACGGATGTTGCCGACGGGCACAGAACACTTTGCAATGCAGTTCGCAATCGACTATGCACAGCTGATTGTCGGATTGCTGGCGGTATTTGCTGCCAGGCTGCTCGGAACCGTATATGACCTACAGTTGGAGGAGGAGCTTACTATATGATTACAGTGAACCTTGATGTCATTATGGACAAACGCAAGATTACGTTGACCGAGCTCTCCGAACGTGTGGATATCACAATGGCCAACCTCAGTATACTGAAGACCGGCAAGGCTAAGGCGGTGCGTTTCAGTACGTTGGACAAACTTTGCGAGACACTCGGCTGTCAGCCTGGCGATATATTGGAATATCAGTATGATACGACCGTGTGATACTCATGCAGGTAGGTTGTCAAAAAAAAAATGTTTTGCGGGAATGGTTTTTTTTTATACTTTTGCGGTGTACTAGTCAACTAATACAGTAAGACAATATCGATGTATCTTTTTGTGAAACAGAGACAAATGATAGAGATGAGCCAGATGAACAAAGGGTAATTTTGCACTTTGGCATGGCGATAAAAACGACTGGCTCGAAGTGAAGAAGTGAAGAAACGTATAACAAGACAAAATAACTAAAAACAGAAAAACAATGAAGAAAACAGTTTGGATTCTGCTGCTTGGCGTGATGCTGGGCGGCGCAGCTTTCGCACAGCTCCCCGGACAGGGTGGCGCGAAGGAGAAGAAGAGTGACCTTGCAGCACAGGTGCCCCTCGACAAGAAGGTGCGCTATGGCAAGCTCGACAATGGCTTCACCTATTACATCCGCAACAATCGCAAGCCCGAGAACATGATACAGTTCAGGCTTGTCAGCAACGCCGGTTCTATCATGGAGCGCGACGACCAGCAGGGCCTGGCCCACTTCTGCGAGCACATGGCCTTCAACGGCATCAAGGGGTATCCCCACAACACGATGATCCAGAAGCTGCAGGAGCACGGCGTCGAGTTCGGACGCGACATCAATGCCTACACCAGCTTTGACCAGACGGTCTACTATGTCAATATGCCCGCCGGCGACCCCGAGATGGTCAAGATGGGCATCGAGATACTTGATGGTTGGGCCGGCAATATTCTTTTCGACCAGAAGGAGATAGAGAGCGAGCGCGGTGTCATCCATGAGGAGTGGCGTGGCGGTGTCGGCCACGGCGACCGTCTGCGCCAGAAGACATGGCCCATCATGCTCAAAGGCTCGCTCTACGCCGAGCGTCTGCCTATCGGCAAAGAGGAGGTCATCATGAACTTCAAGCGTCAGAGCATCGTCGACTTCTTCAACGACTGGTACCGTCCCGACCTGCAGGCCATCGTCATCGTCGGCGACCTCGATGGCTTCGAATATGCCGGCCTCAAAGGCGACAAGGCCATGGAGCAAAAGGTGAAAGATGTCTTCAGCAGCCACCAGTTCCTTGGCAAGGAGAAGATGCAGCGTATATCCTACGAGATACCCAACAACGTGGATCCTCTCGTCTGCATCGCGCAGGACAAGGAGGCCACCAGCACCAGCCTGGCCCTCTATTGGAAGCACCAGAAGACCCCCAACGGCACCATCGGCGCCTATCGGGCTATGTTGGTCCGCAACCTTATCGACATGATGATCAACGAGCGTTTTGCCGAGATATGCGAGAAGCCCACCGCACCGATGATGTATGCCGGTGGCGGATACAGTGGCTTCTTGGGTCGCGAGATTGACGTGTTCGCACTCAGTGCAGCCCCCAAGGAAGGTCGTATCGAAGAGACTGCCGGCCTGCTCCTCAAAATAATGAAACAGGTCGATGAACACGGTTTCCTGCAGTCTGAACTCGACAGACAGAAAGAGGACCTCCTCAGCACCTATACAAAACTCGCCAAAGAAGAGAACAAGACTCAGAGCAACAGCCTGGCCGACGAGTATACCAACCATTACCTCGAAAACGAGCCCTGCCCTGGCATTCGCCAAGAGTGGAAATATGCCAAAGAGTTTATCCCCGAGATCACCCTCGACGAGTGCAACGCCCTCGTGAAGACTTGGATAACCGATGAAAACCTCATATTCTACCTCACCGCCCCCGAAAGCGTCAAGGTGCCTACCGAGGCAGATGCCCTGAAAATCATCAACGACGGCAAGAAGGTCAAGACCGAGCCGTGGGTGGACAATTTCAAGGACGAGCCGCTCTTCAGCGAAGAGCTTAAGGCCGTCACCCCCAAGACGACGAAGACGAATGCTGTGCTCGGCTACACGGAGTACACCTGCCCCAACGGCGTGCGCTTCGTGGTGAAGAAAACCGACCTCAAGGCCGACGAAATACTAATCTCGTCGTTCTCGTTCGGAGGCACCTCGCTGTATAGCGATGCCGAGGCATATCAGGCTCAGAACGCCGCCTCCTTCGTCGACGCCGGCGGTATTGCCAACTTCAGCGCCACGCAGCTCAACAAGAAGCTCAAGGGTATGAACCTCAGCATCAGCCCCACTATCGGAAGCGAGACTCAGGGCTTCTCGGGCAACTGCTCGCCGAAAGACCTCGAGACCACCCTCCAGCTGATCAACCTCTACTACACTGCTCCTCGCAAGGACATGGAGGCCTACGAGCGTAATATCGAGAACACTCTCAACCAGATCAAGTTCATCCGCGAAAACCCGCAGGTGGCCTTCATCGAGACCTACTACAAGACCTCATTCCCTGAGGACAAGCGACAGGTTGTCATCCCCACCGAGGAGAAAGTCAAGAGCCTCAACCTCGACCGCATGTTCCAGATCTACCGCGAGCGCTTTGCCGACGCAAGCACCCAGACCTTCTTCTTCGTGGGCAACGTCAGCGACGACGACATCGCCCTCATCGCCAAGTATCTCAACAACCTGCCCGTCAACGGCAAGCAAAAAGGCGAGCGCTACATCAACCGCAATCCCAAGTTTGCTGAAGGTATAAAGCACGCCGAAGCCGTCAAAGGTATCGAGCGCCAGGGTATGCTCATCATCGCCGGCCAGATGGATGTGCCTGCTGCCGACCTCGACCCGCAAACACGTATCGCCATACAGGAACTTGGCGATGCCCTTGGCATAACCACACTCGAGATTATCCGCGAAAAGAATGGCGACGCCTACAGCCCGTCGGCAGGCTTCGACTTCGAGCTGATGCCCTCCGGTCAGGTCAGCTGGCAGTTCTACATCGGCTGCGACCCCGAGAAGGCCAAGAAGATTGAGAAGGACTGCATCAAGATACTCAAGCAGTACACCAAGAAAGGCTGCGACCAGAAGACTCTCGGCAAGGTGCAGGAACAGATGATTGTGAACCGCGGCAAGGCCCGTCAGAACAACAGCTTCTGGCTTGGTCAGATACGTAGCAGCTATATGCTTGGCGAAAGCCGCGACTTCGTCGAGAACTACGACGACATGGTCAAGGCTGTCACCTCGGCCGACATCAAGGCGTTGGCCAAGAAGTATGTCGACCTTAAGAACTATGTTGTCGTCACTCTCCGTCCGGAGGACGCCAGTGCCGGCAGTGCCGAATAGCAAACATGTCATGAGAAACGGGTGGCCGCAGAGCCACCCGTTTCTTTTTTTTTTCACCATTTGATTATGCGGAACCAGGAAACCACCAAGCACGACTACGGACACGCTCTGCTCGTAGCCGGAGGCTACGGACACATGGGCTGCGCTATATTGGCGGCGCGTGCCGCCCTGCGTTCGGGATGTGGACTGCTGACGGTCCATCTGCCATCGTACTGCGTCGCACCTATGCAGGCGGCCTTCCCCGAGGCAATGGTCAGCGTCGATACCGACCGGTATGTTTGGACTTCGTTGCCCGTCCATACCGAACGCTACAGCGCCATAGCTGTCGGACCAGGCCTCGGCACGGACGAGCCTGCTCACAAGGCCTTGAGGATGCTGCTCAAGGCCGCTCCGCCGACAACGCCGATGATTGTCGACGCCGATGCCATCAATATCATCGCAACAGACCACAGCCTGCTGGATATGCTGCGGGGCTCTCGGTGTATACTCACACCGCATGACGGCGAATACCGACGTCTCTTCGGCGACGCCGACCCTGCCGTGATGGCAGCACAACATGAGCTCTTCATAATCAAAAAAGCCCATCGTACACGTATCTATGCTCCCGACGGACGTGTGCACGAGAACGACACTGGCAATGCGGGCATGGCTACAGCAGGTAGCGGCGATGTGCTGACAGGCATCCTGTTGGGCGTTATTGCACAGAATGTTAGTGACTTATTCGAAAAAGCGTGTCTTGCGGTACACATACACGGAAAAATCGGCGACATCGCCGTCTGTCAACAGTCGGAATCTAGCCTGATAGCCTCCGATATGGTGGAACGTTTGAAGGATGTATCAGTTGAATTTACAGTTGGTTAGATGATGGGGCGATTTTTTTTGGAAAAAAATTTGGCAGTATTGAAAAAAGGTTGTATCTTTGCACCCGATTTCAAGAGAGAAGGGAACTAGGGAATCCGAAATTCGGAATTCAATATTCCTCCTTAGCTCAGTTGGTTAGAGCACCTGACTGTTAATCAGGGGGTCGAAGGTTCAAGTCCTTCAGGGGGAGCAAAAATAGCACTGATTATCAGTGCTATTTCTTTTTTTTTCGTTACGTCATTAACCGGTGTTGACGGATGCGGCTCTCTTCGGAGGCTCCTCTTTATCGGCGGCGATATGTGAAGGGGATGTCGACGAGGTCGCGGTCGTCGCTGCTGAAGCCTACCTGCAGGGTGAAACGTGTGCCGTCGGCAGGCTCCTCAAGATGCTCGGTGGCGGGGTTGTACTGGCGGAGCCAGAATGGGTCGAGCTGTATGCGGAAGGGCACCTTCTCGTCGAACGAGGTGGTGGTGACGGGCAGTATCCCGACGAGCTGTTTCACGGGGCCGTCGGCACTGCTGCCGGTGAGGTAGACCTGTACCACGGTGCGGTGGGTGGCGGCATGGCTGTCGGTGTTGCACTGGCTCACGAGGCCGCTGACCACCAGGCAGTCGGCATCGAAGGTGGGGGCACCCCACAGTTGGTGGTAGCTGTAGCTGAGGCCGTAGCCGAACGGAAACGCTACGCGCTCGCGGTCGGCGTAGCGGTAGGTGTGGCCCTGCATGTTGTAGTCGGTGAAGTCGGGCAGGTCGTCGGTAGAGCGGTAGAAGGTGACTGGCAGCCGTCCGAAGTCGTCGCGCTCGCCATAGAGCAGCTGCCGCACGGCAGTACCCATGTCTTGTCCACCATACCAGGCTACCATCACGGCGTCGCAGTCGTCGATGACGTTCTCCAGAGCGATGGCCGAGCCAGAGCAGAGCACCAGCACCACAAGGTAGCCACGCTGCTTATAGTCTTTTATTTCCTGCACCTGCTCCTTGGGCAATTCTATCAGGGTGCGGTCGCCCTTGTAGAACCCCTCTTTCTCCACTTCCAGCTCCTCGCCTTCCAGCTGGGGGTTGAGGCCGCCGCAATAGATGACGGTGGGCATTGCGGAACTGATGGCGCTTGTCTTCACGTCGTTGTGCAGTGCCTCTCCTATGGTGACGCAGTGCTCGGGAGTGCCGTTGTAGTTGCCGAGGGGCATGAGGCTGTCGTAGACGTTTGGACCATCGAGTCTGATGTTTGGCAACCCACGCAGGGGTAGCACACCGTTGTTCTTGAGCAGCACCATGCTTTGGGCAGCGACGTCGGTGGGGGAGGAGGTGGAATTTCTTGGTTCTCTGGAGCTTCTGTATTCTCTGGCCGGGCTGGTCGCTGCCAGGCGGGTGCGCAGCACCCGCCGCACATGCACGTCGATCAGGCTCTCGTCCACCAAACCCTGCTGCACAGCCTCGCGCAGTGCGGGCAGGCCGCTGCCGCACTCGAGGTCCACCTCGCGGCCGAAGGCGTCGCCGTAGGCCGCGGCGGCGGTGGCATGGGTGCGGTGGCGCGGTATGACGGTGTCCAACTCGTAGGCGTCGTTCAGTGCCCAGCAGTCGGTGACTAGGATGCCGTCGTAGCCCCACTCGTTCCTCAGTATGTCGAACAATTCGCGGTTGGTGCAGCACGGTTCGCCGTTCAATCTGTTGTAGCCGCACATCACCTGCTGTACGTCGCTGTTCTTGATGATATATTCGAATGCCGGAAGGTAGGTGGTCCGCAAGTCGCGTTCGTCGACGCGGCTGTCGAACTCGTGACGCACACCCTCGGGGCCGCTGTGCACGGCGAAGTGCTTGAGACAGGCCGCTGCCGAGAGCTCGGCGGTGCCAGGCTCACCGCCGTCGAAATAGTCGTAGGCGTGCTGTAGCCCCTCGACGCAGGCCAGGCCCATCATGGCTGTCAGGTAGGGGTCCTCGCCGTAGGTCTCCATGCCGCGGCCCCAGCGCGGGTCGCGGAAGATGTTGATGTTGGGTGTGAAAAAGGTCAGACCGGTGTAGTCGCCGGTGCCGCCGGTGTCCTGTGCCTGCTGGTACTTGATGCGGGCTTCTATAGCCACGTTGTTGAACACGTTCCGTACCAGTTGCGGGTCGAAGGTGGCGGCCAGTGCGACAGGCATGGGGTAGACGGTTGCCGTGCCGGCACGCGCAACGCCGTGCAAGGCTTCGTTCCACCAGCTGTAGGCCGGCAGACCGACGTGCTCGATGGCAGGGTTGTGGTGCACCATGAGCGACAGCTTCTCGTCGAGAGTCAGGCTGCTGACGAGCCACTCCACACGCTCGTCGAGGCTGTGCGAGGTGTCCTGCCAAGGATATGTCTGTGCATATAACCTTGTGCTACATGCGATGGCCAGCACGATGCAACACCATATTGCTTTCTTCAACATTGTGTTATTGTGTTGATTTGTTGAACTGTTGCTTATTGGGGAGATATAGAGGAGGCTTCAAACAGTTAAACGATTATTGATAGGTTGTCTGTTTATTGGAACGAGTAGTTGTAGCCAATGGTCAGCCAAGCTACGAAGCCTGTCTCACGTGTGTACGACTTGAGGTACTTACCCTTGCCGCTGGCATCGACCACCTTGTCCATCACGTAGTCGGCCATCAGGCTGACGTCCAGTGTGCTGCGCTTGTCGATACGATAGTCAAACCCCACTGCACCGCGTAGACGGTTGACATACACGCCGTCCCATCCGTCGAGGAACCAGCCCGGATCACCTTTTTCGGTGAAGGTGGTGCCATTGTAGTAGCCCCATGTGCCGGTGGCTTCGTTGTAGACGGCATCAACAACAGGTGCATTGAGTGTGTTGCGTAGCTCGATGCTGGCATAAGGGGCGAAGCGATGTGTGTATTGTAGCTTCAGGCGGCTTTTGAGGGCCAGGGCGGTTCGAGGGTTCTGGTATTCGTTCATGTCGCCCGAGCGATAGGTGCCCTGTAGGCGTTCTTTGAGCGAGAGACGCCAGTCGCCAATGCGAACACTGCCCTTGGCGTCGACCATCAGGCGGTGACGGGCCGACTTGAAGGTGCTGCTGTCGCTGTTGTAGGGGGTGATCAGGGCATAGCCTACTCCTATTTTGATGTTTGGATGCACTTTGTAGGTGATGCCCAAGGTGGTATGGAAACGGTTGAACGAGCTGAAGTTGTCGTCGAAACGTATCTCCTCCTCCAGTCCAAGGTGCAGTCCACGCGACAGCTTCTTGTCGAGAGAAACAGAAAAACGTCCACCTACCTCGGGGTCCAAGTCTACGTCGGTCTGTGCCGACGTGGCAGGCATCGCGCCCAAGAGCGCCAAGGCCAGTGAGAGCATCCCTTTTTTTGCAATATTGTTCATAGACGCACTAACACAATGTTGAACTGTTGGTTATTTCAAGTCTCTCCCTTTAGGGGGAGATTTAGAGGAGGCTTTCAAGTCTCTCCCTTTAGGGGGAGATTTAGAGGAGGCTCCTTTAGGGGGAGTAAAGAGGGAGTGAAATGGAGTGAGGGGGGGGTGATGGGGACGAATGTTATTACAAGGGGGAGATTTAGAGGAGGCTCCTTTAGGGGGAG
>FLNX01001660.1_pt1 | contig 25833 bp, 18 predicted proteins | sample 1140341 | NCBI WGS metagenome assembly FLNX01 (sample SAMEA3878208, study PRJEB12797) | bioreactor metagenome | biome: Moose rumen | place: Sweden | collected 2011-10 | reverse complement strand
GTTGACAAGGTGCTGTTCTATGCGAAGGCCATACCGACGCTTCGCTTCAGGCTACCCAACGGAGAATCCTACTCGGAACGCCTCTACACGATGCCTCAGCAGGAGAAAATACGACCGTTGCTGGAGGAGTGAGCCTCATGCGCACGCGCGTGCGAAACCTGGGTGGCGCATAGTCAAAGTCAGGAAATAATAACGCGAGAATTTTCAAGAAAGGACCTCCCTTCTCTAAAATAAGTCAATTAAAGTCAGGCCTGAACATTATTGGCAAGATTTTCCACTTGATTTTTGACAGATTTCTTGCCACGGGCAATCCCAAAGTTGTATCTTTGCGGCCAAATAGTTTTACAGCAATGAAAAAACCATTATCCATTTTCACTCTTTTGCTCCTGATGGCCGCCACGATGCAAGCCCAGGATGCTACTACGCTCAGCAACCAGAAACCCGACTGGATGAGGTGGCACTACCTCTCCGAAGAGGAAATGCACGACACCTCGCGAGGACTCAACTTCGTCGAGACCGACCCGCCGGCGGGCGAGCCGCGCTTTGTGGCCGAGTTTGAGCCGATGCGGGGCGTGACGATACGTTACCCCTTAGGCATTCCGGAAAGCCTTGTCGCTCAGTTTTCGAACAACTGCATGGTGTATTGCATCGTCAGCAGCAGCTATCAAAACCAAGCCCAAAACGCTTTCCAAAACGCGGGCGTCAACATGGACAACCTCACCTTCGTGAACGCCCCCACCAACTCCTATTGGGTGCGCGACTACGGCCCGTGGTACATCTTCGAAGACCGCCAGCCCGCCATCGTCGATAACATCTACAACCGTCCGCGCCCCAACGACGATGAGATACCGGGCGTGTTCGCCAACTACTGGGGCATCCCGATGTACGGCATGAACCTACAGCACACTGGCGGCAACATGATGGAAGACGGCAGAGGCCACGGCGTCAGCGACGACCTCGTGCTGCAAGAGAACAACAACAACGAAGAAAACGTCCGCAACAAGATGCACGACTACTTGGGCATCGACCCTTACCACATCACCATCGACCCGCAAGGCGACTACATCGCCCACGTCGATTGCTGGGGCAAGTACCTCGCGCCCGACAAGATCCTCATTGCGCGTCTGCCGCAAAGCAACTCGCACTACGCCGACTATGAATCGGTGGCCGAATATTTCGCCACCACCAACTGCTGCTGGGGCTATCCTTACCATGTGTATCGCGTCGATGAACCCGGTGGCTACACCCTCGCACCCTACACCAACAGCTTGATTCTCAACAAGAAGGTCTATGTCCCCATGGGCACCAACACGACCTACAACAACAACGCCTTGGCCGTTTATCAGGAAGCCATGCCCGGCTACGAGATTATTGGGGTCAACGGCGGCTATCCGGGTTGGGAGAACACCGATGCCCTGCACTGCCGCGCCCGTGGCATAATGGACTTCGACATGCTCTTCGTTGACCACCGCGACGTGCTCTTCGGCGAGCAGGAGTGGCAGGCAAGCATCCCCGTGACGAGCAAGTTCATCGCCTACAGCGGCGACCCGCTGAAGACCGACTCGCTCCTTGTATATTACAGCATCAACGGCGGCACCTACCAGACGGCCCACATGACCGCCACGGGCAACCCCGACGAGTATGTCGGCTACATCACCGGCTTTGAGGGCGGCGACGAAATCGACTATTACGTGTTTGGCGCCGACGAGTCGGGACACCGCTACACGCAGCCTGTCTTCGCCGACCTCGACCCACACCACTTCACCGTGGGCGCACACGAGCCTACGGGCGAATTGGTGATTACGCCGGACACGCTGTGGTTCAATCAAATGGGAGAAGAACGGTCTTTCGTCATCAGGAATGAAACCGCCGACGCTGTGACCATCCAAGACATCATTCCCGATTCGGATTCATACCTTGAAGTGCAGGCACCCCAAAACTTCCCATATACACTTCCTGCCGGCGAAGCTGTTGAAGCGACGATTTGGTTTCAAGTGCTTCCTGCCAAGGAGGAATACAATCCCTTTGACATCCGAATCCTGACTTCCATTGGCGAAAGAAGAGTGGTGGCCATGATTTCCAATTCGGCCATTGTTGATTACGGACTCACCATCGTAGGAAACTCAGAGTTTGTGTTTGAGTCATACGGAAGCACGGAAAGAGGTGTGTTGTTGAACCAAAACTACGCCACCCAAACGACCATCAAAATCATTTCCATCAATGAGGATAACACGAATTATTTAGGAATCGAGCCTGAACACGAGCTGCCGTACGATTTAGCCGCTGGAGAGTATTTTTGGATAGACATCTATGCCGATCTTTTAGCGAAAGGCTATGTGGAAACTACGGTTGTCGTGGAATCGAGTGCCGGACAGAAACAATTCAGCATTGCCATCAATGAAGACCTCTTGAGCGTCACCGAACTCACCGCCGAGGCCAAGCTCTATCCCAACCCGACCACAAGCCAATTCACCGTGGAAGGCGCGAATGTAACCAAGGTGGAGGTGTATGACCTTGTCGGACAAAAGGTCTGCGAGCAGCAAGGCAGCAAGGTCGTCAACATCGACGCCACCGAATGGCACAAGGGCATCTATATAGTCAATATCGTTGACGAGAACGGTGCCGTTGTGACCAAGAAATTGGTGGTGAAGTAATCTTTTCGGTTATCCCTATCCCCTTTTGGGTGAAAAACCAAGGAATCCCTGAATCCGTTTCGGGGATTCTTTCTATTTTTGCACGGACGAGACAATAGACAGGGAAAGACAATCCTAAAGCCTTTATCGTCATGGCGGAGAAGCGTCCGCCATCTCCTGCGCGGGAGGGTGTCCCTATTGCTCAGGAGATTGCGGATCAAGTCCGCAATGACGGCTTGGGGGTTTAGAGCAGCCTTCCATAGTCTAATGTCGATTAAAAAGACGATAATCAACACCTCAAAATAATGAAAAGAACCATTCCCATCCTATTCTGCGCACTTGTGGCCTTGGCCTCGTGCCAGAAGAAGAACGCCCCACTGTTTCGCGGCGACTACAGTTTCAAGACCTCGGGCACTGTCACTATTGATGAAATCGTCGCGGAAGACGACACCATCGAGCCTTCGTCCTACACCATCAGCCTGCCCAACGAAATCGGGCAATTGGAAATCAGCGACCTGGGCAACGGCAAGGACAGCGTGCTCGTGGTGATGAACACCATGGGCGGCGAGGTCGTCGTCACCCACGCCTTCTGCTCCGACAACGAGATCTTCCTCCGCGACTACAAGAAAAACACGCTGCTCTTCACCGGCGACTCGCTCACGCTGAAGAACGACCTGCGCGTGAAGGCCACGGGGCGGATGTATGAAGGCAACACGCTCATCCTCAACATGGTTTACGAAGGCGAGGCCGAGACCAACGAGCGCAATTACAAGATTTACGGCGACGACATCCGCATGGCGGCGCAACGCAATTAATGAAAAAACAACACCATGGAAACAGCAACTTCACCCTTTATCGTCATAGCGGGCTTGACCCGCTATCTCCCAAGCCAAAGGAATGCTCCTTCGCAACTGGGAGATGGCGGATGCTTCTCCGCCATGACGAGAAAAGGCTCTAATGTAGTGATTCCCATTTTACATTTTAAAAAATGAAAACCAAGCATATACTACTCTTCCTGCCTTTGCTGCTGACCGCATGTCACGACGACCCAAGCCAAATCAAGGAGAAACTCATTGGCGACCCCGCCGAGGAGCGCGTCATCGCGGTGGGCGTGCAGCGCATCGACACGGTGGGCGGCTGGGTGCGCAACAGCTATCCGGGCGCCTTGGAGGAAAACCATTCCGTTGACATCAGCTTCAAGTACGGCGGCACCTTGGAGCGTCTTTACGTTGAGGAGGGCAGCCGTGTGCGTAAGGGACAGACCTTGGCTCGCGTCAGCTCGCCTTCGATGGAAAGCTCGCTCCACGCCGCGCAAGCCACCCTCGAACAGGCCCAAGACGCCTACGACCGCCTGAAGAAGGTACACGACAACGGCAGCCTGCCCGAAATCAAATGGCGCGAGATGGTCGCCAACCTCGAAAAGGCGCAAGCCAACTACGACTTAGCCAACGCGATGTTGGCCGACAACACCATCACGGCGCCTTTCGAGGGCACCGTCACGGGATTGAACGTCGTGCAAGGCGAAAGCGTCGCGCCGCTGAAGCCCATCATGCGCATCATCGGCTCCGACGGCCTCGTGGTGAAAATCTCCGTTCCCGAAAACGAAATCGGCAAGGTGCAGGTCGGCGACGAGGCGCAAATCCTCATCCCCGCCCTGTCGGACCGTCGCTACCAAGGCACGGTCATCGAGCGCAGCATGACCGCCTCGCTGCTCACACACAGCTATCCCGTCAAGGTTCGCATCGGCTATCCCGACGAGGATCTATTGCCCGGGATGGTGGGCAAGGTGGTGCTGCAAAGCGACCTCAACAAGGGCATCATCGTGCCTGCCAACGCCGTGTTGCTCAACAACGAGGGCAAGTTCGTGTGGGTGGCCGACGACGGTCGCGCCACGCGGCGACATATCACCGTTTCGGGCTATTCGGGCGGCGGCGTGGTCGTCAGCGAAGGCTTGAAGATGAGGGATGTCGTTATCGTGGAAGGCTACCAGAAAGTGAGTGAAGGGATGAAAGTGGAATATTGACTCGAGACTGCGAGACGCGAGACACGAGACGGGGCGGCAATGTCCCGCGTCCCGCGTCCCGAAGTCCCGCGTCATAATAGAAATCTATGAATAAAGAAAAAGTCGATAACGGCATCATCGCGGGCAGCATCCGTCACCAGAAAATCGTTTGGATTGTAGTGGCGGCAGTGGTCGCCTTCGGCATCTATGCCCTTTTTGACATGAAGAAGGACGAGTTTCCCGCCTTCACCATCCGTCAGGGCATCGTGGCGGGCATCTATCCCGGCGCTAACTCCGAAGAGGTGGAAGCCCAACTCACCAAGCCTTTGGAGGCCTTGCTGTTTGCCATGCCCGAAGTCGATAGGAAAAGCACCCGTTCCATCACCAAGGAAGGGATGTGCTACATCTACGTCGGCCTCGACGAGTCGGTGAAGGACAAGGACATCGCTTGGTCGAAAATCAGGCACAAGATCAACGAAGCCAAGGCGTTGAGCTTCCCTGCCGGCGTGTTGGCCATCGCCGTCATCGACGACTTTGGCAACACCTCCTCGCTGCTTATCGCCATGGAGTCGGAGGACAAGACCTACCGTGAGATGCACGCCTACACCGACGACCTCACGCATCGCCTGCGCGAAATCCCGCAAATGGGCAACGTGAGCGTGATGGGCGAGCAAACCGAGGAAATCGCGGTCACGGTCGATAAGGAAAAGCTGTCGTTCTACGGCATCAGCCCCACTTCGTTGATGCTGCACTACGCCTCGCAAGGCCTGCTCACCACTGCCGGCACGATGGGAACCGATGCCTTCGACATGCCGCTGCACATCGAGAACCCGATGGTTTCGGAAGCGGAGCTTGAGGAACAGATCATCTATTCCGACGCGATGGGCAACACCGTCCGCCTGCGCGACGTGGCCACCGTGGAGCGTCGCCTTGCCGAGCCTTCCAAAGTGGTCAACTTCAACGGCCACAGTGCCTTGATTGTCAGCGTCGAAATGCGCAAGGGCTACAACATCGTCGCCTTCGGTCGCGAGGTGGAAAAGGTGCTCGATGAGTTTAAGGAAACCCTGCCCGACAGCGTGCAGCTCTATCGCATCACCGACCAGCCCAAGGTGGTGCAGAAGTCGGTCAGCAGTTTCCTCCGCGACCTGATTATCTCCATGCTCGTGGTCATCGTGGTGATGCTGTTGCTCTTCCCGTTCCGCACGGCACTCATCGCCAGCTCGGGACTGCCCGTCTGCACGGCCATGAGCATCGGTCTGATGTATCTCTTTGGTATTGAATTGAATACGGTTACTTTGGCCGCCCTTATCGTGGTGCTCGGCATGATTGTGGACGACTCCATCATCAACATTGACGGCTATATCGACAAGCTGAGCCAAGGCTACAAGCCCTTCGATGCCGCCGTCAGCAGCGCCAAGGAGCTGTTCATGCCCATGTTCATCGCCACCACCGCCATCGCCACCATGTTCTTCCCCATGACGCGCATCATCACGGGGGCTTTGGGCGAGTTCGTGCAGCTCTTCCCCTGGACCGTCGCCTTCTCGCTCATGTCGTCGTTGGCCTACGCCATGCTCGTCATCCCTTCGTTGGAAATCATGTTCATCAAGCCGGAGACCGACCAGCCCCGCAACGGCTTCGTGAGAGGGCAGCAGCGGTTTTTCAGCTTCCTGCAAGGCCTCTACGACAAGATGCAGAGCCATTGCTTCAAGCACCCGGGGTTCACCATCGGCATTGGCGCCGCTTCCATCGCCTTGGGCGTGTTGATGTTCCTCAGGCTGCACGTTCAGATGATGCCCAATGCCGAGCGCGACTGCTTCGCGGTCGAGATCCGGCTGCCCGAAGGTAGCAGCCTTGAGGCCACCACGCGCGTCAGCGACTCGCTGCAACGGATGATGCTCGCCGACGAGCGCGTCACCTCCGTGACGGCTTTCATCGGCGAGACCGCGCCGCGTTTCCACACCACCTACTCGCCGAGCATCCCCGCCAAAAACCTCTCGCAACTCATCGTCAACACCACCTCGAAGCAAACCACTGAAGACCTGCTGAAGGAGTGGGACGACAAGTATTCCTATTACTTCAAGGATGCGCATGTGCGCTTCCGCCAGATGGACTATCAAGCCGTTTCGACGCCTGTGGAGGTTTTCGTCTATGGCGACGACTACGCCGCAACCGCCCCCATCGCGCAGCAAATCAAGGACTATATGCTGACCTTGGACGACGAGTTGCGCTGGGTCCACAGCGACTACGACGAGTTCGTGCCATCGGTGAAGGTGACGATGAAACCCGAGGAATGTGCCCGCCTCGGCCTCACCAAGGGCATCCTATCGCTCGACTTGGCTACCAGCCTCAACGGACAGCCGCTGACCACCGTTTGGGAAGGCGACCGTGGTATCCCTGTGAAGCTGTATTCCCAAGAGAACTACGACCCCAACGACTACGAGTCGGTGCAAAACCAACTGATTCCGACGATGGTGCCTGGCACCAATGTGCCGCTGCGACAGGTGGCCGACATCAGTCCCGACTGGCATCCCGCGCAATTGGTCCACCGCAACGGCAAGAGCGTCGTCACCGTGGCTGCCGACATGAAGTTCTGGAAGCCGCAAACGGTGAGCATGAAGAAGATACAAACTTATATCGACACCGAAATCCGGCCCAACCTGCCCGAAGGCGTGAACATCGAATACGGCGGCCTGTCGTCGCTCAACACCGACGTCATCCCGCAACTTTTTGGTAGCTTGGTGGCAGCCATTTTGGTGCTGTTGGCCTTCCTTGTGGCCTATTTCAAGAAGTTCAACCTCGCCCTGCTCACCTTGGGTTCAAGCACCTTGTGCATGTTCGGCGCGTTCTTCGGCGAGTGGCTCTTCGGCCTCGACTTCGGCATGACCTCGCTGTTGGGTGTGGTCAGCCTGATCGGTATCGTCGTGCGCAACGGCATCGTGATGTACGAATACGCCGAGACCCTCCGTTTCGGCGAAGGCCTGCCCGCCAAGGAAGCCGCCATGAAAGCCGGCAGCCGCCGCATGAGGCCCATCTTCCTCACCTCGGCCACCACCGCCCTCGGTGTGCTCCCGATGATCATCACAAGAAATCCGCTTTGGATGCCAATGGGCGTGGTCATCTGCTTCGGCGTGGTGCTTTCGATGGTCATCATCTTAGCCGTGATGCCCGTGATGTATTGGCAAATCTTTAGAAAAAGCAAGTAAGATGTCACAAAACCTACAAAACAACCTTCGTTCCGACGGATTTGCAATCCGTCGGGTAGGAAAAGGGGATTTGAAATCCCCACTTCAATACGTCCGGATTACAAATCCGTCCGAACTGAATAGAAAATTTTGTTGTCCATAAACAATAAAAATGTGAAAAACTTGAATTTTGTTGTCTATAAACAATAAAAGTTTTATTTTTGCGGTCAAAATACTGAGCGTTATGGAATTGATTTCAAGAACAGACTATGCCGAAAAGGTGGATTCATGGTTGGGAAAAGGCCAAATCATCGTCTTGGTCGGGCAGCGTCGCATCGGGAAAAGCTGTGTGCTGAAGGATTTTGTCGCAAGGCACGAGAAGGAACCCGACGCCAACATCATCTACATCGACAAGGAAAAGAAGGAGTTCGATTTCATCAAGGATTACGTCGCGCTGAATGCCTACATCGACCAACGTTTTGTCGGCGGGAAGCACAATTACATCCTCATCGACGAGGTGCAAGACATTGCCGAATGGGAGCGCTCGGTGAGGAGCTATCGCACCGAGAACCGCACCGACATCATCATCACGGGAAGCAACGCACAGATGCTTTCTTCGGATCTAAGCACCTTGTTGTCAGGACGTTATCAGGAAATCCATGTGCAAGGGCTTACCTATTCCGAGTTCTTGGTTTTCCATCAATTGGAGGAAAGCGAAAACAGTCTCCATAAATACCTGAACTACGGCGGTTTGCCCGGACTGCGACAGATTGGAATCAACGACGAGGAGCATATCCACGACTACTTGCAAAGCGTCCTGAACACCGTGGTCTTAAAGGACATCGTAGAAAGGCATAACATTCGCAATATCAGCTTCTTGAATCGGTTGCTACAGTATTTGGCCGACAACACCGGAAAACCAATTTCGGCCAACAACATCAGCGCTTACATGAAAAGCCAAGGCAATCCGGTTTCCACCAATGTCATTTTGGACTATAGCGGTTATTTTGAAGAGACCTATCTGCTCGGATGCGTTCCGCGCTTCGACATCCACGGGAAGAAAATCCTTGAGACAAACGGCAAGTATTACTTTGAGGATGTGGGGCTTAGGAATCTGCTTTCGGGAAACTCGTCGCGTGACAACGACATTGAAAAAGTTTTGGAGAACATTGTCTATCAACAACTTGTCAGAATAGGCTTCACGGTCAGGATAGGCCAGCTACAGGCCGGCGAGGTGGATTTCGTTTGCACCAAACGCTCGCAACGGGTTTATGTCCAAGTCTGTTATCTGATGGCGACCGAGGAGACGCGCGAAAGGGAATTTGGTGCCTTGCGACGCATCAACGACAACCATCCGAAGTATGTCATCTCGCTTTCGCCTTTGGTGACACGAACCAACACCGACGGCATCATCCACCTTGGTTTGCGCGAGTTCCTTTTGAACGGTTTTCAATTAAGTTGATGAGCAAATTTAGTTTACATATTGGACGCGAGACTGCGAGACGCGAGACGTTGGGGTTTGTCCCGTGTCCCGAAGTCCCGTGTCCCGTGTCAAAGGAAATTGAAGTTTAAGTTTGAATAGTTACTTACTGATTATGAAACATTTACATATAATACTAATCGTCCTCGTTTTGGCAGTCTCACCTTTCTTTCTTCACGGCCAAAACCTCTCCGTGCAGGACTGCATAGAGATGGCCTTGGAGAACAACATCGACCTGAAAAACAACTACTTGGAAATCGACAAGGCGAAGGCGACCAAAAACGAAGCCCGAGCCGAGTACTTCCCCACCGTTTCGGCGCAAGCCTTGGCCTTCGACGCCGCCCGTCCCCTGCTTGGCTTCGGCATCGACGACATCGACAACGCTTTGGTAAGGCAGACCCTCTACACTTGGTTCGCCGAATACGGCATCAACATGGGGCTGGAAAACGAGATTGAGCTTGCCCAAAACGGCACCGCCGTCAACATGATGGCCACCGAGCCGATTTATGCCGGAGGGCGCATCCGCAACGGCAACCGATTGGCTAAGTTGGGCATCGAAGCCGCAGAAACGCAGGCACTTGTGAAGGAAGACGAGGTGCGGCTGCAAACGGAAAGCCTCTATTGGCAAATCGTGGCCTTGCAGGAGAAAATCACCACCCTCGACCAACTCGACCGCCTCTTGGACACCTTGGACAAAGACCTTGCCGGTGCCGTGGAAGCGGGCTTGGCCATGCCCACCGACCAATACAAGCTGAGAGTGAAGCAAAACGAAAGCCGCCTCAACCGCAAGAAGGTGGAAGACGGCATCATGCTGCTAAAGATGGCCTTGGCCCAACACATCGGCGCGGACTGGCAAACCATGACGCTTACGGACACATTGGGTTTGGAAACCGAGCCTGCCACTTGGTTCTATCCTGCCACGGAAGCCGTCGCCAACCGCCACGAAAGCCACCTTTTGGACCTCTCGCTGCAAGCCGAAAAGCTGAAAAGGAAAATGACCCTCGGCGAGGCCCTGCCTTCATTGATGGTGGGCGGCAGCGCAAGCTACAACACGGTCTTCGAGCACTCGAAGCCCAACGCGATGGTCTTCGCCGTGCTGCAAGTGCCCATCACCGACTGGCACAAGACCTCCTACAAGCTGAAGAAGCACGACCTCGACGCAAAGATGGCCGAAAACACACGCCGCGACCTCACCGAAAAGATGGAGATGCAAACCAACCAGGCTTGGTTCAACCTCGAACAGAGCTGGCTGCGCATCACGATGGCGCAAACCGCCCTCAGCGACGCCGAGGCCAACCTGAAAATCACGGAGGACTACTACGAGGCTGGATTGGTCGCCCTTTCGGATGTCCTCGAAGCCCAAACCCTGCTCAAGCAAAGCCGCGACGAACTCACCGACAGCCGCATAGAGTATCGGGTCAATTTGGTGACTTACAGGCTGCTGACCCAATATTGAAATCCCAAACGCCTGCCCCAAAACGAGAACGACTTTGGCAAACGAGGCGTTTCTTTGCTTTTTTCGACAATTCCGCAGGCATATTTTTCGTTTCAAGAAACAGATTGAGCCTTTTTTATTATTTTTGCCTGTGCAAAAACAATACAGCCATGAATAAAAACCTTTTCATTATCATGCTCTTGCTGCTTTCGGCAAGCGTTTTCGCCCAAAAACAATACACCTTGCAGTCGCCCGACAAAGACATCACCGTGACCGTTGAAGTGGGCCAACAGATTACCTATTCCGTCGCGCATGGAAACACCTGTGTCTTGGCGCCTTCCCCCATTGCCATGAAAATGGCCGACGGCATCTGCCTCGGAGAAAAGCCCGTCGTCAAAAGCGCCAAGACCCGCTCGGTGAGCCAGACCGTGGAGGCCCCTTTCTACAAACGCGCCACAATCCCCGAACGTTTCGAGGAACTGACCTTGGCTTTCAAAGGAAACTTTAAGGTCGTTTTCCGCGCCTACGACGAGGGCGTGGCCTATCGTTTCGAGACGGATTTCAACAAGCCCATCGTCATCGAAAGCGAAACCGCAGATTTTAACTTCGATACTGACTATCAAGCTCTTATACCATACGTCAACGCCCGCAAAGGCGATGGCGACTTCATCACGCAGCAGTTTTTCAACTCGTTTGAGAACACCTATACCTCAACGGTTTTGAGCCAGATGGAACCCGACAGGTTGGCTTTCCTTCCCGTTTTGGTCGATCTTGGCAACGGCAAGAAGGCCGTCATTACCGAAGCCGACTTGGAGGACTTCCCAGGCCTGTATCTCCGCAACGAAAACGGTTCGAAAGGCTTCGCGGCGGTTCATGCCGGCTATCCCAAGGTGGAGGAGCAAGGCGGCCACAACAACCTGCAATATGTGGTGAAGGAACGCGAAAACTTCATCGCAAAGACCGCCGGAAAACGCAGCTTCCCTTGGCGTTGCATCGTCATCTCAGAAAACGACAAGGAACTGGCCGACAGCGACTTGGTCTATCTCTTGGCTTCGCCCTGCCGCTTGGACGACCTTTCGTGGATACAGCCTGGAAAAGTGGCTTGGGACTGGTGGAACACTTGGAACCTCTACGGTGTCGATTTCAAGACGGGCATCAACAACGACACCTATAAATATTACATCGACTTCGCCTCGCAATATGGCATAGAATACGTCATCTTGGACGAAGGCTGGGCGGTCAACAAGCAGGCCGACCTGTTCCAAGTGGTGCCCGAAATCGACTTGGAGGAACTTGTCGATTATGGCTTGGAGCGCAACGTCGGTCTCGTGCTTTGGGCGGGATACGCCGCCATCGACAAGGACATGGAGCGCGTGTGCCAACACTATTCCGACATGGGCATCCGTGGGTTCAAAGTCGATTTCATGGACCGCGACGACCAAAAGGTGGTGGACTTCTACTACCGCATGGCCGCAACCGCAGCCAAACACAACCTCTTCATCGACTTCCACGGCGCTTACAAGCCTACGGGCTTGAGCCGCACCTATCCCAATGTGCTCAATTATGAAGGCGTTTATGGCCTCGAACAAGCCAAGTGGGACAACCACAGCGACCTCGTCGGCAACGAAGTCACCATCCCTTTCATCCGCATGGTGGCCGGCCCAATGGACTACACACAAGGTGCCATGCGAAACGCCAACAAGAACAATTTCGCGGCGGTCTATACCGAGCCGATGAGCCAAGGCACACGCTGCCGCCAGTTGGCCGAATACGTGATTTTCGAGTCGCCTTTCAACATGCTCTGCGACAGCCCGAGCAACTATCTCAACGAGGACGAATGCACACAATTCATCGCCACCGTGCCCACCACTTGGGACGAGACCGTTGTCATCGACGGCAAAGTGGGCGAGTATTTGGTCATCGCCCGGCGAAAGGGGTTCCATTGGTATGTGGGGGCCATCACCAACTGGGAGGAGCGCGACCTCAAGCTCGACCTCTCCGTGTTGCCTCGGTTTGGCGCCAAGTCGGGACGGGTCTTCCACGACGGACCCAACGCCAACCGCGTAGCCAAGGACTACATAGCGGAACCCGTCCAAGTGATAGGTAACACGGTGAAAATCCACCTTGCCAAGGGCGGCGGAGCGGTGTTGGTGTTCTGAAACCTTTATGGAATGCGTATCGTCTGTCAGAGCTCGTCTGCAAACTTGATGTCTTTCACGTTGAGTTGCAGCGTGGTTTTGCCTTGCCAAGTGTTGTATTCCAAGTGATAGCAAACGCTGAACGGCTCGCCGTCGTGGATGCGGTCGAAGAGGTCGCCTTTTTGGAACGCAATACCCGACAACGGCGCGATGCCCAATTCCTGATCGCCTTGTTGCGCCAAAGCGAGTTTCAGGTGGCGATGCCCGCCGACGGGCCGCGAGCCTCCGGCATCAATGACGTTGTCCGTCCAGAAAACGGGAGCCATGTTGCCAGGGCCGAACGGGGCAAACTGGTTGAGGATGCGCATGAACTTGGGAGTGATGTCGCGGAATTTGATTTTCAAATCCACCTCAAGCTCGGGGACGAAGTCTTCTTCCACCAAATGCTCGCAGACGTAGGCTTCAAAACGTTTGTGGAACTCGGCAAGGTTTTCGGGCCTCATCGACAAACCCGCCGCATACTTGTGTCCGCCGAAATGCTCCAACAAGTCGGAGCAATGGTCGATGGCGTCATAGATGTCAAAACTCTTGATGGAACGCGCCGAGCCCGTAATCAAGCCGTTGGCCATCGTAAGGACAATGGTGGGCCTGTAATAATAGTCGGTGAGTCGTGAGGCCACGATGCCGATGACCCCTTTGTGCCAGTTCTCGTTGAAGACCACCGTGCTCTTGGCGTCGCGCAGCATCGGGTCGTCGGCAATCATGCCCAAAGCCTCTTCGGTGATGCGATTGTCGAACTCGCGGCGCATGTCGTTCAAATCGTTGATGGAGGCCGCCAGCTTTTCGGCGTGTTCCTTCTTCTCGGAGATGAGCAGGCGCACCGAGTCGGAAGCCTTGTCGATGCGACCGGCGGCGTTGATGCGCGGCCCGATGAGAAACACCAAGTCGCTGATGGTCAGCTCACGGGTCAACACGCTATCTTGTTCCTCAATGCTCTCAGGGTCGTCGTCGCGGCGATAGATGTTGGCATGTTGCAGGATGGCTTCGATGCCCGGACGCGGTTTCTTGTTGAGTTGCTTCAGGCCATAATAAGCCAGCACGCGGTTCTCGCCCGTTATCGGCACGATGTCGGCAGCGATGCTCACGGCTAACAAGTCGAGCAGGTCATACACTTGCTCGATATTCCCAAACCCTTTCATCGACAGGGCGGTGATCAGCTTGAAGCCGACTCCACAGCCCGAAAGCTCGTCGTAGGGATAATGGCAGTCGGGGCGTTTCGGGTCGAGCACCGCCACGGCCTCGGGGATGATGTCGCCGGCGCGGTGGTGGTCGCAAATGATGAAATCGACCCCTTTCTTGTTGGCGTATTCGATGCGTTCCACGGCCTTGATGCCGCAGTCGAGCGCAATCACCACCTTGAAACCATTGGCGGCGGCATAATCGATTCCCTTGATGGAGATGCCATACCCTTCTTCGTAACGGTCGGGGATATAGAACTCTATCTTCTTTTTCTTGAAAAACGGCTTGAGGTAGGTATAGACCAAGGCAACCGCCGTGGTTCCGTCCACGTCATAATCGCCATACACCAGCACTTTTTCGCTGTTGTCGATGGCATGAATCACCCTTTCGACAGCCTTGTCCATGTCTTTCATCAGGAAGGGGTCGTGCAGCTGCGAGAGCGACGGACGGAAGAAGGTTTTGGCCTCTTCATAGGTCGTAATTCCGCGTTGGACAAGCAAAGCGGCAAGGTTCTCATCGACATTGAGGACCTTGCTCAATTCAGCAACTTTCTGAATATCAACACTTTCATTTAAAATCCAGCGCGTTTCCATTCACCTAATTTTGAATCGGTAAAGATAAGAAAAAAAACAATGCGATTAGATGGAAAAATGAAAATATAATTTGATTATAGTTCTACTTTGTTCATTTGCAACGGATTATAAAAAGCAACCACAACTATTGCAGAATTGCCAATCTTTCCGGCAATGGTCAAGTCCGTAACGGGACATTGTTGGATTCGATGAACCGTTTTATAAAAACCATCACTCGTTTTGCTGTTTTGTTGAAATCTTTGTTCAAAAAAAAACCGCCAAACCCTTGCGCGATTCACAGAATTTTGATAATCTTGCACCTCAAATCCAACAAAAGTATTTCCCTTTGAAAAAGATTAGAACAGCTTTAATATCAGTATTTTACAAAACGGGAATCGACACCATTGTCGGCTTGTTGAAGCAAAACGGGGTGCAGATTTACTCCACAGGCGGCACCTACGACTTCATCAAGCCGCTCGACCCGTCGGTGAAGACCGTCGAATCGCTCACGGGCTACCCGTCCATCCTCGGCGGTCGCGTGAAGACCCTGCATCCCAAGGTGTTCGGCGGTATCTTGGGTCGCACCGGTCTTGCTTCCGACCAAAAGGAAATGCAGGAATACGACATCCCGCCTTTCGACCTCGTCATCGTTGACCTCTACCCTTTCGAGGAAACCGTGGCCAAAACCGATGACGCCAGCCAAATCATCGAGAAAATCGACATCGGCGGCATCTCGCTCATCCGCGCCGGTGCCAAGAACTTCAACGACGTGCTGATTGTGCCTTCACAAAAACATTACGGTGAACTCATCCAACTGCTTGAAAACCAAAACGGTGAGACCTCGCTCGACGACCGCCGCCGTTTTGCCGCCTATGCCTTTGGCGTAAGCTCGCACTACGACAGCGCGATTTACAACTGGTTTGTCAAGGAAAGCGAGAACAAGGCGTTGAGAATCAGCGAAGAGGAAGGTACCTCGTTGCGTTACGGCGAAAACCCGCACCAGCGTGGCACCTTCTATGGCGACTTGGACGCGATGTTCGAGAAACTGCACGGCAAGGAGCTGTCGTACAACAACTTGCTTGACCTCGACGCGGGCTTGAACCTCATCCGCGAGTTCGACGAGCCCACCTTTGCCATCCTCAAGCACAACAACCCTTGTGGATTGGCTTGCCGCCCGACCGTCAAGGAGGCCTATCTTGCGGCCTTGGCCGGCGACCCCGTTTCGGCTTTTGGCGGCGTGTTGGTCTGCAACCGAAACATCGACCTCGAAGCCGCCGAGGAAATCAACAAGCTGTTCATCGAGGTCATCGTGACCCCTGGCTACGAAGACGGCGTACTCGACCTGCTCTTCTCGAAGAAGAACCGCGTGGTGCTGCGCCTCAAGGCCGACCACTACAAACCCAAAATGGTGAAAACCGCCTTGAACGGCTATCTCGTTCAAGACCGCGACCTGCACACCGAGACGGTTGACGATTTCAAGGTCATCACCGAGAAAACGCCATCGGCTTCAGAAAACGAGGACATGGTTTTCGCCAACAAGATCGTGAAGCACAGCCGCTCAAACGCCATCGTGCTCGCCAAAGGCAAGCAACTTTGTGCCTCCGGCATCGGGCAGACTTCGCGCGTGGATGCCTTGCGCCAAGCCATCGAGAAAGCCCGTTCATTTGGCTTCGACCTCAACGGGGCGGTGCTGGCTTCCGACGCCTTCTTCCCCTTCAAGGATTGCGTCGAGTTGGCCCACGAAGCCGGCATTACGGCCATCGTGCAGCCCGGCGGCTCGGTGCGCGACCAAGAGTCCATCGACTGCTGCAACCAGAACGGCATCGGCATGGTGTTTACTGGATACCGTCATTTCAGACATTAAACCAAACGACAAACGAATAACTGTTAACTGAATAACTGAACAACTGAACAACTAACAACTGAAGACTATGGGAGCATTTTCATTCCTCAACAAAGAAATCGCCATTGACCTTGGCACGGCCAACACGATCATCATATACAACGACAAGGTCGTCGTTGACGAGCCTTCCATCGTGGCCATGCAGCGCGACACGAAGAAAATCATCGCCGTGGGCAAGCGTGCCATGATGATGCACGGCAAGACCCACGAGAACATCAAGACCATCCGTCCCTTGCGCGACGGCGTCATTGCCGACTTCCAGGCGGCGGAATACATGATGCGCGAGATGATCAAGATGATCCAGTTCAAGAACACGCTGTTTCCGCCCAGCCTGAAAATGGTCATCTGCATCCCTTCGGGCATCACCGAGGTGGAGGAACGCGCCGTGAAAGACTCGGCCGAGCAAGCCGGCGCCAAAGAGGTGCGCTTGATTCACGAGCCTATGGCCGCCGCCATCGGTATCGGCATCGACGTGCTTGAGCCGACGGGCAACATGATCATCGACATCGGGGGCGGCACTTCCGAAATCGCCGTCATCGCCTTGGGCGGCATCGTCAACAACAAGAGCATCCGCATCGCCGGCGACGACTTCACCGCCGACATCGAGGAATACATGCGCAAGCAACACAACATCATCGTGGGCGAGCGTACCGCCGAACGCATCAAGATCGAAGTGGGTTCCGCCATCCCGCAGTTGGACAACCCGCCCGACGACTACGCCGTGCAAGGCCGCGACATGCTGACCGGCATCCCGAAGGAAATCAAGGTGAACTATGCCGAAATCGCCCATTGCTTAGACAAGAGCATCATGAAGATCGAGACCGCCGTGCTCAACGCCTTGGAACAGACCCCGCCTGAGCTGTCGGCCGACATCTACCGCACAGGCATCTACCTCACCGGTGGCGGTGCCTTGCTGCGCGGCCTCGACAAGCGCCTCAACGCCAAGACCAAGTTGCCCATCCATGTGGCCGAAGACCCGCTTCGTGCCGTGGCTCGCGGCACCGGCATCGCCTTGAAAAACTTCGACCGCTTCACGTTCCTCATCAAATAATTGACGCGGGACTACGAGACGCGAGACTGTGGGACTATTGTCCCGTGTCCCGAAGTCCCGTGTCCCGAAGTCCAATAATAACCATGTACAACCTGCGGCGTTTCATCTTGAAGTATCACTTCGTCATCCTGTTTATCCTGCTCGAGGTGATTTCCATCCTGTTGCTGGCCCGAAGCCAGAATTTTCACCGTAACCGTTTGGTCAACACCACCAACGACGTCGTTGGGAAGATTTATGAATGGGGTGGTGACGTGGGTAGCTATTTCCGGCTCAACAAGACCAACAAGGAATTGGCAGAGGAGAACGCCCGGCTTAGGGAACAGCTCTCGGTGGCTGTTGACACCGCCCAATGCACCTATACGGTTATCGAACGCGACACCGTCTATGAATACATCCCCGCGCAGGTCGTCAACAACAGCACCAACCAGGTGAACAACTACATCATCATCAACAAAGGCAAGGCCGACGGCATCGAACGCGACATGGGCGTCGTTTCCTCGAAAGGCATCGTTGGCGTGGTGGTTGACGTCAGCGGGCATTACGCTTCGGTGCTCAGCCTGCTCCACAGCAAGTCTTTTGTCGGGGTGCGTTTCAAGGACAACCAGCAACTGGGCAGCTTGAGATGGAACACCAACAGCTATCGTTATGGCATGGTGGAGGACATCCCGACACACATCGAACTGAAGAAAGGCGACACGGTGCTCACCAGCTCCCACTCCCACATCTTCCCCGAAGACCTGATGGTGGGCATTGTGGAAGAGCCCCTATCCTCCTCAAGCGGCGCACTCAACAAGGCCAAGGTCGCCTTTGCCACCGACTTCGCCACCTTGCGCCACGTCTATGTCATCAAGAACCTGTACAAACCCGAGCTCGACTCGCTCAAAGCCAATTTCCTGAAGCCATGAACAAGTTTGTCTCCAATCTCATCCGGTTCGCCGTGCTTATTCTCGCCCAAGTGCTTTTGGTCAACCACATTCGGTTAGGAGGTTATGTACATCCTTACATCTATCTGATTTTCATTATGTTGCTACCGTTCAACGTGCAAAAATGGGAATTGCTGCTGTGGGGTTTTGCCTTAGGGTTTTGCATTGACCTTTTCACGGGCACCTTGGGGCTTCATGCGGGAGCCACCACGCTGATGGCCTTCTGCCGACCAACCATCATCAAGCTCGTTTCGGGAAACCAGAAGATAGAGAACGTGCAAGCCCCCGACCTCAGGCTTTTGGGAGGCGTGTGGTTCTTGCGTTATGCCTTTTGCATGGTGCTGGTGCATCACGCGGCCTTGTTCCTTTTGGAGTCGTTCAGCTTCCGCCTCATCGGGCAAGTGCTGTTGCGCATCCTGCTCAGCGTTCCCGTTTCGGTTTTCCTCATCATGATCCTGCTTTATCTTTTCAAACGGGAAAAGAAAGACGAAACGCATTGATTTCGAAAAACAATTGCTATTTTTGCCTCGTGAAAAGACGCTTGTTTTTCTTGATGGCCGTGTTCCTTGTTTCGCCGTTGCTGGCCCAACAAGGCGATATCGTGCTGTGCGAAGGCTTCTTCAACCCTTGGCTTGAAGAAGGCTGGGACGTGAAGGGCGACGACTGGGCCGTGTGGTACATCTCCAACACCACGAATGCCGGCGGGAAGTCGCGCGAGGCCCAGATGTATCCCGACTTCAACTTTGCAGGCACCACCCGCTTGGTGACTCCCGTCGTTGCCTTGGACAAGTACGACTTCATCAATTTCCAATTCAACCACTGCCTCGAAGCCACGCAAGGCACGCTGAACGCCCAAATCGGCATCGGCATCTCCGAAAACGGAGAGTCGTGGGAAAGCATCTGGGAAGACACCGTGACGGGCAGCATCGCGCAAAGCCAGTATCTGCTCACCTTCGACATGGAGGAATGGCCCAGCAAGTCGCCGCAGCTCTGCCTCTATTTCAGCGGAGAAGGCGCCTATGTCAACAGCTGGTATATCGACAACATCATCGTCTTCGCCTCGAAGAAAAACAAATACGGCAAGATTGACGACAGCGACGAGAACGGCTTTGTGGCCGCCCGTTCCCACATCCTGAGCCTGAAAGGACCCAAGGCCGGAACCGTGACACAATTCTCCACCATGAAAAAGTCGAAAAACAAATATGCCAAAATCGTGGAAGGACGAAGCCGGAAGAACAGGAGAAGGTGAGTGGCAAGCAAAAAAAACGAAAAACCATGAGAAAGTCCGTATTGTTATTGGTGTTTTGGATAGGGGTCTTGGCGGCGACGGCGCAAATCCTCACCGACAGCAACCTGCCCATCGTCGTCATCGAGACCGACGGTGGGGTGCCGATTCCCGACGAGCCGAAAGTGCTGGCCACCATGAAAGTCATCTGGCATCAGGATGGCTCGCGCAACTACCTCACAGACATCGACAACCCGGAGTTCCTCAATTACGACGGACGCATCGGGATTGAACGGCGCGGCAGCACCTCGCAACAGTTTTTCGACAAGAAGCCCTACGGCCTGACGACACTCCAAGACGACAACGTCAGCCACAACAACGTCAGTTTGTTGGGAATGCCCGAAGAAAACGACTGGGTGCTGAATGCCCTCGCCTTCGACCAGACGGGGATGCGCGACGTGCTGTCGTATGAGCTTTCGGAACGCCTCGGGCAGTATGCGCCGCGCCGCGTTTATTGCGAGGTGATGGTCAACGGCGACTACAAAGGCCTATACGTGTTCATGGAGAAAATCAAGGTGGACAAAGGGCGCGTCAACGTCGAGAAGATGGACGGGAACAGCAACGCCTTCCCGGAAGTGACCGGAGGCTACATCACCAAGGCCGACAAAACCGGTGGCGACCCCGTGGCATGGACCATGCAAAGCTACGATTACAACTGGTGGGGGCCGGTCTTCATCGACTTCATCCACCATTACCCCAAGCCCGAAGACATCACCAACGCGCAACACGACTACATCCACAACGTGTTTCTCAACCTTGAGGCAAAGGCCGGAAGCCACGACGAATCCGCCATCAGGGGTATCCCTTCCGTGATCGACGTCCCTTCGTTTGTCGATTTCATGTTGATAGCCGAGTTTGCCTCCAACGTGGATGTATATGCCCTCAGCACCTTTTTCCACAAAGACCGCAACGGCAAGCTAAGGGCAGGCCCCGTGTGGGACTACAACCTCGCCTATGGCTATGACGCCTTCGGCAACCGCAGCCTCTATTACGTTTGGCAATTCGACAACGCCGACAACAACGGGCCGCGGTTTTGGAAAGACCTGTTCGACACCGAACTGTTTCGCTGCCACTTCGCCAAACGCTGGTTTGAGCTGACCGAAAGCGGAATGCCGTTGAACTACGAATTCGTCTGCAATCGCATCGACGAAATCGACGCATGGATTACGGAAGGCGTCGGGCGCGACAACCAACGCTGGAACCAGATGACGCAGCACTCGCAGTATGTGACCAACATGAAAAACTGGATACAGCAGCGCATCACTTGGCTGAACCAAAACATAGGCCCTTATTCGGGCTGCGCCGAGGTGGACTTGCCGCCTTTGGTCATCTCGAAAATCCACTATCATCCCCAAGATTATTGGGGCATTCCGGGCGAACGGTTGGAGTTTGTCGAAATCAGCAACAACGGCGACGAGACCGTGAACTTGAGCGGCGTCTATTTCCGCGAGTTGGGCATCTCCTACAGCTTCCCTGTCGGCGCGAGCCTCGGCCCTCGCGAGGCCTTGGTGCTTTGCTCCGACTCGTTGGCGTTTAAGGACCATTACAACACCCGACCTTTCGGACAGTTTGCGCGCCACCTTTCCAACAAGTCGGAAAAGCTCGTGCTTGCCGACGCTTGGGGCAACGTCATCGACGAGGTGCAGTATTCCGACAGCGCCCCTTGGCCCACCGAAGCCGACGGCAACGGCCCTTATCTCCAACTCATCGACCTTGACCTCGACAACAGCCTTCCCGAAAACTGGACGTTGGGCGACGACCTCACCCAAATCGGCGAACCAGACGCATCTCGACCTGTCAAGGCTTATCCTAATCCCGCCACCTCGTCGCTCTCGATAGAAAGCCGTGCCGACATGGCCTGTTGCCAACTTGTCGGCCTGACAGGAACACCCTTGTTGGAAAAACATCCCCATGCCTCTTTCTGCCAATTTGACATAAGCCGCTTGTCTTCAGGTGTTTATATCATAAAAGCAGAATTAAAGGACGGCACCGTGGCTTACCACAAAATCGTCAAAGAATAGTTTTGTCTTAAGGTGAAAAAAAAAATAGTATTTTTGCAGCCCAAAACATAGCTAACATCTAAAATGGACGTACCTAAAGACGACGTAAACTCCCAGTTTACATTCACTTACGACGACATCAAAGGCACCGTGCACGTTGTCGATAAACTCACTGGTGAAGAATATGACTTGTTGAAAGAAGATACCGGCTGGTTTGACGCCGAGTTCAAGTTTGACGTGTAATCCCTATTTTCTCCAGAAATTCCTCGAAAACAGCGTAAGCAACGAGAACAATTCCACCCTGCCGAACAACATCAGCAGCATGAGCACCCATTTGGCGAACTGGGGGAAAAACACGTAAGTGCCCCCAGGACCTACCCTGCCGATGCCCGTTCCCACGTTGCTCAACGCGCCCACCGACGCGCCCACTGCGGTCTCAAAGTCGAGGCCCGAAAGGAGCATGACGATGGACCCGATGACGAATACGAGAAAATAGATGAAGATGAACGTCATGTTTTTGTAGATGCTGCCCAAAGAGAGCGCCTTGCCGTTGACTTTCACCGGCAGCACCGCGTTGGGATGGATGATGCGCTTCAGCTCCAGCACCGCGTTCTTGATGAATATCAAATGCCTGATGGTTTTGATGCCTCCCGACGTGGATCCCGAGCAGGCGCCGACAAACATCAACAAGAACAACACAACCCAAAGGAACGGAGGCCACGCCATGTAGTCGTTGACAAAAAACCCCGTGGTGGTGATGGAAGAGACCACGCTGAAAAACGACTGCCGGAAAGCCGTGCCGAAGCTGTTGTGGACGCTTAGGAACAAGAACAGTCCGATGGCGACGCTCACAACAAGGACATAAAGCAAAAACGACCTGAATTCCTGGTTCCGAAGAATGGTGAATGACTTCCAGCTCAGCGAGAGGAGCAAAAGCGAGAAATTACAGCCCGACAGCACCATGAACACGCTCACCACCACCTGTGAATAGTTGGAAAACGACCCGATATTGGCCGTCCGTGTGGAGAAGCCCCCAGAGCTTATCGTTGACATGGAATGGCAGAGGGCGTCGTAGAGGTCCATGTCGCCCAAATAAAGCAACAGCGTCTCCAACAAGGTGAAAAACAGATAGATGCCCCAAATGCGCTTGGCCGTGTGCATGATGCGCGGATGCAGCTTGTCATTGGTGATTCCGTTCATTTCCGAGACAAAGAGTTGCATACCGCTCATGCTCAAGTAAGGCAGGATGGCGATGGGAAAGACGATGATGGCCAACCCGCCAATCCATTGTGTCATGGATCGCCAAAAGAGGATGTCTTTCGGGACGGACTCGATGTGGGTCAGGATGGTGGCTCCCGTGGTGGTGAACCCCGACAGCGCCTCGAAGAAGCCGTCGGTGAAGTTGGGCACGCTCTTGCTGAGCAGATAAGGCATGGCCCCGAACAACGACAACACCAACCACGAAACGCACACGATGAAAACGCCGTCGCGTGGGGTGGTTTTCTCGTCCTTGTGGCTGTGGGTGGCGATGAGCAAGATGAATCCCGTCAGCAGGGTGATGAGCGCGGAAAACGGCATACTGTAGGCGAACAGGCCGTGATGCCAACACGTCACGGGAAGCACCATCAGCATGAATAGGCCTTCGAGCGACAGCAGGAAGCCCTCGGTGCGGAGGACCAACGGATGGTTTATTTTAGTTTTCCACTTCATGGTTTTCTGGCACGATACTATGATGACCTACCTACTATGCTCTTGCCTTCATTGCGGGCTTGACCCGCAATCTCCTGAACGAAAGGATCTTTCTCTTCGTTCAAGAGATGGCGGATGTTCTTCCGCCATGACGCAATAGGCTTAAGGTTAGTATTCATCGGTATCTTGTATATTAATGGAACAGCCTTTCTACCGCCGGGATGCCGTTGGGCAAGGCCAACACCACCACCTGGTCATCGGTCTCGATCTGGAAATCGTCGGTGGCAATATAGCTCTCGCCGTCGCGGGTGATGCCACAGATGATGGCGTCGGCAGGCATGGGCAGTTGGCCGATGGGCTTGCGCGTGACGGCCGAGCCTGCCCTGACGTCGAACTCCACGATGTCGGCATCGATGCCGCTCAAGCATTTCAGCGACGACACCTTGGCACCGAGCGTGTATTTCACCATGTAGCTCGCCGCAATCAGCTTCTTGTTGATGATGGAGTCGATGCCGATGTTCTGCGAGATGTCGATGTAGTCGATGTTCTCGACGAGGGCGATGGTCTTTTTCACGCCGAACGACTTGGCTTGCAGGCAGGTGAGGATGTTGGTCTCGGTGTTGTCGGTCACGGCGATGAAGGCGTCCATGTCCTTGATGCCTTCGTCCTCAAGCAGGTCGAGGTCGCGGGCGTCGGCGTTCACCACCAAAGCCTCCGAGAGGTAGTTGGTCAGGTCCATGCAACGTTCCTTGTTGTTTTCCAACACCTTGATATTGAGTTCGTTCTCCAAGCGTTTGGCCGTGATTCTCCCCACGCGCCCACCGCCAACGATCATCACGTTGTGGACGTTGATTTTCTTCTTGCCGCTCAGCTTGATGATGTCTTTGACGGCGTGGGGCTTGGTGACCACATACACCATGTCGCCGAGTTGGAACACGTCGTCGCCTTGCGGGACGAAGGTGTTCTGCCTGCGGTGGATGGCCGCGATGCGGAACTCGATGTGCTCGTATTGGTTGCCGACCTCGTCGATGGTCTTGCCGAGGATTTCGGCCTCCGACTCCAACCTCACCATGAAGAGTTGCAGCTTGCCGCCCGAGAAGTCGTAGGTCTCCAACGAGGCGTTCTGCTTCAGCAGCGAGATGATCTCCTGTGCGGCGATGTCTTCGGGCGACAGCAGTCCGTCGATGCCGAGGTCTTGGTACATGCGCCACACCTCGGGGCTGAGGTTTTCCATGGTGTTGACGCGGGCGATGACTTTCTTCGCGCCGAGTTTCTTGGCGATGATGCCTGTCAGCAGGTTGATGTGCTCGTCGTGGAGCACGGCAATCACGAGGTCGGCGTGCTTCACGTTGGCGCGTTGCAGCACGGCGGTCGAGGTGGAGTCGCCCGTGATGGTCATCAGGTCGCTGTGCGACTCCATCATCTTCAGCAGCTCCTCGTGCGGGTCCACAATGGTGATGTCGTGGTTGCTGCGCACCAATGCTTCAGCCAAGTGCAGGCCTACTTCTCCGTCTCCGGCTATTACGATGTTCATAATTTATTCTATTTCAGAATCAGATGCGTTTTCTTGTTGTAATTCAGACAGATAATCCACTATTTGTGGCCGCAAAAGATGTAAATCTCCTTCAATCACTTTCCAGACAATGTCTTTTTCAACCTGATGATAGCCATTTAAGCGGTTCTCTCATAGATTAAAATTTTGTCTCGATCGGCACTTTGGCGGGCGAATGGCAAGAGGCCTCCGTCGGTAATTAAATCCACCTCGCAGCCCAACAGGTCTTTCAAATCTTCATACATACCTCCTAATGTGAACAGACTGAAATGCTGTGATTTGTCGGGAATGAAAAGGATGTCTATGTCGCTGTCAGGGCTTTGTTCGCCTCGGGCGTATGAGCCGAACAGCCATGCTTTCAGCACTGGCTGGGTGGCAAAATAATCAGCGATGGCCTGCTGTAATTGTTTAGTATCCATAGTCGGATTTGCTTTTTCAAAACGCAAAAATACGTTTTTTCCATTAATTCCGTCGTCCTCGGCGGGATTTTTGTTTCCTCATTTATAACTTTCTAAGTTGAACTTATAAATTACTCAAGTTTCGCACATCCCTAACAGGATGTAAGAGATTGATTGTAGTTGTTTTACCGAACGTAAATCCCTACGGGATTGATAGCCCCTCCAAAATACAGAAACTGTTGTTTCGATGACGCAAGCATAACGTTCCCGGAGGGAACTGCGTTCGGTTGAATGTCAAAGTATTGTCTTTCAGCATCCTGTAAGGATGCTCCAAGACTTGCGAAACTTGAA
>FLNX01004342.1_pt1 | contig 25852 bp, 20 predicted proteins | sample 1140341 | NCBI WGS metagenome assembly FLNX01 (sample SAMEA3878208, study PRJEB12797) | bioreactor metagenome | biome: Moose rumen | place: Sweden | collected 2011-10 | reverse complement strand
ACCAAACTGGCCCATTGGTACAACGCTGTGGAAAAACTCGATTACGGGTGCTTCTCAACCGTGCTGGACACTATGAGTAACCACTATGAGACGATACTGAACTACTTCATCAACAGACAGACAAACGCTTTCGCCGAGTCCTTCAACTCGAAGGTGAAGGCTTTCAGAAGTCAATTCAGAGGCGTTAGAGACATTCCATTCTTCATCTTCAGACTTTCAAAACTCTGCGCTTGACTATCTACTCGCTGCAACTGGGTTTTTACATTGACCCAAAAGAACTACCACCACAGGTTGCGGAAGTACTTGTGGTAGAGCGACAGGCCTTCACTAACAGGCTTGAGTGACGTCTTGGCCGCACGCTTGAGGTCGGCAAGGTCTTCCTCGTTATTCCAGATGGCCTTGATGTAAGCCTTGTACTCGGGTGTATCCTCCTCGGTCTGGCATGCGATACGGTCAAAGGCATAAATCATCTTGTCCAGGATCTCGTCCCACTCTTTGCGGGTCATGTTCATGCGCGGAGTACCTTCACTGTGCTTCTTGAAAGCCATCAGACGGGGTAAAATAAAACGTGCAATAGTCACATCGAGGTCATAAAGTTCCTCGACATCAATTGTCTTGGCGATTGCTTCGGGATTGAATTTGTCAGTCATTACATCAGTTTTTTAGAGAGGTAATTGCTGCTTTGAAACACGGTTCCAAAGCAGTTTGATAATGTTAGAATGCTTTCAGGTAGCAATTTTAGGCATTTTTTTTGACATGACCAAGAAAACAGTCAAAGAAATGCGGAAAATCAGTCTTTTTGTCGTTTTTGTCGTTGATAAGTGCTTCAAGCGATGTGCAACGGGTCCCATGTCTCGGAGTGGTTGTATAACTGTTAAAAATTAGTAACAGGGCAAAAAAATCGGCCGATTTTTTGCCAGTTCGCCAACTTACCGTAACTTTGCATAAAAATTGAATATAATTACCTTTTTCAAGGGCTTTATTTTATTAGAAACCAGACCAAATAGTTTAACATAAATAATTGAATATCAATGGAATTACCATTTGCTGAATCTTGGAAGATCAAGATGATCGAGCCCCTGCGCAAGAGCACTCGCGCCGAGCGCGAACAGTGGCTCAAGGAGGCCCACAACAATGTCTTCATGCTCAAGGCTGAGCAGGTTTACATCGACTGCCTGACCGACTCGGGTACGGGTGCCATGAGCGACCGCCAGTGGTCAGAGATGATGCTGGGCGACGAGAGCTACGCCGGTGCCAGCTCGTTCTACAAGTTTGAGAGTGTTGTACAACGCATCTTCGGCTTCAAGTATGTCATCCCCACCCATCAGGGCCGTGCTGCCGAGAACGTGCTGTTCTCCTATCTGGTGAAAGAGGGTAACGTCGTTCCCGGTAATGCCCACTTCGACACCACCAAGGGTCACATCGAGAGCCGCCATGCCAAGGCCATCGACGTCACCATCGATGAGGCCAAGGACACCCAGCTCGAGATCCCCTTCAAGGGCAACGTGTCGCTCGAGAAACTGGAGAAGGTGCTCCAGGAGAACAAGGGCAACGTCCCCTTCATGGTGCTCACCGTGACCAATAATACCGTGGGTGGCCAGCCCGTGTCGATGCAGAACATCAAGGACACCTGCGAGCTGTGCCACAAGTATGGCGTGCCCGTTGTGATGGACAGCGCCCGCTTTGCCGAGAACTCCTACTTCATCAAGACCCGTGAGGAGGGCTACGCCGACAAGACCATCAAGGAGATTGCCCGCGAGATGTACTCCTACGTTGACGCCATGACCATGTCGGCTAAGAAAGACGGCCTCGTGAACATGGGCGGTTTTATCGCTACCAACCGCGAGGACTGGTATGAGGGAGCCAAGTTGTTCTGCATCCCCTTCGAGGGATTCCTTACCTATGGTGGCTTGAACGGCCGCGACCTCAACGCGCTGGCGGTGGGTCTGGACGAGAACACCGAGTTTGAGATGCTTGAGACCCGCATCCACCAGGTTCAGTATCTGGCCAAGAAGCTTGACGAGTATGGCATTCCTTATCAGCGTCCCGTGGGCGGTCATGCCCTGTTCATCGATGCCGACAAGGTGCTCTGCAACGTGCCCAAGGAAGAGTTCCCCGCTCAGACCCTGACCTGCGAGCTCTATCTCGAGGCTGGCATCCGTGGTTGCGAGATTGGCTACATCCTGGCCGACCGTGACCCCGTGACCCGCGAGAACCGCTTTGGAGGACTCGACCTGCTGCGCCTGTGCATCGCTCGTCGTGTTTACACCGACAACCACATGAACGTGATTGCCGCTGCCTTGAAGAATGTCTATGACCGTCGCAACGAGATTACCCGTGGTGTAGCCATCGAGTGGGAAGCTCCCTTGATGCGCCACTTCACCGTGAAGCTCAAGAGACTGGGTTAAAAAACCTGATACCATTAACTAAACTATGTTCGACGGCGGGTAATCCCCGCCGTTGTCTTGTTATATGTAGGCCAGGCATTTTGGGGGATGAGGATTTTTTATTATTTTTGTAGCTCATAATTCCGGCCATGAGTAGATTAGCTACAATCATCGTTTGTTACCTGTCCCTGACGATGGGCTTGCCGAGTCATGCATTGGCTCCAACGGGGAAGCACAGCAGGTGGCTTGCCCTACCCATCGAGCAGCTGCTTGAAATGGCCGACAAGGACTTTAATGACGGAGGCAGCAAGGATACTGCACTCATGTGTTACACCATAGTCGCCAACCGCTACGAGGCATCATTGTCACTGCAGCACAAGGTTCATTGCAAGGATGCCAACATGAGGCTGTGGTCCATCTATTTCTATGATTTCTATGACTATCCCAAGTGCTTTGACTGCCTGACTCGCGCCCTCGAGATTGCCGATGCTGCCGGTATAGAAGATGCCAACATCTTCTTGGGTTTCGGCTGCATGTACCAGACCATCTCGGAGGAGTCGGGAAACTATGAGTTGGGAACCAAGGCATTGGAGTATTATAAGCAGGCGATGCAGATGGGCATCAAGACCCGTGACGATAAGCACACCGATATGGCCAGTACCGATGTGCTGGCCATGGCACACAGCCAGGGTTCGCTCTCGCTGATTCAGGGTATCTGGCAAGATTACCTGCAACTGCCCGAACAGGGCGACACCTGGATTCTGCGTCGCTACAACAAGATGCTTTATCAGGCTTTCCAGCAAGTCGAAAATAAGCGTCTTGACGATGCCATTGATATATACAACAGCCAGTTGAGCCTGATTGACACGACTCAATATTCACGCCTAATCTATTTCACCCACATCGAGAAGGCCAAGGTCTATGCCATGAAGCGAGACTACCGCAATGCTATTGTCACTGTAAAACTGGCCGAGCAAATCGCAGTTGATTTGGAAATGAAGGATTGCAAACTCGAGGTCTATGGCTTGTTGGCGCGTTACTACAAGCAACTGGGTGACCGTGACTCTCGCGAACATTATTATAATGAGTTCACGCAGCTCAAGGATACCTTGACCAATTACCAGCAGCTTGCCAGTGTCAGTGAGATGGAGTTTCGCAGCGAGCTTAAGGGCATGGAGCAGGAAATGTCCCGCATGAAGCAGCATCGTGAGTTGATGGGAATTGTCGCGATGGTCTCGCTGGCTTTCCTGTTGGTGCTGCTTGTGCTCCTATATATCGTTTACAGGAAGAATGGCGAACTCACCCGCTCCAACCGGTCATTGTACCAGAAGAATGTCGAGATGCTGCGGGCTGATGACGAGGAGCGCCGCATGCGCCGTCAGCTCCAGGACAAGGAACCGCATGTTGAGGGAACGCCGGTTGCCGACCCCGTGACCGAAACCGTTGACCAGGAGACCGATGTCGAAGTCGAAGCCGATGTCAAGTACCGCAGCAGCCACCTTAGCGATAATGACAAGCGGCAGTTGCTGGCTCGCATCCAGGAAGTGATGGATAATAGCGAGGAAATCTTCTCGCCTGATTTCTCGCTTGAGCGGTTGGCCTTGCTTTCGGAGTCCAAGTACAAGTATGTGTCACAGGTCATCAATGAGCACTACCGGCAGAACTTTAACAATTTCCTCAATTCCTACCGCATCAAGGAGGCCTGCAAGCGCATGGGCGACATGGTCAACTATGGCAACTACACGATAGAGGCCATCAGCGAGAGTGTCGGCTTCAAGTCCCGTTCGACATTTGTCTCCTCGTTCAAGCGCTTCACGGGACTTACGCCTTCACAGTACCAGCGTTTGGCCCGCAAGGATTCTCCGCAATGAGGTTTTTCCCATTCTTCACGACAGTCATCGCCGTTGATGGGCTCATGGCCAAATTTTTTTGTTCAAAATGATGCTGAAAATTACCGCTTTCGGCCATTTTTTGTCTAAATTGCCGAATTCCGTACATTTTGACACATTTTTCAGCACGCTTTACTGTGGCAGATGTTGTATTTTTGCAATGTGTAACTATTTTGCCGTGCTGCTACAGTCGGCTATCATTAATCATCATTAAATATATTTGGATAATGAGAAGACCTAAAACCTTACTCGCTTTGCTCGCGCTGGTTGCCTTGATGGTATCGGCAGCTGAGCAACCCACGACCTATGACGCTGCCCCCAAGGCCGTCAAGCTGGTTGTGAAAAAGCAGCCAAGGGCCAAAATGCTCTCCAGGCCTGAGACTGTCTCCAGGAAGAAGGCACCCGCTGCCAACCAGTTTCAAGGGTTGACTTTCTATGCCAATCTGACCAACTCTGACGATTGGGCTGGCTATGGCATTGGATCGGTTCCCTATGGTATCTATTCCTACACCATTGGTACCAGTGCCGACTTTGAGCCCCTTGCCACCGACCTGCGTTATGATTTCATGGCCAGTGCCATGGGACGCGACCAGCTCGTTGGTGTAAGGCCCATGGAAATCTTTGGTATGCTTAATGGCGTTGAGTACAACGGTTTGAGCCGTGACGATTTCCACGAGTTGTGGTCCCAGGTCTATGACCAGGTGGATTATAGCTTTATTCCCTCGGTGATGGCCTATGATGTGACCAGCGATGTTTTCTACTCAATTCAGTACAATAGTGACCTTACGGGCTTGAACATGGCCAAGTGGAATCCTGTTACCCGCATGTTTGAAACTATCGCTGCGTGGCCCAACCGATTCCAGCCCATGACCCTGGGATTCACCCCCAACGGCGAGATGTATGCCATTGGCAGTGACGGTGAACTCTATCAACTGGACAAGGAGACGGGTGATGCCCGTTCGGTTGGCACCCTCGACGTGGCACCCACGATGTATGTCCAGTCGATGGGTTATGAGCCCCGCACAGGTTCTTTCCTGTGGATGGCTGTTACCCCGCAGGGCTCAGGCCTCTATGCCGTTGACCCCTACGATGCCAGCGTAACACTGGTTCAGGAACTCACCAAGAATGAGCAGGCGCCTGCCCTCTTCTTTAAGGGTAACCAGGCTCCAGACCAGGCTCCTGCTGCCACGACCGACCTGGCTTTCTCCTTCACTGGAGGTGGCACCGACGGCACCATTAGCTTCACCGTTCCCACTACCACCTATGGCGGCAGTAGCTTGACAGGTAATGTCATGATGAGCGTTTGGCTTGATGGTGAGATTCTTGCCAACTATGTCACAGTAGCTCCTGGAAGCCACCAGACGTTCATCCAGCATGTGACCAACGACAACCACTATGTATACGTGCTGCTTGAGAACGAGGCTGGTTATTCGCCCGTTAACTGCATCTACACCTATGCTGGTTATGACACTCCGCTGCCCGTGACTAATGTAAACCTCACAGTTGAGGATGGTGTGAGCCACCTCACATGGGACGCTCCCGCAGGTGGTGTCAATGGCGGCTATCTTGAGAATGTGACCTACACGGTAGTGCGCATGCCCGACGGTGTCACAGTTGCCCAGGGACTCACTGCCTGTGAGTTCAGCGAGACGCTGCCTACCAAGATGGAGCGCTACTACTATATTGTCACCCCGTTCAATGCCGACGGCAAGAGCGGTGAAGAGGCTGTCTCCAACGGCGTCCTGGCTGGTACGGCTTTTGAGGTTCCTTTCTTCGACGACTTCAGCGACGTTACCAAGCGTGATCTGTGGACCATCGTTAATGCCAACGACGACCGCAGCCAGTGGGGAAACGAGTATACCTGGCAGTTCAACGAATACAATGGTTGCTGGGGCATGAGCACGGGATCCTATGCCCTGGGTGACGGACTTGACGCTCACGACGATTATCTGATTTCTCCGGGCATCTACGTTGAGGAGGGTATCTCCTATGCCCTGATAGTGAATATGCGCAACACTTTTGCCAACTACAAGGAGCGCGCCAGCCTGCTTGTAGGCACCGACCCCGATGATCTTTCTACCTTCAGGGTTCTGGATCGGGATGATGCCTATGACACTGGTGGAACGGCAACTGACTGGGAGGCTGACTTCCAGGTTGAGGAGACCGGCACCTACTACTTTGCTGTCAAGGCCGAGACGCAACGCGATGACAACGGTTCCAGCATCTTTGTTTACTCGATGGCTGTCAACCGCTTGGGTAAGAACAATGCTCCGGCCGAGGTGACCGACCTTAACATTATCCCCGACGAGGACGGTGAAATGGTGGCCGACGTGACCTTTACTGTTCCTACCACTACCCTTGACGGCAACCCCTTGACCGACGCTCTTACCGCAAGCGTTTACCGCGATGGTGAGGAGCCCGCAGTTGCTCAATTCCCTGTCGAGGCCGGAACTACCGCATCGTGGACCGACAATAGCGTTGAGGGTGTGGGTGTGCACGCCTACACTGTCGCTATCTCCAACGAGGGTGGTGAGGGTAAGCGCGTGAGTGCCGAGGCCTTTATCGGCGTTTACACTGCTCCCTATACCAATGCCTTTGATGTTGAGGATGACGCACGCTTCTTCATAACCGTTAACGATTCGTCGATCTACAGTTCCAACGAGTATCGCTGGATTTGGGGCAGCTACAACCAGAATTTGGCCCTCGGTGGGTATGGCTACTTTGTTCAGCATCCCGTCGAGAACATTTGGCTCTATATGCCAGCCATCAAGCTCGAGAAGGATATGGTTTACACCTATGCCTTCAACTGGACCTACAGCTCCTATAACCAGACCTGTCCTGGTTATGCCGGCATCGGCATGGCCATGGATCCCGACGCTCAGACCATTTATCCTGACCAGTTGCCGTTCACCAATTATGGCGAGAAGCACTGGATTGAGAATGAGGTAATTGCCTCTGAAACTGGCAAGTATTATCCCTCGATTCTCGTTGTGGCCGACCAAGCGTCCAGCTACATCTCTCCCAGCATCGATGACATCAACATCACGCTTGTGGGCTCGGCCTTTGCCCCCTACAGCGTTGAGAACCTGGTTGTTGAGCATGACTTGAGCGGACTCTTGAAGGTTAACTTCGCCTTTAATGCTCCCAGTGTTGACTATGCCCAGCGTCCGCTTGACGGCAACATGACTGTTTATATCTACCGCAGTGGTTCGGCTATCCCCTTGATGACGTTTGAGAACGTTGAGCCTGGTCAGGCTCTCGAGTGGGTAGATGAGCAGCCCATGCATGGTAATAACTCCTACATAGTTGTGGCCGAGAATGAGTATGGCCGTGGCAAGGTGAGCGAGGTAACCGTGTTTGCAGGTGTTGATGTTCCCGCTGCTGTCGAGAACTTCTGGATCTCCGGTAACGAGGACAACCAGATGGCAGTCCTCACTTGGGATGAGCCTGCAAGTAGCGTCAATGGCGGTGTGATTGACGGCTCGCTGGAATACACTATCGTTGAATACTTCCCCGAGGGCAGCACTCCCGAGGAGCAGATGGTCATCATCGGCACCACCACCGAGACCTCATTTGTCGTTGAGCGTGAGCCCAGCGAGGAGATGGAGATCCACTACTATGCTGTGATACCCTCGACTTCGGCTGGTTATGGCCAGGCAGTTATCGATGACATCATCTTGGGTAAGTTGAAGGAGGTTCCCTTTACCGAGTCGTTTGCCGATGGCTACATCTATGGCAGTGGCTGGCTCGTTGATGCCGATGTTGCCGACTATGGCACGGTTTGGTACATCCTCACCGACAATGACGAGATGGTTTCTCAGGATGGCGACAATGGCTATGCCATGTGCTACAATGGTAACTATTACAGCAGCTACCACTGGTCAGATCTCGTTACCCCCAAGGTAAGGCTTGAGCCTGGCAAGGAGTACACCCTCTCGTTCTATGTTTACATGGGTTACAGTTCGTCGGCTGCCGTCATGCCCACCCTCGTGGTTTCACAGAGCATCGACGACGCTCCCTTCGAGGAACTGATGACTATCGACGTTACCCAGGGCGACGGCGAGTGGGTTCGCTTTGACCTCCCCTTGACCGGCACGCAGGGTGCCAACTTTGCCAAAATTGCCTTCCGTGGCTACATGAGCATGATGAGTGAACGCATCTGGCTCGACAATGTCAGCATCACCAGCGAGGTGAAGCCCACCAGCGTCGATGAGTTGACGATGCCTCAGCGCATCGCTGCCCTCAAGGGTGGCCTTAGTGTTGATGGCTATGAAGGCCAGCAGGTGCGTGTGTACACTGTCGATGGCCGTCAGGTTGGCGACTTCATCGCACAGGGACATAGCACCTTGTCGATGGCTCCTGGTATCTACATTGTCATGGTTGGCAAACAGGCCTGCAAGATCAGTGTAAGGTAATAAACAACTAAACCCCAATTAAATCACGAGAGCGTGCTTCAACTTAGTAGCACGCTCTCAGTGTATTGGGGTGATTGTGACTATTGATTACCGTGTGGCTCCCACTGCACGCAGGGCCTCATCAACGCTTGGACCTGAATAGGTTACCATACCGGTGTTGTCGGTTACTGCAAACCATGGCATGGTGGTTATACCCAATAACTGGATGCCCTGTTCCAGGGGACCTCCAGGTGCCCAATAGTGCAACCAAGACTTGGGGTCGCCTGCAATGGTGTTGTGCCAGCGCAGGGTGTCGGCTTCGGTCAAAATATCGAGGATGCGGAATGTGGGGGCTTCTTCTTGGCTTTGCAGTTTTTGAATCAGGGCATTGCGGCCTTCTTGCGGATTGGCCCACAAGCTGATGAGTGTCATGCAGTCGGTCATTTTCACTTCCTCAAAGTCTCCACCATGCTTGACAAGTGTCAAGGTCATCAGCCGGGGGATACTGGCATTTTTATGGCCCATGGGATTACCCAAGAATGCCTTGGTCAATGATTCGGGGCGGGCTTCAATCTGGATGCTTTGCAGCAGTTTCCCCACCTTCTCGTTATTGCTGTAGTCACTGTAATCGGCCATAAGCAGGACGGTCGATAGCATGTCGGAGGGATGCTCATGCACATATTTCTCGATAGCAGCATCCAAGCGGCTGGGATTTGGATCGGTGTAGAAGGCGCTGTGTTCATCGCGGAACAGTTGCCAGCCCTCGTTGATCTTGCTGCCCTTGGCCTTGATGCCCATGGCTTTGCTGGCATCTCCCTTGACCTTGAGGTGGTCACCGTTGACGGCCACAAGGGTAATCAGTTGGTTGCCGTTCTGGTTGAGTAAACTCACCAGGGTGGGATGTGCCGACTGCCCCTTGAACGAGAAGTGCCCTTTCTTGTCGAGGGTGGCCAATTCGTCAACGATACCCGAATCACCGTCAAAGACTACTCTCACTGCCACGCCGTCGAGTGCGGCCAGATAGCCGTCGATCTTGAAACTGTCGTTCTTGCACGAACTGAACACTGCAGCAAGCACAACCAGCAGCACTGGAAACATGAATTGTATCTTCTTCATCTCTATACCAAATCGTTATTCTCTTTACATTCAATTCTAAACCATTATTTTTCTCGCCAGTCGCCATGCTGCTTGATGAGATTGACCAAGCGGTCAATGGCTTCTTGTTCGGGAATGTTCATCTCGATGCACTGTTTGCCCTTGTATAGGCTGACGCGTCCTGCGGCAGCTCCCACATAGCCATAGTCGGCATCGGCCATCTCTCCAGGACCGTTGACGATACAGCCCATGACACCGATTTTGAGGTGTGTGAGGTGGGCGGTGGCCTGTTGTACGCGTTGCACTGTGGTCTGCAGGTCAAACATGGTACGGCCACAGCCCGGGCATGAGATGAATTCTGTCTTGCTGATGCGCTGGCGGGCGGCTTGCAGGATGGCAAAAGCATATCGCACGACATCGGCCCCGTTGTGGATGTTGGGGGCTTCAAGCCAGATGCCGTCCACACGACCGTTCAGCAGCACGGCACCCAGGTCGGCTCCCGACTTGACCTGGAGCCACTCGTTGGAACTGTCGCCATAGGTGTTGCGCACCACCACGGGGCAGTGGATGCCGGCCCTGTCAAGGGCGTGTATCAACGCCTGTTGCTCGGCAGGTATATTCTTGCCCACCGGGGTAATGACCAGCACCGTGTCTTGGCGTCCCTGCAGGAAAGCCAGGCGTGAAACGGGAGTGGTAGATGGCAGTTGCAGGAAGCGAGTTTTGGCGCTATCGGGGCATTGTCCCCACTCGCCCAGGGTGAGCAGTGGATAGGCATTGCGCTCGCCACTCCAGCGGTTAAGGGGTACCAGGAACTGGTGCATTCCGTCTATCATGCCGTTGGGACTATAATAAATGTCGGGTTGCAGGGACGCACCGTCAATTTCATCGGGGCGGTAGGTGGCGATGACTACGGGTTGACAGTTGCCTCCGATGAATTCTTGAACCTTGATTGTTGAACGCCTCTCGGGGCACAAGGGGTCAAAGCCATCGGCATACTGGCCATCGATGGGCTCATGCCCCTCGCGCGTGGCAATGTATTCCACCAGCTTGCGGGCAACGGGAACCTCGAGTTCGGGCTCCTCGCTGAGCGACACACGGATGGTGTCGCCCAAACCCTCGACCATGAGGGCTCCTATTCCAACGGCACTCTTGACGCGTCCATCCTCGCCAAAGCCGGCTTCGGTCACACCCAGGTGTAACGGGAAATGCATGTCCTCCTTATCCATGGCATCCACCAGGCGGCGTACAGCCTCGACCATAACGACGACGTTAGACGCCTTCATCGAGATGACCACATCAAGGAATTTTTCCTCGACAAACACGCGCAGGAACTCCATCACGCTCTCGACCATGCCAGCGGCAGTGTTGCCATAACGGCTCATGATGCGGTCGCTCAGTGAACCATGGTTCACGCCCAGACGAACGGCGGTGTGGTGCTCACGGCACACCATGATGAATGGGTGTAGTGCTTCCCGTATGCGACTCAGCTCGGCGTTGTATTGTTCATCGGTATATTCCAGCTGTTTGAAGGTGCGTGCAGGGTCGACAAAATTGCCTGGATTGATGCGTACACCCTGGCACACAGCGGCAGCTACAAGAGCGGCCTGTGGATTGAAGTGGATGTCGGCAATCAAGGGAATAGTGCAGCCTTGGGCGCACAATACCTGTGAGATGCTGCCGATGCTGTTGGCTTGTTTGACTCCTTGTGCCGTGAGCCTCACATAGTCGGCTCCGGCATAGGCGATGCGCTGGCATTGGGCCGCGCTGGCCTCGATATCGTCGGTGGCGGTATTGGTCATCGACTGCACGCGCACGGGCCACTCGCTGCCCATGGTGATGCCGCCCACGTCAACGCTCACTGTTGTGCGGCGGCGGTAGTTAAAAGTATTGATCATTGTTGTTGGCTTGAATTACCCGAAAAATTTCATGGTTAACGATACACAGGTGAAGCCCACGACCGCACCGGCAAGAACTTGCCAAGTGTCGTGGCGCTTGAGTGCAAGTCGCGACGACCCCAATGCCCCTGCCACAAGGATGATAAAGCACAAGAGCCAGAACAGGTCAAATGCGCTGAGGCCTTGCACGTGGAGTTGATAGATGAGTGCAACCACGCCGCCGATGCCTGCCATGTGGGCACTGATTTTCCACTTCAGGTTGATGAGTGCCATCAACAGGACTGTGAGTGTGGAGCCTACCATGAACATCACGAACCACAATGGAGAGTGGCAGTAATAGAGATAATAGGCCGCCACAATGTAGCACAGGGCCGTGAACAGGTAAGGGATGAGGCGTTGCTGCCGCACATTGACATGGAGGTCGGTAACGAGTTTGAAGTGTCGCAGCACGTTCAGGAATATCAAGGGCAGGATACAGGTGATGCCCATGCACACAAGCAGCACCGAAACGCGTGTGCCGTAGGGCAACAGGCAAAGCACCGAAGTCCACAGGACCAGAAAGACGCCATAGGTGGGCATCATCAGCGGGCTGAGGACCGAGGACATCAGGTGTGCCGCACCGGCAATCATTTTATTGACAGTATATCTTTTCATTCAGTTATCGTGGGTTGCATTATTTAGCCATGCGGCGGCGAATGGTGCTGCTGGGGATGTCGAGGGCATCGCGGTACTTGGCAACGGTGCGTCGCTCCAGCTGGTATCCCATGGCCTTGAGGCGTTCACACAAGGCATCATCACTCAGCGGGTGAGCCTTGTCTTCCTGCTCCACCAATCGTTTGAGATCGTCATAAACCTCGTGTCTGGAGGATCCGTTGATATCCTCGCTAAAGAAGGATTTCAGGCTCTTGATGCCCCAAGGCAGTTGCACATACTTGTTGTTCACGGCGCGTGACACGACCGAGACGTCCTTGCCGATCATGTCGGCGATCTGCTGCTGCCCCAACGGCTTGAGGTCGCGCTCGTCACCGCTCATGAAGTAATCGCGCTGGCACTTGACGATGGCACTCATGGTGTTGAACAGAGTCTCCTGGCGCTGCTTGAGCACCTCGATGAACATGCTGGCACGCTGGTAGGCATCCTGAATCTGCTTCTTCTCTTTGGTTTCCTTGACGCTCAAGTCTTTTGCTCCCTTATAGCGCTCGTTCATCAAGGCATAACTCTCGCTGATCTGCAGGGCAGGGATGTTGTTGCGCAAGGTAACGGTCAAGCGGCCGCTTTCTTCGTCAAGTTCGACATCAAAGTCGGGAGTCACCTGCTGGGTGATGTAGCTGCGGGAGCCGTACGCATTGCCGGGATAGGGGTTAAGGCCTCGTCTGATCTGGCGCCTAAAAACGTCCTCCATGCGGCTTTGTTCAATCCCCATCTTGCGGGCAATCACGTCAAATCGCATAGCCACCAACTCGTCAAAGTGCTTGTCCACCAATTGGATGGCCAGGTTCACATCCTCGCTCAGGGGCTTACGGCGCAACTGCAGCAACATGCACTCCTGCAGGCCTCGGGCCGCAATGCCTGGCGGATCCAGTGTCTGGATAATCTGCAGCATCTGTTCGACCTGTTGGGCATCGACAATATACCCATCGTTAAAGGTCACGTCATCGGCTATCTCGGTGACGCTGCGGCGCAGGTAGCCGTCATCCTCCAGGTTACCGACGATGGCATGGGCAATAATCTGTTGGGTCTCATCAAGCTCCAGTTCGCCCAATTGCTCGGTTAAGTATTCTTGCAGTGTTTTTTCGCTTACAGCTGTCGGGGTGTAATACTCATCGTCGCGGCTACGGTTGTTGGCAAAGTAGCGGTACCATGCCGCCGTGTCATCGTCGCCATCGGTATTGATTTCGCTGGCAGCCGATGCATCATCGGCCTTGCCCTTGTCCTGGCGATCGTCGTTGGGTGTGCCGTAGTCGTCCGCGTCATCGTCCGACTTCTTCTCGAGTGCTTGGATTTCACTGACCTTGTTGTCGATGAATTCAGCCATCTCGGCATCGTTTTTCTCCAGCACCAGGCCCAGCATTCGCTGTTGTTCCAGTGCCAGACGCTGCGTCTGTTTCTGCTCCAGTGTGAGTCCCTGTTTTGCCATTGTCGATAGAGGTTTTGTGTTTAACCCACAAAGTTACAACAAAGTTTTTAGTCAACTTGCACGACAACTGATTTTTTTAAGCATCGATCGGTTTAGGGGGGATGGCATAATACAGGAGGGTCTGGATGAGGCCGCGCAGGGCCAGGAAGCTCAAGTAGGCGATCCACAGGCGGTTGTTGGCCCAGGCGTGGGGTGTGATCCAATAAATGACAAAGAACAGAGCCCATGCGATTGATGCCGAGAGCAGCATGCCGCCCGATTTTGTCAGGCTGATGAACACGCCGTCCCACACAAAGGCGGCCATGCCTGCCGCGGGAATCAGCGCACACCACACGCGGTAGTCCATGGCGGCCTCGATGACGCCCTGCTGGTCGGTGAGCAACCCGAAGGCCATGCGCGGGAAGGAGTAGATGAGGGTGAAGATGGCTGCAACGCCTGCGCCCCACAGGAAGAGCAGCCTGATGCACCGCCGCATGCGCGCCACGTCGCCCATGCCGTAGTACTTGCCCACGACAGCCTCGCCGGCAAAGGCGATGCCGTCCATGAAGTGGCTGTAGAGGGTGAACAGTTGCAGTATCAGGGCATTGACGGCCAGGATGAGGTCGCCGCTGCGGGCCCCGATGGAAACGAAGGCGAGGCTCACGGTCATCAGCAGGAAACTGCGCAGGAAGATGTCACGGCTCACCTTGAAGTAGCGCCCAGCGCCCTTGAAGCGCCACACGCGCCGCCAGTCGAGCACACCGTTCAGTCGCGGGAACTTGCGCTGCACCGTCAAGGCGGCATACAAGAGTCCTAACCACTCGCCTGCCATGGTGCCGATGGCTATGCCGATGAACCCCATCCCAAACAGGTAAACGCAGATGAGGCTGGCAGCGATGTTGAACACGTTGGTCATGATGGAAATCCACATCGCGCTCTGTGAGTCCTGCATGCCCAGCAGCCACCCCTTGAAGGCCATCATCACCAGCACGGGAGGCACGCCCCAGATGCAGATGGTGAAATAGGTGATGGCTAGCGAAGTGACATCGGGCGAGGGGCCGATGATCCACAGCAACAGCTGGCGGATGGGCCACTGCAGCACAATGATGATGGCCGAGATGAGCACGGCAAGCGCAGTGGACTCGCCCAGCAATTTGGCCGACTGCTGGAAGTCGCCGCTGCCGCACGTTTGGGCCGTCATGCCCGACGTGCTCATGCGCAGGAACCCGAAGTTCCAGTACACCAGGTTGAACATCATCGCGCCCACTGCCACGGCACCGATAAACACCTTGTCACCCAAGTGCCCGGCGATGGCTGTGTCAACCAAGCCCAGCAGCGGCACGGTGATGTTGGCTACAATCGCCGGCAGCGCGATCTTTAGGATTTCCCGATTCATGCACTCTTAAGTGAAAAATAAGGAATCAATAAAGGGAAAACAATAAGTACAATATATACAAATCACAGGAATCCAATGCGTTGCACTTATTGTATTTATTGTTTCCCTCCTTGTTGTTTCGGTTGTTTGAGTTGTCATTCAAACAAGCCCTATAACTACCAAGCAAGTTGTCGTTTTAGAAGGGCTTCTCGTCGGTGCCGGTGAAGGATTGGAACAGTGAGTTGGCCAGGCTTGAAGCACCGATGCGGAAGTAGCGGTTGTCGAGCCATTGCTCACCCAGGACTTCCTTGACGATAGTGTAGTACTTCACGGCGTCCTCGGTCGTGCGGATGCCGCCCGATGCCTTGAAGCCCACCATGCGGCCGTGCTGGACGAAGTATTCCTTGATGCACTGGCACATGACGTAAGCGGCCTCGAGCGATGCACCAGGATAGACCTTGCCTGTCGAGGTCTTGATGAAGTCGCAGCCCGAGTACATCGACAGGATGCTGGCGCGGCGGATGGCCTCGGCACTCTTCAACAGCCCGGTCTCGAGGATGACCTTCAAGGGACGTTCGCCAACGACTTGCTTGATTTCGCTGATCTCATCGCACAGCTCCTCGTAGGCCTCATCCCTGAAGTAGCCCACGTTCAACACGATGTCCACCTCGTCGGCTCCGTCGGCGATAGCAAGAGCAGTCTCGGCAATCTTGGTCTCGATATGGGCTTGGCTGGCAGGGAAGCTGGCACTGCACACGGCCACGTCAACTCCGCTCACCTCGAGCGTGCCGCGGACAACGGGGGCAAAGTTGCTGTAAACACAGATGGCGGCCACATTCTTGTATTGGGGATAGTTGTTGTCAAAGTCGTTGACCTTCTGCACAAACTGGGCCACGCTACGCTCGCTGTCGTCGGTGGCAAGGGTTGTCAAGTCGACGCAGTTGAGCAGGAATTGCTGCACCTCGGGGGTGTTGTTCTCGGCAGCATGCTTGTCGATGATTTCCTGCACGGCAGCAGTGATGGAGGCGTCATCGGTGATGACGTTGCTCTGGCTGATAGCGGTCATGTACTTGTCCATGGGTTTGTGCTCGTGGTCATGGTCATGATGGTGATGTTCGCAGCCACAGCCGCAGTGTTCATGTTCGTGATTACTCATAATTGGTTGTTATTTTATTGGTTAGTAAGTTTTTTGTTATCTAAATGACGATGGCTGTCGCGGCTGGTCTTCTTGGAAAAATTGCGTTCCAGGGCGGCATCCAGGTCGATTCCTGTCTGGTTGGCCAGGCACATGACCACCCACAGGACGTCGGCCAACTCGTCTGCAAGGTCCAGGTCGTCGCCTGGCTTGCTCGACTGGTCACCGTAGCGACGGGAAATCACACGGGCCACCTCGCCCACCTCCTCGGTGAGGACGGCCATGTTGGTCAACTCGCTGAAGTATCGCACACCATACTGGCGAATCCATGCGTCGACGCGTGTTTGGGCTTCCTGTATCGTCATAGTGATGCAAAGGTAATACTTTTTTGTTGAATGGTGAATAGTTGGCTCCTAATAGTTGGATATCACTTGTGTGCGAGACCTGTTCTCAACCATGATTATACACTGATTTAAACTTTTTCTCCCGTCCCTATTGAAAATAATAAAGGAAATCATTTTGCCATGTCGAATGTTTACCCTTATTTTACATTTTCTTGGCTTCGACGAAGCAATACGCAACGTGAGGACTGAACTTATGGCAGGCTTTTCGACGTTTTTAACCATGAGCTACATCCTCGCCGTCAACCCGCTCATCTTGGGTGATGCCGGCATGGATAAGGGAACTGTGTTCTTTGTGCTGAAGTATGTGGCTCCTTTGTTTTAAAATGAATTGAATGTAAAAACTGATAATTGTAACTCTTTAAAAACCAATCAACAAGATGAAAAAGCAGATTCTCTTGGCCATGCTGATGCTCATGGGCATGGCTGTGCAGGCACAGGACGTGCAGCTGCACTACGACTTTGGTCGTAACTTCTATCCTGACGAGGAGGCTGGTCGTCAGAAGGTGACCATGACTCTCGAGCAGTTCAAGGCCGACAAGTGGGGCTCGTGGTTCTACTTTGTTGACATCGACTTTAGCCGCAAGTTCACCGAGGGAGCCTACACTGAAATCTCTCGTGAATTCAACCTCAGCAAGAAAGTGCCCATCGCAGCCCACGTTGAGTACAATGGCGGACTGAACCGCTTTGGCAGCTTCCAGCAGGCTGCTCTGGTGGGTGCTGCATGGAATGGCCACTCGGCTGATTTCTCCAAAACCTACTCGGTGCAACTGATGTACAAGCGCTATTTCAAGAGCTATGAGTATACACGCGCCTATCACAGTTTCCAGCTGACGGGTGTTTGGGGATTGAACTTTGCTAAGGGCAAGGGTACATTCTCGGGGTTCATCGATTTCTGGCGTGGCGAGAAGAGCAATGGCCATGGTCAACTCGTAGTGCTGTCCGAGCCGCAGCTGTGGTACAATGTGACATCACACCTGAGTTTTGGCTCTGAGATTGAGTTCAGCAATAACTTTATCTACAACACCTGCAACGGCAAGACGTTCTTTGTCAATCCCACCTTGGCTGCCAAGTGGAATTTCTGAAACTGCCTATTCCAGTCGGAGTGATGCGCCGTCTGGTGGAATCAGTTGGTAAGTGACTCTGCAGGAACAGGACATCCACGACCTTTAGTTTCATCGGTTCGGTTCCATAAGCCACTTGATGCCCTTGGCGACACGCAAGGGTGGGTTCTTGAAATGGTTGCCGGGGTTGAGTTCAAACTTGGCTTTCACTCCGCGGGCAGCCATCAACTCAGCAATCTGACTTGTGCGTTCGCCCACGGTCTGTAGCACGGCGTTGCGTGACGTGCTTTCCTTGTCGCCCACCGAGAGGTAGATGCCCTGTAGGTGCGCAACGGGTTCATGGGTTTGGATATACTCCAGCCAGCCAGGGAACCACATCGACCCCGAGGCCGACAGGATGCGGGTGAACAGGTCGCACTGGTGAGCGGTCCATATGGCAAACAGCCCTGCCAACGAATAGCCCGCGAGCATGCGCCATGTGGGGGGCGCGTCGAGCAGTCGTTCGACCTGGGGAACGACCTTGCCGGTGAGCAGCGGTAACCACTCCCCGGCTTTGCCTGCAAAGTTGTCGTCCTTGGAAACGACAGTCTCGACAGGCCAGGGCGACAGCTCTTGGTTCCAATGCAGTCCGCTGATGGTTACCAGGTTAAATCCGTGGCAATCCACCTGCTTGCAGGCTTCAAGCAGCAACTGCCCGTTTTCGTGGTAGTCAATCGAGTAAACCAGGGGTGCGGGGCCGTTTGCCAGCTTGTATAGGCACACGCGACGATGTCCGAATTGTATCTCTTGAATTTCCATAGCTGCAAATTTACAAATTAATTGTAACTTTGCGATTGGATTATCAATGATAATACCATAGAATTGGATGATATGGAGCATCGACGGTTCATAGTATCATTGGCCTTGATAATGGCCTTTATGCTGGCAGCGGGACAGGTTTCTGCGGCTATCAGTGATGTGGACTCTACCATGACGAACCTGCAAGTGGACTCGTTACCGTCCCAAACATTGAACGAAGTCATGGTTACCACACGTCGTCCAGGCATGAGCCGTGTGGCTGGAGCCGAGAACACGATGCGCATCAATAAGGCTGAATTGTTCAAGGCGGCATGTTGTAATCTGGGTGAAAGTTTCACCACCAACCCGTCGGTCGATGTCAACTACAGCGACGCTGCGACGGGAGCCAAGCAGATCAAGCTGCTGGGCTTGAGCGGAACCTATGTCCAGATGCTAGCCGAGAACCTGCCCGACTGGCGTGGGGCGGCATTGCCGTTTGCGTTGAGCTATGTGCCGGGACCGTGGATGAAGAGCATCCAGGTTTCCAAGGGGGCCTCATCGGTTCGCAACGGCTATGAGGGCATAACGGGACAGATTGATGTGGAGTATCTCAAACCCGAGGATGAACAGGGCGTGACGCTCAACCTATATGGCAACAGCGATGGCCGCATTGAGGCTAACGCCGACGGCAACCTGCACCTCACCCAGCACCTCAATGCCAATGTAATGGCGCACTACGAGAACAGTCTGTCCAGCATGGACCATAACCACGACCACTTCATGGACCAGCCAGGTGTGAGCCAGCTCAATTTGCAGAGCCGATGGGACTGGCTTGGGGATCGTTACATCTTCCATGGCGGCATCGCGATGCTCGACGAGCATCGCGAGAGTGGGCAGGTCAAGGGTCATGGGGGCCCTCAACGCTTTGTCATTGACCTGAAGACGCACCGTTATCAGGGTTACATGAAGCATGCAGTGGTGCTTGATGCCGACCGCGGAACCAACGTGGCGCTGATGGCATCGGTGGCCAGCCACAACTTGGATGGCACCTACGGACAAAAGCGCTACAATGTGGATGAGCGCAATGCCTATGCACAGCTCATGTTCGAGACCCGATTTTCCAATCCGCATAGCCTCTCGCTGGGATTGAGCCTCAACCATGATCATCTGGACCAGGAATATCGCTTGACTCATGAGGCAAGTGACCCCATGTCCCGCCTAGTCGAGGAAGAGACTGTCATCGGGGCCTACGGGCAGTACACGTTTAATGCGGCCAATGATGTGGTGACGCTGATGGCGGGGGCTCGTGTCGATCACAGCGACTTGCACGGCACGTTTGTCACGCCGCGCCTGCACTTGCGATTGCATCCTGCCCGTTTCATGACCCTGCGACTGTCGGTGGGCAAGGGCTACCGCACGGCGCATGCCCTGGCCGAGAACAACTATCTGCTGGCCAGCGGGCGTCGCTTGGTCATCGATGATCTGCACCAGGAGAAGGCGTGGAACTATGGTCTCACCTCATCGTGGGATATTCCATTGTGGGGCAAGTTGTTGAAACTCAATGCCGAGTGCCACTACACAGATTTTGAGAATCAGATGGTTATCGACATGGACCAGGATCCCGACTTCATCTATATCCATGACCTGTATGGCTTGTCGTGGGCTTTCACATGGCAAGTGGATGTGTCCTATCCTGTTGTCGAGGGGTTGGAATTGACGGTAGCATTCCGTCGCAATATTGTCAAGACCACTTGTGGGGGCATGTTCAGCGAGAAAGCCCTCACGCCGCGCTACAAGGGGCTGATGGCAGCTTCCTACAAGACTCCTTTGGGGTTGTGGGAGTTTGACGTGACACTGCAGCTCACTGGCGGCGGACGCATGCCAGAGCCTTTTTACACGGGTGACGGCACTCAGGCATCAAAATACCGCAATTTCCCGGCCCACTGCCAGCTCAATGCCCAGGTCACTCGCTGGTTCCGTCATTTTTCCATCTATCTGGGAGGCGAGAACCTGACCAATTACCGTCAGCCCAACCCCATCATCGCTGCCGATCGCCCATGGAGCGGACAATTCGAGCCCACGATGGTGTGGGGACCGTTAAGCGGTGCGATGGCCTACTTGGGCATCCGCATCAACCTGTTCAGATAATGATAGACAACTAAATATGATGACAATGAAAAAGTTTTTCTTATTCCTGATTGCTGCGCTCACCATCTCGGTGGCAGGAGCCAAGGACATCAAGACCGTTGTGCTGACCACGACACCTCCCATGCACTGCGAGGGATGCGAGAAACGCATCAAGGACAACATCCGCTTTGAGAAAGGAGTCAAGAAGATTGAGACCAATGTCGAGCAGCAGACGGTGACCATCACCTATGATGCCGACAAGACCACGGTCGAGAACCTCATCAAGGGCTTTGAAAAAATCAAGTATGTCGCCCGTGAGGTCAACGATGGTGAACAAGTCAAAGACACCTACGAGGCCCAGCAGTGCCCAGATATGTGAATTTTGTCCTTAAGATTAAGCGTAAGTTATGTTAGCGAGAACGATAGCAGCAGCCGTACATGGCATCGATGCCATCAAGGTTGAGATAGAAGTGACCGTTGATTGGGGTGTGGGCTTCATGGTGATCGGGCTGCCCGACACCGCCGTCAAGGAGAGCGCCGAGCGTGTGCGCTGCGCCATCCAGCAGGCTGGTTTCGACTTTCCGGGTAAGAAGGTGATGGTGAACATGTCGCCCGCCGATATCAAGAAAGAGGGTTCGGCCTATGATCTGCCGTTGGCCATCGGCATCCTCGCCGGCGACGAGAAAATCAGCCCCGACAAGCTGGGGCGTTACATGCTTATGGGCGAACTTTCGCTCGACGGCAGCCTGCGGCCCATCAAGGGTGCCCTGCCCATGGCCATCCTCGCCCGGGAACTGCAACTCGACGGCTTTATTGTGCCGCGCGCCAACGCACTCGAGGCCGCTGTGGTCAACAAACTCAACATCTATGGCGTGGACAACATCATCGAGGTGGTGCAGTTCCTCAACGGGGAAATTGCGCTCGAGCCCACTGTCGTCGATACACGTGCCGAGTTTGCCAAGGCACAGGGCATTTACCCCTATGACTTCGCCGACGTCAAGGGTCAGGAGAACGTGAAGCGCGCATTTGAGGTCGCCTGTGCCGGCGGCCACAACATCCTGCTGGTGGGCAGCCCAGGTTCAGGCAAGTCGATGATGGCCAAACGCCTGCCTTCCATCATGCCGCCCCTCACCCTGAGTGAAGCCCTCGAGACGACAAAAATCCACAGCGTGGCCGGCAAACTGCCGCAGGGCACCACGCTGATGACCGTGCGCCCCTTCCGCAGCCCGCACCACACCATTTCGCCCGTCGCCCTCGTCGGGGGCGGCAGCTACCCCATGCCGGGCGAAATCAGCCTCGCCCACAACGGCATCCTCTTCCTGGACGAGCTGCCTGAGTTCAATCGCTCCGTTTTGGAGGTGATGCGGCAGCCGTTGGAGGACCGGGTGATTACCATTAGCCGAGCCAAGTACTCGACCGAATACCCTGCCTCGTTCATGCTGGTGGCTTCGATGAATCCGTGTCCGTGCGGGTACTATGGGCACCCCAAAAAGAAATGCGTCTGCAACGAGTACCAGCGCACGCACTACATGAGCAAGATTTCGGGTCCGCTGCTGGATCGAATTGACCTGCAGATCGAGGTCCAACCCGTCGATTTTGACCAAATGTCATCTAAGGCTCCAGGTGAACCCAGCGCCGCCATCCGCCAGCGCGTCATTGCCGCCAGGATGCTCCAGGAACGCCGCTTCAAGGACGAACCCGGCATCCACTGCAACGCCCAGATGACCCCGTCCCTGCTGCATAAATACGCCGAGCCCAACGCCGCCGGCCTGGAGAAACTGCGCGACGCCATGGAGCGCATGAACATGAGCGCGAGAGCCTACGACCGCATCCTCAAGGTCGCCCGCACCATCGCCGACCTCGAAGGCACCGCCGACGTCCTCGACCACCACATCATGGAAGCCATCGCCTACCGCAACCTCGACCGCCCCACCTACCTCGGTAACAGTTTGTAGTTTTTTCCCACCTGCAAGAGAGCAGATGCGATATTTGCATTGAGAGACAATCAATTAGTAAGCCATCAGTAAACCCCGTATTGTGAGATTCTACGAGAGACTTTGAAAGTCTTTGAAAAAGTTGGAGATATTTTCAGAGAAGTGGGAGGATTCTCTGAAATTTTGAAAATAAGTCTGAGATTTTGGGAGGATTTTCAAAGGATGTCAGAGGACACCTTTCTGCTTGAGGTTGTGCGGAAGGAGTTCCAGCAGGTCGCGTGAGTAGTCCTGGTCATAGTCGTGGATGTGGGTGAAGAAGTGGTTCAGCCACTTGCGGACATCTACCTGCGCCAACTTGCAGCATCCCATGAAGGTGTATATGATGGCTGCGTCCTCGGCAGCATCGTGGTTGCCGCAGAAGAGATAGTTCTTGCGCCCCAATGCCAGCGGACGCACGCTGTTCTCGATGAAGTTGTTGTCTATCCGGTAGCGGCCGTCGGTGGTGTAGCGTGACAGCTGGCGGATATGCCCCAGCAGATAACCCAGTGCCTTGCCTATCGGGCTCTTGGGCAGGACGGAGTCCCTCTCGTTCAGGGCCCATGCCTCCAGTCCGCGGATGATGGGGTATGCCAGCTCCTGGCGCAGTTGTGCACGGCGCTCATAGCCTGCACCCTCCTCGTCGGCAATGGTCTCCACGCTGTAGAGCATACTGATCTGCTCGAGAGCGTATTCGGCACGCTCCCTGTCGTGGTTCAGGCTCCGCTCAAAATATCTGCGGCAGTGGGCCCAGCAGCACAGGACCATGATCCCGTCGAGCTTGTCCAACAGGTCATATACGCCGTATCCGTCCACTCCGAGTGCGCCTTGATAGTCCTTGAAGAACTGGAGCGCCACCTCCTTCCCGCGTGAGCCCTCATGGTAGTGGAACAGCACCAGGGGCTCGGTAACCGCTCGGATGAGCCACATGTAGCCCTTTACCGTCCGGTGCTTCTCGCTGTCGATGACCGGCACCGTGCTCTCGTCCGACTGCAGGTAATCCAGCCGGAGCATGTGCTCCTGCAGCCTGTAGTACATGGGGCGCATCAGGTCGGCTATCCCATAGAACCACCCCTCGACGGTGGGCTGCTTCAGTTCCACGCCCAGGCGCTTGCACATCACTATCTGGCGGTAGAACGGCAGATGGTCGGCGTACTTTCCTATCGTGAGTTCGGTGAGCACGGTCGGACCCGCATAGCTCTTGGCCAGGGGCTCGGCCTTGACAGGGGCGGTGAGGATCATGTTGTCTGACTTGCGCATGGCCTTGTGGCGGATGGTCACCCGCACGTAGGCGTCGGGGGCGGTGATCTCAAGGTGTTCCGAGGTCTCGGTGTCGTTGAACAGGATCCACTCGTCCTCATGGCCTTCGTAGCCTTCGGGATAGATGTGCTCCTCGACACGGCGCAGGTTCTCGGGCAGCTTCCTGCGGACGGGCACCTGCTTCTCATGCTCCTTGACTTTCACCTTGCGGGCCTCCTTCACTTTCTTGGCGGCTTCCTCTATCAGGCGCTTTTCCTCTTCGGTGAGGTCCATGCCTTCGAAGTCGAGCTTCAGCTGGCGTGGGTCATCGGGAGTCTGGCGCTTCTCGCTCATCCTGCCCCAGAGTTTGCGGGTCATGTATTCCAGGCGGCGCACAAGGTCACGTATCTCGTCCTCTTTTTTAGAGAGGATTTTCTGGTATTCGTCCTCCTTCTTGGAGAGGACTTTTTGGTACTCGTCTTCTTTCTTGGAGAGTTCCTTCCGGTGTTCGGCTTTCATCCGGACAATCTCGTTGTCCTTTTCCTTGATGCGGTCCTCGTACTGCCGCCTCATGGCCTCGGCGTCGGACAGCTCCTCCAGACGGCGCTCTGCCTTGGTCGCCCGACGGTAAAGCTCGTCGCGCTCACGAAGCAAAGCCTCTATCAACTGCTTGTCTGAAACCGGTCCTTCTGCCATGTTCTGTGTACCTTTGTTTTATGATGCAAAAGTACAAAGAATATCTGACATAAACAACTAATTTACAGGGTTTAACCTATCTTTTCTTGCCTTGGCTTTTGGGGCAGCCATCGGGGGCTCCGCTTCACTTCGAGAGGGCTGATGCCTTGGGTCATCAGCACCAGTTCCTGCCACTGGGTCAGGCGGTACGGCGGGGCATTGTCATCATCAGGGGCCAGGTCGGGCAGACAGATGCAGCCCCTCTCCAGCCTCAGGTTGTATATCACCAGGCCGCCATACTCGGCATGCAGGATCTTCATGTTCGTCAGTTTGCGGTTCACGAAGATGAACGCCTCGCCGTCACGCACGTCGCGCTTTATCTCGTTGGTCACAAGGCCGCTCAGGGAGTGGAAGCTCTTGCGCATGTCCGTCGGATAGGGATACAGGTAGAAGGTATCCGATTCACTCAGGCAGAACATGGGTGCTATCGCAACAGGGTTATCATCTGGCGGAGCTGGTCAAGCGTCATGTCGCTCGTCACACGCACTGTCACTCCGTTGGGATAGACCACTTCACACAGGGCACTGGCTCCACCGGCGGCAGACGCGTAGGCCCGTCCGGGCTTGCCCGACATCTTCACGGGGATAAGACTGCCATAGGCCACCGGCAGCGATTCCGACTTCAGTTTGGCCTTCCAATAATAGAAGCGGCCCTCACGGATGCCTATGTTCTCACAAAACTGCTGGACGGTCTGTCCGCTTTGCCGCCACTCGTCATAGACCTGGCGGAACTGTTCAATTGTCATGTTTGCCATCTGCACGATAGATTTAAAATATCGCGCAAAGTAACCCACAAAATTACACTACGGCAATACGGGATTTACCGATGGCTTACATCAATTAAAACTCTTTCAGTTGTCAAATAATATTTGACAACTGGCGATAAACTTCTATTTCATAGATTGTACCAGTACCTTTCAAATAGTTTGTTATTTCAGTTAGTGCGTGATTATAAAGTTGTCCTTACATGTCATGAGACAACTAAGATGCCTTGATTGTGGAAAAAATGAGATAAATCAGATTGTTATATACCACTCTCATTCAAAGCTTCGAGTATGTCTTTATCCTTTGTGAGTTCTTTCACACAAGTAAATCTATTTGTATGCATTACTACTGCATAAGCACAATAACTATAAATAGAATCTTCCTTCGTTTTAATTGATTCGGGATTCTTTGACATGCGACTAACATCTGCTGTTTTGTACTTTCTCAAAACAGACTCCTCTTCTTCCAAATCATTAAGCATACAAAGAG
>FLNX01000157.1_pt1 | contig 25889 bp, 15 predicted proteins | sample 1140341 | NCBI WGS metagenome assembly FLNX01 (sample SAMEA3878208, study PRJEB12797) | bioreactor metagenome | biome: Moose rumen | place: Sweden | collected 2011-10 | reverse complement strand
CCAGCGGCATCACGGCACACTTCACGGGAGCCAGGGCTGCGGGCAACTTCAGCACCGTGCGGGTCTCGCCGTTCTCGAGTTTCTCCTCCTCGAAGGCGTGACACATAATGCTCAGGAACATACGGTCAACACCGATAGAGGTCTCGATGACGTACGGGGTGTAACTCTCATTGGTCTGCGGATCGAAGTACTTGATGCTCTTACCGCTGTACTTCTCGTGCTGGCTCAGGTCGAAGTTCGTACGGCTGTGGATACCCTCCACCTCCTTGAAGCCAAACGGCATCTTGAACTCGATGTCGGTAGCGGCGTTGGCGTAGTGAGCCAACTTGTCGTGGTCGTGGAAACGGTAGTTCTCAGCACCGAAGCCAAGGGCCTGGTGCCACTTCATACGGGTCTCCTTCCACTTCGGGAACCACTCCAGTTCCGTGCCAGGCTGAACGAAGAACTGCATCTCCATCTGCTCGAACTCCCTCATACGGAAGATGAACTGACGAGCCACGATCTCATTACGAAAGGCCTTACCAATCTGGGCGATACCGAAGGGGATCTTCATACGACCCGTCTTCTGCACGTTCAGGTAGTTCACGAAGATACCCTGAGCCGTTTCCGGGCGCAGGTAGATCTTCATCGAGGCATCGGCCGAGGCACCCATCTCCGTCGAGAACATCAGGTTGAACTGACGCACGTCGGTCCAGTTGCGGGTACCGCTAATGGGACAGACAATCTCCTCGTCGAGGATGATCTGCTTCAACTCGTCGAGATCCGGGCCTTGCATCGCAGCAGCATAACGCTCGTGGAGGGCATCGCGCTTCTGCTTGGTCTCAGCCACACGGGGAGAAGTCTCCAAATACTTGGCCTCATCGAATGAGTCGCCAAAACGCTTGCGGGCCTTCTCCACTTCCTTCTGGATCTTCTCGTCGTACTTCGCAATCTGATCCTCGATCAGTACGTCAGCACGATAACGCTTCTTCGAGTCGCGGTTGTCGATCAGAGGATCATTAAAGGCATCCACGTGTCCGCTGGCCTTCCATATCGTCGGGTGCATGAAGATGGCCGAGTCGATACCCACGATGTTCTCGTGCAGCATCGTCATAGCCTTCCACCAGTACTGCTTGATATTATTTTTCAACTCCACGCCGTTCTGACCGTAGTCATACACAGCGCCCAAACCATCGTAGATTTCACTTGATGGGAACACAAAACCGTACTCCTTGCAATGGCTTACGATCTTCTTAAATACATCTTCTTGTGCCATAATAATCTTATAATTTCGAAATTATGGGTGCAAAGTTACATATTTTAATTGAGAATTGAGTATTGAGGATTGAGAATTAACAAAAAATCATAGAAATATTTGGTAGTTTCGGAAAAATTTGCTACTTTTGCACCCGCTAAGCAAAAATAGGGGCATAGCCCAGTTGGTTTAGAGCGCTGCAGTCACATTGCAGAGGTCCCCGGTTCGAGCCCGGGTGTCCCTACTAAGAAGAAATCCTCGCCAATCGGCGAGGATTTCCTTTTTTTAATTAAACAGATACTTGATCGTAAACATCACCTGATACGTCGAAGCCGTGTTCAGCAGATTCTGGTAGGTCTCCAGATGACGCTCGCCATTCACCGTGTTGTAGGTGTACCGGCCCTTGCTGTAGGTCAGCAGCGAGTTGCTCTTCACCTGCTTGTAGAGTCCCCAGTCCTTGCAGAGGAAGTTGGGCAGGTTCAGGATGTCCAGTCCCAACTGCAGGGCGTGGCGGGTCTTGCCGATCTGCACGTCCATATCGCGTACATATTTAAAGTCAAGTTGATGGTGCCAGGGCATCTTGGCTCCGCCGCGCTCGGCATACTGGCCCGTACGGTTCTTCAGATAGTCATCCTGCTGGATGTAGGCCCAGAAGTCGTCACGCTGCATATCGGCCGTGTACACTCTTTTGTCCGTACCATAGGTGCTCTCGGCGAAGTCCCAACTGTCGAGTTCAGCACGCGAGGCTGGCACATAGATCAGGTTGCCGGGAGCCAGGGCATCGCTGTTGACGTTGCTGGCAAAGATATAACTGTAGCGGCTGTAACTGTAGTCACCCAGATAGCCGTACTGATAGCCGTCATAGACCAGGCTGAACGTAGAGGTGGCGTGATTGCTCTCCTTCAGTTTGTAACTGGCTGAGAAGAGCAGGCGGTTCGGTGCCACATAGGTGGCATAGCCCGTCTCGTTGTCGTTGACGGCATTGATGGAGTTACGGTAGTTGTTATAGGCCGACGACACCTGGTCGCCGATACCCTCCGTATAACTCTTGGCCTTCGACAGCGTGTAGGAGGCTGCGAGGTCGAGACCGAAGTCAAACGACTTGCGCACCTGGGCCGTCAATGAAGCGTAGTAGGCTTTCTTACCGGCATTCTCCAGCACGTAGGCAGAGTGGTCGGCATCATAGTAAGACATCTTATGACGCACGTCGCCGTGGCCAAGGTCGATGGTGCTGGTACCGTCCCAGTAGATGTCACGGTTGGAGACGACCACCGGGTTCAGGTCCTTGTTGAAGATGCCCTCGATGGTGAAGTCGATATCGCCGGGCAACTTGGCATCGAATGCCAGCGAAGCCTTCCAGGTCTTCGGCATCCGGAGGTCCTTGCTCAGGATGGTCGGACTGCCGGGAACCGTCGTCTGACTGGTGGCACCGATCTGAGTCAGCATATCAGCCTGACTGGTGGTGAACGAAGGGATCACGCCCTTTGTCTGTGAGGCGATATAGGAGGTCTGGCCCATACCCGAGTTACCCACAGCCGACACCAGCCACACGAACGGCATACGCCCCACGAAAAGGCCAGTTCCACCACGGAGGATCAGGTTGCGCTCACCAGTGATGTCCCAGTTGAAGCCGACACGCGGCGAGAACGAGATGCTGGCATCGGGCACGTCGTCGGTACGGAAGTGTTGGCCGCCGAAGTCAAGGTTATAATAGTCGGCATTGAAGTTGTTCTTCAGTTCAGGATACGACGGCAACTCGAAGCGCACGCCCAGCGACATACGGAAACGGTCGCTCAGGCTCATATTGTCCTGCAGATAGAGCGACCACTGGTTGGTCGACATCTCCGAAGTGAACATCGAGTGGCTTTCGTTGTTGCCATAGGTGATACCAAACAGGCGGGTGTTGGCCTTGGTGAAGACCGAGGCCCAGTCGCCGGCAGCCACCTGCTCAGGTGTTGCCTCGAAGGCATAGTAGCCGGCTGCTGCCTGGGCATAGCCGTTGGCAGCATAGTTATGCTCGAACTGGAGTCCTCCGAAGAGGTTATGCTTGCCTATCTGGATGTTCAGTTCGTCGGTGATTACGGTGTTCTTGGTCTGTGCCAGGTTGCCGTAGGTGAAGATGTCACCCGTCAGCGCCCAGGTCGGATAGAGGTTCTGGCCATTGTTCATCACAATCTCCACGACGGGAGCCGACTCCCCATATTCGTTCGAACGCGGCTGATCCTGGAAGGAGTAGGTACCACGCAGCGTGTTCTGGAGTTTGCCGAACTTGCTGTTCAACTCGGCAGCCACCGACGTGAAGCGATACTCTGCATAGTAGCGGCTGGAGAGCGAACTCATACCGTAGTCGGTATTGCTGCCGTAACTGTTCTGGTTGCCGCCGTAGATCAGCGTGGCACGGTTGCTGCCGATGCTACGCGAGGCAGAAGCGGGATTCGAGGCCTTGCGGTTCGACCTTGTCAGACGCACATTGAACTTATGATCCTCGTTGATATTCCAGTCCACACGGGCCAGAATGCGGTAGGCAGGCGTCTTCACGTTGTAGCCCTGCCAGGGCCCCGTCGTCAAGCCATAGGTCTTCTGCATATAGTCCGACAGGCTCTCCAGTTCGTCGATCTTCGGGCGACGGTTCGTCGTCGTGTAGGGTGTATAGCCCTCACCAGCCCGTGCAGCAGGGCCTGTCGTGATATTGTCCTCAATCTCGCCGTTCACGAAGAAGAACAGTTTGTCTTTCAGGATCGGGCCGCCAATGCTGACGCCATACGTATTAGTATGACCGTCGTCCACACCGAGCGAAGTCGTTCCCACGCGGTTGCCACGCAGCGACGTACTCGTCAGATAGGTGTAGGCCGAGCCCTTGAACTGGTTGGTACCACTCTTTGTCACGGCATTGATGCCGCCACCCGTGAATCCGCTATGGCGGACATCATACGGCGTGATCGACACCGTCATCTGCTCCAGGGCGTCGAGTGAGATCGGCGTACCGCCACCTGGCAGCGGAGAGGAGCCTAAGCCAAAGGCATTGTTAAACGAGGCACCGTCGATAGTGACGCTCGACTGGCGATAGTTACCACCACCGATAGCCATACCGCTGGCCGAACTCGACTGCGGCGTCATCTTCATAATGTCCGTCATCGAACGGCCCACTGTCGGGATAGCCGCCATCTGATCCGAGTTCAGGTTGGTCACGGCACCCGAGCGGTCACTACGCATCGTGTTGTTGGCCTGTGCCGTCACCACGATCTCCTGCAGCAGTTCGCTGCCTTGCGTCAGCGTGGCGTCGATCACCGTGTTCTGACCCAGCGCGAGTTGATAGCCCGTAAACTTACTGGTCTGGTAGCCGATGTACGACACCTCCACCTCGTAGGGGCCGCCGGCACGCATACCGGTCAGGGTATAACGTCCGTCAATGTTGGTCACAGCCCGATAGACGGCACCAGAGCGCGTGTCCTTGGCTGTCACCGTTGCGCCGATGGCTTCCTCGCCATCCGCCATCACAACACCTGTAATACCTGAGGTCGTCACCTGTGCCATAGCCGTAAGCGTCAGTGCAAGTACGGCTACGAACAAAAACAATCTTTTTTTCATTTCATACATGGTTATTATTTCACTTTTCTCTATTCACTTTTACTTTTCCCTCCTTTTGGGGTGCAAAGTTACGCATTTATTTCGAACTACCAACATTTTCCCCGACTTTTTATCATATATATTTTTGGCAAAATGCTTGGTGGTTTCATTTTTTTTGTCTATCTTTGCACCGCAATATGCAATATGTCTAACTCTTAAACTCAAAGTATTATGCAAAAACAAAGCAGAAAAGAATCAACGAGAGACGGCGAGACGATGAAAGGTAAGTATCTTAACCCAAAGGCAGATTTGACATTCAAGTTGGTGTTCGGTGAGAACCCCGACCTGGTAATGAGTCTGCTTAATGCCCTGTTGCCACTCGACGAAGACCATCAGATAACAAACGTTGAGTATGCCACGTCAGAGATGATTCCCGCACATCCCGGCAAGAAGAACAGCATCGTCGATGTCCGGTGCAAGGATGTTGAGGGCCGGCAGTTCATCGTCGAGATGCAGATGTACTGGAACGAGGAATTCAAGCGCCGTGTCGTGCTGAATGCCTCCAAGGCTGTAGTCAAGCAGTTGGATGAGGGTGAGGACTATACACTCATCCAGCCGGTTTACTCCCTGAATCTCGTAAACGAAGTGTTCCAGCCCGACACCGACGAGTTCTACCACGACTATGCCATCGTGAACGTGGCCCATTCCGACCGTATCATCGAGGGCCTGCGTTTCGTCTTTGTGGAACTGCCTAAATTCAAGCCCAGAAATATCGCTGAGAAGAAGATGGCCGTGCTATGGCTCCGCTTCCTGACGGAAATCAGCGAGAAGACGCTGGAGGCTCCTGCCGAATTGTTAGAGAACTCTGAGACGCGCAAAGCGCTGTCAATTGTGGAAAAGTCAGCGATGAATGAATCCCAGTTATATGCCTACGAACAGTTCTGGGATGCCGTCGTCAATGAGCGGGTCTTACGAGAGGGAGCCTTGAAGCAAGGCTTGGCAGAGGGTGAGGCTATAGGGCTGGCTAAAGGTGAGGCTATAGGGCTGACCAAAGGGGAGGCTATAGGACAGGCCAAAGCCGAAGCGAAGGCCAGGCAGGAGAAACTGGAGTCTGCTCAAAGCCTGAAGAAGAATGGAGTGCCAATAGACCTGATTGCAAAAAGTCTTAAACTTACAGACGAAGAGTTGCAGCAGTTATAGCATAACAATAACAAAACTGCCACTGACCCGTCGCGGGCTGGCAAATCAAATTCTACGTCGATCCGCTATAAGCGCCGTCCGCGCAAAAAATCGCCTAAATATTTGGTGATATGAAGAATTTTGCCTATCTTTGCACCGATAAACATAAGTTTAACTCTTTAAATTCAAAGTACTATGCAAAAGCAAAGGAAAAAGGAATCAAAGCAATTAGAAGCAACTATGGTAGGTAAGTATCTGAATCCCAAGGCCGATCTGACGTTCAAGTTGGTGTTCGCCGAGCACAAGGACTTAATGATGAGTCTCTTGAATGCCCTGCTGCCCCTGGCCGAGGACGCACCGATCACCAGTCTGGAATATCTGACACCAGAACTGGTACCGGAGAAGCCGGCCAAGAAGAACAGTATTGTCGACGTGCGCTGCAAGGACAGCCTGGGGCGACAGTTCATCGTGGAGATGCAGATGCACTGGGATGATGATTTCAAGAAACGGGTGCTGCTGAATGCCTCGAAGGCCATCGTCCGTCAGGCAGACCGGGGCGACAAGTACAGGGCCATCGAGCCGGTGTTCTCGCTCAACCTGGTCAACGACGACGCGTTTATGCCTCAGGCCGAGGAGTTCTACCACTCCTACGCCATCGTCAACGTGGAGCATCCCGATCGTAGCATCGAAGGACTCAGTTTCGTATTCATCGAACTGCCGAAGTTCCAACCGAAGAGCATGCTGGAGAAGAAGATGGCCGTTTTGTGGCTGCGCTTCCTCACCGAGATCAACGAGGACACTCGTGAGGCGCCCCGTGAGTTGCTGGAGAATGAGGAGACGAGCAAGGCTCTGGGCATTGTGGAGAAGTCGGCTATGAGCGACGCCCAACTCTATGCCTACGAGGAATTCATGCTGGCCATCGAGGACGAGCAGGTCTTAAGGGAAGGAGCCTTAAAAAGGGGCCTTCAAGAAGGACTTGCCAAAGGCATGGAAGAAGGACTTGCCAAAGGCATGGAAGAAGGACTTACCAAAGGACGGGCTGAAGAAAAAGCAAAGGCCAAGCAAGAAAAGTTAGAGACGGCCCGTAAGTTAAAGGCTATGAACCTGCTGACAATAGCACAAATTGCAGATGCCACTGGTTTGTCTGTTGAGGAGATTGAGTCATTACTTTAATTGCCTCAAAAACCTGAGTTAACTCAAATGACGAAATGAGTTAACTCAGGTCTTTTGAGCACAAAAAAACTGTCACTGACCCATCCCGGGCTGGTGACAGTATGTTCTATTTATAAACCAATTTTTTAAGAACATAAAATTCTTATTAAGCCATCCTACTCATCACGAGCCAGAGACTTTGGATTATTAATATTGTTAAATTAAAAATGTTAATAGTCGCCAAGCGAGGAATCGAACCTCTCATTTTGCCCCCACCGGGCTGCTTTGCGCTTTTATCATCTTCTTCTCGCATTGTTTTACTATATTAAGTGAGTACTAAAAGAAAAGAAGCAACACAACAAAAAACAGATAGACAGCCAACACAACACAGATAATAATCAAAACCTCTAATAACTGCTGTACTATTTCCGTTTTCTTAACATCTCCATTATATTAAAGGTGGGCGTAGGTCGCAGGGCCTACGCCCACCTCGGTCGTTATTTCTCACAGGGGTCAGCACCCTTGTACGTTTACTCGTCTATTCTAACAATTAGTATGTGATGTACTTGGTTGATACGTTGCCGGCAGTGTTACCAAAGTAACCGCTCCAAGAACCATAAGTGAATGTACCACCAACATACATATCCTTACCGAGGTAAGTAGCACCTGTGACATTAACAGTTGTGCCCAACTTGATGTTAACATCAGAGAGAACCATCAGACCTACGAAATTGTATGCAGGGCCAGTAACGTTCCAAGCGACTTCATTAGGAGCTTCAATCTCAAGATAATCAATCTGGTTAACAACGCCGGTAATTTCCTTGACAGAACTACTGTTAACTTTGAGGTAGTTGACCTTGTCTCCGATAGAACCAGTAGTGAGTGAGAGAGTTTCAGATGTGAAATCATTATCAACGGTCAAAGAAACAAATCCCTGATTAAGTGCTGCACTAATAGAGATGTTGTCCTCAGACTTGTTGTTCCATGGGAGGTTGATACGACCCATCTTGTTTGTGAGACCGAATGCAGTAGTGAATATACCACCAAGCTGGTTACTTGTGATGTAAGTCTTAGCATCTGGATCTGCATGCTCAATCAGACCGTAGTTGTTGATGACTGCCGCAGGTGTACCTGTACCCAGAGTAGCGAAGACACCACGATTCCAAATAGTACCAACCGCCGTATCATCACCGCCGAAGCGTGAAGGCTTATTGGTAGCCTCGTTAGTGAAGGTTGTAGCACCAGCATTTGCATCCTGACGATACTGAGCACCCTTAGCGATGTTTAGAGCACCATAGTTGGTAACGTTGAGCTGAACGCGTACTGTTGCGGGAGCATTGACGTTCCACGTAGCACCCTTAGCGTTCTCGAATGGGATAAAGTTCTGAGCACCACCAGGCTCTGCAGTACGAAGAATAGCGTTAGCATCGCTCACGAGTGTACCCCTGTTGATAATCTTTGCTACACCAGTTGCCTTAGCCTTAAGAGTCTTATTAGTAGTACCTGCAGGAGTGGCATCAGTAGCCTTCCACTGCCAGTTCTCACCAGCCTTCAGAGCTACGTTAGCAACCGTTGTGCCATTAGGCTCGATGAAAGTGATGTCCTGAAGCTCGCCACCACCAGTGATGACAATCGTATTACATTTTTTATGAGCAGCAACGTCGCATGGCATAACTTTGAATGACTTGCCAGTAGTAGCAGCATTAATCTCGTTGATTAACTGAATAGACTTCTGAGACATTACGAACTCATTAGAAGCATTACCATCAAGCAGAACTGTTACATCAGGAAGATTCAACTTCTTCCAAACGCGAACGACGTCACGGAGTTGCTTATCAGTCTTAACGTGCAGATCAGACATATCGAGGTGGTTCAGGCGAACCTCCAGATAGCGAGTTGTAGCGAAACCTTCAGGCTCACCCTTTACAGGGCCAGCTGCCTGATGAGTATATGAACTGACACCGTTGATGGTCTGCTTCAAACCCATCTCGACATTGGCTGTGGTCTTGTATCCCAGACCTGCAGTGGCAGTAGTAGCCTTAGTCTCACCGTCAGCTGCAGCTGTTGCTGCTTTAGCAATGTAGCGATACCAAGCCTTAGCATACTCAGCAGCAGTATAGGCAGAAACAGCACCTGTGGGAGCGGGCTTATAGTCATAATTAGCGTTGTTATAAGTCTTGCCGTTATCAGCAATAACGACTCTACCATAGTAGGTATTTACGATAACACCACCATCAAGAACGCCCTGACCGGCAGTAGCCATATTAGCCTGTGGCAAAAGGAGGAACTTGCAGCTCTCAGTACCATTGACAACAGATGTGCTCAGTTTGTTGGTCTGACCAGCAGGAGCGATATTTGTAATATCGAAATCAGTTACCTGATTCCACACCGTTGTAGTCGCGGTCTTTTTATTGTTCGTAACGGCGTTCCACTGGGTCTGAATAGCAGGTGTCGGAGCAGTGAACTTCAGAGGAATCTCTTTTGTGAACACAGTAGCACCACCAGTCTGGGTGAGCAGGTCTACACTGGTGAGGTAGATTTCTGCGATAGCATCTTCATCAGACAGACCTTCTGTACCACCCTTATAGAGTGTTTGAAGCGGAGCGTCTGTTCCAACATAGTCAGCCTTTACGATGAGCTGAGAAGCCATCGGGCGCATATAAATAGGATACTTTCTGTCCTTACCTGCTGTTCTGTAAGCAGAAGGATAGGGTCCAGCCTCGGTATAAGTATCATAGCCATCGATGTCAAGCAGGTCTGACACATAGGGAATGTTGTTCTCAATGTTGTCCAGCTCAGCAGGAATCTTGAGCGTGAGATTGTCGGCAGCCTTGATGCGGAACGTGGTGTCTACTGGCCAAACCATAATGGCTTTACCTTCCTTAATCACCGAAGGAGTGGTCAGAGTGGCTGGTTCACCTTCATTTGCATTTGCCTTGTAGGTTGCATTTTCATAACCTGAGGTGTAGGGAATGGCGGTTGCGCCATTGTAGAGGGTGAAGAGGTCGCCTTGGTTTGCATTCCAAACGATCTTGTGGTTATCATTCATGGCAGCTCTTGTCAATGCATCGTTGCCATTGATAACCTCGAACTGAACGGGACTTGTTTCCTCAGCCACAACATTCTGGCTTTCGAAATCGTCGCTCGTACATGCCGCAAGCGCTGCAAGCGACATAGTCACAAATAAAAGTTTCTTGTTCATTGTAATAAAGTTAAAAAATAGTTTATTCAAAAATTTCTGTGTCTGACGTTGAGTTGTCAAACGGATTCGTTGAGGGGTCAGAACTTGCATCAAGCAACTGTCCCTCAAGTTCGAGAACAATAGTCTCCGTCTGGGGAACCTCATAGAATTTCAGTTCTTTCTTTTCCATACGTTTTTAAATTTTAAAATGTTAATAAATAATGTTATTTATGTGAATATACAAATCGCCCACGCGAACGCTTCAGTTGCATCACCGACTGTGCTTGGATTCAAATTTGCGAGATTTGATTGTACAGACAGGTAACGTTTTGAAAACGTCCTTCTGAAGACTGGCCCTACAAACGGCCTGGTGTCTTCTTTCCATCAATGTTTTTTCGTCCCCCCGCCCACTCCTGAGCGAGGCTTTACGGCTGCAAAGATAAACATAATTTTCGAAATAACAAATATTTTTTAAGAAAAATCACACTTTCAGGCAAAAAAAATGATTTTTAGCCTGTTTATCCGCCTAATCTGCCTGTTTTTATTATCGTACAAAAAAAACCTCCCGGGATCAATCACTGACACCGGGAGGCAAATAATAACCTTAACCATTAACCAATTATTGCGCTTTCTCGTGAGAGAAATAGATGCCATTGCTCAACTGGGCAGTACCCTTGTACTCTGCCCTGACACCGATGACGCTGACCTTGTCGCCCACGGTGAGACCGAGCGTGCCGATGAGACCCTTACGGGCATCGCCGGTAGCACCCCAGCCGGGATAGCAGCCATAGACGTAGAGGCGTTCGCCACCATCCGTCAGGTAGATGTTACCATACTGGTCGTTGGCAATTTCATCGATGGTACCGCTAACCAGATAGTAGACATCGGCAGCCACGGGCTTAGCCAGGAACTCAGCAATTGAGACCTCAGTAACGACGTGGTCGAGGCTCTCGAATGTGCCGCTTACCATCTGCGGGCTGTCCTTATAGGCACCACGCTTACCGACAACCGTCACGACATCACCCACCTTGGCACCAGCCTCGATGAAGCCTTCAACACGATAGATGAGCGTCTCGCCGGAATAGTCGCGGATATAGAAACTCTTGCCCTGCTTGTCGCTGGTGTACAGTTCGGTGATGACACCTGTCAGACGATACTGCGTGTCGCCCACCTCAGCAGCGAGGAAGTCGGAGATCGGGCCTTCGATGATGGCGCCCTTCTGATAGATGGTTGCTTCGGAGGTATACTCCTTCTTGCCATCGGTAGTCTTGAATGTCACAGTAGCATTGCGGTCACCGCCAGTGTTGGCAGCAGCACGGAACGTCACAGTAGGAACTGAACCAACCGTAGAAGCACTGACGCCAAGCCACTCCTTGGCACTCTCAGGAATCTCGACGGCCACACCACTACCCTTGCATGTCAGGAAAGCCGTGATCTCACCACCCTCGAGAGGCAGCGTAGCATCGGCGACACTGAGCGAGTCAACCTTGATGAGCGACTTCTCGATCTTGACGACGGTGACATCAACCAGTTCCACCGTGCCGTTATAAGTAGTCTTCGGACCTTCAACGGTCACGATGTCGCCCACTTCCATACCCCAACTCAGGTAGTTCTTCGTACCACCATTCTTGTCGAGCGTACCATAGATATAGACCTGACCGGTCTCATCAGTCAGATACCAGTTACCGTATGTGGTATTGGCGATGGCAGTACAAGTACCCGTCACACGATAGGTCTTGCTGTCAGGGCCGGCAATCACTTCGGCACAAGTAGCGTTAGAGACAGTGGCAATACCCTGAATGATGTTGATATGCTGGGTCTTGTCACCGCAGGAGATCATCAGGTCGCAAGTGCGGCCCTCACCAGCCTCAGCACTGAACGTCAGTGTGGTCTCGCCAGCACCGCCGGAGACCTGATTGACAGAGAGCCATGCCGGTGTCTCGTAATTATTAGTCACATTATTACCATCGGCATCTTTCGAGGTCACCTTGAAGATCTTCTCGAACTGCCAACTGTCTGTTGCCGTCAGCGTAATGCTTGCAGAACCACCACTGGTACTAAGGCTCACATACGACTGAGATACCCGAATCTCGGAGAGATACGTCGGATCGTTATCATCAGAGCAGCCGGTAAACACAGCAGCCAGGACTGCCAAAAGCGACGGAATGAAATATCTTAGTTTCATAACTCTAAATTCTAAATTCTTAACTCTTAATTGAACATATACTTAATTCCTACAGAAGCATACCAGCACTGACCGATGTCATGAACAGGACGCCAGAGATCGGTACTGCCACTGACGGCAGCAGGTGTTGAGAATGTGGCATAACCCTCGGCATCAACACCCTCGTACTTCAGGATTCGGCCCTCGTTGATAGAGTTGGTCATAGCCTTGCTCACACCCCAACTGGAGTTGAAGAAGTTGAGCACGTTCTTCATATCAAGGCTCAACTGGAGGGTGTGCTTGGTCTTGCCAACGTTCACCTTGAAGTCGTGCTTATAGGCGAAGTCAATGCGGTGTACCCAAGGAGAGTATACACTGTAAGCCTCGGCATACTCACCCTGATGCTTCTTCAGGTAACTGTCGTTATGAACGAAGTCCATAAAGCGCTGCTTGTCATCATTGGAGACGAAGCGGAACTCATTGTTGGCAACCTGAGCATCGGTAGGAATATAAATGGCATCGTAGTTGTAGCCATCGCTGTTCATATCGTTCACCATCATATAAGAGTAGTTGTAGCCACCGCGCCAAGTCTCATAGATGAAACTGTAGTGGTTACCGCTCTTGTCGTGGATCGTTGCATTGGCCACGATACGATCAGGCGTCACGTACTGTGAGTTGTGCAGTTTGATGTTGTTCGGTCCCTCAACGGTGGGAACATAAGTGAATGCAGACTCAGCAGCCGAACCAGGCATACCTGTGATTTCCTTAGAGACGGTGTGGGTATAGGCTGCCATCAGGCTGATCCATTCAGCAGGCTGTGCATTCAGCGTGACATTGCCAATCCAGCCATATCCCTTGCTGGTGTTCTCCAGCACAAATGCCTTGGTACCTGTGCGGAAGTTCTCCGGATAGATAGGACGATTGTCAACGCCATTGAAGCGGGCAAAACCACCAACGGTAGGAATGCTCCAGTCAGAGATGCAACGGTCGTTGATCATCTTGTTGAAGATGCCCTCAACTGTCACCGTGAACGGGAAGGATACAGGAATCTGGTAGTCTACGGCCAAAGAGGTCTTCCATACCTGCGGCATCTTGAAATCAGGATCTACGCCATTGACTGCCGAAGGAACGGTACCATCATCAGGTGTGACGGTCTCGGGATAGCCCAGCGAGAAGAGTTTGTTCTTCAGGGCCTCGATCGTAGCGTGACCACTGGCATCGGTCACGAGGCCACCGGCGAACTCATCCATTGAGAAGCCCTTGGCAGCGGCATTCTTAGCATTGATCTGAGCCTGATACTGTACCAGACCACCATTGGTAGGCATATTGGTAAAGAACACGAGAGGCAGACGGCCGGAGAAGAATCCCGTACCACCACGGACCTTCAGCGACTTGTCGCCGAAGATGTCGTATGTGAAACCGACACGGGGTGAGAAGGTGATAGTAGAACCAGGCCACTTACCTGTGTCGATAGTACGACCGCTATAGTCCAGTTTCAGGATGGCGTTGTTGGTCATCAGGTCGCCATTGTTGAAGAACAATCCGTCGATACGGGTACCAAAGGTGAGTTTGAAGTTGTCGTTCACGTTCCAGTCATCCTGTGCATAGATACCGGCGCGGTTGAACTGTACACGGGCGGCAGGTTTGTCCTCGCCACCGTAACCATAGGTCAGACAGACAATCTCAGGAGCGGCTCCGTTCATAAAGTCGTCCATACTGGCATAACGATAGTAACCTGTACCGTTACGCATATACTGGTTGTCAGCCATCTGGTGCTCGAAGTTGATACCAGCCATAATCTTGTGCTTACCCATATAGTAGGTCACGTCGTCCTTGACGTTCCAGATGGTGTTGTGTACGGCATTGTTCCAGGTGAACAGTTCATAGCCGAGGGCCATATAGTTGCCCGTCGAACCCGTACCATCCAGGATATCGATGAAGGGGAACTCGCTGGAGTTGGTGCCACGGATATCATCGAGTTTAGAATAAGTTGCCAGGAACTGGTTGGAGAGGTTCTCAGTCAGACGGCTATTCAGGTCGAGAGAGAACGTGTGAACCAGATTCTGCATCGAGTACATAGAGTTGGCAAAAGCCATGGAGTACTGCGACATACGACCGTAAGCCGAACGGGTACCACCGTCCATAGAACTGGCATTGGTGGAGTTCCAGATATTGTTCTTCGTATAGTTATAGCGCAGAGCCAGATGATGCTTGTCCGTAATGTTCCAGTCGATACGGGCCAGCAACTTGTAGTTGCTCTCGTCAGCAGGGAAACTGGTCCAGGAACCGGTATCATAACCATACTTGTTGCTGACGAACTGGGAGATTGTCTCCATATCCGACAGTTTGGTACGCGACACATAGTCATCGGGATTGGCCACACCATTCTCAGAAGCCCTCCAGCGGTTGGCGATGGTCGGGGTCTTGATCATCTCACCATTGACAAAGAAGAAAAGTTTGTTCTTAATAATCGGGCCTCCGAGGGAGAAGCCCCAAGTGGTCTGCTGATCCTTGGCACGGGCACCTGTAATCTGCTCGCGGTCAACGGCATCGCCACGCAAATTCTCATTGCGGTGATACATATAGGCTGTACCCTTGAAGGTGTTCGTACCCGACTTCGTGATAGCGTTCACGCCACCACCAATGAAGTTGGTCTGACGGACATCGTAAGGTGAAATCACCACCTGCAACTCCTCAATGGCATCCAGGGAAACGGGGTTACCACCACCAGGGAGATTGGATGACAGACCGAAGTTGTTGTTGAAGTTGGCACCATCGATGGTGAAGTTCGCTGTACGGCCATCAGTTCCGGCAAAACTCATGCCGTTACCGCCGTAAGGAGACAGACGGGTCACGTCAGTAATGCTACGGCTGACAGTCGGCAGGTTCGTAATCTGCGCACTCGTAATGTTGGTGGCAGCACCGGTCTTCTCAGCCGTGAACTTCGAAGCCTTACCGCTGACCACGATCTCACCGATCTCATTGGCATCCTCAGAGAGCCATACGGCGAGGTTGTAGGTCTCAGCCAGTTCAAGGACGATGCCCTTGAAGGTCTTGGGCTGATAGCCGATGTAGGAAACCGTCACCTCGTAAGGGCCACCGGTACGCATACCTTGGATAGCGAAGCGGCCAGAAGTGTTGGTCACTGCCGTATAACGAGTTCCCGAAGGCTCGTGTACAGCCACAACAGTAGCACCGATGACGTCCTCGCCGTTCTGATCGTCGAGAGTCACCTTTCCTGCCATACTTGAAGTAGTGATTTGTGCTAACGCCGTCAGCGAAACCGTTAACAGCGTAACAACCAGAAAGAGCAATCTTTTCTGCATAAATTGGAATTGTTTAATTATTAAATGACTTTAGAGCACGCCTTGGAGGCAGCGCCCAATACTTATTTCGGCTGCAAAATTAACCAAAATATTCGAATTAATGTTATAAAACAGCAACTATTTTTAAAATTGGTAAAATTACTTGCCCTTTTTATAGAATGTCACTGACTTGCTCAGCAAGCGATGCGTGTTATGATCAAAGATCATATTGGAATTATAGTGCCGTCCGTTCACTCGTATCTCGAAATGGAGGTGCTCGGTCGTGGCACGGCCGGTGCGGCCTGTCAGGGCAATCTTCTGCCCGCACTTCACCTTGTCACCCACCTTCACGAGGTTCTTCGAGTTATGGCTGTAAAGCGTCTCCAGTCCATTGTCGTGGCGCAGGACGATGCAGTTGCCGTAGCCGTAGAACACCTGCGACATCGTGACCACCCCGTCGAAGGCGGCATAGATAGGGTCATTGGGCTTTGTCTTCAGGTCAGTGCCTGTGTGGCCCCGTCCCCCACGCTGCCCATAGGGACTGATCACCTTGGCACCTGGCAGCGGATAGCACCACTGACCTTCAGGGATGCTGGCCAGGTCGAGCGTGAACTTCGTACCGCCCTTGAACGGATCTGACGGCTTCAGCCGACTGTCAGAGTCCCGCTTCGTACGGGAAGCCATGTCCCAGGGGTCAGGCTCCACGGTAGTGACGCGCACCCGCTTGCCTTCCTGTCGGCAGAGGATGGTCTTCAGCCGCAGCCGCCGCATCTTCAGGTCCAGAATCATCTCCGGATTGATGCGGGCACCATTCACCATCACGGCAAACTCACAATACACGCGGTCGGCCTCACCCCCCACGATGGCTATCGTCTGCCCGGCCTTGACGTGGTCGCCCACCTTGACGCGGTTCTCGGCATTGCGGCCATAGACCGTCTCCAGCCCATTGTCGTGGCGGATTACGATGATGCGTCCGAACTTAGGATGCTCCCACGACATTCGCACGATGCCGTCGAACATCGCCTTGACGGCATCGCCCTTGGTCGAACTGATCTCCACATTATAGTCACTGCGGGCCTCGGCCTGACCAACGGGCAGGGGGAAACTGTACTCAGAAGGCTTCAGTAGGGAGAAGTCGACCGTAAAGGCATCCGACTGGTCGAACAGCCCGGGGGTCTCGATGCTGATCTTCTGCTGTTCCAAGGCCGTGAACGCTGACTGGGCGAATGAAGGGAATAGTGAATAATGAATAGTGAATAGTAAGACGATCAGGCGCAGGATGATGCCAGTCAGGATGCGGCCTGAGTTGACGGTCAACTTGCGGGCCGAGAAATAGTCGTCGCTCTGGGCATAGGTGCAGATGCCAGCCGTCTGGATCTGATTCGACGGAAGGCCCGAAGCCTCCAACTGCAGGCGGCAGCACTTCCAAAGATCGATGTGCCACTTCTCGTCCCTCCGCGCAATCTGGTCCATCGGATAGCCCGCCTCGGAGAACTGCTCATAGACCTCATCGCCCACTTCGAAGTTGTCGAGCGAGATGCCCGGCCCGATAACGGCCTTCATATCCTCAGGGCGTGAATGATAGGCTATCTGCATAGACTGTACGGCGTGGCCCGCGATATTGGCCACCGTGCCCCGCCAGCCACTATGCACGACGCCAGCCGCTTGGTGCTGAGGGTCATATATAATAATAGGTATACAGTCGGCAGTGGAAACGCCGATGCAGACATCCTTGACATCGGTAATCAGGGCATCGACCCCTTCGAGGGCCGTGCTACGGATATCCTCAGAGAGCAGGAAGAAGGTCTTACCAATCTGGCTGATGCCCGTGCCATGCACCTGATGGGGCATCACCAGGCGACTGTCCCGGATGCCCAACTCCTTGCACAGGGCCTTGCGGTTCCTGGCAATTGCCTCCGAGTCGTCGCCACAATAGCGGTTCACGTTGAATTCACCGTAATTGCCCTGGCTGCTGCCGCCGTGACGCGTCGAACTGAAGGCGGTCACGCCTTCGCCCAACTGATAATATGTCAGCCGGGGCTTAGGCATCCTCGTCCTCCTCTTCATACTCGAAGTCATCGAGGTCTTCAATCTCGTCCTCGTCGATATACTCGATATCCTCGTCTTCGCCCTCATCCGCCATTTCCTCGGCGAAGCGGGCCATATCCTTGTCGCGATGCACGAGGCTGTCCTCAGCCGTCAGGGCCTGCAACTTATTGCTCTCAGCATTCAGTTCTCGCCAGAGGACATCCTTCAGTTCCTCCAGGCCGAAGCCCGTCACGGCAGAGATGAACACCACGGGGAGATCGCTTGGCAGGGTCTCACGGAGCATCTCGATGAGTTCATCGTCAAGCAGGTCGCACTTAGTGACCGCCAACACCCGGTGCTTGCCGAGCATCTCGGGATTGAACTGCGCCAGTTCGTTGAGCAGGATCTCGTATTCGCGCTTGATATCATCCGTATCGCCCGGCACCATAAAGAGCAGCAGTGAGTTGCGCTCGATGTGGCGGAGGAAGCGCAAGCCAAGGCCCTTTCCTTCCGAAGCGCCCTCAATGATACCAGGGATATCGGCCATCACAAACGACTTGTTGTCGCGATAGCCCACGATGCCCAACGAGGGCTCCATCGTCGTGAAGGGATAGTTGGCTATCTTCGGCTTCGCATTCGACAAGGCCGAGACCAAGGTTGACTTTCCGACATTGGGGAAGCCCACGAGTCCCACGTCGGCCAGCAACTTCAGTTCGAGGATGATGGTCATCTCCTGCATCGGCTCGCCGGGCTGGGCATAGCGGGGTGCCTGATTCGTGGCACTGCGGAACTGGAAGTTGCCGAGTCCGCCACGGCCGCCTTTCAGCAGCAGCACCTCCTGCCCGTCGTAGGTGACGTCGCAGATATACTTTCCCGTCTCAGCATTATAGACTACGGTTCCACAGGGCACGTCGATATAGACATCCTTGCCGTCGGTGCCGTGACACTTGTCCTTGCCGCCGTTCCCGCCGTGTTCGGCAAAGATGTGACGGTCGTAACGCAGGTGCAGCAGCGTCCAGTAGTTGTGGTTGCCACGCAGGATGATGCTGCCGCCCTTGCCGCCGTCGCCGCCGTCAGGACCACCGTTGGGGTTATACTTGACGTGCTTCAGGTGCATCGAGCCACGGCCTCCCTTTCCAGAGCGGCACAAGATCTTCACGTAGTCTACGAAATTCGATTCCATTACACTTACAGATTCTCAATCACCTGACAGATATCAGCGAAGATGCGGTCGAGACTGCCAAGGCCGTCAATATGATAGTGGACACCTTCCTGCTTATACCACTCAATCAGCGGCTGGGTCTGAGAATGATAGACCACGAGACGCTTCTTGATGGTCTCCTCGTTGTCATCGGCACGGCCACTCTGCTGACCACGCAGGATCAGACGCTTCATCAACTCATCCTCAGGCACGTCCAGTTCTATCATCGCAGCCACCTTGTCGCCACGCTCATCGAGCATCTTCTTCAGGGCCTCAGCCTGTGGGATGGTGCGGGGAAAGCCATCGAAGATGACGCCCTTATGCTCACGGCCGAACGAATCGTAGACAGAGGCGAGGATGCTCACCATCAGGTCGTCGGGAATCAACTGGCCGTTGTCAATAAAGCCGGCAGCGGTCTTGCCCAACTCCGTGCCCTTCTTAATCTCACTACGAAGTACGTCGCCCGTAGAGATGTGGTTCAGGCCATACTTCTCAATCATCTTGTCGCTCTGCGTACCCTTGCCCGAGCCGGGAGCGCCGAAAATTACGATATTCTTCATTATCCTGTTGTTAATTTAGTTAATCTTCTACAATCGTATAGATATCCTTGAGTCCACGGCCTCCCTGGTCATAATCCAGGCCATAACCCACGATGAAATCATCGGGAATGCGGAAAGCCACATAGTCGAGCGTCAGTTCTTCCTGCAGTTTCTCCGGCTTGAAGAACAGGGTGCAGATATGCACGGAGGCCGGATTGCGGGTGCCCAGCGTCTCAATCATCCGCTTCATCGTCTGGCCGCTCTCCACAATATCCTCAACGATGATGACGGTACGACCTGACAGATTCTCATTGATACCTATCACCTCCTTGATCTTGCCCGTCGACGTGGTGCCCTGATAGGAAGCCAACTTGACAAAGGACATCTCGCAGGGGATGGTCATCTCACGCATCAAGTCTGCCGCGAAGATAAACGAGCCGTTCAGCACACCCAGGAACAACGGGTTCTTCCCTTCCATATCCTTGCTGATCTGCTGTGCGAGTTCTTTAATCCGAGCCTTAATCTCTGCCTCAGGAAGTGATATTCTGAAGCGTTTATCCTTGATTTGAACGGTACTCATGATATAATTTCTTGAATTTTTCGGCAAAATTACGAAAAAGATTTGGAATCACCAAATCTTTTTCATACCTTTGCACCAATATGAAGATATTTACGAGCGCCCAGATACACGAACTGGACAAATTTACGATAGAGCACGAGCCCATCAAGTCCATCGACTTGATGGAGCGCGCAGCCAAGGCACTGACCCACGCCGTCACCTCCGAATGGAGTTCGGCCACCCCGGTCATTGTCTTCGCCGGCCCGGGCAATAACGGCGGCGACGCACTCGCCGTGGCCAGGCTGCTGCTGGAACAGGGCTATGACGTGACGACCTACCTGTTCAATATCTCCAATCACCTGTCAGAAGACTGCATCACCAACAAGAAAAGACTGGTGGAGAAACGCTCCAAGTCGCTGATCGAAGTCGTCGAGGAGTTTGAGCCTCCACGTCTCGAAGCGGGTATGCTTGTGGTCGACGGTCTTTTCGGTTCCGGCCTCAACAAGCCGCTGGCCGGTGGCTTTGCCTCGCTGGTGAAATACATCAATGCCTCTCAGGCACAGGTCGTCAGCATCGACATCCCGTCGGGCCTGATGACGGAGGACAACACCTATAATATCCGTGCCAATATCATCCGTGCCAACCTGACGCTCACCTTGCAGCAGAAGAAACTCTCGTTCCTCTTCCCAGAAAACCAGCAGTACATCGGACGGCTGAAGGTGCTGGATATCCGACTCAGCCCTGAGGGGATGGAGAAGATTGAGGCCAACTACACAATCGTAGAAGAAAACGACGTCCGTCCGCTGTTGCTCCAGCGCAATCCCTATGCCCACAAGGGCAATATGGGCAATGCACTCATCATTGCCGGCAGTTACGGTATGGGCGGTGCCTCGGTGCTGGCCACGAAGGCTTGTCTGCGAGCCGGGGCTGGTAAGGTGACGGCCCACACACCGAAGCAGAACAACATCATAATGCAGGTCAGCATACCAGAGGCTATCATCCAACTGGATCGCGACGAGACCACTTTCACGGAGGCCGTGGAGACCGAGGACTATGACGCAATGGGCATCGGCCCAGGACTGGGCACCAGTGAACAGACGGCCATCGCCATCATCTCACAGTTGCGCCGCACACAGTGCCCTACTGTGATTGATGCCGATGCCATCAATATCCTGGCCAATCACAGGGCCTGGGTTCAGCAACTGCCGAAGGGTGTCATCCTCACCCCCCACCCCAAGGAACTGGAACGGCTCGAGGGACATAGTGCCGACGGCTATGAGCAACTGACCAAAGCCTGCAATCTGGCAGAACGCCTACAGGCATACGTCATCCTGAAAGGACATCACTCCGCCCTCTGTCTGCCCGACGGTCACGTTATCTTCAACTCGACTGGCAACGCCGGCATGGCCACCGCCGGCAGTGGCGATGTGTTGACGGGCATCATCACTGGCCTCTTAGCGAGAGGATATAAGCAACAGGATGCCTGCTTGATCGGTATGTACCTGCACGGACTGGCTGGCGACATCGCGGCCCGAGAAGTTGGTGAGGAAAGCCTGATTGCCAGCGACCTGATTAAGTATCTGCCACAGGCGTTCAAGAAATTGAGAGATTGAAAATTGATAATTGAAGATTGATATGAAGAGAATCGCATTTTTACTATTCACCGTTCAGTGTTCACTTTTCACTTGCCTGGCGCAGACTGCGACCAGCAGTTACCAGCCCGGTATCAACAGCGAGGGAGCCGTCTACTTCCTGCCGAAGACTGCCGTCCGCATCATCACACAAATAGAAAAGACCACCTACACGCCGGGAGAGTTCAGCAAGTATGCCGACAGATACCTGCGACTGCAGAACGTGGGCACGGAGCCTTCGGTTTCCTACAGAATCACCAATATCCGCCAGGAGGCAACTGGCGTGGCCGACACCTTAAAAGGCTTCTCCGTCAGGTTTGACCCCAAGACGGTCGCCGCCAACATCGCCCTTTCCGACGATGGTGTCTTACTGGCTATCAATGCGACGCCCCAGCCCGTTCCTGCCTTCAAGCCCTTCGTTCCCGCCCCACGGGCCAAGGCCCTGAATCCACGTGAACTGATGAGCGAGGAAATCCTGGCAGCAGGAAGCAAGGCCAAGATGGCTGAACTGACGGCACAGGACATCTACGAGATTCGTGAGAGCCGCAACCTGCTGATTCGTGGACAGGCTGACAATATGCCTAAGGACGGTGCACAACTGAAACTGATGCTCAACGAACTGGAGTTGCAGGACCGCGCCCTGACCAGCCTGTTCTCCGGAACTACCATCAAGGACACGATGGAACAAGTGATCACCATCGTACCCGCCAAGGAAACAGAGCGTGAGTTATTGTTCCGATTCTCCAAGAAACTCGGTATCGTAGATGACGACGATCTCGCGGGCGAACCTTATTATATTAGGGTGGCCAACCTGCACGCCGTACCTATGTCAAATGGCGACGAGAAGAAAAAGAAGCAGGAGAACGGCATCTACATCAATGTCCCTGGCAAGATGAAGGTGACTATCTTCGACGCCGTGGAGCCGCTTGTCAGCACAGAGTTACCCGCCGCCCAGTTCGGCAACATCGAACTCCTCAGCGGTGCCTTGTTCAACAAGCGCTATGCAACCCACCTCTGGCTGAATCCCATCTCCGGTGCCGTCGACAGGCTTGAGGCGGAGCAGCCGAAATAAAAAAAGATGCACAGAACAACGAATTCTGTGCATCTTTTAGAATAATTTTCCCATAAAGTCATTGTAGATTGAGAAAAAAGAACTAAATTTGCAAGCGACTAGAGATAATATAAAAAACAGGAGGACATAAATATGTTAGGAGTAAAATCACCAAGAGAGCCGATTACGCCAGAATTTTCAAGAGAGATTCGGGCTGCTCTGTGGCGCGCAACGACTGGTAATCTGACCCCAGAGGAAAAGGATGCCATTCGAAGGGGACGTGAAGCAAGAAAGAAAGTGAAGATCGTATGGAAATAGATTTTTCTAATCTCACTTCTGAAAAGATAACGGATTTCCATTGCCTCAAAACGTTCTATTCTGGCGTCGAGGCAATGGATAAGTTTATTCAGGGTGATTTCCGTTTGAGCGTCGAGAACCACTATTGTTCTGCCTATGGAGTTTGGCATAAGGAAGAACTAGTGGCAATTTATGCCCTGAGTTTTGACTCCCTTGACCTTGATTCTGATGACAAGGAAGAACTTGAGGCAGGAATGTCATCTACAGGGTCACCAGACATTGACTGGAACTATAAAGATACTTTTTATGCTAAGCCTCGTTATCCAGCACTTGATATTGCCTATTTAGCTGTAAGGAAAGAATACCGAGGAAATAATGTTGGGCATTCCATTGTAGAAATGATTGTAGAGAGAGCCCGTAATCAGTCTTTTGCTGGTTGCCAGTTTCTGACCGTAGAGGCATTAGCAACCAGTGAATACAGTGCTGTAGGTTTCTATTCCCGTTGCGGTTTCACCCCTAATGAGGTGAAGAAGCCATACAAGGACACCCTTCGGATGTTCCGCACACTTTATGCAAATGATGAGGAGCTATACGATGTTTAGATACTGATAGCCATGCCATATTCAAAGCATCCGTAGGTACAGAGGGCTTATATGTGTTGATAAGGGCGACAAATACGCAGCAGAGGAATTAGGTTATATCTATGCCAATGGTGACGATGACTTTGAAGAAGATTAAACCTTGCTTCCTATGCTTCCATTATTACCATTATACTATAAATCAACAAGATAAGCGAAAGCAATGTTTACTAAAACATTGCTTCTACCTTGCTTCAATCTTACACCTATTTAGATAATGTTATCTATTTTGCGTATACGCGTAAGGTGTTTTGCGTATAGGCGTAAGGTATTTTGGGTATAGGCGCAAGGTTGTTTAGACGGCACTTTCACCCTGTTTAGATAAGGGTTTTACCTCGTTTAAGGCATCCTTATACCCAGTAAAGTGCCGTTCCTTCAACGCGTGGAAGGTATCTCAACGAGCGAAAAGGATGCCTTCGACAACAATAAAAGTGGCATTTCTCTTGCAGATACCAGTTATTTTCCGTATCTTTGCATCTCGTATGAATATTACAAAGATAAAGACCAAGATCGGAGAGTTTGGCGTTCCAGTGACAACGAAACTGGAGGCCATCGTAGAGCGGATGCGCTCGGAAGACACCAAGGCGACGGCAGACAGGATACGAGCCATCGCCATGCGGTCGCGCCTGGCGATGGCCGAAGGCGCACCGAGATTCCACATCGCCGACTGCGACCGTCTGCCCTATCTCGTCTTCTCGGCCACGTTCGGCAAGAGCGGGTTCTCTAAGCCCAACGGCTTCACGGGCCTCGTGATGCTCAGCATCCCCTGCCCGCAGGGATCAAGGCAGGTCGCCGAGATGCGCCGCCGCGTCAGTCAGATACCCTATACGCTGCTGGCCTTCGCTGGTGTCAGCGGCATTACGCTGAAGGTCATCGTGCGCTGCGACTATCAAAAGCCGAAGGAGTTGGATCAGGACGAATACACCAGTTATCTGCGCGATGCCCATGAGAGTGCCGCAAGGCTCTACACCTCATTGGCGATGTGCGACCTGCTGGTTGGTGAGCAGACATTGGTGAGAGGTTGCCGAATGAGTTACGACCCGCAACTGCACTACAATCCCCAAGCCCTGCCGATGCCGGTGGTTCGCGCAGAGACGCCTGACCCGCTGCAGCCCTACGAGGGCACGGAGGCCGATGAGCAGGGAACGGTCATCTGGTATCCTGGCTATGAGGAGCGCGAGCGCATCGAACTGGAGTTCCAGACCTGCCTGTCGAAGGCCATCGATGAGTGCGGCGACAATGCCGAGCAGTGTCTGATGACCTTGGCGGGCTATTGTCAGAAGGCGGGCCTCGCAGAAGAAGGCTGCATCGTGAGAGCCTCCTGGATGGCGCCCTTGAAGTCGCTCGGCCTCGACGTGATCCGCAGAGTCTTCCGCAATACCTACAAGAAGCCCTATAACGGCAAGCCCTTCTCGCAGATGAATGAGAAGGAGCGCATTATGCGGAGCATCGAGGACTTTCTCAACCGCCGCTACGAACTGCGTTACAACGTAGTGAAGGGCATCACCGAGTTCCGCCTCAACGACCTGCGCTTCAAGCAGTGGCAACCGCTGACTGACAGGGAGTTGAAGAGCATCGTCGTGGAGGAGATGAAGGAGGGCGGCGAGAGTTGGATGAACGACATCCGTACCTACATCGAGTCGGCACACATCCGGGATTACAACCCCATCCACGAGTTCCTGGCGGGCTGTGGCGACTGGGACGGCAAGCACGACTACATCGAGGATTTCGCCCGTCGTCTCCCAACGAACTATGCACACTGGCCGAAGTATTTCCACCGCTGGTTCCTGGCGATGGTAGCGCAAGCGCTCAATCTCAATAAGGACTACGGCAACTCGATGGTGCCGCTGCTCATCGGCGAGCAAGGCTACCTGAAGACGCAGTTCTGCAACCATATCCTGCCCGAGCCGATGCGCGAATACTATATGAAGGACATCAAGATGGACAATGCCGAGCAGGTGGAAAGGGTGCTGGGCCGTATGTGGCTCGTCAACATCGACGAGTACGACTCGAAGACGCAGCGCGAGCAGGCCAAAATCAAGCGACTGTTGACGGAAAAGGAGGTGCAGACGCGCAAGATGCGGTCAGACCAGTACACGCTGACGCCCCGCCTCTGCTCGTTCATCGCCACCACCAATGACCAGACGCCCCTGCCCTCTGGCG
>FLNX01003833.1_pt1 | contig 25950 bp, 24 predicted proteins | sample 1140341 | NCBI WGS metagenome assembly FLNX01 (sample SAMEA3878208, study PRJEB12797) | bioreactor metagenome | biome: Moose rumen | place: Sweden | collected 2011-10 | reverse complement strand
GCCGCCAAGAACAACCCCAGCCGTCCTCCGACCGGCCCCAAAGCCAATGCGCAGTCCGAACCGCCCGCGGAAGAATCTCCTGCCGGCCCTCCGCCCGACTCCCTGAAAATGCCCGTCGATTCCCTGTCGGCACCTCTGGACAGTCTGGTGGCTCCTTTGGATACCCTGGCGGCTCCCATTGACACCGTTGGCGTGCCTTCGGCGCTTCCGGAAGCTCCCCTGGAGACCCCCGAAGTTCCGGTCGACACCCTTTCGGTACCGGCGGACACAGCGGTTACCCCGGCACCAGACACCACCAAGATCAACTTCCTTTGGGGTGTCAGGAACGTCCGGATGTTCCGCAGGGACATGCAGATGTCCTGCGACTCCCTGGCCTATACGGGGCTGGATTCCCTGGCCCGTCTGTACGGAACGCCCATTGTGTATAACGAAGGAAACAAACAATACGCGGCCGACAGCATCTATCTGGCCATGAAGAACCAGGAAGTGGACAAGGCCCATCTCCTGAACAACGCCTTCATTACCATCCGGGAAGCCGAAGACGCTTTCGACCAAATCCGAAGCGTGGAAATGGTGGCTCACTTCGATACCGACCGCAACCTTTCCCGTTTCGACGCCCTGGGCGGCGCCTCGTCCATCTTCTATCTTACGGAAGACGATGTCCTGGCAACCGTGAACAAAGTGGAATCCAAGATGATTTATGCCACCTTCACGGAAGGCGAAATAGACCATCTCTATTATTACGACAATCCCAAGAACGACGGTTACCCCACCGTCCAGCTTCCCAAGGAAGACAAGGTCCTGAAAGGTTTCCGCTGGGATCCGGACAGGCAGCCCACTTCTCCGGAAGACGTCACTTCCCTGAAGCCCCGGAAAAGCGAACGAATTCAGTATCTGGCCCGTCCGCATGCCAACTTCAACGAGACGCAGGAATACTTCCCAGGATACATTAACAAAGTGTTCCGCGATATCCAGATTCGGGATTCGCTGGCCGTAGCGAGGGAGCAGCAACGCCGTGCTGCGGCAGACTCCCTGGAGCGGCTTGCGCAGGAAACGGACGCCATTCAGGACACCCTGATGCGGATGGGTGCCCCCGACAGCCTGGCCCTTCGGGACAGCTTATCCGTGGCGCCTCCGGACAGTTTGAAGCTTTCGGCCCCAATCGATTCGCTGAAGGCGGAAACGCCTCCTCCTCCGGAAGTGCCGGAGCTCACGCCGGAGCAGCGAAAGGCGCAGGAAAAGGCCGCCCGGGAAGCCGAAAAAGCCCGCCAGAAGGCCGAGAAGCAGGCCGCCCTGGAGGCCAAATGGGCCGAGCAGGACCGACGGTACGAGGAACGGCAGGCCGCAAAGGCACAGAAGAAACTGGAGCGGGAACGGGCCAGGAAACTGAAAGCCCTCCGCCGTCTGGAGAAGAAAGCACAAAAGGAGCGCAGGCTCCTGGAAAAATACCTGGAAAAAGAACGGCGCAGACAGGCGCGCAAACAGTCAATCGATTCTGAATTATGAAAAAGACGGTATTGGTCTCCGGCGGCGCCGGATTCATAGGCAGCCACGTTACGGTGGAACTGACAGAAGCCGGCTACAATGTGGTGGTGGCCGACAATTTCTCCAATTGCGACCTGACCTGTTTCGAGGGGGTCAAGAAAATCACCGGGAAGGAGGATATCCCCCTGGAACGGGTGGATTTCTGCGACGCCGAGGCCGTCCACGCCCTGTTCCGGAAGTACCCGATCGATGCCGTAATCCATTTTGCCGCCTTCAAGGCCGTGGGAGAATCCGTGGCCAAGCCGGTCATGTATTACAAAAACAACCTGCAGAGCTTCCTGAACGTGCTGGAGGCTGCCCAGGAGCAGGGCGGCTGCAACGTGCTGTTCTCCTCTTCCGCCACCGTCTACGGAGAGCCGGACAAGGTCCCCGTAACCGAAGAGACTCCCCGGAAGCCTGCCACCTCGCCCTACGGCAATACCAAGCAGATGTGTGAGGATATCCTGCAGGACACCGTAAAAGCCAGCGGGGGCGCCGTCAAGGGCATCCTTCTCCGCTATTTCAATCCCATCGGCGCACATCCCAGCGCCCTCATCGGAGAGCTGCCGCGCGGAGTGCCCAACAACCTGGTTCCTTTCATCACCCAGACGGCCATCGGCAAGCGGGAATGCCTGAGCATCTTCGGCAACGACTACCCCACGCCGGACGGCACCTGCCTCAGGGACTACATAGACATCGTAGACCTGGCCAAGGCCCATGTGTGCGCCGTCGCCCGCATGATGGACGGAAAGATGAAGCAGGACTGCGAAGTGTTCAACATCGGCACCGGCCGTCCTGTAAGCGTGCTGGAGCTGGTGAATGCCTTCGAAAAAGTGAACGGCGTCAAGCTCAACTACAAATTTGCCCCCCGCCGCGCGGGAGATGTAACCGCCATCTGGGCCGATCCTTCCCTGGCCAACCGGGAAATGGGCTGGAAGGCCACCCGGACGGTGGAAGAGACCCTCAAGGCCGCCTGGGCCTGGGAAAAGCACCTGGCCGGAAAATAGCTTCCAAGAAACGCCGGATTTTTCTTTTTTTTCAGAATGGCAAGACTTTTGATATTACGCGAAAAGTCGTGTATTTTAAATCTACCTGTTATGAAGAAGGTTTTGTGCATGCTCCTGCCCGTTGCGATAGTGGCGGCAGGATGCGAGAAGGAAGACATTGGGGGTTCAGTGGAGAACCCCTGGGGCAACAGCGGCAGTAACGGGACCGCCCAGAGTTATACTGCCAGCGGCAACAGCACCGTAGATATTACTGCTGCGGAACCGGCTGAGGATCTGATTGCCAACACCAATTTCGACCGTACCATCTCCATCGTTTTCTCCTCCGGGGGCGCCACTGTTTCCGGAGATGCGAACGGTATAGTGAGCGTGAACGGAAGCAAAGTGACGGCCAACAACACCGGCACTTCGGAGAAAGTGATGTACAAGCTGTCCGGAAGCACCTCCAACGGCTATTTCAAAGTTTACTCCAAGAACAAGCAAGCCATTGTGCTGGACGGGGTTTCCATCACCAATCCCAATGGCGCCGCCATCAACAATCAGGGCAAGAAGCGCTGTTTTGTGGTGGTGAACGGCACCAACACCCTGGCCGACGGCTCTTCCTACACCGGGACGCCGTCCGACGAGGATGAGAAAGCCGCCTTCTTCTCCGAGGGCCAGCTCATCTTCAGCGGCGAGGGCAGCCTCACCGTCACCGCCAAGGGAAAGGCCGGCATCACTTCCGACGACTATGTGCGTTTTGTAGACAGCCCCACCATCAATGTAAGCTCCTCCGCCGGACATGGCATCCGGGGCAAGGACGCTGTGGTGGTATCGGCCGGAACCCTTTCCGTAACCACTTCGGCCAATATGAAAAAAGGCGTGGCTTCCGACTCGCTGGTGGTTTTCGACGGCGGCGTCACCACCATTAAAGTGTCTGGCGGAACCGCCTACGACAGTGACGATTCCGAATACAAGGCCTCGGCCGGTGTAAAGGCCGACCAGCTCTTTGTGATGAACGCCGGCACCCTCACCATCTCCAATTCCGGCCAGGGCGGCAAGGGCATCAGCGGCGACGGCCCGGGTTATTTCCAGGGCGGAACGGTCCAAGTGACCGCAACCGGCAGCAATTACGGCAGTTCGTCCAATGGCCAGGGCGGTCCGGGCGGCTGGAACGGAGGCTCCTCTTCCAGCGACAATTCCAAGAGCGCCAAGGGCATCAAGTTCGACGGCAACATCTATATCACCGGCGGGGAGATTACCGCCACCTCTTCCAACCACGAAGGCATCGAAAGCAAGGGAATCATTGAAATCTCCGGCGGCACCGTATACGCCCAGGCCAAGGACGATGCCATCAACTCGGCGGGTGACATGGCCATTCTGGGCGGTTTCGTGGGGGCTTATTCCACCGGAAACGACGGCCTGGACGCCAATGGCAACCTCTATATCGAAGACGGCGTGGTCTACGCCATTGGCAGCGGCGGGGCCGAAGTGGCCATCGACGCCAATACCGAGGGCGGCAAGAAGCTTTATGTCAACGGCGGCACCATCGTGGCCATCGGCGGTCTGGAGAATGGCTCCAGCCTGTCCCAAAGCTGCTACAGTGCGTCATCCTGGACAAAAGGGGCCTGGTATGCCCTGAGCGCGGAATCCGTCACCTATGCCTTCAAGACTCCGTCCAGCGCCGGTTCCGGCCTGGTGGTGTCGGCCCCTTCCGAGCCCACGCTCAAGAACGGGGTTACAGTAAGCGGCGGGCACAACATCTTCAACGGCATGTTCAACCCGGACGGCTCTGTTTCCGGAGGCTCTTCCGTAAGCCTTTCGGCCTATAGCGGAGGAAACGGTATGGGCGGCGGTTTCGGCGGAGGCGGCTTCGGCGGACGGGGCTGGTAATATAGTGAGCAACAATAAGTTATAAGCTATGAACAGAAAGCTTCTCCTTTTTGCAGTGCCGGTGCTTCTTGCGGGCGCCTGCACGCGTCTGGAAATCGAGAATATCAATCCGGACAGCGGTTCCGGCTCCGGTTCCGAGAGCAGTGAAACCACTACCCTCATCAGTCCCGGACTGGCCTGGAGCAAGGCTTCCTGCGAGGCCACCATCGGCGCCGAGAACAGCTTCCCCACCCTCTCCAATGAGTATAGCGTGGAGGTAACCTACTCTTCTTCAGATACTTCTGTGGCAACTATCGACAGCGAAGGAAACATCACCTTGGTGGCGGCGGGAAGCACTTCCATCAAGGCCTCATCGGCAGCTACCGACACGTATGCGGCCGACAGCGACTCCTATGCCCTCACTGTGCTCAAGGCCGGAGATGGGCTGGCCTGGAGCGCCTCCTCGTGCACCGTAAAATACGGAGATACAAGCACGTACAACTTCCCTACCCTGTCCAATCCCGGGACGCAGACCCTTTCCTACACGTCCAGCAACGAGGCCGTGGCCACCATCAGTGACGCCGGTGAGATAACCATCGTGGCCGAAGGTGAGACCACCATTACTGCTTCGGCCCAGGCGAATGGCGCCTACGAGGCCAGCAGCGCCTCCTTCACCCTCACCGTGGAGGGCGTGCTGGAGAAGGCGGGACTGGTCTGGAGCAGCGAGAGCTATACGGCCACCCTGGCCTCGGACGAGAATGTGTTCCCCACGCTCTCCAACCCCAACGGCCTCACGGTTTCTTACAGCAGCTCAGATACTTCCGTAGCTACTGTGGCTTCGGACGGGGCCATCACCCTGGTAGGGGAGGGCACCACCGCCATCGTGGCCACCTCGGAGGCCAACGACAGTTATGCGGCCGGCAGCGCCTCTTACACCCTTAAGGTGGTGAAGCAGAGCGTTTCCTTGGCTTGGAGCGATTCGTCCTGCAGTGCAGTCCTGGAAGACAACAACAGTTTCCCCACCCTCACGGTGAGCCCTTCCGGCATTGCCTCGCTGCTCAGTTACGCTTCGTCCAATCCTTCCGTGGCCACCATCGGCGCAGACGGGTCGGTAACGTTACTTGCCACGGGAACCACCAACATCTCGGCCACCTTTGCCGGCAACGAGGCCTACAAGAGCGCATCGGCCTCTTACAAGCTTACGGTTACCAGCAACGCCGACGACGGGGCTGGCACCTATACTTTCCCGTCGGCCGGAGACAGTTCTTCCGACGACGACATCTCCACCACCACCTTCACCCGTCTTGTTACTGTAACGTATTCATCCAGCGGCGCTTCCGTGACTGGTTACAGCGCCGTGGCCGATGTGATGGACGTGAACGTGAGCGGCAGCCAGGTAACCATTACCTACACTGGCAGCGAGAATGTGGTGTATAAGCTCACCGGAACCGCCTCCAACGGCTTTTTCAAGCTCTACAGCAGCAAGAAGCAGGCAATCTGGCTTGGCGGAGTCAGCCTCACCAACAGCAGTGGCGCCGCCATCAACAACCAGAGCGGCAAGCGCACCTTCGTCTATGTGGAAGGCGCCAACACCCTGGCCGACGGATCCGGCGCGGCCTATAGCGCAACGGGCGACGAAGACATGAAGGGCGTCCTGTTCTCCGAAGGCCAGCTCATCTTCTCCGGCAGCGGTTCCCTCACCGTGACGGCCAGTAACGCCAAGAGCAAATCGGCCATCGTTTCCGACGATTATGTGCGGGTGATGGACAGCCCCGCCATCAAGGTGACGGCCGGCGGCAGCGCCGGACACGGCATCCGCGGCAAAGAGTATGTGCGGCTTTCCGGCGGTACCCTTACCGTGAGCGCCGCCGCCGCCATGAAGAAGGGCGTCGGCTCCGACGACTATGTGCTGGTGGAAGGCGGCACGCACAACATCACCGTGACGGGCGGGGTTGCCTACGACAGCGACGATGCCGAGTACAAGGGATCGGCCGGTATCAAGGCCGACAATTACTTTGCCATGACCGGCGGCAGCGTGACCATCAAGAACTCAGGCGCCGGCGGCAAGGGCGTGAGTGCCGGAAGCCAGGATTATTACAAGGAAAACGGCTCTGTCAAAGATAGTTACATCTCCGGAGGCACCCTTATCGTCACCACCACCGGCAGCGAATCGCACGATGTTTCCTCCAAGGGCGTCAAGATTGGCTGGGCCACCAAGAGCGGCAATAAGGTAACGGCCTATGCCGGCAACATCAACATTTCCGGCGGCTCCGTGGTGGTGAGCAGCTCCAAGAGCGAATCCTTCGAGGCCAAGGGCAATATCAATATCTCCGGCGGCGAGCTTTACGCCACTTCCAGCGGCGACGACGCCATCAACGCCGGGGCCGAACTGAACATCTCCGGCGGCTATGTGTACGGATTCTCGTCGGCCAACGATGCCATGGACTCCAACCACGATTTCAAAATTTCCGGCGGCTATGTATTTGCCGTCACCACGGCCGGCTCTCCGGAAGTGGCCCTGGATGCCAATACGGAGGAAAGCTACAAACTGTACATTTATAGCGGAGCCACGGTAGTTGCCTATGGCGGGTTGGAGAGCGGCTATTCGGCCGCCCAGACCGTTTACAGCATGAGCGGGACGGCGGGAAGCTGGAATGCGCTTTACAACGGAAGTTCCTTCATCGCCGCCTTCAAGGCTCCTTCCAACATTTCCAGCTTTGCCGTGAGCGCCCCGTCCCTGAGCCAGGGATACAAGGGCGTGAGCGTGGGAAGCTCCACTTACTGCAACGGCGTCTGGGCCACTTCCGGCATTTCCGGCGGAACGGCCGTGAGCCTCTCCTCCTATAGCGGAGGCGGTAGCCAGGGCGGTCCCGGTGGCGGTGGCAATCAGGGCGGCCCCGGCAGCGGCGGCGGCCAGGGCGGTCCCGGCGGGCACTGATAATAAGCACTAAACAGATCCTGTCATGAAAAGAATCATGCTTATACTGGCTTCGGCCCTGCTGCTTTTGGGAACGGCGGGAGCCCAGGAGCCCCAGAAAATGAACAAGAAGAATCTTGTCATCAAAGAGTGGAATACCGACCCGAAGGGCGGCAACAAAGTGTTGGACCACGTTACCACCTACAATGCTGCGGGGAAGAAGATAGAGGAAATTGAGTATAACACTTCCGGGCAGAAGTGGCGCAAGTTGTACGAGTACGGTCCCGACGGGCTCCTTTCCCGCGAACTGGTATACGACGAGCACAACCGCCTGCAGACCTACAAGAAGTTCGAGTTTAACTCTCTGGGCAAGAGAAAGACCCAATATACTTATAGTGCAAAAGGGAAACTTCTGAGTATCAAGCACTATGAATACATCGCACAAGATGGGGAGTAGGCCGGAGAGCTATACGGAAGCGCTGGGGAAGCTCTCGCCCATCACCTTGGACGAGATGGATTCCATCAAGCTGATGAACCGGATAGACTCCAAGTACCTTACTACGGAGGCCATGCTGCTGGAGATTCTTGCCAGGGCGGCGGCCTCCGGGTACAGGGTGCTTGTAACGGAAGGGGAGAGGATTGCCCCCTACGACTCCATCTATTACGATACGGCCGGGCTCAAGATGTTCTACGACCATCACAACCGGCGCCTGGTCCGCCAGAAGGTGCGCACGCGTTCCTACGTGAACTCCGGCCTGGCCTTCCTGGAAATCAAGCGCAAGAACAACAAGGGGCGCACCAAGAAAAAGAGAATGGGCATTCCGCAAAGCCAGCTGAGCAATTTCTCCGTGAATCCGGAGGCCTGCACTTACCTGGCAGACCATTCCTGGTTCACGGCCGATATCCTCTCGCCCGTGCTGGAAACCCTCTTTTACCGGATTACCCTGGTGAATCCTGCCAAAACGGAGCGCTTGACAATAGATACCAGGCTGTGCTTCAAGAATTTCCGGACCGGAAAAGAGACTTCCCTGCAAGACGCTGTAATTATCGAACTCAAGCAGGACGGCCGGGCTGCCAGCCAGATGAAAAACATCCTGCTGGACCTCCGGGTAAAGCCGGTCCGCGTAAGCAAATACTGCGTAGCCGTCACCCTTACGGACCCGCTGGCCAAGACAGGCCGCTTTAAGGTGAAGGTGCGCAAAATAGAAAAAACCATCGGCAAAAAACTTGTAACAATATGATTTTAGACCATTTATTCCGCTTCGTCCAAGACGACCTGGCCAGTTTTGGCGACATGGCCATCGACGACGACATGCTCATGGACGTGCAAACCATCACCGACGCCATGATGACAACCGCCCAGAAGGTGGGCGAACTGGGCATCCGCTTTGCCTTGAACCTGCTGGTGTGCTGGATTCTGGTGCATTTCTTCTACTATCGGAAGAGCCGGCGACGGGACTATTATTTCACTTTCATGGTGTTCTCGTCGGCCATGCTCACCCTGCTCTATATCATGGGCAACGTGGAGGTGGGCGTGGGGCTTACCCTGGGCCTGTTTGCCATCTTCGGCGTTATCCGGTACAGGACCGAGACGGTGCCTATCCGGGAGATGACGTACCTGTTTGTGATCATTGCCCTGGCCGCCGTGAACGGGCTTGCCCCGCTTTACCATCTGGTGGATGTGGCCACAGCCCCGCACTATGTCCTGAGCTGGGGAAACGTGGGCGTGATGGCGCTGGTGAACCTGCTGATAGTGCTGTTGGTCTGGGTGCTGGAAAGCGAGAGCCTGGTGAAGCACACTACAACCAAGCTGGTCTTGTACGACCGCATCGAACTCATTGTCCCGGAGCGCCGCGAAGAGCTGCTGGCCGACCTTGAAAAGCGCCTTGGCGTGAAGGTGGACCAGGTGGAAATCGGCCATGTAGATTTCCTTAAGGACGCCGCTTTCATCAAAGTATATTACCGTCTGGGGAAGGGGGAAGCCAACTCGGTGAACACCATTACCCGGGCCAAAGATTATGTAGAATAGCCATGAGAAGGATTGCATTTGCGCTGGCGCTGCTGCTGCCGGCCCTGGCTTTTGCCCAAAGCCCCGAATTCGGGGGACGCGCCTCTATAGGCGTGGATTACAAAATCAAGAAAGGCCTGCACCTGACCCTGGAGCAGGAAATCCGGGCCGATGAGAACTTCAGCGCGCTCAACCGCCTGCAAACCACGCTTGGACTCACCTACAAGCCCGTTTCCTGGCTGAAACTGGGCGCCGGATACTCCTACATAAGCCCCTTCAAGACCAACAAGGAGCTGGATGACGGAACGCTTTACACCGGCTTCTGGAATCCCCGCCACAGGGGATATGCCGACGTTACCGGCTACTATCGGGTAGGGGACTTCCAGTTCTCCCTCAAGGAGCGGCTGCAATACACCTACAACTCCGACGCCTCCATGAACATCTACCAGAGCAACCCCAAGGCCTGGGCGCTCAAGAGCCGTCTGGGTGTGAAGTACAAAGGCTGGAAGAAGGTGGAGCCGTCCCTCTCCCTGGAAATCCGTACTGCCCTCAACGACCCCTGGGGCTACATGGAAGGCAGCCAGCAGACCAATAAGTCCGGCAAAACCTACTACGCCTACACGCACACCGGTTACACCCATGTGTACAACAACCGTTATCGGCTGAACGGCGGGGCCGAAATCAAGCTGAACAAGCACAATTCCCTGAAGCCCTACGTACTGGTGGACTTCTGCGGCGACTACGACATCGACACCAACAGTGACGGTACGCGCCTTTTCAGCGCCGCCTACAACGACTGCGTGAAAGTTTTTACCGGCCTAAGCTACACCTTCAGCTTCTGACGCCATCGGCGTGGAGGCTTTCCTCTTGATTATCAATCATTTGAATAGTGTCCCTGTGCATAAATACATGCACGGGGACTATACTTAAGGTGCATATAATCAGGCGTTTATCCTCCACAAAAAAAGCCGACGGGAAAGTTCCTGTCGGCTTTTTCTATGATATGGATAGGGCGCTTATTTGCCCAGGCCTTTCTTTACCGCGGCGCTGAGTTCGTCGTACAGGGCGTCGGTGCCTTCCAGCAGCTCCTTGCGGATGCTGTTATAGCAGAGCTTGGGCTTCTCTGCGCCGGCGCTCTTTACCACCTTGTCCCTAAGGTCGTTGTACAAATCTACAGCCTTGTCGATCAGGTTGGTGATTTCGTCGGCATTCTTCCCAGGATTCATGTTCAGGAAAAGGGTGCAGTCGTCTATAAATGCCCCAATCACATACTGGATGTCTTTCTTGATGTCTCTAAGATTCATGTCTTTCTGATTTAATTCGGTGCAAATATAAGCATTTTTCCTGAATATCGGCAAGGGAAGGGACTCAGAGCGTGGTCACCAATTCGTCCAGGGACTTTCGCACGGAGTGCAGTTCCGTGGGGTTGCCCTCGCCTGCGGCAGGATGGCCGATAGCAAGGAGGGCATATACCCCGTGTTCCCGCGTTTCCGGGAGGACCTCCCGGATCTTATGGGGATCAAAGTCCCAAATCCACATATTGGCCAGTCCGGCATCCGTCGCCGTGAGCATCAGGTGCGTAAGGACGATGGCGGCATCCGTCTTGGCGGCATTCACCCCGTCGCTCTCGCGGGTCCAGGCCTCCTCGTTCCGGCAGCCTACAATCAGGACCATCGGCGCGCCGTAGCAGTCGTGGACGGTCCGAAGGCGGGCAAGCGCCTCCTCGCTCCGGACCACCCAGATGCGGGTGGGCTGGAGGTTCTTGGCTGAGGGTGCCATGCGGCCGGCTTCCAGGATCATCTTTAGCTTGGCGTCGGAAACCGGATAATTGGAAAAGGAGTGACAGGAGTAGCGGCTCTCCAGGATACGCATAAACGCATCGGATCCGTACTTGTACTTGGTAATCTTCTGGTCTACGTCGGAAAAGGCGGCGCGGCTTTTGATCTTGGCGGTGTCGCTAATGCGACTGAGGAAATTCAGTTTCATCTTCATGTATGTTTTTCATTGTTCAGTTATACTCCCATGAGGGCCTTTACCAGGAAATACACCAGCGGTACCGACACCACAAACACGCCAAGGATATCCAGGATAATACCGGCCTTGATCATCTTGGTGATGGGGATGTAGCCGGAAGCATAGACAATGGCGTTGGGAGGTGTGGAGACAGGCAGCATAAAGGCCAGCGAGGTGCACAGGGCCATTACGACGCACACCGGCAGCGGGCTGAAGCCCAGCGAAATGGCGGTAGCGATGGCAATGGGGCCCATCAGGTTGGCAACGGCCGTGTTGGAGGTAAGCTCCGACAGCAGCAGGGCCGTAACGGCAAACAACGTAAGGAACAGATACTCCGACGGATGACCGCCAAGGGCGCTGGTCAGGGACTCGCCTATCCACTGCGAAAGGCCGGTGGAGAACACCATGCTTCCGATGGCGAGGCCGCCGCCGAAGAGCAGCAGCGTACCCCAGTCGATACCGGACACGCCGTCTTTCCAAGAAAGCGTCATTTCCTTCTTCTTGATGTCCGTGGGCATAAGGAACAGCAGCAGACCGCCGACCATCGCGGCGATGGCCTCCGGGAAGTGGCTGTTATAGGCCTTCACAAAGCCGGCGTCGATGGCGTTGGGCGCAATGTTCTGGATGGCGCTGAGAATGCCGGGAAGAACCCATAGCACAACAGCCACAATAAAGGCGATAAGCGTATTCTTCTGGGCGCGGTTCCATCCGCCGAGCGAATCCTTTTTCTGCTGGATGAACTCCCGGGCGCCGTCGATGTGCTTCACGTCCGGCGGAAACATCTTCAACAGGACGAAATAGGTGACGATGAAGAACAAGACCATCGCAATGAATCCCCAGACCATCCAGTTGAAGAAGGTAATCTGCGGGGCCTCGGGGGCCAGTTCCCGGAGGAACCCGATCATAATGATATTAGGAGGCGTGCCGATGGGCGTGAGAACACCGCCGATGGAGCATGCATAGGCGGTCATCAGCATGAGGCCGGTGGCGAATTTGTATTTTTTAAGGTCGATTTCCTTCCCGTTCGCCGCCATCATCTCGCGGACGGCATCCAGAAGGCCGAGGGCGATGGGGAACATCATGGCCGCGGTGGCGGTATTGCTGATCCACCCGGACAGGAGCATACACGCCAGGCCGATGGCCAGGAAAATCCTCCGTGGCGAATCCCCCACCCATTTCATGGACAGGATCCCGTAGGCGATGCGCTTGTCCAGACCGCTCACCATCATTCCCTTGGCAATCAGGAAGCCGCCCATGAACAGGAAAATCATCGGATTGGCGAACGACTTGAAGGCATCGGTGGCCGACACGACGCCAAATATGACGCACAACGTGGGGCCGAGCAGGGAAGTGACCGGAATGGGTACCGGCTCGCAAATCCACCAGAAGGCCACGAAGGTCACGATGGCCAACAGCTTGTGGGCCGCCGGATTGGCTGCCAGGCCCGCAATGGGAAGAAAATAGACCAAGAGAGCGAAAACAGGCCCGAAAATCGCTCCGAAAAGTTGTCTTTTACGATCAAAAGATGATTCTTGTGCTACTTGTGGTTTCATAGTCAACGTCTGTATTTTGTTGTAATAAAAATCCCATGCCCGAAGCGTCCTGCTTCGGGAAGCTTTTCAAAGTTTGAGATGGGAAGTTTTTCAGAGTTTAACTATGTACTCCGCCCGGTAGTACGGGGCTATTTTGCGGTCTCAAATATACGGATAAGCGAAAATAATTCCAAATTATTGTACCGAAATCTAACAGTGCACAAAGTCCTCTCGCTGGGGATCCGCCCGATGACCGGCGCAACGGCAAAAAACGTCGGTGTCGGCGTCACGGCGTACGCTTTTTCGGAAAAATGCCGTATATTAGGGGCATGAAAAAGAACCTGTACATTATCCCTGCTGTATTTTTTACCATCGCGTGCCTGCTCAACTGGGCCGGGCGCATCTGGGAACCCGCTCTGGCGTCGGCCGTAAAGCCGGCCCTGATGCCGCTGTTAATGGCCAGCGTACTGGCCTATGCCGTGGAACATCCGCTGGACCGCAAGATGCTGGGTCTGCTGGTGCTGGCTCAGCTTTTCGGCTTTGCAGGAGACACTTTCCTGCTCAGCGACGCCTTCCTCATGTTCGCCGGCGGAATCGTGGCTTTCCTCGTGGGCCATATCTTCTATATGCTGCTTTTTGGTAGCCAGGCTTGGAAGGGGATGAGTTGGAAAGGCTGGCTGGCCGGTATCATAGGCGTTCTGGTGCTGGTTTTCGTGCTGATGAAAGTGCTTAAAGTACAGGGAGTTATGCTGGTGCCGATGGCCATCTACGGCTGCGTGCTCCTGATGCTCAGCTTCTGCGCCCTCTGCGGAGTCATCCGCTGCAAAGAAGACCGTCCCACCTGGTGCATCATCCTTTGCGGCGCACTCCTTTTCGCCTTTTCAGACTCTCTCATCGCAGCCGGCACCTTCGGCGTAGCCACGTTCCAGCTCAGGGAGTTCGTGATTATGTTCACCTACCTGATTGCCCAAAGCCTCCTGGCCTGGGGCGCCGTCCGCCTTGCCCACAAGTAATTCCCGGTGGAGGCTATCGGCCTGAAAATCAGCGTATTCAATGGTAGTCCCGTGCATGTTTTCGTGCACGGGAACATAGTTTTATGCGCTGAAAATCAGAAGGTTAGGCTCCACAAGTAAACGGCCGATACAGCGGTGACGGCGGCGGTTTCCGTACGAAGGCGGGAAGGACCCAGGTGGACGGGAATGTAGCCGTGCTTCAGGGCCAGAGCGGCCTCTTCCCGGGAGAAATCGCCCTCCGGGCCAATCAAGACCGTGATGTTCCGGGTGCCGGACGTCTCCAGGGCCTCCTGAATGCTGCGGCGGGGAATGTTCTGGTCTTCAAAGCAATACGCGATAAGCCGGAGAGATTCTTCGCTTTGCTCAGAATGACAAGGTAAGCTTTCCCCAGCATGACAAGGGAGGGAGGAAGGACAGGCCGACAGGAAGTCTTTCACCGAAACGGGGTCGGCAATCTCGGGGATGCGGGCTTTCAGGGACTGTTTGGTGGCGGAAAGGGCAATGCGCCGGGCCCGTTCGGTCTTGTAAACCTTCCGTTCGGAGTGCTCGCCGATCAGCGGGACAATCCGGTCCACCCCCAGTTCCGTGGCTTTCTCTACAAACCACTCGAAACGCTCGTTGTTCTTGGTGGGGCAGCAACTCACGGTAAGATGGTAAGGATGGGCGCCGAAACCAGCCTGAACATCAAGGATTTCGGCCACGGCGCCCCTGGGATTGTCTTCCACAAGACGGCAATGGTACAAAGTGCCCAGACCGTCTATAGCATCCATCTCATCACCGGGCCGATGCCGGAGCACCCGCACACAGTGGTTGCTCTCCTCGGCGTCCAGGTGGCAGAATTGGCCTATAACTTCGTGGGTATAAAACAGTTCCATTATTTCCGGATGATTTCGATTTCGCCCTTCAAGCCCACTTTCAGAATCTGGGAGGCCCGGCCGGAAGACTGGGTGTCCACGGAGGGTGGAACCACGTAATCCACAGCATCTTTGATGGCCTGCGGGATATCCGTGAAACGCTGGGGCGTAGGCTCACCGGAAAGATTGGCCGAGGTACTTACAATGGGCCGTCCCAGCTTGAAAACCAACTGTCTGCACCAGTCCATCATGGGGATGCGGATACCCACGCTGCCGTCGGCGGCCACCGTGTTCCAGGCCAGGTGCCAGCGGTCGCCCGGAGCGTCCGGAGCTCCGCAGACCGCTCCCGGGTAGATGAGGGTCATGGGGGCGTCGTTCACTTCCACCAGCTCCACGGCCATGGACGGAATCTCCTTCACGTAGCGGGCCACCATGTCCAGGTCGCTGGCCAGCAGGACCAGGGATTTAGAGTCGGCGCGCTGTTTGATTTCGAAAACCCGGGCAACGGCTTCCGGGTTGGTGGCGTCGCAGCCCAGCCCCCAGACCGTGTCGGTGGGATACAGGAGGGTACCGCCCTCCCGAAGGATTTTAAGCGCTTCAGCGAGATGTTCTTCCGCTTTCATAGTATGTGGCGATAACAGGGTAATGGTCTGAATAGCGGACCTTGTCCACCTTGTAGGAGACGGCGGTAAGGTCCTGGGGATAAAGGATATAGTCGATACGGAGGAGGGGCCACAGCGAACGGTAGGTGGCACCGAAGCCCTTTCCGGCCTCCACGAAACTGTCCTTTCGGCCTCTCAACAGCCGGAAATAAGTGTAGCTCAAAGGGTTGTCGTTGAAATCCCCCAGTACCACGGAGCGCACCGGAGCCGCATCCACCCCTTTGAGCACCTCGGCCACCTGGCCGGGACGTTCGTGGATGGAGCGCTTCATCTTCTGGCCGGTTTCCTCCACCAGGCCCTCTTCGCCGGCCTTTTCCACCAAGCCGGAGAGGGAGATGTTGTAGCTCTCGAAGTGGCAGTTGTAAAAGCGGACGGTGGCGCTGTCCAGCCGAACGTCCGTCCACAGGGCCTGGTTGGTGGATTTCTCGAAGTCTATCATCCCCTTCCCGCTTACCGGCCGACGGCTCAGCGTCACGTTCCCGAACTGCCCGTCCTGGCCTGTAAGCACGTAATAATTGGCCGAATACGACGGGAAATGCCGTTTGAGCCAGGCGCCCATGTCCACCCGGACCGGAAGGTAGAACTCCTGCAGGCAGATGATGTCGGCATCGGCCTTATTCAAATAAGCACAGACGCTGTCGGCCAGGGCTTCCCGGTTTCCGAAGCGGTCTCCGTGCGCGAAAAGCCCCACGTTGTAGGACACCACTTTAAGGGTGGCGGGCGTAGTGTCTTCCGTCCCCTTGAACTGGTAATATCGGCCGAAAAAGAACAGGGAAGGCAGCAGGACCAGCAGCAGCAGGCCCCGCATCTTGGAACGGCGGAAGAGGGACCAGACAAAGAGAAAGGCCACAATCACCAGCACCGGGAAGTACAGCAGCCCGAAAAGTGTGAAAAACCACGCCTTGGCCGGGTCTACCACAAAGGAAAGATACGCCAGCACCAGCAGGGCGGAAAAAATCAGCGATACCGTCCCGAACGAAAGCCGGGACAGCCAGTGCCGTTTTTTCTTTTCGGAAGCCATTTACCTGTAAAGTTTTCCCGTCTTTCTCCAGTAACGGATGAGCAGGAAGCCGAACAGGGCGCCGCCCAGGTGGGCGAAGTGCGCAACGCCCATCTGCGTGCCGGTGATGCCGGTAAGCAGTTCTATGCCGATGAAAATGATCACCCACCATTTGGCGTCCAGGGTGATGGGCGGGAAAATAAGCGTGAGCTTGGCCTCGGGATACAGCATGGCGAAACCCACCAGCACGCCGTAAACGGCGCCGGAAGCGCCCAGCACGGAAGGAATCTGGTCGTAGATGAACTGAGGGCTGTACTGCGGATATTCCTTGATGAGGGATTGCACCTGCAGGAATTCCACCCCCGTATGCAGCAGTACCGCGCCAAAGCCGGTAATGAGGTAAAACCAAATGAACTTCTTGGTGCCCAGCGCCCGTTCCACCACCATGCCGAACATCACCAGCGAGTACATGTTGAAGAAGATGTGCAGGAAGCCGTCGTGCATGAACATGTGGGTGATGGGCTGCCACCAGCGGAAACCCGATGCCAGCGGAAACGCCATGGCAAAGGTTCCCTTCATGAACGTAGGGTTGATGAGCGTGGCCACGAACATGATCAGGTTCACATACAGCAGGTTCCGGGTGACGACCGGAATATTTTCCAAAAATGAGGGTCTTCCGTTCATTTAGAATCGTTTTTCTATTTCATCGGCCGATACAAGGGCTATGATCCGCCGCCCGGAGGCCGTAAATTCCGGGTTGGGCCTTTGCAGCAGGCTGTCCACCAGGCGCTGGGCCTCCAGCGGAGAAAGCAGTTTCCCGCCGCCCGCCGCGCCCAGGAGGGCGAATTTCTGGGCCGATGCCTGTTCCATCACGCCCGGCAGCGCAGCATGGTTGTCCTGGAGAATGAGCAGAAGGTCCCCCACCAGGGTTTCCACCTTGCCGGGCGCGGCGTCGAAGCCCTCCGGCACGCCGTTCACCACCACTGTGTCTCCCCCGAACGGAGCTATGTCAAAACCCAGCTGCTGAAGCATTTCCGCATGTTCCTGGAACAGCAGGCAGCCGGCTGCGCCCACATTCACCTGCACGGGAAAAAGGGCTTGCTGGCTAAGGTGCGTCCCGGAGTCCAGGGCCTGCAGGAAACGGTCGTACAGGATACGCTCCCGCGCCCGCCGCACATGCACGATCATAAGCCCGGAGGCGCTTTGGGTGAGGATGTATTTCCCCTGCACCACCAGCACCTGCGCGGTGGGAAGGGTCCTGTCCTCGAACAAGGCCCCATAATTCTGGCTCTTGTCTATATGGGCCGAATAGTTATACCCCTTGGAAGGGCTTTCCTCCGGCAGGGACAGGTCCTTGAAAGGGTCGTAATCCGGATCCAGGCCCACCGAAGGGATGCTGGAAGGCCGATATTCCTCGAACCTGGGTCCCATCACGGGAATCTCCCGCGCCTCCGGATTGTCGAATTCGATGGAACCCGCCACGCTGCTCTTTCCCATGGCTTCCTTGATGGCGGCCAGAAGCGTCTGGAACAGCATCTGCTCCTCTTCGAACTTGATTTCCGTCTTGGTGGGATGGATGTTCACGTCCATGCTGGAAGGGTCCATTTCCAGATAGATGAAATACGAGGGAGTAACCCCCTCCGGAATCAGGTTCTCATAGGCCTTCATCACCGCCTTGTGCAGATAGGGGCTGCGGAAATACCGCCCGTTCACGAACAGGAACTGGTTCCCCAGGGTTTTCCGGGCGCTTTCCGGCCTTCCCACAAACCCCTGGACGGAAACCAGGGTGGTCTGGGCCGATATGTCCACGATATCCCCGGTGACGGCCGGTCCCAGCAGGTCCTGGATCCGGAATTTCAGGGATTTGGCGGGTTTTACCACATGGATATCCTTGCCGTTGTGGGTAAGGGAGAACGCAAGGTCCGGCCGCGTCAGGGCCACCCGCTGGAACTCCTCCACGATATGCCGGAGCTCCACCGTGTCCGACTTCAGGAACTTCCGCCGGGCCGGAATGTTGTAGAAGAGATTCCGCACGGAGAAGTTGCTCCCTGCCGGGCAGTTCACTTCCCGGGTTCCGGTGTGTTCGGAACCGGCCACCGTCACCTCTACGCCCAGCTCTTCATCGGCCGTACGCGTGCGGAGGGTCACTTCCGCCACGGCGGCTATGGAAGCCAGGGCCTCTCCCCGGAAGCCGAAGGTGAGGATGTGGTGCAGGTCTTCGGCCGAAGAGAGCTTGGAGGTGGCGTGCCGCTCGAAGCACAGCACCGCATCGTCCGGCGACATGCCGCATCCGTTGTCGATGACCTGGATGAGGGTGCGTCCGGCATCGGCCACCACCACTTTTATGTCGGTGGCGCCCGCATCCACGGCATTCTCCATCAGCTCCTTCACCACGGAAGCCGGTCTTTGGACCACTTCCCCCGCGGCTATCATGTCGGCGATGTTCCTGGGCAGAATCTTCAGCTCCATTACAGCAATTCAAAGAATTTTGCCATATAGATGAGCACAACCACTATCAGCACCAGGGTGACCAGCGTGATAATGGTATGGGTCTTGGACATGGAAGAGCGGGTTTTCTGGTAGTTGCCGTTGCGGAAAGCGCCCCGGAGGCTGCTGCCCGGCACATATTCCCCCTTCTCGCGGGCGGCGTCGTTGGTGCCGTCCACCTCCCCGAACATCTGGCGGCGCTTCTCCTCTTCCGGGTCGTAATAGCGGGGCCTGTAATTGAAAACCCTATGTTCCTGGTTTCCGAAGAAACCGAAGTTGAATAAACTGGCCATGGCTTTGTCCTTTAACCTACAAAAGTACCATTTTTTTGGTATCTTTGCAAAAACCTCACAGTTATGGATATCAGAACAGGAAACGGGTACGACGTGCACGCCCTCGCTCCGGGTCTTCCCATGTGGTTGGGCGGGGTGCAAATTCCTTCGGAAAACGGTTTTGTGGCCCACTCGGACGGAGATGTGGCCATCCACGCCCTGTGCGACGCCCTGCTGGGTGCCCTGGCCCTGGGAGATATCGGCCATCTGTTCCCGGACACGGCGTCCGAATGGAAGGGAGCAGACAGCAAGTTGCTGCTGGCAAAAGTGGTGGCGCTGGTGCACGAAAAAGGTTACCGGGTGGGAAATGCCGATATTACCATCGCCCTGCAAAAGCCCAAGCTGGCCCCCTATATCGCCGCCATGCGGGAAACCCTGGCTCCCCTTCTGGGTGTAACGCCGGACCGGGTTTCGGTTAAAGCCACCACCACGGAGCACCTGGGTTTCGTGGGCCGCGGCGAAGGCTGCGAGGTCTGGGCCAATGCGCTTGTTTTTCGGCCGGAATAGCTATAGTCCTGATTCTTAATATTATTAAAAATTGTAAATTTTTTAAAAACTCTTGTTCTTGTCAAAAAGATACCTTACATTTGCAGCCGAAGTTAGAGAGCAATAAAGTGTATTCTAAAAAAACAAGATTATGAAAAAGGTATTTATGTCTGTTGCAGTCGTGGCCCTGATGTTTGCCGCCGCTGCTTGCGGTAACAACAATGCCAAGAAAGCCGAGACCGCTGCCGAAGAAACCGTCGAGGCTGTAGAGGAATTTGTTGAAGCTGCCGCCGATTCTCTTGAAAGCGCCGCTCAGGCTGCCGCCGAGGCCGCTGCCGAAGCTATCGACAACGCCCAGTAATTTCCGTTCCATTACGGAATGCGTGTTGTCCCGAGGATTTTTCCCCGGGATTTTTTGTATATTTACCGAACCAAAAACAAGGCCGATGGCAACGACATTGAAGAAATCCAAGTCCGTGTGGTTTTGCAGCCACTGCGGCAACGAATACGCCAAGTGGATGGGCCGCTGCCCCGCCTGCGGGGAATGGAACACCATGGTAGAGAAAGAAGTGGTTACCGGAAAGCGTCCGGTGGCGGTTTCCGTGCCCGGCGGCGGGCGCAAACCCCTGCCGCTCAAAGACGTTTCCACCTCGGTGGAAGACCGCATCTCCCTGGGCAGCGCGGAGGTGGACCGGCTGCTGGGCGGCGGCATCGTCCGGGGTTCCCTGGTGCTGATGGGCGGTGAGCCGGGCATCGGCAAAAGCACCCTTTCCCTGCAGCTGCCCCTGCATCGGCCGGAACTCAAAACCCTCTATGTAACCGGCGAGGAAAGCGTGAAACAGGTGAAGATGCGGGCCGACCGCCTGGGCGGCGACGCCTCCAACTGCTTCATCTACAGCGAGACGGACATGACCGCCATTCTGGAGGAAGCGCAGGAGGTGGCGCCGGACCTGATGATTGTAGACTCGGTGCAAACCATGTACTGCCCCTCCGTGGAATCTACGGCGGGCTCCGTGTCCCAAATTAAGGAAGTGGCCGCCACGCTGCTCCGTTTTGCCAAGGAAAGCGGCGTCCCGGTCATTCTCATCGGCCACATTACCAAGGAAGGCTCCATCGCCGGGCCCAAGATCCTGGAACACATCGTAGACGTGGTGCTGCAGTTCGAGGGAGAAAACCGGGGGGCGTACCGCGTGCTCCGGAGCATCAAGAACCGCTTCGGCTCCACTTCGGAGCTGGCCGTGTTCGAGATGACGGGGACGGGCCTCCGGGAGGTGGCCAATCCTTCGGAAATGCTTATCCCCATGCACGAAGACGGGCTCAGCGGCACTGCTATCTGCGCCATGCTGGACGGCAACCGGCCATTCCTCTTCGAGGTGCAGGCGCTGGTTTCATCGGCCGTTTACGGAACGGCGCAGCGCAGCGCAACGGGCTTCGACGTCCGGCGTCTGAACATGCTCCTGGCCGTACTGGAGCGCCGGGCGGGCTTCAAACTGGCCCAGAAGGACGTTTTCCTGAACATGGCCGGCGGTTTGCGCATCACAGACCCGGCCTGCGACCTGGCGGTTATCGGCTCGGTGCTCTCCTCCAACTTCGACTATCCCATTCCCTCCGATGTCTGCTTTGCCGGCGAGGTGGGCCTCAGCGGAGAAATCCGTCCCGTTTCTCAGGCAGAGCGCCGTGCCGTGGAGGCTGCCCGGCTGGGCTTCAAGCGCATTTTTGTTAGCTCCTATACCCACTTCGACCGCAAGCCGGAAGGAATCGAAGTGGTGAAGGTGGCCGATATCCCAGCCCTGGTCAGGGCCCTGTTCAAGTAACTATAAAATAAAGCGGACGATATGAAAATCAAGTTATTCCTTTCTCTTACCGCCGCCCTTTTTCTGGGCGCTGTCACCCTCCTGGCCCAGGATGTCAAAGACCTGGATCCCCAGTATGCGAAAGACCTGATCAAGAGCGGTCAGGCCCCGGATTTCACCCTGCCCGGCACAGATGGTAAAACCTATTCCCTCAAAGACTTCCGCGGGAAAACCCTTATCATCGACTTCTGGGCCACCTGGTGCCCGGACTGCCGGGACGAGATGCCCCAGCTGCTGGACCTGCAGAAAAAACTCAAAGACCGCAAGGACATTGTGATGGTGGGCGTTTCCTTCGACACAGATCCTGCCAGGCTGGAAGCCTATGTGAAGGAGCAGGGGATCGGCTGGCTGCAGCTGTCAGAGTTCAAGGCCAAGAAGGAGAGCGCCATCTCCGAAGCCTACCACATCCAGTGGATTCCCACCAAGTATGTGATCGGCCCGGATGGCAAGGTGCTCCTTGCCACCGTGATGCAGAACAAGGTGGATGCGCTGGTGGATACGCTCCTGAAGTAATGGCAGGCAAGTTCCTCAGGGCGGCAATGGTTCTTGCCGCCTTCTTTTATGTGGCGGGTTGCCAGCCGGCTCCCGTGGGGCCGCTGCCCACAGCCGACCAGCTCCGGTGGCAGGACATGGACATGTATGCGTTTATCCACTATTCACTGAATACGTATACAGGGGAGGAATGGGGCTACGGCAACGAAGATCCAGCCTTGTTCAATCCGGAAAACCTGGACTGCCGGCAATGGGTGCGGGTGTGTAAGCAGGCGGGCATGAAGGGGATCATCTTCACGGCCAAACACCACTGCGGCTTTTGCATGTGGCCGTCGGCCTATACGGATTATAGTGTGAAAAACGCGCCCTGGAAAGGCGGGAAGGGCGATGTGGTCCGGGAACTCTCCGAAGCCTGCCGCGAAGAAGGGCTCAAGTTCGCCGTTTACCTGTCGCCCTGGGACCGGCATCATCCGGAATATGGCCACCCGGCCTATGTAGATTATTTCCGGAACCAGTTGCGGGAGCTCCTCACAGGTTACGGGGACATTTTCGAAGTGTGGTTCGACGGGGCCAACGGCGGCAACGGCTGGTATGGCGGCGCCTCGGAAACGCGCCGGATCGACGCCAAGACTTATTATGGCTGGGCCGACACGTTCCGCATGGTCCGCGAGCTCCAGCCCCACGCCGTAATCTGGAACGACGGCGGTGACCGGGGAGACCTCCGCTGGGTGGGCACCGAGGCCGGAAACGTGGGGGAAACCAACTGGAGCCTGATGCCTTCCGAGGGGGAGACCACCTATGCCATGCTTCATTACGGGGTAGAGGACGGGGATGTGTGGTGCCCCGGCGAGACCAATACCAGCATCCGTCCGGGGTGGTTCTATCATGCGGCCGAGGATGAGCAGGTGAAAACCCTTCCGGAACTGATGGACATCTACTATAAGTCAGTGGGCCGGAACTCTACCCTTCTGCTGAATTTCCCCGTGACGCCAGACGGCCGCATCCATCCGGTGGACAGCCTCCGGGGCCTTGCCTTCAAGCAGGCAGTAGACGCCGTGTTTAAGGTGAATCTGGCCGATGCGGCCCGTATTACGCGCAAAGGGTCATCGGCCCTGATTGACTTCCATAACCCTGTCAGCTTCAATCGTTTCCTGGCAGAGGAAGACATCGCCCTGGGACAAAGAGTGAAAAAGTTCACGCTGGAAGCATGGGTGGACGGGGCCTGGATACCGCTCTCCGACGAGTTGGCGGAGAAGGGCGACGGCCTTACCACCATCGGCCACCGCCGTATCGTCTGTTTCCCCACGGTCAAGGCTTCGAAGCTCCGCATCACGGTAACGGATGCGAAGGCAAAACCGATTCTGAAAAAGCTGGGGGTTTATATGGCGCCGGATCTGTAATCCCGTTACTTCTTCAGTTTGAAGATATCCCGGCAGAGCCAGTCCATGGTCTTGGGGAAGCGGTCGTTCTCTACGAAGTCCGTGTCTCCGCGGACTCCGTCCACGTCCAGCCTGCAGAGCACTTCACCGGAGCCGGCGTCCACGATGTCGATGGTGCCGGAAACAGTGATGAACATACTGCCCCACATGCCCGGACCTTGCTTGCGCACAAAGTCATTTACTCTGAATACCAGTTTGTAAGGAGCCTGCCCGTCGGTGAGCTTCAGGCCTTTGCTGTATTTGTTGAAAGACTCGAAGAAGGCCTCGTTCATGCTTTCCACGCGGGTTTCGTAGTCTTCGCCGCTCCAGGCTTTAAATGCCTGGTCTTTCTCGAAAGTGGCTTCTGACAGGTCGATGGTCCAGGATGCGGTGGCGTCTTGCCGGAGGATATCCAGGCTCCCCTGGGTGACTTTCAGCGGTTTGGCTGCAAACAGCAAGGTGGAGGCAATCAGCGCGAGGGCTACCAATACAATCTTTTTCATAAGCAATGCATTATTTTTCGCTAAGGTAAAAAGATCATTGAAAATAATCAAATAGTTTGTTGTTTTTTCCACTCGGCAGGATTCAGGCCGGTGACGGCCTTGAAGTTGCGGTAGAAGGCGGTGGCAATTGCAAAAGACAGCGAAACAAATGGAAGGAAAATGCTATCTTTGTAGGGTAAAAGTACTTGGCAATATGAAAAGGATGCTCATCTCACTGCTCGCATTCGCACTGAGCTCATTAACCCTTACCCACGCTCAGGGCATTCGGGTGGGTGACCAGTTCTATGACGGGTCCGTGGTCTATACTGTCCAGGAGATTAGGATGGGTACGGTCGTCTATATGACTGATGCTCTCGGGGACGAAGAACTGACTCTGGAACAATGGGGCGTGACGCCGGATGTGTTCAGGCTGCAGCCAAGCCGCAACGCCGACGACCCCAAATACGGCGCTGAATTCGGCTGCCGTGTAAACTATGTCAGCCATCCGGACAACCAGTATCTGGAAGTCATCGGTGACAACGACATCGTCCTCAAGGTGCTGCCGCTTGTAAAGCCGATGGCCGATATCGCGGAAGGCAGTCTCTGGTACGGCGGCGCACTCGTCTATGACGCCCATCCGGCGGAAGACGGTTCTGTCCGCATGAACGCCATGGCGGAAGGGGAAGAGCAAGAGTTTATCCTGATGCCTGTAGCGCCCGGGGCGGATCTGTTTGAAGTCTCTGACAGCCCGTCCACCGCCTACGTCCGCCGCCTCCGGCAGGACGGCCTGGACGTGATCTGCTTCTACGACAAGAAAAACCGGCTCATGGGAGCCTTGCAGGCCACGCAGCTCTGGGATTCACAGGCCCTCAACGTGGGGCAGTGGATGACGATGATCGCCGGGGATTACGTGACCGAAGTCGGCAAGCAGGTGCAGATTCGGCCCGACGGGGCAACATATGCGGGGAAAGCGTTTTCCCTGCAGCCGGTCACCTTCAACGGCCTGGTCACCGGTGTGCTTGATTTCGGTGAAGATGGCCCTTATCTGGTTGGGAAGGTAGAAGCCGTGCCCACGCCGGAAGGCCTTCAGCTCATCGAGGTCAAGATGGAGGATGGGGAGCCCTGGTTCGAGCGGACGGTGTCTTATTTCAATCTGAAATGGGCCGGCGAGGGGAGCCGCTTCGATTTCGCGAGCCACACCCTGCTGGTCGGCGGCCTGCAACGTTATGACAAGCCGCTCCTTCGCTTGATGCGCAACGCCATCCTGGCCGCCCACGGCTATGTGTTCCAGTCCAAAGACCTGAAGGCCTATTTCGAGGCGCAGCCGTGGTACACCCCGGCACTGGACAACGCCTCTGTCAAGCTCTCCCTCTTGGAGCAGCTCAACATCGCCCTAATCCAGGCTGCTGAGCGGGCGGAATAAGTCATAAACGTGTTTCGTCCACGAAAACCGCCAAAAAACGTGGCCGAACTTAGCTAAAAACGCATTTCGTCCATGAAAAAGGCCCTTTTACGTGGACGAGTTTTCCCCAAAAGGCAGATCAAGGTAAAGAACCGGGCCGATATTCAAGAAAAATCACTATCTTTGCACCGAATTAATTCAGATAGATATGAATCTTAGAGACATTAAAAAAGGTCTTAAAGATTTGTAGGCAATCTTATTCTAAGGCGATTCGCCTATCTTAGGAGCAAGTTGATCACAGACATATGCAGCGACTGATATTGTATTTCGCCGCCTTGATCGTTTCTTTGCTGTCCGGTTGTTCTGGAGGAAAGGAGACTGCTGGAGATAAGGTATCCACCACTCTCACACAAACCGGCGGGGCTACTTCCTATTCCCTGAGCGCGGACGAAAACCGGATTGAAAACATTTCCTTTACTTCTTCGGAGGCCTGGAGAAGCTATGTTTCATATTCAGGTCCCCCGGGATGGCTTTCCGTGGAACCGTACGCAGGTCAGGAAGCTGGCACATACACCCTCTCCGTCACTGTGGCCCGGAACGATTCTGCAGATTCCCGTACT